>Ga0182008_10002353_pt1 | contig 11897 bp, 13 predicted proteins | sample Sormic07211129_1_FD_120482 | JGI IMG/M metagenome (GOLD analysis project Ga0182008, IMG submission 120482) | Rhizosphere microbial communities from Sorghum bicolor, Mead, Nebraska, USA - 072115-129_1 metaG | ecosystem: Host-associated > Plants > Roots > Rhizosphere | place: USA: Nebraska...
ATGGGCGGGATGATGCCGCCGCGCTGAGCGCTATTTGCGGAAGGGGCTGAACCCCCTTCCATTTTTGGAAACTTTCGCTAAAATGTCCGGCTTTACCGCGCCCGCTTCTCGCGCGCGCCTTGCCGGTCTGCGGCATTCTGGAGCTCGTAACTTATGGTCAAGATTCGTCTTTCGCGCGGTGGCGCCAAGGGCCGTCCGTTTTATCACGTCGTTGTGACCGACCAGCGCAGCCCGCGCGACGGTCGTAACATCGAGCGTGTCGGCTACTACAACCCGGTTGCTTCGGGCGCCGACAAGCGCCTCGAACTCGACGTCGCCAAGGTCCAGGCCTGGGTGGCGAAGGGTGCGCAGCTGACCGACAAGGTCCGTGCCCTCGTGAAGGAAGCCGGCAAGCTGGCTGCTTGATGTCGACGGAGTCCGGGAAGCGCGTCCGTGTCGGACGCATTGTCGGGCTCCACGGCGTGCAGGGTCAGGTCAAGCTCGAAAGCTGGACCGAGCCCCGCATCCAGATTTTTCGTTACCAGCCCTGGCTGCTGACCGCGCCGGGCGTGGAACGGAAGATGGACGGAGTCCGAGGACACGCGCAGGGCAAGGGCATCGTCGCCAGCCTGCCGGGTATCGAGGATCGCGACCAGGCGGCTGCGCTGGTCGGCTGCGAGATCACGGTCTCGCGCGACACGCTGCCGCCGCCCTCGCCAGGTGAGTTCTACTGGACCGATCTCGAGGGTCTCGAGGTCGTCACCACGGAGAACACGAACCTGGGGCGGGTGAGTCATCTTTTCGCCACCGGCGCCAACGACGTCATGGTGGTGAAGGACGGCGACAGGGAACGATTGATTCCGTTCGTCCAGGGCCCCTACGTGCATTCGGTCGATTTCGACGCCGGGCGCATCGTGGTGGACTGGGACCCCGAGTTCTGAACAGCGATACCTGAAGATCATGCGCATCGACGTGGTTTCGCTGTTTCCCGATTTCGTCCGCCAGTCGGCCGCGATCGGGGTGGTCGGCAGGGCGCAGCAGCGCGAACTGTTACAGGTGGAAGCCTGGAACCCTCGCGACTTCGCCACCGACAACTACCGCACCGTGGACGGCCGGCCCTTCGGGGGTGGACCGGGCATGGTGATGCTGATCGAACCGTTGCGGGCGGCGCTCGCGGCGATTCGCGAGGCGGCACCGGAGCCGGTGCACGTGATTTACCTCAGTCCGCAAGGTGCGCGGCTGACGCAGAAACGGGTGGAAGCGCTGGCCGAGATGCCGCGAATCGCCCTGATCTGCGGACGTTACGAGGGTGTGGACGAACGCCTGCTCGAGCACGAGGTCGACGAGGAGCTCTCAATCGGCGATTATGTGCTGTCTGGCGGTGAACTCGGCGCAGCGGTGATCATCGATGCGGTGGGTCGTCTACAGGAAGGCGCGTTGAACGACGCGCAATCCGCCCAGCAGGACTCCTTCTCGGATGGCTTGCTGGATTGCCCGCATTACACCCGTCCCGTGCAGCACGACGCATGGGGTGGCGTGCCGGAGGTGCTGCTTTCCGGCGATCACGCGGCCATCCGCCGCTGGCGTCGCAAGCAGTCGCTGGGTCGTACCTGGCTACGCCGGCCGGATCTGTTAACGCAGTGTGCGCTCGACGATGAGTCGAGGGCATTGCTGGATGAATTCCGCCGTGACTACGCACGGCCAAACGGTGCGGCCGAATAACTCGGTCGCCGTAAACAATTGCGACAGGTGTGCCATGAACAAACTTCTCCAACAGTTCGAAGCCGAGCAGATCACCCGCCAGCTGCCGGATTTCGGTCCTGGCGACACCGTGATCGTCAACGTCAAGGTGAAGGAAGGTAACCGCGAGCGCGTCCAGGCGTTCGAAGGTATCGTCATCGCCAAGCGCAGCCGCGGCCTGCACTCCGCCTTCACCGTGCGCAAGATCTCGCACGGCACCGGTGTCGAGCGCGTGTTCCAGTCGCACAGCCGTGCGATCGACTCGGTCGAAGTGAAGCGCAAGGGCAAGGTCCGCGGCGCAAAGCTGTACTACCTGCGTGGCCTGGAAGGCAAGGCTGCCCGCATCAAGGAAGACGTCGCCGCCGCCGCTGCCGCCAAGGCCGCGAAGAAGGCCGCCGCCGTCGCCGAGTAATCGGTTGCCGCAAGGCGAAAGAAAAAGCCCGCGAGCGATCGCGGGCTTTTTTTGTTGTGGCAACTTGGCGGGCGTCGCTCGGTGGGCGCTATGCGGTGGCACCTGCTCGGTGGGAGCCGGCCTTGTCGGCGATGGGTGCTTGCCTCGAACTGGCCCGCTGCCGCGGGATCGCCGACAAGGTCGGCTCCCACCAGTCACGAAGTTCGGTTCCCACCAGTCGCCGTTAAACCGGCATGTATTCCTCGGCCAGGACTTTCGCGGGCTCCTGCAGGAAGTTGCCCTGGATGAAGTCCACGCCGCAGGCGAACAGCAGCGACGTGCTGACGGCGTCCTCGACCCACTCGGCCACGGTCTGCTTGCCGGAGGCATGGCCTTCCTTGCAGATCTCCGCGATCTTCTTCTGGTTTTCCGGGTGCTGCGGCAGGTCGGTCATGAAACTGCGGTCGATCTTCAGGAAGTCGGCTTCGACGTGGTTGAGCATCTGGAACGAGTTCAGGCCGGAGCCGAACTGCTCGATGGCGAAACCGCCACCCGCCTTGCGCCAGCCGCTCACGAATTCCTGGGTGGGGCGTAGGCTCGTGAGCACTTTGGATTCCGGCATCTCGATCACCAGCTTGCTCCGGCGCAGGCTCGCCGATTCGAGGCGGCGGACGAGCCAGGGCAGCAGGTCGGGATCTTCCAGCGACTGCAGGGTCATCTTCACGAAATAGGTCGTGGTCAGGCCGTCGTTCTCGCGGTGGGCGAGGGCGTCGATCGCATGGCCGAGCACCCAGCGATCGATCGCGGGCAGCAGCCCGTTGCGTTCCGCCACCGGGAAGAAATACGACGGCAGCACGTCGCCCTTCGGCCCCCGCATGCGGACCAGGATCTCGTAGAACTCACCCGCGGCGTCCTGCAGGCTAATGATCTGCTGGTGGTACAGGCGCAGGCCGTCCTCGGCGAGCGCCTGGCGAACGAGGTCGAGCCAGTATTGCTCGCGTTCCGCGTCGGCCTTCTCGCGCGCGCTGGGGTCGTGCAGTTCCACGCGGTTGCCGCCCTGGTTCTGCGCGGCCCGCAAGGCCGTACTGGCCTGGTCGAGTACGGTTTCCGTATTCGCGTTCTTTTCGGCCAGCAACGTTCCGCCGAGCGTGATGGTGACCGTCAGCGAGCGTGAGCCGGCGTCGAAGATGCTTTCGGCAACGGCGTGGCGCAGGCGTTCCGTGAGCGCGGCATGTTCGAGGTCGCCACGCGAATGGAGCACCAGTCCCAGCGTGTGATCGCCGAGTACGCCGGCCACGTCCTCGTCGTCGATCGATTCATTGACCTTGGCGGCGATCGCGGCGAGCAGGTGGTCGGCGTTGCCGATGCCCGTGCTGGCCACGATGTCCTTCCAGTTGTCCGGTTCGAGCAGGACCACGGCCTGCCCGGCACGTCCCGCCGCGGCAGCGGCCACCGCCTCGTCGATGTGCGCGAGCGTGTGCGCGCGATTGAACAGGCCGGTAACGGGGTCGCGTTGCAGCTGGGCCACCAGGGCCGCGTCGACGGTCTGCTGGCGGAACACGATCTGCAGGCAGGACTCGCCTTCGAAGGTGGCATGGGCGAACTCGACCATGGCCTTGAAGGTGCCGCCATCGTCGCGGCGCGCGAGCAATTCCATCGGCGGCGGTGTCTTGTCGCCCTTGGAAAGGCCGCGCAGGACGGCCTTGAACTCATCGGCGTGCGTGCCGGCCACCAGGTCGAGGATGGGCAGGCCGATGATGTCGTCGAACTCGGCGAGCCCGAAGGCTTCCAGGTAGGCCTGGTTCACGCGCACGTGCATGCCTTCGTGGACATAGGCGATGGCGTCGCGCGACGAATCGAGCAGCGCGTCGCAGCGGCGCTCGGTCTCGCGCAGCGAGGTTTCCAGCCGGCGCACCTGGCGGCGGGTGGACAAGGCGTCGAATTCACGACGGACCACGGCCAGCACCTGGTCCGGGCGCTTGCGCAAGGCCACGCCACGGGAGCCATTGGCGAAGAGGTCGGCGATGGCGTCGTCGTGCAGGCTGTCCACCACGGCGATCAGGGCGAGGTCGCGGCCGCTGGCGTCGAGCTGGCGCATCACCGCGCCGGCGTCGATGCCGGGCACGCCGGGATTCATGAGGACGAGGTCCGGCCCGATATCGTCGAGCGCAGTCCGGATTTCGTCCGCGTTCGTCGCGCGGGCGGGGCGAACGGCGATACCGCCGTTGCGCAATACGTTGATCAAGAGTTCGGCGTCTTCCACCGAGTTCTCGATGAAGAGGATCCTGATGACGTTGTCGTGTTTCATGCCGTTCCGAATGACCGCTTGCCCACCCCGCGAACCGGCTTGCCGGCCCGCTCCCCCCAGCGCGTCCGGTCAGGTCATGCTGACCGGATGCCGCCCATACTAACGCGCGAAATCGGCAATAGGTCGCTTGGAGGCATCGCCCGGCAGTTCGCGTACCAGCTTGGGCACGAGGAAACCCGGCAGGCGGGCGCGCAACTCGTCCACGAGGGCGAGGGCCCGGACATCGTCCACCTCGAAGTGGGCGGCGCCCTGGACCTTGTCGAGCTGGTGCAGGTAATAGGGCAGCACGCCGGCGGCGAAAGTGCGCTCGCAGAGGCTCGTCAGGGCGTCCGCATCGTCGTTGATCCCACGCAGCAGGACCGACTGGTTCAGCAAGGTGGCTCCCGCGGCGCGCAGTCGGGCGCAGGCGGCGTCCACGGCGTCGTCGAACTCGTTCGCATGATTGGCGTGCAGCACGACCACTTTCTGCAGGGACAACGCGGCCAGCCACTCCGTGAAGGCCTCGTCGACCCGCTCGGGCAGGACCACCGGTAGCCGGGTATGGATGCGCAGCCGGATCACGTGGGGCAGGTCGGCGAGCCCGCGCGTGAGTTCCTGGAGCTTGTGGGTGGACAGCGACAGCGGGTCGCCGCCGGACAGGATCAATTCGCGGATGGACGTGTCCGCCCGCACGTGCGCCAGCGCCTCGCGCCATTGGGCCGCCGCGGCGATTTCCTCGCCGTAGGGGAAGTGCCGGCGGAAGCAGTAGCGGCAGTTCACGGCACAGCTGCCGCTGGCGATCAGCAGCGCCCGCCCGTCGTATTTGTGCAGCAGGCCGTGCCCGGCGCGCGCCGCCATGTCGCCGACCGCGTCGATGGCGAATCCTTCCGCCACATCGTGCTCGGCCGCCCGGGGCAGCACTTGCAGGAGCAGCGGATCGGAAGGATCGCCGTGGCGCATGCGCGCCACGAAGCCCCGCGGCACGCGGAGCGGGAAGCCCGCGTCGTCCGGGGGAAGCAGGTCGGACCGGTGGCCCAGGCCCACGGCGGCCAGCAGTTCCCCGGCATCGGTGATGGCATCCCGCCACAGCTCGCGCCAGCCAGGAAGGGGCGGCGATAGGCGGGAAGTGGGGCTTGCGGTTATCATTACGGACCTTGGATCGGGCCCAGGAGCCCGTGACAGACCCCATTTTAGCCGCCCAGCGGGGCGGATTTAACCCTGGAGCAGAAAGCGCATGGCGACCCTTGGCCTCAATGATGTCAAAACGGGCAAGAAGATCCTTCACAACGGCGATCCGTGGATCATCACCGAAGCCGACTTCATCAAGCCGGGCAAGGGCCAGGCCTTCACCCGCATCCGCATCCGCAACCTCAAGGATGGCCGCACCACCGAGCAGACGCTGAAGTCCAGCGATTCGTTCGAGGAAGCCGATGCCGTCGACACCGATGCCCAGTTCTCGTACGTCGAGGGCTCCGGCAGCGAGCGCGAGTGGGTGTTCATGCACTCGGAAACCTTCGAGCAGTACCGTGCGAACCTCGCCGCGATGGGCGATGCCTGGAAGTGGCTCAAGGGCGATGAGGAATGCGTGGTGACGCTGTTCAACGGCAATATCATCGCCGTGACGCCGCCGAAGTTCGTCGAGCTGAAGATCGTCGAGACCGATCCGGGCGTCCGTGGCGACACCTCCGGCGGTGGCGGCAAGCCGGCCACGCTCGAGACCGGCGCCGTCGTCCGCGTACCGCTCTTCGTCAACCAGGACGAACTGATCAAGGTCGATACCCGCACCGGCGAGTACGACAGCCGCGTCAAGTAAGGCCACCAACGTTTTGCCTGGTATCGCGGCACGGCGGCCCCAAGGGCGCCGTGCCGTTCTTGTATGAGGCTCCCGTTTCCCCACCGAGGCCCCGAATGACCGCCAGCCCTACCGACATCGACCTCCTCATCGAGGCCCGCTGGGTCGTCCCCGTCGAGCCGCACGCCGTGGTCCTCGACGACCATGCGGTCGCCGTGCACGGCGGCGAGATCCTGGCGGTGCTGCCGATCGCCGCCGCGCGCGCGGCCTATGCGCCGCGCGAACGGATCGAGCTGCCCGAGCACGCGCTCATCCCCGGACTGATCAACGCGCACACGCACAACCCGATGACCCTGTTGCGCGGCCTGGCCGACGACCTGCCGTTGATGACCTGGTTGCAGGAACACATCTGGCCGGCGGAAGGCCGCGTGATGGGCCCGGAATTCATTCGCGACGGCGTCGAACTCGCCGTGGCCGAAATGATCCGCGGCGGCACCACCTGCGCCAACGAGAACTACTTCTTTCCCGACGTGATCGCGGCCACCTACCGCCGCATGGGTTTTCGTGCGGTCATCGGCTTGCCGGTGATCGATTTCCCCACGGCCTGGGCGACCACGTCCGACGAATACTTCAGTCGCGCCGTCGAGGTACACGACGCCTTGCGCGGCGAGCCCCTGCTCACGACGGCCTTCGTGCCGCATGCACCGTACACGGTCTCGGACGAGAACTTCGAGCGTATCCGCATCCTGGCCGACCAGCTCGACATCCCCGTCCACCTGCACACGCACGAGACGGCGCACGAAGTGGAAGAGGCCGTGGCGAAGGACGGCATCCGTCCGTTCGCGCGCTTGCAGAAGCTCGGCATCGTCAACGAGCGCCTGGTGGCGGTGCACATGACCCAGCTCACGGATGGCGAGATCGCCGCTTGTGCCGTCGCCGGGGTTTCCGTGGTGCATTGCCCCGAATCCAACCTGAAGCTGGCCTCGGGCTTCTGCCCCGCCGAAAAACTGCGTGCCGCCGGCGTGAACGTCTGCATCGGCACCGATGGCTGCGCCTCGAACAACGACCTGGACATGTTCGGCGAGATGCGTACCGCCGCGCTCCTGGCCAAGGCCGTGGCGGGCGACGCCGCGGCCTTCGACGCCGCCTATGCATTGCGTGCCGCGACGCTCAACGGCGCGAAGGCGATCGGCCTGGGCGACCGGGTGGGTTCGATCGAGCCGGGCAAGCGCGCCGACCTCGTGGCCGTGCGTCTCGACGCCCTGGAAACCCAGCCGCTCTACCATGTGGCGTCGCAGCTGGTCTATGCCACCGGCCGCCACCAGGTCAGTGACGTGTGGATCGATGGAGTCCGCAAGCTCGCCACGGGCGAACTCGTGGGCATCGACACCGCCGCCATCCGCGCCAAGGCGCGTGCCTGGCGCGAACGCATCGCCGCGGAGGATCCAGCATGAACGACCCCTTGCACCTCTACCTCGTGCTCGCCATACGCAATCCAGGCTTCAAGCCGGAAGCGGGCGAAGCGCACCAGGCCTTCCTCGCCGACCTGATCGAGCAGGACCTGCTCGAACTCACCGGCCCGTTCACCGATGGCAGCGGCGGCGCATACATCCTGCGCGCGACCGACCTCGCCACCGCGGTGCAGATCACGCACTCCGACCCGCTGCACATCACCGGCTCATCGACGCTCACCGTGCATGAATGGCGTGCGCGGCGCTTCGTGCCGAAGGACTGAACCATGCAGAACAACACCAACGTCAATGCGGAAGAAATCTCGCGCTTCGAAAAGCTCGCCGCGCGCTGGTGGGACCCGGATGGCGAATCGCGTCCCTTGCATGACCTCAACCCCGTACGCGCCGCCTATGTCGCCGGCCGCGCCACCCTGCGTGGCGCGAAGGTGGCGGACATCGGCTGCGGCGGCGGCCTGCTCAGCGAAGCGCTGGCGCGCGCCGGCGCGAACGTCACGGCGATCGACCTCGGTGAAAAGCTCATCGAGATCGCGAAGCTGCACTTGTTCGAGTCGAACGTGAAGGTCGATTACCGCGTGCAGTCGTCCACGGAGCTGGCGGAAGCCGAGCCGGCGTCGTTCGACGTGGTTTGCTGCATGGAACTGATCGAGCACGTGCCCGATCCGGCCGAACTGGTCCGCGATCTCGCGGCGATGCTCAAGCCCGGTGGCCAGTTGTTCCTGTCCACGCTCAACCGCACGCCGGCCGCGTTCGGCGCGGCGATCGTGGGCGCCGAATACCTCATGCGCCTGCTGCCGCGTGGCACGCATCACTACGCGCAATTCCTCAAGCCTTCGGAAGTCGCCACGATGCTGCGCCGCTTCGACCTCGAGCTGGAGGACATCAAGGGCCTGGCCTACAACCCGCTCACGCGCAACGCCAGCCTGTCGTCCAACACGGCGGTGAACTATGTGCTGGCGGCCAGGAAGGCGGCATGAGCCCGCTTCCGTTCAAGCCCGAGGGCGTGTTCTTCGATCTCGACGGTACCCTGCTCGATAGCGCCCACGAGCTGTACGCGGCCTTGCTCGAACTGTGCGAGGAGCAGGGCATCGCACCGCCGCCGTACGAACGCGTGCGTCCGGTGGTCTCGCGAGGATCGCGCGCCATCATCGGCGCCGGTTTCCCAGGCATCGCCCCGGACGACCTGCTGAAGCTGGTTCCGCGCTACCTCGAACTGTACGAGGCGTGCATGGCCAGCCACACCGTGGTCTTCGACGGCGTCGAGCCCTTGCTTGCCGCGCTCGACGCGGCGGGCATCCGCTGGGGCATCGTCACCAACAAGCCAGGCTTCCTTACCGACGCCTTGCTGCCGCGGGCCGTTCCGCACTGGAAGCCGGCCGCCGTCGTCTCCGGCGATACGTTGCCGGTGAAGAAGCCCGATCCCGCCCCCGTGCTGCACGCCTGCGCGCTGGCGGGCTGCGATCCCACCCGCTCGGTGTACGTGGGCGACGACCGCCGCGACGTCCTTGCGGGCCACACCGCCGGGCTCTTCACGGTGGCCGTGCGCTGGGGCTACCTCGATGGTGGCGATCCGGATGCCTGGGGTGCCGATGCCGTGCTGGATCATGCCGATGAACTGGCCGTCCTGCTCGGGGTGGGGGAGGTTGCCGCGTGATCGACGGTGCGACCGGGAGCTTCGTCGACAAGTGGCTCGCAGTGCAGCCGCAACAGCGGGTCGCACTCGGCTTCGTGGACGAGCGCACGCGAGACGAGCGCATCGCGCTGGCCGCGCTCGAACAGGAACTGGTCTCCTCGGCCTATGGCATCCGTGAGCCGCAGGTGGCCGCGGCCAAGCTCCAATGGTGGGCGGAAGAACTCTCCGGCGCCGCCGCCAGCGGTGGCCGCCACCCGCTCACCAAGCTGCTGTTCGGCAGCGACCGCGCACGCGCCATCCCCGCGAACCTGTGGCTGGCCCCCGTGCTTGCGGCCATGGCGCAGCTGGAGCAAGGCACGCCGTCGGATTTCAGCGCCCAGGTCGCCGCGTCCCGTGGCCTGCACGGCGCGCTGGCGGCGCTGGAAAACGCTTGGTGGTTCGGCCCCGGCGCGCCCGTGGAATCGGCCTCGCGGATCGCCACGCTGTCGCACCTCGTCTTCGCGTTGTCGCGGCTGGAACTGGACGCCGAACGTGAACGCTTGCCCCTGCCGATGACGCGGCTGGCCCGCCACGGTCTCGCGCGGGCGCACCTGAAGGCCGATTCCCCGGCGCGGCGCGAGGCGTTGCGTGCGCAGCTGGGTGAACTCGCCGGCGGGCTACGCGAGGCGCTGGCGTTGGGCGAGCCCCTCAGCACCTTCCGCGGCCTGGAGGGCCGTACGGCGCTTTCCACGGCCCGTGGCGCCGCGCGCGCAGGCGAACCGCTGGCCGAACTGCACCGCCGCCAATCGCGCTCCGGTCCGGCCACCGCCCTCCGCGCCTGGCTTGCGGCGCGTCATGCCGCACGATTTACCTGAACGGTTCGTTTCCCCGAAAGCACCATTGAGCCCATCCTCCTGGCCCCCATCTCGGGCACGGTAAGCCGGATACCGGCACGTCCCAAGGATATTCCCCGATGTACATCCACGATTCCCCGACCCGCCTGCTGCCCGACGTGGCGTCGCAGGAGCATGCCCTGGCCATCGGCACGCTCGACTGGGTCGGTATGGACGGCATGGAGATGCCCGTCGCCTTCGACGCGGGGGATGGCGACATACGCTCCACGGGCGCCAGGGTGGGAGCCTTCGTCAACCTCAACAAGCCGGAAGCGCGTGGCATCCACATGTCGCGGCTTTACCTGCTGGTCTCAGATGCGCTTTCGGCCGGGCCGCTCACGATCGGCGGTATCCGCGCGCTCCTGGAATCGTTCCTGGCCTCGCACGAGGGCTTGTCGGACCACGCACGGATCACCATCGGTTTCGAGCACCTGGTGCGTCGCAAGTCGCTTCGCAGCGAGAACAGTGGCTGGCGCGCCTATCCGATCACCATCGACGCGACGCTGAGCGGCGACGCTTTCCGCATCGAGATCACGACGGACGTCCTCTATTCGTCGACCTGCCCGGCTTCGGCGGCGTTGTCGCGCCAGCTGATCCAGGACAATTTCGCGAAGACGTTCTCGGCGGGTGAACCGCTGGACCGCGAGACGATACTCGCCTGGCTGGGCACGGAGCAGGGCATCGTCGCCACGCCGCATGCGCAGCGCAGCACCGCCACCATCCGCGTGCGTCCCGTGGGCGAGGGCGTGTTCCCGCTGATCGGCATGATCGACAACGTGGAATCGGCGCTGGGCACGCCTGTGCAAACGGCGGTGAAGCGCGCGGACGAACAGGCCTTCGCGCTCGCCAACGGACAGAACCTCATGTTCTGCGAGGATGCCGCGCGGCGTATCCAGAAAGCGCTGGAAGCCGACCCGAACATCGCCGACTTCCACCTCCGCGTAGCCCATCACGAGAGCCTGCACCCGCACGACGCGGTGGCGTTCGCTTCGAAGGTGCCCCCGAAAACACCGGGTTGACCCAGCCGCTCAGTGGATGCCCGGCAGCAGCAGCGGATCGAGGCGCGTGCCGAACCAGTTGAAGCCCCAGTGCAGGTGCGGACCCGTGGCTCGCCCGGTCCTGCCCGCCGCGCCGATCACCTGGCCCTGGCGCACGTGCTGGCCGACCTTCACGTCGATACGCGACAGGTGCAGGAAGTTCGACGACAGGCCGAAGCCGTGGTCGAGCAGCACCGTGCCGCCGGTGAGGTAGAGGTCCGGCTTGGCGAAGGTGATCACGCCATCGGCCGGGGCTTTCACCGGGGTGCCTTCGGGCACGGCGATGTCCATGCCCGAATGCGGCGCCTTGGGATCGCCGTCGTAGATCCGCTGGTTGCCGAAGCGTCCGCTGATGCGTCCGTTCACCGGCCAGATGAAGCCATGGACGAAGTCCTCGCGGGCATCGTCGCGATCGCGCGCGGCGACCACCTCGGCCTGCTCGCGCTCGATCCGCGCGGCGATCTCCGGCGGCGGGTTCACCGTTTTCGGCGGGACGCCGTTCACGCGCTCGACAGGCCAGTCACGCGGCGAGACCGTGAGGCTTCGTCGCGTATTTCCGAGGATGACGACGATAGGCCCGCGTTCATCGCGCCCGGCGCCAAAGACGAAGAGGCCGTCGTCGCCCACATGCACCGGCTTGCCGGCCACGGTGACACGCGTACCGGGCGCCACGTGGCCGATGACGAGACCGCCTTGC
>Ga0182008_10002355_pt1 | contig 11895 bp, 12 predicted proteins | sample Sormic07211129_1_FD_120482 | JGI IMG/M metagenome (GOLD analysis project Ga0182008, IMG submission 120482) | Rhizosphere microbial communities from Sorghum bicolor, Mead, Nebraska, USA - 072115-129_1 metaG | ecosystem: Host-associated > Plants > Roots > Rhizosphere | place: USA: Nebraska...
GCCGCTAACGTTTCGTTACACCTTAGTTCACGTCGCCCTTGCGCGAGTTAAACCAATACTCTCCTGCTGGTCAGGTTTTGCCGATTATTTCAGCCATGGTCTGTAGAATGCGGCGATTGCACCTGATGAGAATTTAGACATGTACGATTGGCTCAACGCCCTGCCCAAGGCCGAACTGCACCTGCACCTGGAGGGCTCGCTGGAGCCTGAGCTGCTGTTTGCCCTGGCCGAGCGCAATAAAATCGCGCTGCCGTGGAACGACGTCGACACCCTGCGCAAGGCCTACGCCTTCAACAACCTGCAAGAATTTCTCGACCTGTATTACCAGGGCGCCGATGTACTGCGCACCTCCCAGGACTTCTATGACCTGACCTGGGCCTACCTGCTGCGTTGCAAAGCCCAGAATGTGATCCACACCGAGCCATTCTTCGATCCGCAAACCCACACCGATCGTGGCATCCCCTTCGAAGTGGTGCTGAACGGCATCGCCGCCGCGCTCAAAGATGGCGAACAGCAATTGGGTATCACCAGCGGTTTGATCCTCAGCTTCCTGCGCCACCTGAGCGAAGCAGAAGCCGAGAAAACCCTGGACCAGGCCCTGCCGTTCCGCGATGCGTTCGTGGCCGTTGGCCTGGACAGCTCGGAAATGGGCCACCCGCCAAGCAAGTTCCAGCGCGTGTTCGATCGCGCACGGCATGAAGGCTTCCTCACCGTGGCCCACGCCGGCGAAGAAGGCCCACCGGAATACATCTGGGAAGCCCTCGACCTGCTGAAAATCGAGCGTATCGACCACGGCGTGCGCGCTATCGAAGACGAGCGCCTGATGCAACGCATTATCGACGAACAGATCCCGCTCACCGTGTGCCCGTTGTCCAACACCAAGCTCTGCGTGTTCGACGACATGGCCCAGCACAACATCCTCGACATGCTCGAACGGGGCGTGAAAGTGACGGTGAACTCGGACGACCCGGCGTATTTCGGCGGCTATGTCACCGAAAACTTCCACGCGCTGTATGAATCCTTGGGCATGACCCAGGACCAGGCCAAACGCCTGGCGCAGAACAGCCTGGATGCGCGGTTGATCAAGCCGTAACGAAAAAGGGAGGGCGCCTGCACCCTCCCTTCTTTTTTGGCCACGGTTTTCAGGCTTCGGCCAATTCTTCGAGGGTCTTGCCCTTCGTCTCCATCCCGAACACCCACACCACCAGCGCCGCCACCGCAAAACACAACGCGCCCAGGGCAAACACCCCGCCCTGCCCGGTCACCGGAAATACCAGTCCGGTCACCAGCGGCCCGAGCAATGAGCCGACCCGACCGATCGCCGAGGCGAACCCGGACCCGGTCGCTCGCGCCGAGGTGGGGTACAACTCCGGCGTGTAGGTATAGAGCACCGCCCACATGCCAAACAAAAAGAACTGCATCAACAGTCCGGTGGTGATCAGCAAACCGACATTGCCGCCAAACACCGCACTCTGCCCATACAGAAACGCCATCACACCGCCGCCCAGCAGCGTCACCACGCACACCGGCTTACGCCCCCAGCGCTCGACCAACCAGGCCGCCATCAAAAAGCCGGGAATCCCGCCCAGGGAAATGATCACCGTGTAATACACCGATTGGGTCACCGCAAAACCGGACTGCTGCAACAGCGCGCTCAGCCATGAGGTCAGCCCGTAGAAACCGAGCAAGGCAAAGAACCAGACGCTCCAGATCATCAGCGTGCGCCGGCGATACTGCGCCGACCACAATTGCTGGAATGCCGAAAAGAAATTCCCCGGCACGCTCTGCACCCGTGGCAGGCCAATCGGTTCCGGCAAGTCGGCGCGCCCCAGGGAGGTGCGCACTTTGTGCTCGATCCCCAGCAACACTTTGTCCGCCGCGTCATGGCGTCCAGCCTGTTCCAACCAGCGCGGCGACTCAGGGATGAAAAAGCGAATCGCCAGCACAAACACCGCCGGTACCGCCAGCACCAGGAAGATGTCGCGCCAGCCGATCACCGGCAGCAGGAAATACGAGAGCACCCCCGCCGCGACAAAGCCCAACGGCCAGAAACCGTCCATCAACGCGATATAACGCCCGCGTGCCTTGGCCGGGATCAGCTCGGACAGCATCGACTGCGCAATCGGAAACTCCATGCCCATGCCGATCCCCAGCAGGATACGAAACAGCGTCAACATCTCCACGGATTGCGCCGTCGAACACAGGTAGCTGGCAATCCCCCACAACACAATGCTCCACTGGAACACCGGCTTACGCCCGAAACGATCGGCAAGCATCCCGGACAAAGACGCGCCCACCACCATGCCGAAAAAACTCGAACTGGCGAGCAGGCCTGCCTGGGCGGTGCTCAAGCCGAATTCGGCTTTGATCGAACCCAGCAGGAACGTCATCATCGCCAGGTCCATGGAGTCGAAGAAAAACGCCAAGGCGATGATGATAAAAATCACCCGGTGATAACCGCTGATGGGTAACCGTTCGAGCCGTTCCGCCGCACTGAAACCTTGCATACCCATGCCGCACCCCCTGTTGAAAAAAACCCTCGGCGAGTGTGCGGCATGCTTTTTCCGGGTTATTGCTGGATGCGACCTGATTGAAACTCTAAGCGACGACCGCGCGGCCAGCCTTACTCGTTCGCGGCCAGGCGAGCGATCTCCGCGTGCCCCACGGCATTGATCTGCAGGGCCCGGGACTCGTTGACCAGGCTGACCCAGTTGGACTGCAGGAACAGCTGCAACAACCCCGCACCCAATGTACCGCCCAGATGCGGATGCTGTTGGCTCCAGTCAAAACAATCGCACGCCAGGGGCGAGGCCAGCGCCTGGGTAAAAATACCCAGGCTCGCCAGCTGATGCGCGCCTTTGACGGTGATATCCAGGCGCTGCTCATAACGCTCGATCCACCCCGCCGCCCTCATGCGCGCGTACAACCCCGCCGCCAGCTCGCCCCCCAGGTGGCCGTGGCACAGCCGCGCTTGGCGCAATGCCGGCGGTGCCGCCAGGACCGGCAACGGAGCATCCGGCGCGGCGCGGGCCGCACTGGCCAGGGTAGTGCTGGCCAAGGCATCGATGGCATGGCTGACATCGGCGGCCGCCACACGGAACAGGCGCCGGCCACGTCGAGCCTCGGCGCGCAGCAGCCCACTGCCGATGAGCCGCGCCAAATGCGCATTGGCCGACGCCGGCGTCAGCCCGGCCAGCCTCGCCAACTCCTCCGACGACTTGGCGGAACCGTCCATCAAGGCCCAGAGCATGGCAATGCGTTTTGGCTCGGCCAGCAAGCCAGCGATCTGGCTGATACAAGGTGCTGCTTCCATCTGTTCACTCCCTGTCGAATCACGTTTCTGCTGCGGTTGGCGGCAAAGTATAGGTGCGCCAACCGCCGGTTCCGCGCGGTCTTACAGCGTGGATAGGGACAGAACCTGAGTGAAATTTCCTGCTGTGATGGAGTCTATTGGTCGGTGCCTGCCGGCTCCGGCATCTGCGCGGTCAGGATCGCACAGCGGGACACAAGCATTTCCCGCAACAGGTTGATCGGTTTGCTCAAGTGCGTCCGGTGCGCGCATAACAGATTGAGCGGCGTGGCCTCGCCGCGCAGTTGCGGCAGGACCAGGCGCAGACGCCCGGCGAGCACGTCGGTGCTTACATCCAGCCAGGATTTATAGGCGATGCCCACACCGGCGACGGCCCAGCGCCGCACCACATCGGCGTCATCGCTGAAACGGTTGCCGCTGACCGTCAGACTGATATCGCGCTTGCCGTCGTGAAAAACCCAATGGTCATGCACGCGGCCGCCGAGCCTATACAACAGGCAATTGTGCTGGGCCAGTTGCTCCAGGTGCCGGGGTTCGCCGTGACGCGCCAGGTAGCTGGGGGCGGCACACAGCACGCGAACATTGTTCGGCGCCACCGGCAACGCCACCAGGCTGGAGTCCTCGGGTTCGCCGTAGCGCAGGGCGATATCCACCGGCTGGCGAAACAGGTCGGCGATCCGATCGCCCAGCAACAGGCGCACATTGAGTTGCGGGTGTTCACGCTGGAAGTCATCCAGCCACGGCAATAACTGGTTACGGCCGAAGTCCGACGGTGCCGACAGTTGCAGGACTCCGCTGACATGGTCCTGCCCGCTGGCCAACAAGCGCCGCCCCTCATCCAGGGAACCCAGCGCCGCGCGGGCATACTCAAGAAACCCCTCGCCTTCGGCGGTCAAGCGCAGGCTACGGGTGGAGCGCGCCAGCAAACGCGCGCCCAGCTGCTGCTCGATGCGCTTGAGCGCCGCACTGGCCACGGCCGGCGATAAGTCCATCACCCGCGCCGCCGCCGACAGGCTGCCCAAATCCGCCGCACGTACAAACAGTTGCAAATCGTCAAAGCGCAGCATTATCAAAATTCCATTGAAACAGCCCGCTGTTTTAGCCGCTTTTATGTTGCCTGGAAATAGCCAATCATCTGCCCATCCCATTGCCAACGTGCCAGGAGTCGCTTATGTCCGCTGCCTTTAACGTTATCGCCACACTGATCGCCAAACCCGGCCAACAGGCCACCCTGGAAACCCTGCTGCGCGGGCTGCTGGCACCCACGCGCCATGAAGCCGGCTGCGAGCAATACGACCTGCACCAGGACCAGCAGCACCCCGAAACCTTCTACATGCTCGAACGCTGGCGCGACGATGCTGCGTTGGCCGCCCACGACCAGAGCGCGCATATCCAGGACTTCCGCGCCCAAGCGGCGGATGTACTCGAACATTTCGAACTCAAGCGCCTGAATTTTCTGGCCTGATCACTGCCCTTTTCCGGAGCCCCCATGAAAGCCATTGCCTACTACGCGTCATTGCCCATCAACGACCCACAGTCCCTGCAAGACATCGAACTGCCGGCCCCCGTCGCCGGCCCGCGCGACCTGCTGGTGGAAGTCAAAGCCATCTCGGTCAACCCGGTGGACACCAAGGTGCGCCAGAACGTCGCCCCGGAACCCGGTACCGCCAAGGTGCTGGGCTGGGATGTCGCCGGCGTGGTCAAGGCGGTCGGCAGCGACGTGAGCCTGTTCAAGGCCGGCGACAAAGTGTTCTACGCCGGTTCCCTGACGCGCCCCGGCGGCAACAGCGAGTTGCACACGGTGGACGAACGCATCGTCGGGCATATGCCCAAAAGCCTGGGCTTTGCCGAAGCCGCCGCGCTGCCGCTGACCGCTATCACGGCCTGGGAGCTGCTGTTCGAGCGCCTGCAGATCCGCGAGGGCAAGGAGGATCAAGGCCAGAGTCTGCTGATCGTGGGTGCCGCCGGCGGTGTGGGTTCGATCCTGACCCAATTGGCCCGCCAACTGACAGCGTTAAAGGTGATCGGCACCGCCTCGCGCCCGGAAACCCAGGCATGGGCCAAAGCACTGGGCGCCCATCGGGTGATCGACCACAGCCAGCCGCTGAGCAAAGCCTTGCACCAGGCGGGCGAGGCGCAAGTGACTCATGTCGCCAGCCTGACCCAGACCGAGCACCACTTGGACCAACTGGTCGAAGCGCTGCAACCTCAGGGCAAGCTCGCGCTGATCGACGACCCCAAGGCGCTGGACGTGAGCAAGCTCAAGCGCAAGAGCCTGTCGCTGCACTGGGAATTCATGTACACGCGCTCGATGTTCGAGACGCCGGACATGATCGAACAGCACCACCTGCTCAATCGCGTGGCTGAACTGATCGACGCCGGCACGCTGAAAACCACGGTGGGCGAGCACTTCGGTGCGATCAACGCAGCGAACCTGCGTCGGGCCCACACGTTGCTGGAGAGCGGCAAGGCCAAGGGCAAGATCGTGCTGGAAGGTTTCTGACAGCCGTCTGTGGGCGCCGTCTGTTATTCGTGTGAGTGATAGACGGCGCCACTAGTCAGAGAGTTGACCTTTGTCATATTTGCGAGCGCATTCGGGTTTATATTGGCCGCCTTTGCCACGATTCTTTTACGTGAGGAAGTCAGCAATGAAGATCCTGATAAAAGCGTTAGCAAAATCCCAGTGGGAGGTCCGCCTGGACCACAAAGCCATTACCTTTCGCAGTGAAGCCGAGGCCCGTGCCTTTGCCGAGACCCTGCAAGCGCGCATCCAGGCGCCGCACGCTTTCCCTATCAGCCAGCAACGCGCCGCCGCTGGCTGAAACCGTCCGTCAGCCCTGCGCCTGCAAGGCCCTGGCCCGTTGCAGGCGCAAGGTCGACATGGCCACCGTCACCGCCAATAACCCGCACAAGCTGATGACCATCGCCATCGGCAAGGCCGTCCCATCGTGTAACACCCCGACCAGCGACGCCGCTCCCGCGGCCACGCCGAACTGAATGCAACCGAGCAACGCCGACGCGCTGCCGGCCCGAGCGCCTTGGCCGGCCATGGCGCACGCCGAGGTATTGGGCAGGATGCAGCCCAGACTGGCGATGCAAATAAACAGCGGCACCAGCAACGGCCACAACGCGTCGGTGCGCAACGCGGCCACACCCAGCAGCGTCAGCGCTGCCGCCACATACACCCACACCGTGCGCGACAGCAGGAACGCAGGGCCACGCTTGGCCAACAGGCGCGCATTGAGCTGCGCCACCAGGATAAAACCCGCAGCGTTGGAGCCGAACACCCAGCCGTAGTGCTCGGCGGGTACGCCGTAGAGTTTGATAAATACGAAAGGTGAGCCTGCGATGTAGGCAAACATCCCGGCAATCGACAATGCGCCGGTGAGGGCATAGCCGAGGTAGACACGGTCCGAGAGCAACTGAAGGTAACGACGCAGCGAGCCGGACAACGGCTGGCGCGGTTGATGGGCCGGGAAGGTTTCCGGCAGTCCCACCGCTACGGCGACGGCGGCCATCACACTGAAGATCGACAGCGCCAAAAAGATCGACTGCCAGCCCCACAAGCCCACCATCAAACCGCCGGCCAGCGGCGCAAGGATCGGCGCCAGGCCAGTCACCAGCATCAGTTGGGAGAACACTTTGGCCGAGCCCACGGGGTCGCACTTGTCGCTGACCACCGCGCGGGAAATCACCATGCCCGCACAGCCGCCCAGGGCCTGCACGAAGCGCGCGCCGATCAGCCATTCCAGGGACGGCGCAAAGGCACAGGCGAAAGAGGCCAGGGTAAACAGGGTCACGCCGCTGAGCAGCGGCCCGCGCCGACCGAAACGGTCCGCCAGCGGGCCGTAGATCAATTGGCCGATGGCCAGGCCGGCAAAATACACCGCCAGGGTCAGCTGGATATGTTTTTCATCGGTGGCGAATGCCGTGGCCATCGATGGAAAACCAGGCAGGTAAAAATCGATCGCCAGCGGCGCGAAGGCGCTCAAGGCGCCCAGGATCAGAATGATGCGAAGGTTCATCGGGCACCCAAGTGAGTCGGCAGCCCGACAGTCTAGCCGCGCTTGGGTGCCTTGAACATTACGATAGCTCGCTAACTATTAAAAATCAGACGACGGTGTAGCCTTCTTCCTTGATCAGCCCGGCGATCGTTTCGCGGCTCAGTTGGCTCTGCACGCTGACCTGCTTGGCCGCCAGGTCTACCGTCACTTCGGCTGCCGGATCCCGGCTCTTCACCGCCTGGGTCACCGCTTTAACGCAATGGCCGCAGGTCATTCCTTCCACAGTGAACACTTGCATGACACGACTCCTTTGATGAGGTTGAACCCAGTCTCGACCTTGCCACGATGGCAAGGTCAAGTTCCTGATAAATCGGCCGGGCTGGTATTCGGGAGCGACGTCGGCCAAGCTTGAACTTTCCCAAGCTGTGAACCACGGAGTACTCGCCATGCGCTGGTCGTTTTTTGGCCTTGTGGGCCTGATGAGCTTGTCTGCCGCCGCGCCCCAGGCCCTGGCCGCTGAAGACTATGCGGTACTGATCATTTCCAGGGAGCGCCTGGAAGTGCCGACCAACTGCGAGATCGGCCTGTACCTCAACGATCAGTTGGCGGGTCGGCTGTTCCAGGAGCAGTCCACCTCGTTCAACTTGCCGGCGGGCAATCTGTCGCTGCGTCTCAAGCTGCTGCCGGGTCAGTCACCGGGCTGCCTGCCAGGCCTGCTGGCACCGCCGGCGCAGAACATTACGTTGAAGGTCGGCGACGTACGCAAGCTGCGTATCGCCCAAGGCCCGGACGGCATGTACCTCAAGCCCGCCGCACTGGAATACTGAAGGCGCTTGACCTTACCCACAGGTCAAGGTTGATCCTGGGGGCTACTTCTCCTGGAGGACTGCCCCATGAATGGAACCACCACCTTTGACCTGCCCATCGGCGGCATGACCTGCGCCAGCTGCGCCGGCCGTGTCGAGCGCGCGCTGGGCAAGGTGCCGGGGGTGCAGAGCGTCAGCGTCAACCTGGCCAATGAGCGTGCTCACGTCGAAGTCCTCGGCCAGATAGACCCCAGCGTGCTGATCGCCGCCGTCGACAAAGCCGGCTACAGCGCCAGCCTGCCGCAGACCGAAACCCGCACCGCCGCCGATCAAGCCCAGCGCCTGCGCCGCGAGCGCTGGGCCTTGCTGCTGGCCATTGTTCTGGCATTGCCCCTGGTGCTGCCGATGCTGGTGCAGCCGTTCGGCCTGCATTGGATGCTGCCGGCCTGGGTGCAATTCGCCCTGGCCACCCCGGTGCAATTCATCCTCGGCGCGCGTTTTTACGTGGCCGCCTGGAAAGCGGTGCGCGCCGGAGCGGGCAATATGGATTTGCTGGTCGCCATCGGCACCAGCGCCGGTTACGGCCTGAGTGTGTACGAATGGCTCACCGCTCCGACCGGCAGCATGCCGCATCTGTATTTTGAAGCTTCTGCGGTGGTGATCGCCCTGATCCTGCTGGGCAAATACCTGGAAAGCCGCGCCAAGCGCCAGACCGCCAGCGCCATCCGCGCCCTGGAAGCCTTGCGCCCCGAACGGGCGACCCGCGTGCGCGATGGCCATGAGCAAGAGGTGGCAATCACCGCCCTGTCGCTCAACGACGTGGTCAGCGTCAAACCCGGCGAGCGTTTCCCGGTGGACGGTGAGGTGATCGAAGGTCAGAGCCATGCCGACGAAGCCTTGATCAGCGGCGAGAGTTTGCCGGTGCCCAAACAGCCCGGCGACAAGGTCACCGGCGGCGCCATCAACGGTGAAGGTCGCTTGCTGGTGCGCACCACCGCGCTGGGCGCCGAAAGCGTCCTGGCGCGGATCATCCGCCTGGTGGAAGACGCCCAGGCCGCCAAGGCGCCGATCCAGAAACTGGTGGATAAAGTCAGCCGCGTGTTTGTACCGGCCGTACTGGTGCTGGCGCTGATTACGCTGCTGGGCTGGTGGCTGTACGGTGCGCCGCTGGAAACCGCCATTATCAATGCGGTCGCGGTGCTGGTGATCGCCTGCCCTTGCGCCCTGGGCCTGGCCACACCCACCGCGATCATGGCCGGCACCGGCGTGGCGGCGCGTCATGGCATTCTGATCAAGGACGCCGAAGCCTTGGAGCGCGCCCATGAAGTGAGCGCCGTGGTGTTCGACAAGACCGGTACCCTCACCTCCGGCGCGCCCAGGATCGCGCACCTGATCGCGGTAAATGGCGATCAAGCCCAACTGTTGCAACAGGCTGGTGCCCTGCAACGCGGCAGTGAACACCCCTTGGCCAATGCGGTGCTGCAGGCCTGCCAAGAACAGCAGTTGAGCATCGCCGATGTCAGCGCCAGCCAATCCCTGACTGGGCGCGGTATCGCCGGCACCCTCGATGGTCGGCCACTGGCCTTGGGCAATCGTCGGCTGCTCGAAGACAGCGGCCTCACCCCCGGCGACCTGGCGGATACCGCCCAGGCCTGGGAGGCCGAAGGTCGCACGTTGTCCTGGTTGATCGAGCAAGGCGCGCAACCCCGGGTGCTGGGGCTGTTCGCGTTTGGCGATACCCTCAAGCCCGGTGCGCTGCAGGCCGTGGGGCAACTCAAGGCCCAGGGCATCAGCAGCCATCTGCTCACCGGTGACAACCGTGGCAGCGCGCGGGTGGTGGCGCAGGCGCTGGGCATCGATGATGTGCATGCCGAAGTGCTGCCCGCCGACAAAGCCGCCACCGTTACCACGCTGAAAAAAACCAATGTGGTGGCGATGGTCGGCGATGGCATCAATGACGCCCCGGCGCTGGCGGCCGCCGATATCGGCATCGCCATGGGCGGTGGCACCGATGTGGCCATGCACGCCGCCGGCATTACCCTGATGCGCGGCGACCCGCGCCTGGTTCCGGCCGCGCTGGAGATCAGCCGCAAGACCTACGCCAAGATCCGGCAGAACCTATTCTGGGCCTTTGTGTATAACTTGATTGGCATTCCCCTGGCGGCCTTCGGCCTGCTCAACCCGGTGCTGGCGGGCGCGGCGATGGCGTTGTCCAGCGTCAGCGTAGTGAGCAATGCCTTGCTGTTGAAAACCTGGAAACCCAAGGATGTGGAGGATCAACACCCATGAACATCGGCCAAGCCGCCCGGCAAAGCGGCCTCAGCGCCAAGATGATTCGCTACTACGAATCCATCGGCCTGTTGAAAGCAGCTCACCGCACCGACAGCGGCTACCGCGTCTACGGCGCGGATGACCTGCACACATTGGCGTTTATCAAACGCGCGCGGGATCTGGGGTTTTCCCTGGAGGAAGTCGGCAAGCTGCTGACCTTGTGGCAGGACCGCAATCGCGCCAGCGCCGACGTAAAAGCCCTGGCGCGCCAGCACATCGACGCACTCAACCAGAAAATCCTGGAACTGGGCCAACTGCGCGACACCTTGCAGGACCTGGTGGAACACTGCCAGGGCGATGACCGGCCCGATTGCCCGATTCTTAAGGAGTTGGCGTCCGGCTCTTGCTGCTCCTAAGGGCATACGCAAAACCAATGTGGGAGAGAGCTTGCCCGATAGCGGTGGATCAGTCAGCCGTTGCGGTAACTGAAACGCTGCCATCGGGGCATAGGTATCTTCACAAGTCTTAAAGGCGGACACATAACGCTGTGGTGAGCAGGCTTGCCCTGCGCTGGGGCGCGAAGCGGCCCCTCTCCGCACACTGTGGCGTATCAGGCCAAACCGGTCGTCAGGTTTTAGGGCCGCTTCGCAGCCCACCGCAGGGCAAGCCTGCTCACCACAAAAACCTCACTTTCTCAGGTTATGTTTTCTACCGAAGCTGTGTAGATACCTGTGCCACCGGGGGCAAGTCGAATCGTCGCACCGCCCCTCCCACCTGTTGATCTGCATGCAGCCGAAGACTATTGCATCCAGGGCGGCGGCGGTGGCTCGTCGGGGGTTTTACTCGACGGCGCATCATCCGCCGCTCGAATCGCCTGGCGGCGCTCTTCATCCAGCCGCGCCGCTTCGATCTCACGGATCACGCCGCCGACATCCGCCAGCTCTTCGGGCTCGTCGAACTCGCCGGTCAAGACGCTGCCCGGGTGCAAGGTACCGGCTTCGTACAAGGCCCACATTTCCTTGGCGTACTTGGTCTTTTTCAACTCCGGGGCAAAGCGCCCGAAGTAGGAAGCCATGTTGCCCACGTCGCGTTCCAGCATGCTGAATGCATGGTTGTTGCCCGCCGCATCCACTGCCTGGGGCAAGTCGATGATCACCGGGCCGGTCGGCGTGAGCAGCACGTTGAATTCGGACAGGTCACCGTGCACCAGACCGGTACACAGCATCAGCACGATCTGTGAAATCAGAAAGGCGTGGTACTCGCGGGCCTGATCCGGCTCCAGCACCACGTCGTTCAGACGCGGCGCGGCGTCGCCGTACTCATCGGCCACCAGTTCCATCAACAACACGCCTTCGAGAAAGTCGTACGGCTGCGGCACGCGTACGCCGGCGCCGGCCAAGCGGAACAACGCCGCCACTTCGGCGTTCTGCCAGGCGTCCTCGGTTTCTTTCTTGCCGAACTTGGAACCCTTGGCCATGGCCCGGGCCTGACGGCTGTTACGGAC
>Ga0182008_10002357_pt1 | contig 11892 bp, 12 predicted proteins | sample Sormic07211129_1_FD_120482 | JGI IMG/M metagenome (GOLD analysis project Ga0182008, IMG submission 120482) | Rhizosphere microbial communities from Sorghum bicolor, Mead, Nebraska, USA - 072115-129_1 metaG | ecosystem: Host-associated > Plants > Roots > Rhizosphere | place: USA: Nebraska...
AAGAGGACTTTGCATTAACAGAGATGACCTGCATAACATAATTGAAGATCCTAATATGCCCAAAGACGTAAAGAAGTTAATACAAAAAGTTTTTCCACATCTTTAGCCGTTATGATCTATTTGATAACTATCACTTTATTGTTTGTTAGACCACTTATAATACTAATAAGACGTTACTTCCAAGGGAACAGCTCGGATCAAAGAGCCGGATTATGATGACAAGAATTCATCTGATAAGAAAGGAGAAGAAAAATATGAGCAATCACAAATACAAACAGGGATATGTCCAATTAAATGTAATTCTATAATGGATAATCTAATTAGAAGTTATTGTCTATTACTGCTATATAATATTCTGAAAGTATTCTTCTTTTTGTTTTATGTCCTTATATTCTAAGATCAGAAGATGGTATCGAAAACAAAAGCAGTAAGAAATGTGCCTATGATGTTAGTACAACCTTAAAATTCAATACGTCTAACACTATCTGGATTTAGATCAAGTATGAAATATTTTGTTACATATTAGGATAATTTCCTTCTATATTGATTATATACCCTTTTTCTTCTGAAGATTCAATTTGATACCTACAACCCAGTATTTGGCTTACAATGTGTAGGTTTGTTTTGAGATGTTCTGTCACTTTTGCCACTCTGTATCGTGACTTTCCTTTTGCAAGGCTTAGCGGAATTACAAGCATATCAGCTAGAAAGGAATCGATCGGAACATTTGTCAGATAACTTTCCAAGAACCTATCTGCAGCTCGTTCTCCAATATTTTCTGCGGGCTTGCCAAGCTGTCCTATTGAATCACCCCCGATATATGGGCCAAAGTCAGACTGTGAATATACTAATATTGAACAGCCTGGAGACTGTGAAGTTTCAAATGATGACGAATAGTTATTGCAATTTACACCATTCTTTTCTAGCTTTAGAAGTGCTGATGAAATCTGACGCTCTGCAACATGCTTTGGAAGCCTACAACATACACTGGAGATTTTAGGTTCTAGGCTTCTTGCATTTAAAAGATCAAGTGTAGAAAGGGATTTACATGGGCTAATTTCCACGTGTACTAATCCGCCTCCTATTGGATAATAACCCCTTTTCAATACATCTAGGGTAAATTTTATTCCAACGCTGCTATACGCTTCCTTCATAACGAAACGTAAATAATCAGTAGTAGGACTCTGGCTTACGTCTGTACCTCCAGTTATCTGAATAGATAGACTTCTGCCTGCAAGGGAAACTGCAGGAATTACCGCTTGCAATATCATGGGAATGCTCCCTGCAGTTCCGACATCAATCTTCATTATGTTACCAAAATCAAATTCTTTAGGAGATAAATTGCTAAACCGTATCCAATCTGAACCCACTTTTAGATTTTCGACCTTTGCATGAAATAAATCTGCAATAGTCTTTACTGCTAACATATGTTGTGGTCGTATACCCGGATTCTTGCGTTTGGAGCGTATGTTTATGACTTCTATGGGTTTACCTGTTATTGCAGATAATGAAACAGCACTACGTAGAATTTGTCCTCCTCCTTCTCCGTAAGCACCATTAATTTTTAACAAGAATTCGCGGTTTTATAATGTAAAGAAAAAATAAATCCCTTTCCTTTCATTTTTTATCCGATAACCTAATGGTAAGGAGTGATATGTTTTCAAATCACCTAATAAATAATAAAAATAAAAAGTATAACTCATTATTGTTTGATGACATTCTAAGTATATACACACAAGAAATGAAGATAGAGTTGCTAAAAAATGAGGAATACCGTTGGGATGTTATGTGAGAGCGTCTCTTACTTTTACCTTAGCTTTATTGAGGTTTTCTGAACTAGGCTTGCCTTCTGCATGATCTGCTTCCGTGTTTAGTTTTGCTTCAGAATCTTGTTCTGTATTCTTTATTTTTTTTGCTATATCAGTCATGTTTGTACTATATAGTATACACAATATTATTTAAATCGATTACAATATAGGGAGCGATCTTGTATAAGATATATTTAGCAGAAAAAACTAGACCAGTTCAAAATTAATACCTCAAAAAATAGTCGTTCCGTATGAATAGATTTAGTCTCCTCTTTATTTGATCATTTTAAATAATTGCGCAGTTCGGTGTATAAATTAATAATCCTATAAACAGACGGTCTAATATCAATAACATAGTAGCAGAATATCATCTTCTTCTAAATTCAAATTTACTTAAATAATTGTATTCACCGTTGATTACAGATATGTTGACGGGATTGTTCATAGGTAGATTTCAGCCCTTCCACTTGGGACATCTTGCTACAGCAAAATTTGCACTTGACAATGTAGAAAGACTCGTAATTGTAATTGGGAGTGCTCAGAGAAGCCATGAAATGAGAAACCCCTTTACCGCAGGTGAACGTATTCAGATGATTAAAGATTCACTTGATGCAGATTCAGAAGTAGACGTAAAGAGAATACTCATAATTCCTGTTCCTGACATAGATGTACATTCTCTCTGGGTTCATCAAATAGATATACTTGTCCCAAAATACGAAGCAGTTTTTACGAACGATCCGTTTACACAGATGTTATTTAAAGAGAAAGGTACAGAGATTATAGAACCACTGCTACAACAGAGAAGAGTATTATCCGGTACAGAGATTAGATCGAGAATGGCAAAGGATGAAGAGTGGAAGAAACTTGTGCCTTTGCAAACCGCTATAACAATAGAAAATATCCAAGGTGTACAACGAATAAAGACAATTTCACAAAAAGCAGAAGAGAATGAATCAACAGTCTATCCACATAGATGAGACAACATATTATAATAGAAAAAGGAATCCCCGCCTCTTAAACCCATAATAAGCCTATTAGTATCCCGAGTATATCTACTAAAAGTATAATATTAGTGAGAAATGTATTTTTATCTGTTTATTATAAGTAAACATGTTGATATTCAAAAATAATAGTATACATAACAACAACAGGGTAATAAATAACCATGAGGATATCGTATCAACAGCAAGGTTTGAAAATGAATCTTGGTTTATTGACTTGCAAAAACTTTCGAATGATGAATTAATGCGTATGTATAATATTATTACTATAGATAAATACGAATTTGCGAAAAATGCTTGGTATATTCCATTGGAAGGGGATAAGAGGTGTCCTATAATGATTGCTAAAGGTTACAAGATACCAGATACTCCTGAGAAGATGGTAGAATTCCAAGATACTGCCAAAATACTAGAACAAGAATATAGTGGATTTATAGACGCATGGGATTTTGGTTACATCACAAGGCAGTCTATTGAGAAGGCAATTCTACATATTCTCGAAATAAGGAGTATTGAGATCACAAGTACGTAAATACGTAAATATATTGGTATGCTACAAAAGCGTAAATTCTAGTAAAATAGCAATGAGCTATTAAACACCGTTTATCACTATAATAAGCATGCTAGTTAATAATATTTATAAAATTGCTGTATGCTTACAACAAAGCTAATAATTACTCCAAATACAGAGCAATTGAATTGAACTTACAGTGCGACCTAATACATTGAAGGTCTGCACTAAGAAACTATGCCCACTGGATATTAGATAGAATATAATTCGTTATTCATAACACCCTTAATTTCATACTTTTGTCAAATGCTGTTTCATAATTATGTTCCCAACTTTCTTTTAAAATTATATATTCAAGAGCACATACTATTAATCTCATTGTTTTCTACAGAAAATAAAAAAAATATCAGCGGCTACGATCAATCGATAATAAATTTTCTCAATGAAAAGGATATTTCTGTAGGAGATACAGTCAATTTAATAATGCATGGCGATAATAATGATAATAATGAGCTTACAGGCATTTTAATGCCACGCTATGAATCATCCAATAAAAATCACCTCGTTATTAAATTAAAAAGCGGATACAATATAGGAATTGATGTATCCAATATAACCTCTATGACCAAGAAAATAATGCTAGGGCAGCAGCTGTCAAGTAAGAATGATTCTGCATATTCATCTTCGTCTTCTAACATCACCATTTTAGACAAATCTAAACAAGATTCTGATGGTGGTCCATTAAAGAATAATAAATCAATACCAAGAGTTGCTCTAATAAGTACTGGTGGGACAATTGCCAGTAAGGTGGATTACAGAACGGGGGGAGTTCATGCAGCTCTTTCGGCAGCTGATCTTTATACTTCTGTTCCTGAATTGGCAAAATATGCTATAATTGATTCTGAGGTACTATTAAGTGAATATAGTGAAAATCTAAAACCAGAACACTGGACTTTAATCGCAAATAAGATAAGTGAAAAGGTAAAATCAGGATTGTATCATGGGATCATCATTTCTCATGGGACTGACACGATGCATTATACTGCAGCTGCACTGAGCTTTGCATTACAGAACATTCCAATTCCTGTTGTATTAGTAGGAGCACAACGGTCATCAGATAGACCTTCTTCTGACGCAGCTCTGAACCTTATTGGCGCGACAATATTTGCCACAAAGTCTGAATATTCTGGAGTATTTGTCATAATGCATTATAGCTCATCAGATGACATTATCGCTTGTCATCTTGGTACTAGAGTAAGAAAAAATCACACTAGTAGACGTAATGCCTTTGAATCTATTGATGTAATGCCTATTGCTCTAATAAAAGGTGATATTCTAGAAATGCGCCTGAAACAACAATCCAGAATAAAACTGCAAAACCGTAACAATAATGATATTAACGCAAGAACCAATTTTTTGTTCAGACCAAATTTTGACAACAGAGTTATTTTGTTAAAATATTATCCGGGATTTAATCCTGATTTAATAGATCATGCCATAGTGATGGGCTATAAAGCAATTGTAATTGAAGGAACAGGGCTTGGTCACATAAATAGAGAATGTTTTTCTAAAATACAAAAGGCAATTCAATTTGGCGTAACGGTTTTTATGACTTCCCAATGTATTAGAGGAAGAGTTAGAATGACCGTATATGATACAGGAAGGGACCTACTTAATTTGGGTGTAATTCCATTATCAGATATGACTTCTGAAACAGCCTTGGTAAAGGCAATGTGGGTGCTTGCAAATAGCACAAATATTGAATATATCAAGAAAATGATGCAAGAAAATATTGCTAATGAAATATCTCCGGTTATTCCTATTACCGATTAGAAAATAAACGACCAAAAAATATTTGAAGCATTTACCGAGGGGGGCATTCTTCTGTATCTTACCAGATTTATCTTCTGGCTAAAAAGTCTGACGCAGGATTGCGGCTTGATTCTTTATTTTACAAGTGTCTACTACCACCGGAACTAGTTGAAATCGTTTGGGATCTTAGAATAAGATTAAGCTCTTGGAATATTAAGCTCTTAAATAACGAATGTTAATATTTAGATACTTTTTTTGGAATATTCAAGGCCCAAACTATATAGAAAGTGTTGTTAGTAAATGGTGACTTATTTTTTCTCATAAAGAAGGAAGGCTTTAAAAGCTGTTCAAACGACTTTAATATTAGTGACAATTGATCCAAGAAAAATAGATCTAAAAGTTGGTTTCGAAATTCATCAGCAACTAGCAACAAAAAGCAAACTATTTTGTAACTGCAAATGCAAAGAAACTGAAGAGTACGAACCCTCATTTATTCGTAAGTTGCGGCCAACACAAAGTGAACTTGGATCTTACGATCCTGCTGCATTATTTGAATTCAAGAGAATGCGTACTGTAAAGTATTATGCTGCTATTGATGCAAGTTGCCTAGTGGAAGCCGACGAAGAACCTCCACATGAAGTTAATAGTGAAGCGATGGAAACTGCATTAATAATTTCCCTTGCACTTCACTCAAATATTACCGAGGAAGTGCATGTAATGCGAAAAATTGTAATTGACGGTTCAAATACAAGCGGTTTTCAACGGACGATGCTAATTGCGAATGGTGGATATGTTAATCTTAGTGATAAAAAAAAGGTCGGTGTTCAAAGCGTTTGTCTGGAGGAAGACGCGGCTAAACTTATTTCCGATGATGGCATGATCAGGGAATACGGACTAGATAGGTTAGGAGTACCGTTAATTGAGATTGCACTTGAGCCGGTAACTGGAACTCCTGAAGAAATAATGCAAATAGCACTTAACATAGGAATGCTATTGCGTGCAAGCAAACGAGTTACAAGAGGTTTAGGCAGCATTAGACAGGACGTCAACATTTCAATAGACAATGGCGCGGTAGTTGAGGTTAAAGGCGTACAACAATTAGATCAGCTAGTGAAAGTAATAGAATACGAAATGATGAGACAACATGGTTTAATTTTAATTGCTAAAAAAATAACAGAAAATAGAAAACCTGAAGAAATCGAGATTGGCATTGGAGATAGAATTGAAGACGTGACCACCATACTAAAGAAATCTTCATCCAAAGTCGTAAAAAAATGTCTTGTTGATAATAACTCCATTTTCAAGGCTATCCGGATAAAAGATTTTGCAGGTATTATGGGCTTTGAACCATATCCTAATGTCAGACTAGGAAAGCAATTGAGTGAGTTAGTCAGATTCTATGGTTTGGGAGGAATATTCCACTCAGATGAGTTACCTGGATACGGTATTACAGAGGATGATGTGGATTTAATTAAAAAGAAAGTAGAACTTTCTTCTCCAAAAGACGCTTTCATAATTATAGGTGGTCCAAGTGATAAAGTAGAACTAGCAATAGAGGCTGCAGTTCAAAGATTAAAAGTTGCATTAAATGGTGTGCCTGCTGAAACGCGTGCAGCCACTCTGGATGGTAAAACTGTCTTTAGCAGACCTCGGCCAGGAGCATCTAGAATGTATCCTGAGACAGACATTTTCCCTATTCTCATAGACAAAGCATTACTTAATTCACTATCGGAAAAAGTACCAAAATCAATGGAGGAAATTATAAATTCATATGTACAAAAATACAGTTTAAACAAAAAACTCGCCATGCAGATTTTTGATTCTAATTATTTACACATATTTGAACAAATTGTGCATTCTACTCATATCCAGCCATCTTTTATTGTATCCAAACTTACTGAAGATCTTATTAATCTAGAAAGACAAGGATTAGATACTGCCGTACTAACTGATAGCATTATTGAAAATATATTTAAAAGGCTTGATGAAGCTGTCATAACCAAAGAATCAGTAATTCTAATCTTTGAAAAACTAGCTAGAAAGGAAGCCAAAACTGTTGATGAAGCTATCTCACAATTAGGGATCGCATCGATAAAAGAAGAGGAGTTACATGAATTGATCGATAGAATCGTAGACGATAACATGTCAATTATTATTCAAAAGGGGATGGAATCCATTAATATGTTGATGGGCAGGAGTATGGCTATTCTGAGAGGTAAAGCAGATGGCAAAAAAATCAATTTAATATTAAGGAAAAGGATAGAACAGCTATTGACATCCACTGCAGGAAAAAATATCGAGAAAGAGAAATAGGAGTAAAACCAATCTTGTACTGCTCATGAAAAATGAGCCGAGGTTAATATTATCGTACTATTTCATTTCGTCGGAATATAATATATGCTCTTACACGATTAGGTTTATTGGGTTATTAGTCTGTCGCTGTAATAGTATACTTTTGAATGTCAATATCTAATATTATTCAGCTCAATAGTCTTAGAAGGTCGAGTCAGCTTACATAAAACGATATCAAACACTTACTAATACGAATGATACTCTAATTTGTGCAGCTTTAATTCCTTGATAGTTGGAAATAGTTTCTGACATTTGTCACATCTCCACTGGTTTGCTCTTGCTTGTTCAAACGTAAGATATGACATTTCTTTATTTTCATATTGCTTCGTTTTGAAGTTATATGTTGCAAGATTATAGTTAATTTTGTATTTTAGTTTAGTCCTTTCCTTCATATTTTTTTTTGATCCTCTGAATAATAATAGTTATAGTCCAGGCCTTTAAATACTCATAGTGCATTCTTTACATAATATCTTGTAATAAAAATTACTGCTATATTTGTTATAAATGAACACTTTCTTATGCCTACTATTGAATGTTATAATCCATATTTACAACACACAGAGTCTATACACTAAAAGACAACCGATATAGATCCAGAACTGCTAAGCAAATCATGTGATATGGATAATACAGCTGTGTTAATTCATTTTGTTACAGTGTGTTTACTGAAAACTAGACCGATTATCCAGAGATTATGATACCATACCCAAATTCTTTTACAGTCATTAAATTTGATAATAAAGCATGCACAACTTACAAGTATACTCATACAATAACAGTACAAAGAGAAGGCCGTAGAATGCGGTAGTTAATAAATAAGATGTATTTCTTCAAGATGCCTCTATAATCACGAAGATTAGCCTAGACATTCATAATAGAGTAAACAGATAAGAGTTTGTTAGAACAGACCAAGTGTAAAATAACGAAATGGTACAATGCAAGTCTCAGGTTTGAATATAGGATGACTTTCATTGACAGAAAATATTGGATTCATAAAGAATCCCATAGGGAAGTCAATCCGTAATAATAGATAGATTGACAAAGCAAACTGTAGTGTCTAGATGAGGCAATTTGAGGAGATCATGAGCTGTCTTGTCTTTAATGATACAATGGACTCCTGGTGAAAACACACTGTGAACCTTTCATACCAAATATGACATCGATAAAGAAATTGGTAAGACATTGTATGAATTAGCTAAGAGATTAGACTAACTAGAGAGTACAATTTATAGAACGAAAGGATAATACGAAATGAACTAGAGAACTTTAGATGAGCAATTGCTATGCGATGCTTGTAAACATAGGAAAGACCTACATATGGAAGATTTCGGATGCTGGCATATCGATGGTTAAGTTATTGTTAATGTCATAAAGTATTCAACAAGAAATGACTAACTTCTGTGATTAATAAATTCAAATATCCTGTTTGTGATCAATATATACAAAAACATTTTCTAGTCTTGACACAACAAAATTATACTATGTATGTCCGAGTGGGATCATGATCTAGAGAATGAGACAGAATGAGAATAAGAAATGAAAGGCTACATTATATGGAATGTGACGTTAAGATGTTCAAATGACAAAGTCTTCAAATGCTGAACTAAAGGTAAAAGATAAATTATATCCCCCTCTCATAATTAATTCTTCTTAAAATTTGATATATAGTTTATACTTGCTGAAATAAGAGTCTTATATAAATACTTAGTTTACAGTTGCAGCTTGTTGATACAATACAGAAACAGAATGGACATTGTTGCAATAATTCTAGAATCTGCTACCGGTAAGGTGGGCAAGACAAAAATGATGTACAACGCATTTCTCTCGTACAATCAACTAAGAGAATATTTAATAGCTTTACAAGAAAGTGGACTATTAGAATATGAACAAGGAACTCGAATTTATAAGATAACGGATAAAGGGATGCATTTCTTGCAAATATATAATCACGTTGATAACCTAGTTACACCAAGTCATTATTTAAAATATGGAAATCTATAATTTATTATGTAAATTATATACACATGTATTTAGTAGTTACGTCCTAAACAAATTAACATTAATGTATGTTGGATTTCAAGTAGCTTCGCATTGGAAGCGCCGGAATTTTATATCATTGGAAATCGCAAATAACCGTTCAAACGCGCGGCAATAATTGGATTGCATAACAAGAAAGATTACTCCCATCATCCACCCATAAGATAGTATGGATAAGTAAATAGGCAGAGGTATGATGAGATCACTTTTTAAAGTGTAACACTACATTTAAGAGAAATGGATATGGAGATGATAATTGGAAATAGGTAAAAAAAATAAGAAGAGAATAATGCTAGTAGATGATGAGAAAGATGTTAGTTTTACATTAAAAGCTATTTTGGAAAAGTATGGATATGAAGTCGACTCGTTTAATCTGTCCCATTTAGCATTACAGAATTTTAGGGCAAATTTCTATGACCTAATAATTCTAGACGTTAGAATGCCATCCATGAGTGGATTTCAGTTATGTAGAGAAATAAAAAAAAGAGATAGCCAAGTGAAGATCATTATCGTTTCAGCATTCGAATTATATAATGAAAAGTTCAAACCTGATCTGGACGATATAGAATGTTTTATTCAGAAACCGGTCGATAGTGAGGAGTTAATACGCGAGGTACAAGTAGCAATAGGTGATGATGAACGCCAATAGAGATACTCTTACCTTGTCAATTAAATATTGCGAGGTATTAGTTTTGTAATAATATCACTTTGACTTATTGATATAGGTAAACTTACACATCCTTTCTGCTGCATTAAGAGAAGTAATAAAAGAACGTTAATTCCTGTTTATAGCCGTGATTGATAATATAATTCAAGTCCAATTGAATAAGTATTCTTACGTCCAAAATTATTAAATCATGGTTTACTATTAAGTTCAGAATGTGAATTGCGGATGTAGATGTATTAAATGCAAGAGTAAGCGATTAGAAAGTTTTAGTTTTGTTGCAAAAGATGGCTTTAATGATATACATCATACATGTTTATCTTGTGAAACGCATTTTGATCATCTAGACGGTCAAATCTATATTACCTGTCAAGAATGTAAGTTTTTTCCATCTGAAAGATCGCAGCAATAAATATTGTACCTCTTTACACTCTCAAAATCCATATTGCATATGTAGTGATATGTTCTGTAATTGTATTAAATATTAAGGCTTTGATATCTGGTGGTAGATGACTAATTATGCCTACAGTTAATCTGGAATTGTCGCAAGTACAATACAACAAATGTTTAACAATATCAAAAATGCTTAACAGAGAAGGTATTATTGAAGAACCTGCAATAGAAGAACTATTAGAGCTTACCCTAAAAATAATGATTGAAGAGTATAATTCTAATTCTCAGTCATTACTGGAATATTTCAAAAAACGAAAGTCCTAAAAGCCAAATAATCGTGACGATATTAATATTAGAATAATTTACCAACATTTTTAGTAGAATTCATTAATGACTTAATCTTTCTTTTTAATAGCGTCTATATGGATAATCGAGGATTCTTTTCATGGATTCGTTCAAATGATAAGGAAATTATAGACATACTCAAGCTTCAATCTATAAATCTATTAAAGGCCACTCGATCTCTATTAGATTTAATATCAAAATTTGATTGTGTCTATGAACGCATATCCAAAATAAAGTACTTGGAACACACAGGTGACGAAATAACTTACAAATTATTTGATATTGTGAATAAAGCATTTGCAGTTCCGATAGATCGTGAAGATATTTCCAAGCTAGCTGATGCTATAGATGATGTTTTAGATGATATCAATGAAACAGCTCAGAAATTTTTTCTTTTCAGGATACAAAAACCAAATGCTTACATGGTAGAACTGGGAAAAGTAATGCTTCGTGCAATACAAGAAATTTACCTATTAATAAGCCAACTACAAAAATTGAAAGATACAAAAGATTTGATTGGATACTGCCGTAACATTAGTGAACATGAGCATCAAGCTGACATCATATATAGAAATGCCATTGCAGAATTGTTTGAAAGTGCTGATCCAATAGAGATAATAAAAGTAAAAGAGATATATGAAATGCTTGAACGTATTGTAGATAAATGTGAGGATGTATCTAACATATTAGAAAGTATCATCGTTAAATATAGATGATTCCTTTTGTTATTTACAAGTCTTAGTTTTTATATACAAACTATACTGATGATATTTCTTTCATAAATATATCTGTACAATTAAATTAGTTAGTGCGTCTATAAATATTCCTTATTTTTATTTTTGTATGCAAAGCTGTATTCAATTAAGTTGTACTTTTATAGTAAGTCGCTTAAAAAAAGTTCAGATCAGTTGTCATCAATAAAAGTAAGAAATTGCGATATCAAAATAGACATAAATCCTAGATCCTGGT
>Ga0182008_10002358_pt1 | contig 11889 bp, 10 predicted proteins | sample Sormic07211129_1_FD_120482 | JGI IMG/M metagenome (GOLD analysis project Ga0182008, IMG submission 120482) | Rhizosphere microbial communities from Sorghum bicolor, Mead, Nebraska, USA - 072115-129_1 metaG | ecosystem: Host-associated > Plants > Roots > Rhizosphere | place: USA: Nebraska...
GCGCCGAGCAGTGGGTCGAGGAGGTACGGCGGCTCGGGCTGCGCCCGCTGGAGAACGCCCGCACCGAACTGCCGTACTTCGATCTCGCCGGGGTCAACGACATCGCGGGCGAGAGCGAGGGCCGGGGCCCCGACTTCGGCAAGGCGCTCGGCGACCGGGACACGGCACGCGCGTGCGTGCTCCTCGCCCATCAGCCCGTCCAGATCCACGAGGCCGTCAGGCACCACGTCGACCTCCAGCTGTCCGGTCACACCCACGGCGGCCAGCTCTGGCCGGGCAACTTCGTCGCGGCGGCCGCCAACCCGACCCTGGCGGGCCTGGACCGCTACGGCGACACCCAGCTGTACGTCAGCCGGGGCGCCGGCGCCTGGGGCCCGCCCACGCGCGTGGGCGCCCCGTCGGACATCACGGTGATCGAACTCGCCTCCACGCGCGCGTGAGGTTCGGCGCGCGGCCGACGGGCCTGATGGAAACCATCCTCGGCTGGAAGTCATCCCCGCCGGAAACCATCCCCGGCGGATTCTGTGCGGACACTGTGAAACATGGCCGAAACTCGTTGCGGTAACGGCTTTTCCAACTCCCCGGATCCCTCTTCCCTGAGTTGAAACACCTGTGATTAGGTGAGCCGCGCCACTAGGGGAGTGGCATGTGCGCTGGGGTCCCGGTGGGGCCTGGGGAGGGCAACCGATGCGTTCGGTTCGCATGCGTGTTCTCGCGACGCTGCTCGTGCTGGCGGGCGTGGGAGTCGGCGGCTGGCAGCTGCTGCCGTCGAAGGAGAACACGGGCAAGACGATCACGGTGGGTACGACGGACTCGGTCACGTCGCTGGACCCGGCGGGCGCCTACGACGCGGGCTCCTGGGCCTTGTTCAGCAACGTCTTCCAGTCCCTGCTGACCTTCGAGGCGGGCGCCACCGCGCCCGTGCCGGACGCGGCAGAGAAGTGCGACTTCACCGACAGCCGTCTGACGACGTACCGCTGCACGCTGCGCAAGGGCATCACCTTCCCCAGCGGCCGCGCGATGACCGCCGAGGACGTCAAGTTCTCCTTCGACCGGGTCAAGAGGATCAAGTCGGACGTCGGCCCGTCCTCCCTGCTGAGCACGCTCCGTTCGGTCGACGCGAGCGGGCTGACCGTCACCTTCCATCTGTCCTCGCCCGACGCCACCTTCCCGTTCAAGGTGGCCACCGGGGCCGGTTCGATCGTCGACCGGGAGAAGTACCCGGCGAAGGGTCTGCGTACCGACCTCGGCGTCGACGGCACCGGACCGTACGAGCTGTCGTCGTACTCGAAGGGCAAGAAGGCGGTCCTCACCCCGAACTCGCAGTACAAGGGCGCCATCGGCAGGACCGGACGCCCCGTCGAGCTGCGCTACTACGCCGACACGAACGCCCTGAACAGGGCGTGGACGGCGAAGGAGCTCGATGTCGCGAGCCGGCAGATGCCGCCCGAGGTGCTGTCCAAGCTCTCGCCCAGCGACCCCGGCCAGCGCGTCTCCGAGTCCGAAAGCTCCGAGACCCGCAACCTCTACCTCAACACCCGTACGGGCAAGCCCCTGCACGACGTCCGGGTCCGCCGGGCGATGGCCTGGCTGATCAACCGTGAGCAGCTGGCCGCCACCGTCTACAAGGGGACCGTCGATCCGCTGTACTCGCTGATCCCGACCGGCATCACCGGCCACACCACCTCCTTCTTCGACGCCTACCCCGACCAGGAGGTGAAGAAGGCGAAGGCCCTGCTGACCGCGGCGGGAGTGTCGGTGCCGGTCCACTTCACCTACGGGTACGGCAGGAACAGCGGGTCCGCGACGGCCGAGGCGGCCGACCTCAAGCAGCAGCTGGAGACCGGCGGTCTGTTCAAGGTGACCCTCAAGGGCTATGGGTGGACCGACTTCCAGAAGCAGTGGGCGACCGGCAAGCTCGACGCGTACGCCGTCGGCTGGGTCGCCGACTACCCCGACGCGGACACCTTCGGCGCCCAGCTCGTCGGCACCGGCGCGACCATGAACACCGGCTACAGCAACAAGGCCGTCGACCAGCTGATCCTGGACAGCCAGCAGTTCGCCGACCGGGGCGACGCCTCCTCCGACTTCCAGACGCTTCAGCAGGACATCGCCCGCGACGTGCCGGTGATCCCGCTCTGGCAGCGCAAGCAGTACGTCCTCAGCAGCGAGGACGTCGGCGGCAGCCAGTATCTGGACGACGGCACCGGTGTGTACCGGCTGTGGAGCCTGAACTGGATCTGACGTGATCTCGCGGTCCTGACATTCGCGGGAGTGGCGCCGGGTACTCACCCAACGAAGGACATGTGACGGAGGTGTGTGTGGGGTGAGGAGCACTCGTGTTGAGACGCAACTCCTTCCGGCTGCCCCGGCATCCGGCTTCCGTCGGTCTCGCCCGGCGCCGGGTCCGGGACCATCTCGCCGACTGGGGGCACGGGCCGGATGACCAGGCGCTGGCCGACGCGATCCTGCTGGTGTCCGAGCTGGCGACCAATGTCGTACGCCATGGCCCGCTCCTGGAGCGGGAGTTCGAGGTGGCCGTGACCGCGCTCGCCGACGGCTCCTGTCTCATCGAGGTCTCCGACGAGGGCCGTCCGGAGCCTCGGCTGAGGCTCGTCGGAGAGTGGGAGGAGTCGGGCCGCGGACTGCACCTGGTGGAGAACATAGCGGCGGCCTGGGGCGTGTGGAGCAGAGGCCACCACGGCAAGACGGTCTGGGCCCTCGTCATCGCCGACGCCGGCGCCTGAAGGACATGCCGGCGGTCACGACGACACGGCCGCCGTCCGTGCCGGGAGGGTGACCGTCACCGCCAGCCCCTCGCCCGGCGCCGTGCGCACCGCCACCTCACCGCCGTGCGCCTGTACGACCCCCTGCACGATCGCCAGCCCCAGCCCGCTGCCCGCGCCCCCGCCGGTCCGGAAGAACCGGTCGAAGACCCGCGCGGCGTCCTCGTCGCACAGCCCTGGCCCGTCGTCCTCGACACACAGCCGTACGACCCCGTCCTCCCGCTCCACACCGAGCCGCACCGGCACCTCGGCGGGTGTGTGCGTGCGGACGTTGCCCACCAGGTTGCCCAGGACCTGCCGGAGGCCCGACTCGTCGGCGTGCACCAGCAGCGAACCGTCGGCGGCCACCTTGATGGGCCGGTCCGGCTGCTGGACCCGCAGGTCCTCGGCCGCGTCCCGCACCAGACGGTTCAGGTCGACGTTCTTGAAGCGCAGTTCGGGCTGCTGGTCGAGGCGGGCGAGCGTGAGCAGCTCGTCCACCAGGCGCCCCATGCGGTCGGTCTCGGCCAGCACCCGCTCCCAGGCCCGCTTCCGTTCGTCCGGGTCGCTGAGCATGCCCTTGTCGTAGAGCTGGAGGTAGCCGCGTATCGCCGACAGCGGGGTGCGCAGCTCGTGCGAGGCGTCGCCGACGAAACGGCGCAGCTGGGCCGCGGTGCGCTCGCGCGTGCGGTACGCCGACTCCACCTGGTGGAGCATCGAGTTGAGGGCGAGGCGCAGCTGCTCGACCTCCTGGGTGGGGTGGTGGCTGGACGGCACCCGCCGGGTCAGATCGCCCTCCGCGATCGCGGACGAGGTCTCCACCATGTCCTCCAGCGGCCGCATCCGGCGGCTGACGCTCATCATCGTCAGACAGGCCAGCATCGCCAGCAGCAGGCCGCCGATGGCGAGGTCGAGCTTGAGGACCTTGAACATGCCCTGGTGGAAGGCCTTGGTGGAGGTGGCGAGCAGGATGTAGGTGCCGTCGGTGAGGCGGGTCGCCGTCACCCGGTACCGGGCGCCGTGCACGGAGACGTCGTGCGGGTCGGCGTCCTTCACCAGGGGGCGCGGATCGCCGACCGCGTCCGCTAGGTCCCGCTGGGCCTCGGTCGGCTTGAGGCCCAACAGGCCGACCGCCCTGCCCTTGGCGTCGACGGCCGAGTAGATCGAGTCGGGCGCCGAACCCTCGTCGACGTGTTCCGGGGCGAGCCGGTCGCGGACGAAGCTCACCACGCTCAGCGAGTCGATCTGCCGCCTGGTGAGCTGGGCGCTGCCGAGGGAGTCACGGGTCTTGGTGAGCTGGGTGTCGACCTGGCCGAGCAGGTAGTACCGCATGCTCATCAGGCTGACCGCGGTGGCCGCGACGATGCCCAGCGCGAGCAGCGCCACGTTCGCGTACGTCAGCTTGGCGCGCAGCGAGTGGATGCCGCGATCGCACTGGAGCCACCGGATCGCCCTCATGCCAGCCCGTATCCCACGCCACGCCGTGTGGTGATCACCGGCGGCCCCAGGGCGTCCAGTTTGCGGCGGAGATAGCTGATGTAGGTCTCCACGACGGTCGACTCGGGCGGGGTGTGTTCGTACTGCCAGACGTGCCGCAGGAGTTGCTCCTTGGGCACGATCCGGCCGCCGTTGCGGACCAGGAAGCGCAGCAGCGCGTACTCGGTGGGGGTGAGCTCGACGCTGCGGCCCGCGCGGTGGACGCTGTACGTCGTGTCGTCCAGCTCCAGGTCGCCGTACCGCAGCGGTGGCCGCTGCACGAGCACGTCGGCCGGCCGGGTCCGCCGCAGCACCGCGGTGATCCGGGCGATCACCTCGTCGATGTTGAACGGCTTGGTGATGTAGTCGTCGCCGAAGCCGAGGGCGCCGACGATCTCGGCGGGCGAGTCGCGTGCGGTGAGGAAGACCAGCGCCAGGTCGGGCTGCCTGGTGCGCAGCTCACGGCCCAGCGCCCGGCCGTCGCCGTCCGGGAGCATGACGTCGAGCAGCGCCGCGTCCGGCCGGGTGCGCTCGGCGAGCGCGAGGGCCTCGCGGACGGTGCCCGCGACCATCACCTCGAAGCGGTGGTAGCGCAGGGCGATGGCGAGGACGTCCGCGATGCTCGGCTCGTCCTCCACCACCAGCACGGTGCCTGGAGCCGTCGTCATGCCCCCAGTATCGGACGCGCCACTGACAGTCGGGCCGGATCGCTCTTTGGAGTTCCCTGAGAGTCACGCCGTGTTCGCTCCACGCGCGCGTGTCGGTCCCGATCCTGTAGCCCAGGACCTGGGGGACCGACCGACGACCTATTACCGACGAAGGAGCTTGATCGTGGCGGCATTGGCACGGTGGTGCTATCGGCACCGGCTGGTGGTCCTGTTGCTGTGGGTGGGGGCACTGTTCGGCCTGGGCTTCTCGGCCTCGACGGCGGGGACGAACTACGCGAACGTCTTCTCCCTCCCCGACACGGACTCCAAGAGCGCGTACGACCTGATGCAGAAGGCCTTCCCGAACACCTCGGGGGACACCGACACGGTGGTCTGGAAGGTCGACCAGGGCTCGGTGAGGGACCAGGCGGTCCAGGACCGCGTGCAGCCCGCGCTGGACAAGATCGCGAGGATGAAGGGCGTCGGCGCGGTCACCAGCCCCTACGCCGGAGCCCGGGGAGCGGCGCAGATCAGCCGCGACGGAAAGATCGCGTACGCCCAGCTGACCTTCGCCAAGCGCGCCAACGAGGTGCCCAAGGAGCTCGTCCAGAACGTCGTGGACACCGCTCAGGGCGCCGACAGGAGCGGTCTGCAGGTCGAGTTGGGCGGCCAGGCCATCCAGCGCGTCCAGGAGCCGCCGCAGGGTCTGTCGGAGATGGTCGGCATCATCGCGGCGGCCGTCGTGCTGTTCCTGGCCTTCGGGTCGTTCTTCGCGATGATGCTGCCGATCGCCATCGCCGTCTTCGGCGTCGGCATGGGCCTGTTCTCCACCCAGCTGCTCAGCCACACCACCGACATCCCCGACATCGCCCCCCTGCTCGCCTCCCTGATAGGCCTGGGCGTCGGCATCGACTACGCGCTCTTCATCGTGACCCGGCACCGCAAGGGCATCCTGCGCGGCCTGGACCCGGAGGAGGCGGCGGTCACCGCACTCAACACCTCGGGCCGCGCGGTCCTGTTCGCGGGCGGCACGGTCTGCATCGCCCTCGCCGGCATGCTGGTCACCCGGCTGCGCTTCCTGGAGGGCGTGGTCGTCGGCACGTCGCTGACGGTGGTGCTCAGCGTCCTGGCCGCCACGACCCTCCTGCCGGCCCTGCTGGGCTTCCTCGGCCCGCGTGTCCTCAGCCGCCGTCAGCGCCGCCGGCTCGCGGCCAACGGCCCCGAGACGGAGCACGCGAGCGGCCTCGCGGCCCGCTGGTCGCTGAACGTCCAGAAGCGTCCGCGCCGGATCGCCGCGCTGGCCCTGGTCGTCATGGCCGTTCTCGCCGTCCCCGTCTTCTCGCTCCGGCTCGGCGCCACCGACCAGGGCAACGACAACGCCTCCTCGACCACCAGGAAGGCGTACGACCTCCTCGCCGAGGGCTTCGGCCCCGGCTTCAACGGCCCGCTCCAGGTGGTCGTCGCGGGCGGCGACACGGCCCCGCTGGTCAAGGCCATCGGGTCGACGCCCGGGGTCGCGCGCGTGGCCGCGCTGCCGCCCGCGCAGGGCGTGACGGTGATCCAGGTCGTGCCGTCGACGTCACCGCAGTCGAAGGAGACCGACGACCTGATCGACACCCTGCGCGACAAGGTGATCCCGAAGGCGGGAGCCGAGGCCCACGTCGGCGGTGTGACGGCCGTGTCCAAGGACTTCGCGTCGGTCACCGGACACCGTCTGCCGCTCTTCATAGCGACGATCATCGGCCTGGGCTTCCTGCTCCTGCTCGTCGCCTTCCGCTCCCTGGTCGTCCCGCTGACGGCGGCCCTGATGAACCTGATCGCCGCGGCGGCGTCCTTCGGCGTCCTGGTCGCGATCTTCCAGTGGGGCTGGGGCCTGAACCTGCTGGGCCTCGGCAAGGAGGGCCCGATCAACGCCTTCCTGCCGGTCATCATGCTGTCCCTGCTCTTCGGCCTCTCGATGGACTACCAGGTCTTCCTGGTGAGCCGGATGCACGAGGAGTGGGTGCACACGCGTGACAACGCGCGCGCGGTGCGCGTCGGCCTCGCCGAGACCAGCCGGGTCATCAACTCCGCGGCCCTGATCATGGTGTGCGTGTTCATGGCGTTCGTCCTGAGCGGCGACTCGGGCGCGGCGATGGCGGGCGTGGGCCTCGCCGCCGCGGTGGCGCTGGACGCCTTCGTGCTCCGTACGGCCCTGGTGCCGGCCGCGATGCACCTGCTGGGCAACTCCAACTGGTGGCTGCCGGGTTGGCTGGAGCGGCGGCTCCCGCACCTGGCGGTGGAGCCCAAGGAGGACGCGGAACCCCTTGCCGCGAACGGTCCCGCCTCGGTCGTCCACGGCTTCATCCGCACCGCCGACGGCGACCCCGTGGACGGCGCCTCAGTGACCCTGCGGACGAAGGGCGGCCGTCAACTGGACCGTGTGACCTCGCTGGGGGACGGCTCGTACATCGTGTCGGTGCCGGGCCCGGGGACGTACCTGCTGGCGACGAGCGCGGCCTCGCACGGCTCGAAGGCCGCCCAGGTGGTCGTCGCGGACGCGCCCCTGGTCTACGACGTCGAGCTCGCCGAGGACGAGGTGGACGCGGTGAACTGATCCCGCCGCGCTAGGACTTGCCGGGGGTGGGCAGCACCCTGGTCATCCCCGGCAGGAAGTCCGTGAACAGCTCGTGCACCTCCCGCACCAGCGGCCGCAGCATACGGAAGCGGGCCAGGGACACCCCGCGCGCGGTGAGCCGCGCCCCGCGCTCGGCCAGCCGGTAGCTGCGCTCCCTGCCCTCGGTCCGGTCGAAGATCCAGTACAGGACCAGGCCCATCTGGGAGAGCCACATCAACTCGGGGAGGATGTCGCGCAGTTCCTCCGGGACCTTGGTCTTCGTCGCGCCCTCCAGGACCTCGCGGTGGACGGAGATGGCCTCCACGCGCGCGTGCTCCGACTCGGGGGAGAAGGGGCTGAGGGGGCTGTCCGGGTCGGCGGCGTTCTTGAAGAACTGGACGGCGAACTCGTGGTACGGCGTCGCGATGTCCAGCCACACCTTCAGCACGCCCGCCAGTCGCGCCTCCAGGTCGGTCTCCCGGTCCAGGACGTCCCGGATCGCCACCCGGTGCTCGGCGGCGAGACGGTCGTAGAAGCCCTGGATCAGGTGTTCCTTGCCGGCGAAGTAGTAGTACGCGTTGCCCACGGAGACCCCGGCCTCCTGGGCGATGGCCCGCATGGTCGTCTTGTCGTAACCCCGCTCCTGGAACAGCCGCATGGCCGTCTCCAGGATCAGCGCGCGGGTGTGCTCGGACTTGGTCGACGGCGCGGTGCCTTCGCCGGGGGCTTCGTTCTTTGCGGACACGGACAGAGAGCCTACGGGGTGGCGCAGGTGCCGTCGCCGCAGCCCGGGGCGGTGTAGGTCCAGCCGACGGCCGGGTCGTACGACCACCCGTCCGCCCGCCGGTACACCTTCCCGCCCCACTGCTGCTGCTTCCGCCCCCACTGCGCGCCCCGCCATTTCGCCGCCGCCAGCAGCGCCCCCTTGGCGAAGGGCGCCCCCGCCGGCGTGCTCAACCGGTGCGCGAGCGGCCGGTGCTCGCGCAGGGCCCACAGGGTGACGATCCAGGCGGCGGTGCCCCGGTAGACCTGGCCCGCGTCACCCACGACGGTGATGTCGTCGAGGGTGGCCCGGTGGTCCAGGGCCGGGAAGGCCCGCCTGGCCTGCTCCGACGCGGCAGGGACGAACTCCAGCGGCACCAGCTGCGGCTGCCGCGTCAGCCAGCCGCGCAGGAAGACGCAGAGCGAGCAGTCGGCGTCGTAGAGGACGGTGAGCCGGCGGACCGGGACCATAGGGACCCGGTCCGCCGTACCGCCGCTCACGCTCCCGCCTGCGGGGCGACCCAATCCTGCGGGCCGACCGGCGGCATCTGCTCGCGCTCCATCATCCCGCGCCGGCGGATCTTGTTGAGGACGTACACATTCCCCAGGTGCATCACGCCGAGCACCAGCAGCACCACGCCGAGCTTCGTCGACAGGGCCTCGAAGATGCCGCGGGTGTCGTCGATCGTCTGGTCGCCGCTCAGGTACAGGGCGACGAAGCCGAGGTTGACGAGGTAGAAGCCGACGACCAGGAGGTGGTTGACGGCGTCGGCGAGCTGTTCGTTGCCGCGCAGGACGTCGGAGAGGAAGACCCGTCCGTTACGGCTGAGCGTGCGGGCCACCCAGATGGTCAGTCCGATGCTGACCAGCAGGTAGATGACGTAGGCGATGACCGTGCGGTCCATGCCCCACCCCTTCTTGAACGTGTTCAAAAAGCTGACGGGGATGACTCTAGCCCTATTTTTGAACGCGTTCAACCAAGGAGTCGGTGCTCTTCGAGGCCCCTTCAGGGGCGGCGCCCCAGCTCCGGCCGCTTGGTGTAGTCCGTGAAGCCGAGGACGTTCCCCCACGGGTCGGCGATCTCGACGGTCCAGCCGGTCGCCACGGACGAGGGTTCGTCGAGGGGGACGATGCCCGCCGCCGCGAGCGCCCCGGCCGCCGTCCGCGCGTCCGGGACCTCGATCCACAGGCGTGGCGAGGGCCATGGCGGCGGCCGGTGCCCCAGCCCGTCCTCCCGGCGCAGGAGGATGCCCGGGGTCTCGGCCCCCACCTTCAGCAGGGCGATCCCGGCCTCGTCGAACCGGAACCCCACCGCGAACCCGGCCCGCTCGTAGAACCCGACGGCCTCGCCGAGGTCTCCGACGGGCAGCAGCACGTTGTCGAACCCGAGCAGTTCGTACGACTCGTCATCTGACATACCGTCAGAATAGGTGCCGATCCGCCCGGAACCCGTGATTGTCAGTGGCGGCCCGTACTGTCGTCGGCATGGCAATCGTGACGTTCGTCGACGAGACGACTGCGGGGGAGCGGGGCGCGGGCTGGGAGCTCGAGGTCGCCGAGGAGCGGCTCGCCGTGCGCGAGCTGATCCGGCGCCGGGTGTTCCAGGAGGTCGCCGAGTACAACGCGCGCACGCCGGGCGTGTTCCAGGGGCTCGTACAGCCGAAGGACGCGGAGCGGGTGCTGAACGGGTACGCGCTGCGGACACCGCGGCGGATAGACCCCGAGACCCAGACGGAGCTGGCGCTCAGGGCCTTCGCCGGGAACGGATTCCTGGTGCTGGTCGGAGACCGCCAGACCACCGAGCTCGACGAGGAGATCGAGCTCGCGCCGGGCACCGAGGTCACGTTTCTCAAGCTCGTACCGCTGGTGGGGGGATGACGGTGGCGGAGATCCAGAAGTACAAGGACCTGATCGGACAGCGGGTCGCCGACGGGGAGTTGGCCGAGCTGGCCGTCGACATGCTCAGGGCGGCGGCCTCCAACAACGGTCACTGGAACGGCCTGTGGGCCGGGGTGCTCGACCGTCTGCGCGAACTGCCGGCCGAGGTGCGGGGACCGCTCGCCGACGCCCTCGTGGCGCTGCACCACTCCACGGGCGAGGAGTCGGAGGCCAGGGACCACGCCCTGACGCTCGTCGGCGTCCTGGCCCGCGGACTGCCCGAGGACAGGCTCTCCACGGAGCGCCTCAAGGCCCTCGACCGGCTCTCGCGACAGCACGGCCACTGGTACGGCTCGCACTCCGCCCTTCTCGCCGAGGGCGAACTCGCCGCCGGCCGCCCCCTCGCCCCCGCCGTCGTGGCCTTCTACCGCCGTGCCGCGCTGGACGCGTACCTCGATCGCGACGACCCGGTGGTCCTGCTGGCGAAGAAGCTCACCGAGCCCGCCCTCAACGTCGGCGAGCAGTGGGCCGAACAGGCTCTCGCCGACGCCGTCGGAGCGGACTGGCAGGCCCTGCTCGCCCACCTCGTCACCGCCACCGCCTCCAAACCCGGCCCCAAGTGGGACCAGCGGGCCCGCACCCTCGTCGACGCCCTCGGCGCCGACCGCGTCCGCGCGACCGCCCTGCCCTGGCTCGCGCTCGTCGGCCGCCCCAGGACCTTCCCCCTCGACGAGGGCTATGAGTCGGACCCGGTCAACCACACCTACGACCCGTACAACGCCAACGCCCTGCGCGGCCTCGCCTGGCTGCTCTCCCTGCTCCCGCCGCACCCCGACACCGCCCGCGCCCTGGGCGCCCTGGTCGAGACCTCGCTCAGGAAGGTCCCCGGTGTCGGCCCGCGCAACCCCAAGGTCGCCAACGCCGCCGTCCTCGCGCTCTCCCGGCTGGACGGCCAGGCCGCCCTCGCCGAACTCGCCCGCCTCGCCACCCGGTTGACGTACAAGGCCACGGCGAAACTCGTCGACACGGCCCTGGAGAACCGGGCCGCCGCCCTCGGCCTCGGCCGCGAGGAGATCGAGGAACTCGCCGTCCCCGCCTACGGGCTGACGGAGATCGGCCGCGCCGAGCACCGGCTCGGGGACGTCACCGCCGTCCTCGGGATCGACGGCACGAGATGCCTGCTGAGCTGGCGCAACGCGGCCGGCAAGGTCGTCAGGAGCGTGCCCGCGGCCGTCCGCCGCGACCATCCGGACGAGCTCAAGGAACTCAAGGCCGCCGTCAAGGACATCGAGAAGATGCTCTCGGCGCAGAGCGAGCGCCTGGACCGCCAGTTCCTCGCCGACCGCACCTGGCCCTACGACACCTGGCGCGAGCGCTACCTGGACCACCCCCTCGTCGGCACGCTCGCCCGCCGCCTCCTGTGGACGGTCGACGGCAGGACCGTCGGACACGTGGACGGCGCCCTGCGCACGCTCACCGACGACCCCGTCACCGAAGGCGCCGAGGTCCGGCTCTGGCATCCCGTCGGCCATGAGCCCGCCGAGATCGTCGCCTGGCGGGACTGGCTGGAGCGGCACGGCATCACCCAGCCGTTCAAGCAGGCCCACCGTGAGGTGTACCTCCTCACGGACGCCGAGCGCGCGACAGGCACGTACTCGAACCGTTTCGCGGCGCACATCCTGCGCCAGCACCAGTTCAACTCGCTCGCCGCACTTCGCGGTTGGAACAACAAGCTGCGCCTGATGGTCGACGACCAGCTGCCGCC
>Ga0182008_10002360_pt1 | contig 11881 bp, 13 predicted proteins | sample Sormic07211129_1_FD_120482 | JGI IMG/M metagenome (GOLD analysis project Ga0182008, IMG submission 120482) | Rhizosphere microbial communities from Sorghum bicolor, Mead, Nebraska, USA - 072115-129_1 metaG | ecosystem: Host-associated > Plants > Roots > Rhizosphere | place: USA: Nebraska...
CGGCGCGACGAACGGATCGGGCGCCGACACGGTGTACGTGTGGTAGACGCAGCCGTTCTCCAGCGCAAACGCGATCCAGCTCGGGCTCTCACGGAGTCCGTCCTCGAGCCGGGCTCCGACCTGATGCGACCACTCGACGAGCCACTCTGGCGGGTCCTCGACCAGCTGCTTCACCTCGGGGTGCTGCTGCGCCTCCTCCTCGGTCAGCGCCAGGCCGAAGTCGAACGCGAAGTCGGTGTTGTACGTCGAGACGTACGGGAACTGCCAGCCCATCCGCTCCTTGTAGGCGGTGAGGCGCTCAATCGGCGCCCGCGAGAAGCAGATCAGCGTCACGTCGCGATGGTTCAGGTGGACGAGCCCGCCGTCGAGGCCGTCAGCGAGACTGGTGCAGCCGGGGCAGGCGCCGTTGTCGTAGTCAGGCCCGAACATGACGTTGTAGGCGAGGAGCTGCGAGCGACCCCCGAACAGCTCCGCGAACGTCTTCCTCCCGTCCTCGGTGTCGAACTCGTACGCCTTCTCGACCGGCACCCAAGGGAGCTCGTGTCGCCGGCTTTTGATCGTCTCGTTGAGCTCCGCGCCCTCGGCCTCGAGCTTCGCGAGCTCGTCGCGCGCCGCCTGCCAGTCCTCACGGCTTCCGATCGTATGCTCAGGCATTTCGTCTCTCCTCTCGACCCATGCTGATCGATCTATACGACTCGGCGCCCTCGCCAAACTCATCGCCACGCGCCACAAGAAGGCGCGCGACGAACTCCGGCCGTGAGGCGGACGAGGATCGTGGGGGAGGTCGATCTCCACCCGGATCTGTGGCGCCCTCTCGGCTCGAAATGTGGAGCACTTGTGGAGACGAGGGGTCGCAGCTGGTGACAACCGCAAGCAAATCGCGACGTTCCTGCAACGTCGAAAGTCCCTGCAAACCGCTGCATCCGACTGCCAACGGTTGCGGCTGAGAGCGCATGGTAAGGAGGGGGTCGACGGTTCGAGTCCGTCAGAGGGCTCTGAAAAAGCGCCGCATACGAGGCTTTTCTTCCTACGGGACACTTGCAGCAGTCCCAATGTGCTAAGGAATGGAGCACTTTCTGGAGGTCCCAGAAATTCTGGCCTCGGTAGGCGCCTATCCAATCGAGAGTCGGCAGACGCCCCACGCAACTTCGCCACTACCCTGCCTCTCTGAACATCCGCCTCCGGTGCTCGTTCATCGCGCGTCGTCTGGCGGTGCCACGTTCCACCGCCATCGCTATTCCGCTCTTCCGGGCTTTGAATCTGAGGCTCATCGGGCCGGTTCTTCGCGACCACTCTGTCAACGTGAGGCACTAGGATCTCCCGACGGAATAGCGGAGACGCGACGAAGCCTCGAACCGACCGACCACCTCTATTACGCGACGGCACGATCAGTCGGTCAGCGGTTGAAACTCGCTACGAGCTCCCGCCGGCTCCTGACCCCGAGCTTCTCGAAGATCGATTTCAAGTGATCCTGCACCGTATGGGGTGAGATGAGGAGGCGATCGCTGATCGCGCGGGTGTCGAGGCCGCTGATCAGCGCCGAGACCACGTCGCGCTCGCGCCGGGTTAATGCGTAGACCCGACACAAAAAGGCGAAGACCTCGGCAGGCGTCGCGCTCCGAATCGTGACCGCCGTGGATTGTTCTCCGCCCTCCAGCTCCGCGGCCTCGATGGCCACCCACCTGCCGTCGATGGTCCGCTCGAGCGCGTGCGCGTCTTTGGCTCTTCCCGTCGAGCGTGCCATCATCGCGACCGGATAAACGACTGCGGGCAGCATTCCCCATGCCGCGAACATTGCTCCGGCTGGAAGCGCGTCGAGGTAACTGGTGGTAACTATCGTCCGGCTGACGACGTTGAGACTTCGGTCGAGCACGAGCACGCCCGGGGTGCTCATATCAAGCGGCTCCGCATTGCCGCCAACCATCCAGCCGCGCCGCAGCGCTGACCCGATCGTCCGTCCTGCAGCTGCCAACAACGCGAGTTCGTCTCCGTTGAAGCGACGGTCGTCGCTATCGCGATACGCCTCGATCCAGCCCCAGCAGCCGTGCTTGTCTCGGCATGCGATGGTGGCGACATCGCCGATTCCGACGGGCCGCATAACCTCGTCCCAACGTGGCGAGCGTGCCAGGTCTCCCTTGGTCTCCGCGCTCATCGACGCCGCGTGACTCGATCTCCGGGCGACGAGATGCTTCGCGCCGTAATCATTGCCGGAGAATTCCAACTCGAGCGCGCGCGCCAGACGTGGCCCGTAATCGTGCTCGGCCAGGCCGCTCAGAGGCAATAAAGTCTCGGGGTCGCCGAGGGGCCAGCACCAGCGATCAAAGCCAACCGAAATGCGAAGCTGGGCAATCGTCTCCCGCTGGACCGATTCCCGGTCGAGGCTGGAGGCACCAAGGCGTTCGATCCGCTCCCGACAGCGGCTCCGCTCACGCTCGGTCGGCATCAATCAGACAATAACCCTCGGGAAAAATCCCAACTAGCTGGGATTGTCCAAGAGCCGCCCATTCTCTGGAATTCGATGAACCCAGAGCTGTGAGGGAGGCTCAATGCACAAGACACAAAGGATCACGCTGGTCCTCATGCTATTCCTCGTCGTCGGAACGCTTGCGGGCGTTAGTACCGCTTCGCCACAGCCGCTCGCAAGCGGCACGATCACCAACACCAGCGCAACCTTCGACAGCGTCAGGAGCGCAGGTGGAAACCTGATCATCGGCGTCAGTGCGACGGCGACCTACACGGGCACCATCAGCGGCACGTCTACGTTGCACGGGACGCTGATCGTCCATGAGGATGGCAGCGCGAACTTCCACGACGTCGAAGTCTTCACCGGTACCGTCAATGGTGTTCCGGGCACGATCACGTTCGACCTGACCGGTCGCAATGACGCCCACCTGGCGGTTGAGGAAACGAGGACGATCGTTGACGCGAGCGAAGCGCTCAGCGGTCTGCACGGAATCCTTCACGAGACCGGAGTAGTCGTGATCCCGACAGGGCCCGCAACGACATACATCGGGCGCATCAGCTGAACTTTGGCGCGGCAGGCCTTAAACGAGGAGGTCCGCAGGCGGACCTCCTCAACCTATTCGCACAGCAGGAATTGATCGCCGCGACCGTCCCTATCTTCGACCGTCGCCGGCGCGGGCGCCGACGACTCCGCCTGTGGGTCGATCTCCTCCCTTCGGAAACGCCAAGTCCTACGAACTCGAAGGCCTACAGGACGTGACCGCGCGATCTGACACACCGCCGGTGCCGGCTCAAGCAAACTGTCCGCGAGGGCGGCGCGGCCGTCGAGGCATAAGCTCAGCGAGCGAGAACGTCTTGTCCCGCACCGTCAGTCTGTGACTGATCCGGCCGGCGGGGAGGCGTTGTCAACGAACACCTCCCCGCCGAATTGCCGTTAAGAACAGGTGCGCGCTCGGCTAGAGCCCCGCGCACTGGCCGATCTTGTGGCCGCTCACCGTGTTCGGTTGTCCGCCGTCATCCGGGTTCACCTGCGCCTTCGGTGTGTTGCCTTGGCAGATGAGGTTGCGCCCGATGACGTTGGTCATGACCTCGCTCGAGTCCGAGTCGACCTGACCCGCCACAGGCGGATTGACGAGGCCGTTGATGACACTCCGGTTGTGCGAAAAGATCACGTTGCCACCAACGTGGTTGCGGATGAACCCAATCCAGCCGCCGGTCCAGCCATCGATCACCACGTTCCCATCGATCGTGTTGTCCTTCGTCGGGAAGTTCCGGAACTCGCCAGTGGAACCACCGCCGCCACCGTGCGAGATCAGATTGCCGTGAATGGTCGTGAAGCTGATGTACAAACTCAACGGCTGGTTCGCGATCACGTTCCCGTCAACGACACTCAGGTGCGACGCCGACGGGTTGTAGGTACCAAGCCCCACGATCGCGCTCTTGCCGACCAGCACATTGCCGCCAACGTGAACCGTCGTCAGCGGTGATGCGGCGTGGTCGTTGAGCACAGCGCCGTCGGAAACGACCAGATTGTGGGTGACCGTGACCGTCCCGCCCCCGAAGGAGCAAACGCCTGTGACTTTGAGGGTGCTGTACGTGCCCGCCGCGATCGTTCCGGACGCGCAGGTAGTCGATCCTGGACGCGAAGCGACCGCGCTCGACGCGGCAAGACTCAACAACGCCAACGTGAGCAGACAAATAGTGTTCCGCAGCTTTTTCATCACTCCCCCTCGCCGATTACCGCCCATCTGTACCCGGCAACATGCGTTTCCAAAAGCGGCCGCTCGTAAGACCGTGGTAAAGCCGCGCGCATCTTCCTGGCTGAGCGAATTTCTCAGCCGAGAGTAGTCCAGATCGCGGCCGCGAGAAGTGTCGCTTGAGCGTAGTGTTCGACGCTCGCCGCGAATCGTTCGCCCCGTTCATGGCAGCCAGGGGTGCCGAAGAGGCGGAAGTTGGCGACGCCACACCTGGTAAGGAGGGGGTCGACGGTTCGAGTCCGTCAGAGGGTTCTACAAAAGCGGCGCACGTCGGCGCTTTCTCGTTCAGCTCGACTTGCAGAATCAACATCGTGCGCCGGGTATGGAGCCGTTTATGGAGCTTTCGCGTCGAAAACTCCCGTTGTCGGGGGAACGACCGCGCGACCGACGCATGGCCCGAACTCAAGAGCGGAGCTATCGTCGTCAGGCGATGCATTCGCCCAAGTCGGATACTGCGTCGACCCTGCTCGAGCCGCTCCATGTCGGCGATCGTCTTCCCTGGAAGCTCGATCCCCGCGGCGAGCCACAATGGCTAACCGTGGTCGAAGTGGTGAACGATGTGAGCTACCTGGTTCGATACCCCGACGGGAAAACGCAGCTGCTGGTCGACTCCGGGTAGTAGCCGTCGTTACTCGGGTCAGCACGCAGAGTAAGCCGCAGCACTCGGTGTCTCCGGGTTAGGTAAGGGCGAGATTCGCCCGGTCGACTCTCGGCCGACGGCGGATCACAGCGGCCGCCCGCAGGCCCGTCCCCGTTCGCAATTCATCTACGGACACCGAGGGACAGCTGCTGAGATCTGCGACAAACCTGACCTCGGTGACTTCGGAAGGCATTGTGCCCGGCGGTCGTGGGATGACGTCCGGCCGAAGGTACGCGAGGTTCTCTTCTGCGACGCTCGCGTCAAAGCGCTCGTCCATCACAGCCCGCCATGCGGTACCCAGCGTCAGCGCCACGACAGTGTCCAGGTGCAGGACCTGGGCGGCGTCGCCTGCGACGTCAGACCTGATTGATTCGACGAGTTCGTAAAGGGATGGACCGGCGGCTGATCGCTCTACCAGCAGAGATGCGATCAGTACGTTGACGCCGGGGATCGCGAGAAGCTGTTCCAAAGAGAAGTGGTGACGCCGGACTCGACCGACGGCGGCTTTAACTTCCAGTCGCTCTTCACCGAGCCCGAAGTCGAAGCGCTCGTACGGCGACTGATGCCACGCCCGCACGAGGGTGGCCGGATCGTGCGACCGCGAAATCACGAAGAGCTCTGCCCAGAAGCCGATGACCGACTTACTCTTCGCCACCCGCAACGAGACAGGGCTCGAACGCCGAGTGGTCGGCCGGGCGCTCCGCCGCGCCGTCAAAGCCGCCAAGCTCACGGCACCCAACCCGACCCTGCACGACCTCCGGCACAGCCACGCCAGCATGTTGATCGCCCTCGACCACAGCCTCGTCGACATCCAACGCCGCCTCGGACACCGCAAACCCGACACCACCCTCAAGGTTTACGCCCACCAATGGAAATACCGCGAGGCCCAACGCAGCCAGATCGGCAACCGGCTCGGCGAACTCTTCGCCGCAGCCGAATAGCCGACCGGCCCATAGCGAACGACACCCACCACGACACAATCGACACGGCGCGGCTCCATGCGGCGGACCGCGCCGATTTTCACCCTCCGCTCGGGATGGAGCACCAATGCTGTTTTCGGTGCTCCACACGAGATCCACGCCCAGTTCTGTCCTTATTTATAGGCGCATTTGCGCGGCACCCCCTAAGGGCCCGACTGGAGGTCGCGGGCTGAGGGTGGGAGGCGCCGGCACCCCGGCACGCGCGCGCGAGCGCTGCTCACTCATGCCACCGAAGCCGCCGGTCCGCCCGGTCTGACGGCCTAGCCAGCGAGATCTCGCGCGCGCCGGTTAAAGCCATGCAGCGCGGGTAGCGGATCCGCGATGCCGTGGCTCGCAAAAGCGCTCCTGCTTGCGTTAAAGACAAAGCGCGGCCGCGAACTGCTATTCGCCGGTGGCACGGGGGCGATCGAAATTGCCCGAAGCAAGCGAGCACGTGAGCTCTATGCCAGAGCACGGGAGGTGGCGACGGACCCGCGTCCAAGGCAGAAAGCCGCCGGCCTCGCGCGCACGGCGGCGGGCCGAGTCAAACGGTAGGCGCGTTATCCAAAGTGACATGCACAGGTTCGGAGTCGGCTTGTGCCGTGCAGTGTCTCGAGCTCATCGGCCTTGTGTTGCCGTTGGATCCGCGCCCAGAAGTTTCTCGGTCGCGTGGGCGGAGACCCGAAGCAATTGATCGCGCTCCGCTGTTTGTCCTGCTGTGACGGACGGCACAACGGTGTCGGTTCCCGCAACCCAAGGAGGCGGAATGGCGACACCGGCCCGGACGAGTGTGTCCCGTGCTGACTGGAGGACGCGGTGGGCAGCGCCACCGCGGACGGCCTATACCACCGAGACGAAGCCGTTTTTCCTGACGAGCGAGTTCGTGCTCTACGTGCTCTATGAGATGGGGCTCGGGATTGCGGCATCAACGTCTCCGTCGATCGACGCGCGGCTGTTCTGGATTCTCACGACCGTCGCGACCGGGCTTTACATGCTCAGCCGCGGCATCGCAAAGGCTGGCAGCCGCAGCCGTGCCTACGACCCCCGCGACGACATCGAAGTCGGCCGCGACAACGACTAAGCCGGGAAGGAGACAAACATGGGCGTTCTCTGGGTCCTCGTTGTTCTCTTGATCCTATTCGCGATCATCGGCGGCGTCGCAGTCAACAGCTGGCTGTGGGTCATTCTCGTCGTCGCACTAATCCTTTTGCTGATCGGAGTCCTCTAGCGTCTTGCCCCTGCGCGGGGCGCAGCCTTTCGAGGAGCGCCCCGCAACGGGCTTCTTCCGTGGCGGTGTGACGAGGGCCGCCAACAGCCGGGCCTCGTTCGTGATGTGTCGGGCCGACGCTGGCGCGCAGCGTGCCGAAGTCGCCCGGAGAAGGAGGCGTGGGCGCGACTCTGTAATGCCATCTGCCTTCAGCCGATGTCGCGGCGATGGAGCGCCCAAGTAGAGAGGACGTCGCGCATCACTATCGGATCTCTCGGTCACGAGATTGCGCCGCAGCATCGCCAGGTCTACTCGGCGCTTGCCGCCGGAAGCGATGGCAGCCGTGCAGCGTTTGCCTGATTCGAGCATGTCGAACGTGCCCACACCGTCGCGAAGGAAGACGTGACGCCCACAACTATTCGACTGCCTCGAACGCTCGTAGGGTTGGGCCGGTATCGGCTCCCTCGGTCGGTCGCGGCCGCCGGCATTGGCTGGCTGCGCCACCCGGCCCGGCTCTCGCAACCACCGCGCCTCGTGCCGCGTTCAGTCAACGATGGACGCGCCGATGGATCCGAGCAGCGAGCGGCATCGCGACGCCGCGAAAGCTCACGGACAAGCAGCCTTCCACCATGCCGAGGCAGCAGCCTTTTGGGAGGCGCGCGGCAACACACGGTGTGCCGAGCTTGCGCGACGTGGAGCGGCTCTCGAGAAGGAACTTGCGCAGCTCGAGATCGAGTGGGCCAAGGTGATGGAAGACGAAAGAGCCGAACCGAGCGACGCATGAACCGCCCCTACCGCAGCCGTCGCGCGCCCTACTCGGCGAAATGGGCCGAACGGCCCATAGAACACGGCGGCATCATGCGCGACAATCGACAACGGCGCGGATCCCATGCGGCGGACCGCGCCCTCCTGTCACCGCACCCTATAAATACTGTGACGCGCCGGCCCTGCACGGGTCGGCGAGTAGAGATCCGTGGAGCCGAGAGATTCGTGGAGCCGCTCCAGAGCTCCATCGATGCTCCACACGACGCCGCGTGCAGCGATTTTCCTCAGCGGCACCTACCCGCTTGATAGGAAGGTCGCAAAGGCCTCCACTTCAGACGAGAGGACGCTCGCGCAAGCGAGGGCGGGAACCGAGCAGTTGCCGCGGTCGCGTTCGCAGGCCGGCGCTGAACGCCCGTCGCTCGCGACCGAGGTCGCCGCCAACTGGAGCATCACGTCGGGCCAGTAGAGCGCCGCTGCGGCACCGAACCTCTCAGCGGACGGCTTGAGCCGGCGGACGATATCTGCAAGGCGCCCACCAGCCATCAGTCGGCAACGTCAGCCGTCGCGATAACACGTTCGGATGAAGCCGCACCAGCAGCTCGCCGGGAACGGCGTTTCGGCGGCCGAACTCCTCGGCTCGGTCGTCGCCCATGTACCGGCCGCCCATCCGCGGCGCGGCGGGAGAGCCGTTGCGCCCTCCCGCCTCGGTCGTTCTGCGTCTACAGCTCGGCGACCGCCGCGGCAGAGAATTCACGAACGGCGGCAAGCAGCGCCGACGGCTCGAGCCGCCAGCGGTAGTCGCCCCGCACGTCGGCAAAACGTACGGTTCGATCGCGATCGATGATGAAAGTCGCCGACGCCGGAAGGCGCCCGCTTTCATCCCCGTTCAGCTGCGGCAGTTCGACGCCTCCAGCCTGGTGCGCATCGCGGTATGCCCCCTCGACGATGAAGACGAGTCCGTAGCGCGCTGCAACTTCCGCGCCGAGATCGCTGAGCACTGTGAACGGCAGCTCAAGCTTCTCGGAGAACGAGAGCGAGTTGTCGGGCGTCATCGGAGACACAGCGACGAGCCGAACGTCCTCCTGCTCCAACTCACCGAGGATCTCCCGGTAGGCATTCAGCTGCAGGTTGCAGTACGGGCACCAAGAGCCGCGGTAGAACGTCAAGACGATCGGGCCGTCTTCGAGCAGTCCGCCGAGCGTGACCTCGCTGCCGTCTGCTGCCGGGAGCGCGAACCCCGGTGCTTGCTCGCCGACGTTGACCGCCTGCGCCGCGAAGTCGCGACGACCAGCTCGGTCGCACCGTCGTCGAACGCCTGCAGGAGCTCGGCCGGCGCCTGTGACTTGAGCACCTCGCGCGTCTGCTCGGTGCGTTCACGCAACGTCTCCAATGCAATCTCCTCTCGCGGAAGGACTTCAGAACCGCTGGAGACGCTGACCGACTGGTCAGTAGTGTGAATCATTAAATCGAAAGCGGCTCAGCGCTTGCGTGCGGCGCGCAATAGCTGGCGCGCCGCCGCTCGAGCCTGCTGCTCCGCGTCACCGGACGGCTCGAACTGCTTCCCGACCATCGCCGCGTCGTACAGCAGGACGAGCTGTCTGGCGAGAGCAGTCGGCTTGGAGACCTTCGCCTCGCGCGCGAGGCCCGTCAGCAGGTCGAGCAGCCAGGCACGGTAGTCGGCCACGACTGTACGAGCCTGGTGGCGGCGGTCGGGCAGTTCCGCTGTCGCATTGATGAACGGACAGCCGCGGAACCCGGGCGCCTGACAGGCGGCGGCCAGAACCGCGAAGAGCGTGTCGATGCGGCCCTCCGGCGATCCTCCAGCCCGCCGCAGCTCCTCTTCGACGTGCTCGCGCCACGTCTCGTGGCGCTGCGCGAGGTAGGTCGCGACGAGCTCCTCCTTGCCCGAGAAGTGGAGGTAGACGGTCGTCTTCGCCGTCTTCGCGCGGTCGACCACGTCATCCACGCTCACCGCGTGGATGCCCTCGCCGTAGAAGAGCTTGTCGGCGGCACTCAGGATGCGATCGCGCGCGGCCGGAGCCATGGGCAGGAATGCTACCGGTCGGTAGTCCGCAAGGACTCTGACATCAAGTCGACTTGAACCTGCATGCTCAGTCCAACGCGAATCCGCGAGCAAGAGGATGGACCTTTCGGAGCTCGTGGCGTGGACGTTGACTTCGACGGACCTCAAGACCCAGCGCGAGCCCTGATCAACCTCGGGACGAACTTCGGGCGGAGGCGCGAGGAGACGGAGGACGGCAGGCTTTTGTTCGTCGATCATCCGGTAGTCGAGCAGGAACTGCAGGTGCTTGTCGGCATGGAGAACGATTGCTGCAGCTGGGCCGACCTGGGCGGTCGAGCGGCACGACGGCTTCCTCGCGATGGCGGCCCGATCGAAGGGCGAGGGTGTCGGGACGTTGCACGGCATGTTCACCGAGGCGATGCCGACCGACGCGTAGAGCGGACGCGAGCGGCCCGAAGCACGGGGCTTCGGGCCTTCCCCCGTCATGGCGTCCCGCGCTCTAGGTGGACGCGATCCCTTCGAAACCGGTCGGCAGCCCGTCGACGATCCCGAGCTTCGTGAGCGTGCCGTCCGAGTTGACCTGGAACTCGTCGACCGTTCCCGCTCCGCCGGACTCGGCGTAGAGGAAGCGCTCGTCGCTCGACGCGGCAATGTCGATCGCGCCTGCCTCGGTGTGGCCTACGACTCCGGTCGAGCCGATCAGCGTCGGCGTCCCGTTCGCGTCGACGCGGTAGCCGCTGATCGTCGCGCTGCCTGCGTTGGCGACGTAGAAGTTGCCGCCCTCGGCGATGACCCAGCAGAGCGCGGCCTGACCGTCGGTCTGCGACTGCGCGCCGCTGAGCGTGCCGTCTGCGACGAGCGTGTAGGTCGACACGGCGTTGACGCCGGCCTCGGCGACGACGAGCCGCCCGCTCGGAGCGAACGTGAACGCAAACGGTGCCGGCGTCGCCGCCGCGTTCGCGACAGGCGTATCGCTCAGCGAGCCGTTCGAACGCACCGCGAAGACGTCGATGCTGCTCGTGCTGCCCTTCGTCGTGACGATCAGCTGCGACCCATCCGGGCTGAAGCCGACCTGCCCGGGCGACGAGAGGAAGAACGGCGGCACCGCGTTCGCGAGCCCCAGCGTCCGCGAGCCGTCGTGCAGCGGACGCAGCTGCGAGCCGGCGATGCGGAAGCCCTGTACCGTCCCGGCGCCGCCGGCATCGAGCACGTACACGAGGTCGCCGCCGACCGCGACGCTGGTCGGGAACGAGCCGCCTGAAGCGACCACCTGCGTCAACGTGAGCGTGCTCCCGTCGACGCTGAACACCGAGAGCGAATCGCTGCCGGCATTCACGGCGAAGAGCAGCTGGTGCTCCGCGTCGTAGGTGAGTGAGCCCTGCGATGCGAGCGAGTCGACGACCGCGCCGCTCTCGACGCCGCCGTTGCCGCCGGTCGCGTACGTGCCGGCGCGCGTGAGCGTGCCGTCGGAGTTGCGCGTGTACGCGGCGATCTGGTTCCCGGCCGGGTCGTTCGTCTGGACGAAGACCGCCGCCCGCTTAGGGGCGGCGGTAGCGGTTGCACCGGTCACCGTGGCGACGGCCACCGCTGCGAACAGAATCATGAAAACGCGTTTTCTCATCGAACCTCCTGGATGTGCGGACGTTTCGACGCTACGCACGCAGGGACGTTCTCCGCGCTTACGAATTGGCGAACTCTTTGCGACAACGGTCTTACCTACGCCGCTTCCGTGACGGGAGTTCGGTCGACCTCGGCAGACGGCGGCTCGATCGCGAGGCGCGGTAGCCGCCGGTCGAGCCAGGCGGGGAACTTCCACGTCGCCCGGCCCGAGAGCTCGAGGACGGCGGGAAGGAGCAGCGACCGGATCACGACTGCGTCGAGAAACACGGCAACTGCGAGGGAGAGGCCGAACAGCTTGAGGATGTGGTTGTCGCTCGCGGCAAACGAGCTGAAGACGACGATCATCACCGCGGCGGCGGCGGTGATCACGCGACCGGTACGAACGACGCCGGCGCGGATGGCGGCCGACGCATCCCCGCTGTGCTGCCACTCCTCGTGGATCCGCGA
>Ga0182008_10002361_pt1 | contig 11881 bp, 10 predicted proteins | sample Sormic07211129_1_FD_120482 | JGI IMG/M metagenome (GOLD analysis project Ga0182008, IMG submission 120482) | Rhizosphere microbial communities from Sorghum bicolor, Mead, Nebraska, USA - 072115-129_1 metaG | ecosystem: Host-associated > Plants > Roots > Rhizosphere | place: USA: Nebraska...
ACAGCGCCGGGATGAACACGTAGGTCAGGTAGTCGATCACCAGATCGAGGATCGAACCGTCAAAACTCGGCAGCACCGATTGCACATTGACCTTGCGCGCGAGCGCCCCGTCGAGGCCGTCGACGATCAATGCCACACCCAGCCACATCAGGCAATGGGTCGGCTGGTTCTCCAGCAGGGCGAGGGTCGCCAGAAAGGCAGTGACCACGCCGGTCGCGGTAAAACCATGGGCGCCCCATGCTTTGAGCCTGGCGATGTGTACGGTCGATATCACAGGGGCGTTCTCCAGAAAAATGAAGCAAGCCGGGTATCACCCTCGAGCAAAGGGCGCCGGCAAACCGGGTCGGGGTTGCAGCTATCGACCGGTCTGGCCGGGATAAGGTTCACCACTGTTGAATCTTAGCTGGCCGCTCGAAAAATACCTCGGCGAAAACCGCCGGTGTCAGCCAGACGGTGCTGGCGCGATGGCTGCGCCGGTCTATCGTTGCCTGACGCAGTGAATGCCAATGCCTGAGGACGACATCATGAACACCAGCGATTTGCTCGAACAACTGCTGCGAGGCCAGGCCTCGGCGGGACAACAACGTGCTGACTCGACCGGTAATCCGGACGGACTCGGCGGACTGGGCGGCTTGCTCGGTGGTCTGTTGGGTGGCGGTGCAGGCCCCGGCGGCAGTGCGGCGCAGTCCGGTGGGCTGGGCGGTCTGGGCGGTTTGCTCGGTGGTCTGCTCGGCGGCGGTAGCGGTGGTGGCTTGGGCGGCGCGCTGGGTGGGGCACTCGGTGGCGACGGAACACAAAGTCGTTCCGGCGGCACCAATTATGCGGCGCTGGCCTCATTGGGAATGATGGCGTTCCAGGCATATCAGGCCTGGCAGCGCAGTCAGGCGTCGGCGGCGCCACAACAGATCCCGCAAACGGCCAATCTGCTGGCCGGGCCCGAGATCGAGGAACACAGCCACGCGGTGCTGCGGGCGCTGATCGCGGCGGCCAAGGCGGATGGTGAGATCGACCCCCGGGAACGGCAGATGATCGATGAAGAGATTGGCAAACACACCGACGATCCACAATTGCAGCAATGGTTTAACGCTGAAGTTGCCAAACCGCTGGATGCCAACGAAGTCGCCACGGCTGCCAACGATGACCAGGCCATGGCCGCCGAAATGTACCTGGTCAGCGTGATACTGGTGGACGACCAGCAAGACGCCGAACGCAACTATCTGGATGAACTGGCCGCCGCCCTGCAGATCGACCCGCAATTGCAGGTGCACCTGGAACAGCAGGCCAAGGGGCAGGGCTGAAGCAAAAGTCAAAAGATCGCAGCCTTCGGCAGCTCCTACAGGGGGAAATCGTTCCAAATGTAGGAGCTGCCGAAGGCTGCGATCTTTTGATCTTCAGAGCCAGACTGCGTCCCATAGCGGGTAATCACCCAAGCGCTTTACCAGACCGGCCCGCAATGGATTCATGACAATGTAGCGGGCAGCGGCTTTAAGATCTTCATCGCGACGCAGAGCTCGGTCGTAATAGCCGCGTTGCCACACCGGCTCCGAATTGCCTCGCAGCAGGTTGACCGAGCGACTACTGCGCGATTTGACACGGCACATTATTTGCGCCAGAGAGCCTTGTTTTAATTCGACCAGCCAATGGAGGTGGTCCGGCATCACAACCCAGGCAAGCGAATGAACCATTCCCGCTTGATCGGCGGCCCGCATCTGCCCTACCAATAGTCGTCCTGCTCTCAAATCCGAAAAAAACGGTCGGCGTTGCTCAACCACCGCTGTCAGCAAATAAACCCGCCCAACCTCCGAATAGCGTCCCTTGCGTAGACCGCAGGCTTTTGCAGCTTCAGGCATTCCTTTGCCCTCCGTAACCATCGTCCTTGAACACTAGCGCTCCCGAAACAATCCGCTCGGCCAAGCCATTACACGATGTAAATGTAGGAGCTGCCGAAGGCTGCGATCTTTTGATCTTGATCGTAAAAGACACAATCAAAAGATCGCAGCCTTCGGCAGCTCCTACAGTAATCAAGTGATCAAGTGACCAAGTGAAAGAGAATTGGCGCTGATCGCCGTCCGTCAGGGCGTTTTTCATGTCGATTGAATTTTTCTCCGTAGCGGTTGCTCTGCTGATGTAGAGGCGTGAAACAACGCCCTGACCGGCCAACCGAGTGAGAACACTGACATGACTGCCCTGACTTCCCTGCCAGCGCCGAGCGCGCAGCCACAGCCGATCATTGCCGACGGTGACCTGCGGCGTATTTATGAGGCGCTGCTGCTTGAGCATTCGCCTGACACCCTCGCGCAGGATTTTCTCGCCGAGCAGTTGCAGCGCGCCGCGCTGCTGCCTGAAGAACTGCCGCAGGATCCGTCGGCGTGGCAGGAGTGGGTCGCCGGGCACTGCACCGAGGTTGCCCGGCAGTACGCCGATTACCTGCAACAGCGTCAGGCCGGCGGACCGCGCCAGTTCTTCAGCAACAAGGCTCACGCGTTGTACTTTCTGCAAGCCGTGGCACCGACCAAACTGGTCGATGGCGCGTGGCTGTACGGCTTGTTGGCGCAATGGCGCGACCCGCGTTTTGATGGCTTGCTGTGTACCTATCTGGAAGAACTCGGCGACGGCAATCCTGCGCAAAACCATGTGGTGATCTACCGCAAACTGCTCGCTGAACATGGTTTGCAGGATGCCAACGCCATCGCCGATGAGCGCTACTTGCAAGGTGCATTGCAACTGGCATTCGGTGCCTGCGGTGAAGCTTGTTTGCCGGAGGTGATCGGTTACAACCTCGGCTACGAACAATTGCCGCTGCATCTGCTGATCAGTGCCTACGAACTCAGCGAGTTGGGCATCGATCCGTACTATTTCACCTTGCATGTGACCATCGATAACGCCAGCACCGGTCATGCGCAAAAAGCCGTGCAGGCGGTGCTCGACCTGCTGCCGCTGGACGCGGATCGCAGCGAGTTTCTGCGCCGGGTATCGCTGGGCTATCGACTCAACGATCTGGGGCAGGGCAGCCGCGCCATCATCGAGGGTTTCGACCTGGAACAGGAAGTGCTGGCGATGCTCGAGCGCAAGCGTCCGTTCGGTCAGCACATGCATTCCGACTACTGCCGCTTCGACGGCAAAACCGTCAATCAGTGGCTGGCCACGCCCGAGCAACTGCCCGGGTTTCTGCAGGCAATGCAGGACAAGGGCTGGATCAAGCGCAATCAAGATCCGCAGGCCAGCCGTTTCTGGCAGTTGATCGATGGCGACGGTGCGGCGATGTTCGGCGTGTTCAGTCCTTATGAAAAGCAACTGCTGCAAGACTGGATCGCCGGCGACTGGACGTCGTCGGAGAAAAATCCGACGCCAAGACGCAGCCGTCAGGTCGCCACCCCGGACGCCGCGGTGCCAGAACACGATCCCGATGTGCAGCGTCTGACCTCCTCGCTACAAGGTCAGGACGGTCACGCGCAAATGGCCACGCTGATCCCATGGCTGTCACCCGCCCGCCATGCCCACCCGGCGGGGTTGTTGGCAACGCGTCGCTTCATCGAACTCAAATCCAGTCTGCGCTAAGGAACTCTCCATGAATCAGGAAGAACATTTGTCTGCCGACGACCTCACGCTGCTGCAGCTCGGTCGACGCTTGCAGGCCGACGGTTATCGTTTCATCACGCCGACGCCTTTGACCCATCAGCGGGTCAACCAGCGGGACGAGGGGCAGGTGGCCGATACCTTGCGTGATGTCTTCGGCTGGTCGCGCCCGTTCGATCCGGGGTTGTTGTCCGCCGACGAGCAGCGGCAGTTGCAAGAGGCGCAAGTGATTGACGCCTACGACGGCCGCTTGAAAAGCCGGGTGCGCTGGTCGAGTCTGGGTGACCTGTTGTTCGTGCATTCGGGCTTTCCCACCGATGCCGCCGATTCGGTGTTTTTCGGTCCGGACACCTACCGTTTCGCGCAGTTGATTCACGCGCATCTGCAGCAGAGCTTTGCACCGATCCAGCGTGCGGTGGACATCGGTTGCGGTGCGGGCGTCGGTGCGATTCTGATTGCCCGCGCTCGGCGGGAAGCCGAAGTGCTGGCGGTGGACATCAACCCCGCCGCGTTGCGCCTGACCGCGATCAACGCGGCATTGGCCGAGGTCGCCAACGTCGAGGTGCAGGCCAGCGATGTGTTGCAGGGTACCGACGGCCACTTCGACCTGATCGTCGCCAACCCGCCGTACATGGCCGATCCCGCCGGGCGCGCCTACCGAAATGGTGGAGGTTCACTCGGGGCCGGGTTGTCGCTGCGCATCGTAGAACAGGCACTCAATCGGCTGGCACCCGGCGGCTCGTTACTGCTGTACACCGGCGTGGCCATGGTCGATGGCCGTGATCCGTTTTTCGACACCGTGGTGCCACGCCTGGATTCGGCGCGATTCGCTTGGACCTATCGCGAACTGGATCCCGACGTGTTCGGTGAAGAATTGTTGAATCCCGGTTACCAGCGTGTAGACCGGATCGCCGTGGTCGCGCTGACCGTGACCCGCATTGGCTGACACAAGGCAGGTGCGCCATGACCAGGAACCTCGACGACTACAACCGCATGCGCGATTTTTCGGCGACCTCGGAGCCCGCCGCCATCAAGCGCCGTGGCCGCAGCAAGGCGACTGACCATGCGCTGCAGTTCTGCATCCAGAAGCACGACGCTTCGCACCTGCATTATGACTTTCGCCTCGAACTCGATGGCGCGCTGAAGAGCTGGGCGGTGCCCAAGGGGCCGTCGCTCGACCCCAAGGTCAAACGCCTGGCGGTGCATGTCGAAGATCACCCGCTGGATTACGCGACGTTCGAGGGCAGCATTCCCGAAGGACATTACGGCGCCGGCGATGTGATCGTCTGGGATCGTGGCGTGTGGATTCCGCAGGAAGACCCGGCCAAGGCTTACGCCAAGGGCAAACTCAAATTCGAGCTGCAAGGCGAGAAGCTGTCCGGCCTTTGGAATCTGGTGCGCACGCACATGCCGGGCAAGAAGGAGAACTGGTTTCTGATCAAACATCAGGACAGCGCTGCGCGCCCGCAAGACGATTACGACGTACTCAGCGCCGAGCCGCACAGCGTGCTCAGCGAACGCACCTTGATCGGCAAACCCAAGCTTGCTGCCGAGCAAGCCAAACCGGTGAAGAAGGCCCCGGCCAAACCGCGCAAAACGGCGTCCGGTACGCTCACTGGTGCGCGCAAGGCCAAACTGCCGGCGCAACTCAAGCCGGAACTGGCGACGCTGGTCGACAGCGCCCCGGAAGGGCAGTGGAGCTACGAGATCAAGTTCGACGGTTACCGGATTCTGGCGCGCATCGATCATGATCAGGTGCAGCTGTTTACCCGCAATGGCCATGACTGGACGCACAAGTTGCCGCAACAGGCGCAGGCTCTGGCCGAGCTGGGCCTGGAATCGGCGTGGCTGGACGGCGAAATGGTAGTCGCCAACGAACACGGTGTGCCGGACTTTCAGGCACTGCAGAATGCGTTCGAAGCTGGAAGCAGCGGCAACATCCTCTATTACCTGTTCGACTTGCCCTACCTCAACGGCGTGGATCTGCGCGAAGTGCCGGTGGAGGAGCGCCGCGCGGCGCTGTCCACCGTATTGAGTGTGCACGAGCAGCCCTTGCTGCGCTTCTCCGAAGCCTTCGACGAAACCCCGGATGCGCTGCTCAACAGCGCCTGCCAGATGCAAATGGAAGGACTGATCGGCAAGCGCCTGGGTTCGCCTTACGTATCGCGGCGCAGCAGCGACTGGATCAAGCTCAAGTGCAAGCATCGTCAGGAATTCGTGGTTGTCGGCTATACCGATCCGAAGGGCGCGCGCAGTGCCTTCGGCGCCTTGCTGCTGGGCTTGCATGACCGCGACAGTGGCGAATTGCGTTACGCCGGCAAGGTCGGCACCGGGTTCAACGACACCACCCTGAAAAGCATCCTCGCCCAACTCAAGCCGTTGCAGGTGAAGCAGGCTGCCGTGGTCAACCCGCCAAGCGGCTTCGACGCCAAAGGTGTGCACTGGCTCAAACCGAATCTGTTGGCGGAAGTGGCATTCGCCGAAATGACCAAGGACGGCTCGGTGCGCCATGCCGTGTTCCATGGTCTGCGCAATGACAAACCGGCCAAGGCAATTACCGAGGAGCGCGCGAAACCCGTGAAGACTTCAGCGAAAGTCACCCCATCGAAAAAGGCTGCACCGGCAAAGAAAAAGGCTGAAGCAGCACCGTCACAGCTGGGCCTCGCCAGCGGCAAGGTGCGCATCACCCACCCCGACCGGGTAATCGATGCGGTCAGTGGCACCACCAAGATGCAACTGGCCGAGTATTACGCCAGCGTCGCCGAATGGATCCTGCCGCAGCTCAAGGATCGTCCAGTGGCATTGGTGCGTGCGCCGGACGGTATCGCCGGCGAACTGTTCTTCCAGAAAAACGCCGAGCGTCTGGCGATTCCCGGCATCACCACGCTGGACAAGAAGGTCACCGGTCAACCGGTGATGTTGATCAACAATGCCGAAGCCTTGATCGGCGCCGTGCAGATGAGCACGGTTGAGCTGCACACCTGGAACGCCACCACCATTGATCTGGACAAGCCTGACCGCTTTGTCCTCGATCTTGACCCGGATCCCGCGCTCCCATGGAAAAGCATGGTCGAAGCCACTGCGCTGACCCTGACTGTGCTCGATGAACTGGGGCTCAAGGCGTTTCTCAAGACCAGCGGTGGCAAAGGTATTCACCTGGTGGTGCCATTGACCCGCAAGCACGGCTGGGACGAGGTCAAGGATTTCAGCCATGCGATCGTCAGTCATATGGCGAATTTGTTGCCGGAACGGTTTTCCGCAGTGTCCGGGCCGAAAAATCGGGTGGGGCGAATCTTCATCGATTACCTGCGCAACGGTCTGGGTGCCACCACTATTTGTGCCTACGCGGCGCGCACCCGCGAGGGGGTGCCGGTGTCGGTGCCGCTGTTTCGCGAAGAGGTGGCGCAGATCAAGGGTGGCAATCAGTGGAACATCAGCAATGTCCATGAGCGCCTGAACGAGGTCGGCGACGCGCCGTGGGCCGACATGAAGAAAACCCGCCAGAGCATCACTGCAGAGATGCGCAAGCGGGTTGGCATGAAAAGATGATCAGGTGTCGCGCAGCAAGTCGTGGGCGTTGAGGAGTTCGAAAGCGATTTCAGGGTGGTTGCTCAGGCCTCGACGAATGGCCGCCGGAATCGCTTTGCGCGTCTTGCGGCACAGCCCCGGCAGCGCTTCGATCTGAATCTCGATGCCGAGCATGGTGCGCACTTCATGAAAGCCCGGAGCAACTTCAACTCGCAGGCCCAACTGTTCGTGCATGCGATCTTGCAGATGACGCAGGTCGGCGAGGTCTTTGAGTTGTTCCAGGCGGGCGAGCAGAATTTTTTCCTGCTCGCGAGTCAGGCGCAGGATGCGCAGATCGCTGCCGGGATTTTCCAGCAACGATTCGCGCCCGCAATCGCAGGCGCCGGGCGGGCAGGGTGAGCGCAAAGGCGCAGGCGGCGCAAGAGTCGTCATGGCCTCCATCATAGAGGCCGTCGGACTGTTTTGCCTATGTGCCTTCAGCTGCCATCCATCGGCCGCTGCCTGCGTGACAACTACTGATTCAGGCCTTCGTAATGCACCAGAATCGCGTTGGCAAGGTCTTCATCGCTGGCGTTGAGACCGGGGTTGTCGTGCCGGACCTGTTGCAGCACCGACTCCAGATAAACCCCTCGTATGGCACCGCCGCTGGCCACGAACGCTGACAGGTCATCGCGCGCCGGGATCACCATTTTGTGATCCTTGAAGGTCGAGTAAAGTGACGCGGAAACACCCGCCGAGGTGGCGACATCGCCGGCATCGACACGGGCCAGAGCCGAGCCGACAGGGAGGCACAGCAGGAGAGAAGAAATGAGCACTAACTTGCGCATGACGGTGTTCCTCCACAAGCGCGAAGCAAAAAGGAAGACTACATAATCTCAGAGGTGCGACCTTTGCCGGAGTTCCGTTCGAACACGTGGATACTTGCTGAAACGCTCTGAAGCGGCACATCTGCACAAATAAGCTTAACTGAACTCCTGACAGGTGCATTCGGCGCGCCTCAGGAGGAACCCACCGTGTCGATCAAATTGCGTTTGCTGTTGCTGATAGCAACCAGCCTGCTGACAGCGCTGATCGTGAGTCTGGTCAGCTATGTGGGGAATACGCGGATGTCCGCGGCGGTTGGCGACAACGCGGTGAGCATGACTGCGCTGCGCAATCACATGGAAGCCGACATGATGCACGATGCACTGCGGGCTGACGTGTACTCGGCGATGCTGGTGGGCCTGGGCAAAAGCACCGGCACGGCCGCCGAAGTGCGGGATTCGATCAACGAGCACGCGAGCCATTTTCGCGAAGTGCTGGATGAAAACCTCAAACTGCCGGTCAACCCGACAATCAAGACCGCGCTCGAACAGATCAAGCCCAGCCTGGACACCTACATCGAGGCGGCCGAGCGCATTGTCGGCCTGGCACTGGATAACCCGGACAGCGCGCAGCGGGAGCTCGGCACGTTCAATGCTGCGTTCAGTCAGCTCGAAGCGCAGATGGCCGCGCTCAGTGAGCTGATTGAAAGCAATACCCGGGACACCAGCAAAGCCACCGACAGCGCCATTCGAAATGCCAACATCGCCCTCGGCGTAGTACTGCTCGCCAGCCTGTTGCTATTACTGGCGCAAGGACGATGGGTGACCCGCAGCATCATGGGGCCGCTGAAGTCCGCGAACCACATCGCCCAAAGCATTGCGCATGGCAACCTCAGCGAGCCGATCAGCGAACCGGCCGGCAAGGATGAAGCCAGCACGCTGATCCGCAGCCTGGCGACCATGCAGCGCGATCTGCGCGACATGATCGACGTGGTGCGCCGCAACGCGCATGGCGTCAGTGGCATGAGCGAGCAGTTGAGCCACGGCTGCCATCAGGTCGCCGACAGCAGTCAGCAGCAAAGCACCGCCGCCGGCACCATGGCCGCTGCCGCGAGCCAGATGACCGCCAGCATCGAGGAAATCACCCGCCACGCCGAACGCGCACTGGGCATGGCCAATCAGGCCGAGTCGCTGGCCAAGAGCGGCGGACAGGTGATCCATCAGGTGGTCAGCGACATGGACGACATCGCCCGCTCGGCGCAGCAGTCGGCACAGGTGATCCGCACGCTGGATCAGGAATCCGAAGGCATCTTCAACATCATTCAGGTGATCAAGAGCATCGCCGACCAGACCAACCTGCTGGCACTCAACGCCGCCATCGAAGCGGCGCGAGCCGGCGAGCAGGGCCGGGGCTTCGCCGTGGTCGCCGACGAAGTGCGCAGTCTGGCCGCGCGGACCAGCGCCTCAACCCAGGAGATCGCGGCGATGGTCGCGCGCATCCAGAACAGTACCCGCGAAGCGGTCAGCAGCATGGAGGCCGGCGTGGCTCAGGTGGACAAAGGCATGGCGGTCACGGCTGAAGTCGAGCGGGCGATCCGCGAGATCCTCGACGCCACCCTCAGCACCACGCAACTGGTCAATGACATTACCCGCACCATCGGCGAGCAAAGCCAGGCCAGCAACGAAATTGCCCATCAGGTGGAAATGATCGCCGGGATGTCCGAGGGCAACAGCAAGGTGATCGGGCAGACGGCCAACACCACTGATGAACTGTCGAGTCTGGCGGGGGCGCTGGCGTTGTCGGTGGACCGGTTTCGGTTGTGAGGGGAATGTAGATATCTGGTCAGAGTGGAATGAGCCAGCGGATCATTGATCCGCTTTTCGCCGTACATTGATGGTCGCCTCAACCTTCAATCTGAAGTTGTACTTCTTGAAGCGGTTTTTCGCATTGAGTTCTGGTTTAACGAAGGGTGACTTTTTGTTGCAGACGTAGGCGATTTTGGGGTGATAGTTAGCCAAGAATTGCTCGCCGTGTGCATCAATCAAAAATTGAATTGTCGACTCCAATTGTTTGATCCCTTGTCCTTGCCAGCCCCCTCCATCTCGGTCTTTCAACTCAACAAGGTACAACGCGTCATCGGTGCTCAGCATGCAGTCACATCGATCCCGACCTTTTTCCTCACCGTCTTTGATCACGCATTTATCAATTGCGGTAAATACGATCGCTCTTTGGAGCGGGTTCGATACCGTGGCTACCCATTCTTTCGAATTGTCTAAGTCGACATAAGCGAGAGGGCGCTCTTGATCGTCGCGTAGTCCAAATTCGGCATCAGTAAACGGGCCTGTCTGGCAGCGGATATCAAGAAAATTCACCCTTTCAGCTCCTCCTCGATATCGAGGAGCGCATCAAATAAATCATTGCCTTCTTGCAAGGATCTGTTCAGAAAATTGTCATCGGAAGGAATGCCATCAACCATTGGCAGTTTCGTGATAGATCCGGTTCTTTCATCGGCTTGGTATATCGCCAACTCTTCGGCGTCTAGCAAGGCATGCAAAGGAATAACCGCGGCGAGTTTAGGGAGCAGTTCCTTGTCGCGCTGTTTCTGGAGAATGCTGTCTTGCAGGTGCTTGCCCTGTACCGAAATGGTCAGGTAATTCACTACGTATGGGCTGTGAGTTGTCAGCACCAGACGGTTGCCCTGCCCCTGGTTATTGAACCGCAGCAGACTCTGCAAAACGGCCCATTGTGACTGGGGGTAAAGATTCTGCTCAGGCTCTTCGACGATATTGATAAACGCTGATTTGTTGAATCTGGAGGACAGCGTGGAGAGAGCAATGCGCCTTTGCTCTTCTGTCAGCGAATCAATGGAAAAGATCTCTTTAACCTCTTTTCTGAAGCGATCCAGCTCATCGGCGCTCATTGTCTCTTGCCGCTCTTCGCTACGCTCTTGAACCGCGTTGGACAGGTAGTGGCTCACCAGATGCAATGGCACGGCAGACTGAAAGCCACTGGAGGCGTCTGCCAGTCTGAGTTTGTAGTCGGACTCACGAATATTGAGGATATCGTTGAGCTTGTCATATTCGAGTTCGGCCTGATTGATAGGCAGCAGCAAAGTGCCTTTCATATTGGCTTTGGCTGCATCGAATTCGGTCAGGAACTCCCTGAGTGAATCCGAGGACAGTTTCAGCTCGCGAGGGTGCCTGACATAGGAGATGAAGTTGCGCTCGGCAGGCACGTACATGATCTGAGGCAGATGGTAGCTACTACCTTTTGATTCAGTGATATGCAACTGCCCCCGCATAAAAAGAATCGAGTAGGCCTCGCCCTCGTATTCGATTTCTGTTGCATCGGAGAGGTAGTGCTCCAGTCTGTGATAGGTCAGATACGGTTTGATGAACTTATTCTTTCGTTCAAACCATTTCTCATCGTAATCACCCCGCACCAACGCCTTCTCTATCCAGGAGAATGTTGAGTAAAGCTTGGCCAGCGTGCTCTTCCCGGAGCCCTGATTACCCACGAAAACCGTCACGCGTTTGAACGCTATCCAGCCATTGTTCTTCACACCATCGCGGATAGGGCCGAAATGCTTGACGCGTAGTCGGGTCATTGATCACTCCATAGGACGAGCTTGTACGGTTTAGCGACGCAGCATATCAGGGCAGGGGACAAACGGGAGGAGCAAATTGGAGCGAAATGGACAGGTAGGTAAGGTGCTTACCAGGGGAGAGAACTCTGACGAGGTACTCGCCAGAGCCTTCTACTTAATCAGAACTTGTACGCCTGACGCCCCACCAGCAACCACCTCCCAGCCTGCTTCTGCCAGATCTGGAAGTTCTCGATTTCAGTCGGCACGATCTCGGTGCCTTTGATGGCCTGCCCCGAAAAGTGATGGCGGACCAACGCGGTGTCTCCGGACAGGGTGATGGTCTGGTTTTGCATCTCAAGGGTCTTGAACGCGCTCTTGCCGGTTTCG
>Ga0182008_10002362_pt1 | contig 11878 bp, 8 predicted proteins | sample Sormic07211129_1_FD_120482 | JGI IMG/M metagenome (GOLD analysis project Ga0182008, IMG submission 120482) | Rhizosphere microbial communities from Sorghum bicolor, Mead, Nebraska, USA - 072115-129_1 metaG | ecosystem: Host-associated > Plants > Roots > Rhizosphere | place: USA: Nebraska...
CCACCAACGATGCGCCTGCAAATCTTCCGCCAAGATCGGCAAAGGTGGCGCTCAAGGGGTCGTCAATAACCCGCGCCGAACCGTCCGGCAGCGGCTGCGTGCAATAGTGAATCCATGCTGCGATACCCAACGCGGTACAGGCCAGCCCGCGTCCTTCGTCGAGCAGCTGCTGTGCGCCGAGCAGCCAGCGTTGCGGCAGTTTTTGCGAACCGTCCATGGCGATCTGGCGCAGGCGATGCTGCAGGCTGTCATTGGCAAAGCGCGCCTTCAGATCCTGGGCATAGACCGCAAGATCAATGCCCGCCGGCATGTCCAGCGTAGGCGCCGCTTCTTCGGTCATGTAGCGCTCGATGAACTGCGCCAGATCCGCATCGTTGATGGCGTCGAATACCGATTCGTGGCCGATCAGCAAACCCACGTAGGCCAGCAACGAATGGCTGCCGTTGAGCATGCGCAGTTTCATCGTTTCGAACGGACGCACGTCGTCCACCATCTGCACGCCTTCCACCTCCCAGTCCGGACGTCCGAGCGGGAAGTGGTCCTCGACCACCCACTGGCTGAAGCTTTCACAGACCACCGCCGCACGGTCGTGGCAGTCCAGTTGCTGTTCCAGCCGGGTGAAGGACTCGCCATCCATGGCGGGCACGATCCGATCAACCATGCAGCCAGGGAACGCCACGTGCTCGTTGACCCACTGCGTCAATCCTTCGTCCTGCAGCGCTGCCAAGGCGCTCACCGCCTGGCGAGTGCGCTGGCCGTTGTCCGGCATGTTGTCGCAGCACAACACGGTAAACGCCGCAATGCCTGCGGCACGGCGGCGACGCAGTGCTTCGAGGACAATGCCGGGCGCAGTGCGCGGCGCTTGCGGATGAGCGATGTCGTGGGCAATTGCCGGATCTTCCATGCGCAACTGCCCGGTGGCAGGACTCAGGCAGTAACCTTTCTCGGTGACGGTGAGCGTGACAATCCGGGTTTGCGGCGCGGCCATGCGCTGCAACAGCAACTCCAGCTCGTGGCCGCCCTCGCCTACATACAAGGCCTGGCGCAATACACCGATCTCACGCAGCGTCACCTGCTCGCGGTCGCGATACTCGGCAACATGGTAGCGGCCGTCCTGCTCGCGCAATTGATCAACCAATGTGCGATTCGAGCGCAGGTTGGCGCTGCATAATCCCCAGTCACTTTCGCCATGACGGTTGAGATGGCGTTGCAGGTAGACTGCCTGGTGAGCGCGATGAAACGCCCCCAGGCCAAGATGCACGATACCGATCTCAGGGGAAGGACTGGTAGAGGGCACACGTTTCACAACAGGCATCGACACGCTCCTTCTGCTTAAGACTGGGTTATTGCTGGCTCATGGCCGGACCTGGTTGCGGGATTTGCGTCTGCGACCTACCGGAATCCACCGCCGACAGGGGTTTGACATAGCGAGCCACACACACAGCGCCAATCACGGTCAACAGCCCCGCCAGCAAGAATGCACTGGTGAACGAACCGGTGAACTGCACCAGGAAGCCGGTCAGGGTCGGACCAATGATGCCCGAGGTGTTCGCCAGAAAGTGCATGAAGCCACTGACGCCACCCACCCGCGCGGCCGGCACGGTGTCCTGAATAATCGCCCAGTAGATGGCACCGGTGAGGTACAGGAAGAACACGGCCAAGGCGACGAGGATGACCGCCGGATAGAGGGTTTTGACTACCCCGGCGACAGCGATACACGCGGCGCAGAGCAACAGGCACGTCACCAGAACCACCTTGCGGGAAAACATCATCCGCCCGGTTTTCTTGAACACGAAGTCGGAAATGAAACCGCCCATGGCCAAACCGAGGAAACCCAACAACCAAGGAATGACCGTGGCGATGCTCATATCTTTGACGTTCAGGCCGTGGGCCATGGTCAGGTAGCTGGGGAACCAGGTCAGGAAGAAGAACAGTGTGTAGTTGTAGGAAAAGAAAGCCAGCGCGGTGAACAGCACCGTCGGTTGCTTGAGGTAATAACGCAGCGGATGAACCGGCAGCGCCGCCGTTTCACTCTTGCCCTCAGCCTGCATAATTTCCTCGGCGACTTTGCCTTGAGGTTTGTCCTTGACGAATTTGAACCACACCAACGCCCAGATCAGGCCCAACGCCATAATGATGATGAACGACACTTTCCACCCGTAACTGATGGCGATAAAGCCCACCACCGGCCCGGAAATCGCGCCGCCCAACGGTGTGCCGGACATCGACGTACCCAGCGCCCGCGCCCGTTGTTTCGGGGTGTACCAGTTGTTGACCATCTTGCTCGTGGTGACGCTCAAAGGCCCTTCACCCATGCCGAACAGGATGCGGATGAACACCAGCGAGGCGAAACCTATCGTCAACACCGTGATACCGCTGAACAGTGACCACAGCACCATCGCCAGCAATAGCGTGGTTTTCGCGCCGTAGCGGTCGGCAGCCCAACCGCCGACAAAGTTGAACACGGCATAACCGACAAAAAAACTACTGAAGATCATGCCCATCTCACCCGTCGTCAGACCGTAGTCTTTCTGGATGAACGGAGCCGCAACGGACAATGCCGAGCGATCCAGGTAGTTAATGACGCCTGCCAGGAACAACATGATGATGACTAACGTACGACCTTGACCAAACATTGGAACCTCCCGCTTCTTGTGTTTATCGGTGAGGGTGCCCTGAGGGGCACGAGTATCTACAGACGGCTATGGATGGGCAGCGCTCAGTTCCACGAGAACCTTGCGGGTCTGTTCCGGATGCTTTTCGATCAAATCGATGGCCCCCGGCATGTCGTCGAAGCTGACGCGATGACTGATCAGGTCGCGCACTTGCAATTTACCGCTGGCAATCAGCTCGATCACCTTAGGGAACTTGCGATTGTTCAGGCGTGATCCCACCAGCGTCAGTTCTTTCTTGATCATTTCCAGCTGCACCAAGTCGCTCGGCACCGCGTTGAACCCCAACAGGCCGATGCGCCCCGCTGGCGAGGCCAGCCGCACCATTTGCGGCATCAGCGCCGGAATGCAGGCTGCATCGACGATCAGCGGCACGCCTTCGCCATGCGTTAATTCGCGCATGGTTGCCTCGACATCAACATCCTTGCCGTTGAGGGTGCGGGTGGCGCCCAGAGCCTTGGCAGTTTCCAGGCGTGTATCGATGACGTCAGTCACGGTGATATCGGTCATCCCCAACGCCCGGGCCATTTGCACCAGCGTCAGGCCGATCACGCCCGCGCCGTAGATCAACAGGCTATCTCCCGGCTCGGGCTGCATGCGATCGAGCACGTTAAGGGCAATGGTGTAAGGCTCCACCAGCGCCGCGTGGCTCAGGGACAGCGAGTCAGGCAAGCGGTGGGCATTGGCGGAAGGCACACACACTTGCTCGCTGAAACCGCCATCGCGGTGCACGCCAATCACTTGCAGCCGCGTGCAGACGTTTGGCCGGTTTATTCGGCAGGGGTAGCAGGTGCCACAACTGATGACTGGGTCGATACACACACGGTCGCCAACCTTGAGCTGCTCGACCCCCACGCCCACTTCCCGCACCACGCCAGAGAACTCATGGCCGGTTACCCGTGGAAACTGCACAAAGGCGTTTTGCCCGTGAATGATGTGCATGTCCGAGCCACAGATACCGGCGTAAGCCACGTCAACCTTGACTTCACCGGGCGCCACTTGGGGCATATCGACATGCGCCAGGCCGTATTCAAAGGGTGCTCTTACTTGAAAAGCTTTCATCAGGTAACTCCTGAAGGGCGGGGGGCGCCCTGTGTTCTTGTCGTTATTGATCAGTTGACGCTGCGCTTACCAGTGCCAGAGCGTGCCGTCCTCCAGGCGATTGACCGGAAGGCTGGCGCGTTTATAGGGGTATTTCGCCGCCAGGTTCTCGTCGATGTCGACGCCATGCCCTGGAGTTTCGCCGGGGGTGAAATGGCCAGCTTCAAAGCGATAGGCGTGGGGAAAAACTTCGTCGATACGTTCGTTGTGAGGCATGTGTTCCTGGATCCCGAAGTTGGGCACCCAGGTATCGAAATGCAGCGCCGCGCCCATGCAAACCGGCGACAGGTCGGTGGCGCCATGAAAACCGGTGCGCACCTGATAGAGCGCGGCAAAGTCGGCGATGCGTCGCACATGGGTGATGCCCCCCGCATGCACCAGCGTGGCGCGGATGTAGTCGATCAACTGTTCCTGGATAAGCTCGCGGCAGTCATGAATGGAGTTGAATACCTCACCCACCGCCAGCGGCGTGGTGGTGTGCTGGCGGATCAAGCGAAACGCTTGTTGATTTTCGGCCGGGGTGCAGTCTTCAAGCCAGAACAGGTTGAATGGCTCAACCGCCTTGCCCAGGCGCCCCGCTTCGATGGGCGTGAGGCGATGGTGCACGTCGTGAAGAATGTGCAGGTCATCACCGAAACGCTCGCGAACGGCGGCAAACAGTTTGGGCACGTGGTTCAAGTATTTGGCGGTGTCCCACACATGTTCAGCGGGCAGATCGCTGTCGGCCGGTTCATAACGCTCGCCGCTGCGCTTGGCCACGCCATAAGTGGTAGCAATCCCGGGAATCCCGCACTGCACGCGCACGGCCTTGTAACCCAGCTCGACATGACGGGCGACTTCGTCCAGACACCCTTCGATATCCTTGCCAGTCGCATGCCCGTAGACCATTACCCGCTCACGGCTCTTGCCGCCGAGCAACTGGTATAACGGCATATTGGCGGCCTTGGCCTTAATGTCCCAAAGCGCGATATCCACTGCCGCAATCGCAGTCATGGTCACCGGGCCACGGCGCCAGTAGGCCCCGCGATACAGGTATTGCCAGATGTCTTCGATACGCTGGGCATCGCGACCGATCAGTGCTGGCAGCACGTGTTCTTCCAGGTAGGCGACCACCGCCAGTTCCCGGCCGTTCAAGGTCGCATCGCCGATGCCATAGAGACCGCTATCGGTGACGATTTTCAGGGTGATCAGGTTGCGACCCGGGCAGGTAACAATGACGCGGGCTTCAATGATTTTCATAAGATCAGGCCTCTGCGACAGAAGAAAATGAAGGCATGTTCAGGCTGGGCATCGCGGCGCTGGGGATCAGCGCACCGCGATGCTGGACGACTTGAGCCGCGAGTCGATGGCCCCAATGCGCCGCCAACTGTGGGTCACCGCCTTGCAGGCGACACGAAAGATAAGCCGCGCTGAAGGAGTCGCCCGCCGCCGTGGTGTCGACGATCTGCCGCACCTGCTCGGCGGGCACTTCAAAACGACCTGAGGCGCACTGGATCAAGCACGAAGCGACGCCACGCTTGAGGGCAACTTCGGCCACGCCGAAATCTGCGTAGGCCTGGAACAACGCCTCGGGATCGGCATAACCGAACAGTGCGGCGTCGTCCTCCCAGGTAATCAGCGCCAGGTCAGTCAGGCGCAGCATGTCGCCAAAGGCCTGGCGCGCAGCCTGGGCATCGGGCCACAGGTGGGGACGGTAGTTGTTGTCGAAGACGATGCGCGTTCCGGACTCACGGGCCAGGCGCAAGGCGTGCATCAGGCGCTCGCGGCCATCGGCCGTAAGAATCGCCAGGCTGATGCCACTTAAATAGACGTAGTCGTAATCCGCTAGGGCCTGCAACGCAGTGGCGGCTTGAGGACCGTCGAACATCTGCCTTGCGGCCGCTTCGCCACGCCAGTACAGAAAGCGACGTTCGCCGTGGGTGTCGGTCTGGATGAAATACAGCCCCGGTAGTGCATCCTCGATTACGCGCACATGCTGGTCGCCGACACCTTCGTCGCGCCACAACTGACGCATTGCGTTACTGAAACTATCGGCGCCGACGGCGGTGACGTAGTCCGCGACAATCCGAGCGGTCGGATTCAGTCGGCAAAGATAAACGGCAGCGTTTAGCGTGTCGCCGCCAAAGGTCTGGCTGAAACCCGAGACCGGCTCGCCGCGCATCTCGATCATGCACTCGCCCACCAGCGCCACTTTAAGGGGGCGGGGTAAAGCGGTTTGCGGGCATTGCCCTGGAGTTACCTTCATCACTGCGCGCCCTTATTTTTTTTAAAACGGCGTTTCATTTTCAAGCTTGTGGTCGAGTTTAATCCTATTTCCCGCATCGTCAAGAAAAATGAAACAGCGTTTTGATCCATCAGCGTATATCCTTGGGTTTTCCGTTCCAGTTGGAGCCTCCATGGACAACAGCATCATTCAGAACAACGAACTGGTTTCCGCCGTCGGACGGACTATGGCCGTCCTTGAAGCGCTGGCCGAGCATCCCGAGGAAAGCGGCGTATCGGAAATCGCGCAGAAACTGGACATGTCCAAAAGCACGGTTTACCGGTTTTTGCAGTCACTCAAGGCTCGCGGCTACGTGGTTCAGGATGCCGAAGATCGCTATCGGCTCAGCATTCGGCTGTTTGAGCTGGGCGCGCAGGCCCTGCCCCACCTGGACATCGTCCGCGAGGCGGAACCGGGCATGCGTCGCATCAACGAACTGACCAGTGAGACCGTGCACTTGGGAGTTCTTGACGAAGGCAGCATCGTCTACGTGCACAAGATCGACTCCAAATACAACCTGCGCATGTACTCGCGCATAGGCCGACGTGCGCCGCTGTACTGCACCGGAATTGGTAAGGTATTGATGGCGTGGCTGGAGCTTCCCGAGTTGATCGCTCACTTAGAAGAGGAAAGCTTCGAGCGCCGCACCGCCAACACCCTGACCAGCATCGATGCGTATCTGGAAGAACTGGAAGTGGTTCGCGCTCAGGGCTACGCCGAAGACCATGAAGAGTTTGAAGACAATATGCGCTGCCTGGCCGCACCAATACGCGACCGTTTTGGCCATGTGATCGGTGGCATGAGTGTGTCATTTCCCTGCTTTCGTTTTCGCGAAGACCTCAAACAGGATTACGTCAATCGACTGGTGGAAGCCACTCAGCAGATTTCCAGGCAATTGGGTTGGCACGAGAAGTAGCTGATTCAAGCCGACGCGAAAGGCACTGACAAAAAATTTACCAGTTTTTGCAATTAGCAGACTGAGGATTTGCGTAGTTGCGACAGTTCTTTCGGGTTCTGAGCAATTGCCCAAAAATCCAAAGGTCGATACTCGTTTATTTACGTCGGCTAATGGCAAACTTCGACCTGATTGGGGTCGTCCGAGTCCTTCATGACGGAAGTGCAGTTGCACTTGCCGAACGACTGATCAGCGACCTGGCCTATGGGCCTAGCGGCCATGAACAGCGAAGATAAGGCGCCCTTCTCTTCCTCCCTACCTGAGCCCCCTGCTGCCTGCCGACTCGGCGGCCAATTGAAGCGCGAGGTTCTGGTCCGACGGGAATATCGAGATCCACGACCAGAAACACGATGTTCAACTTTGCCCACCACTTTCAATGTTGAACAAGCGCTTCATGTGCGTTTTTCGTGGCTAGGCGCCTGGCTGTAAACACCGAGCTAGAGGCCAGTCAAAATGTTCTTTAGGGATCCGGATAGTCTGTAACAGCTGCACTTTCGTGCGTTATTCCCAGGTCAGACCAAAGCTGCAACCGCTTTTTTAAGGAGATCGGCGACCCTCCTGCGCATTGCGTAAGAAACGCTCAAGCACATTTTTGGTAATCATCACGGTATAGATGTCTGCCTGCATGAGCCCATGTACCCATTCGCACGTGGCGGCGGTAAAGACCTCACCTCGACCTTTGTGGAAGTGCACCACCATGCCGGCCCCGCGGCTATGCAAGTCGATGCTGGCCTGGCTAAGGTCGGGCGCCAGGATGGAAGCACGAAACCGGGCATCGCCATCGCCGAGCATGAATGAATAGGCATCCTCGGGCCGGCCATGCTCGGCATTCGTCGCCCAGCCCATTGCGAGGATTTGTAATCCGCAGGGCGCACCGTCGGTGCCGAGCGGTTCTGGGAGACCGTCGACAAACGTGTAATCCAGGCCATCCACCTCATAACCGAAGATGTTGGCCTCGTCTCCGAACATGTCCGCGTAACCCAGGCCAGTTCCCATAAACGCCCAGTGCTGGGGTCTGAAGACCGTATACCCACGAGGGTTGCGCGGTGCCATTGCCCCAAAGCTGCCGTAAATCCCGCGCAGAGCATTCACCCCGAACGTCCTTGCCCCTGGGTGATTAACACTTGGATCTTCCCAGGCCCCCGTGAGCCGATGAGGCTCGGTAGCCGCCACAGGATCGAGCGCGCCGGCGTCGTACTTGTAGGCCACCTGCCGCCGGCCTTCATCTTCCAAGCGGATCTGCCACATGAAATTGCCGGCGAAGCGCGCCACCTTGCCGCCCTCCTCGACAAAGGCGTCGACATGGTCGCGCATTTCCCGCGTCCAGTACTCGTCGTGCCCGGCGAAGACGGCGCAGGCGTAGCCCTCAAGCGCGTGCGGGTCGTGATGCAAATCGTCCTGAGTCAGAATATGCACCGTATAACCTTGCTGCTCGGCCCAAACCACAAAAGGTCTCTCGAAAGACGCCCACCCCGCCAACGCGTAGTACTTGGCGTAGCCGTTAAGGCTGGCCCATTCAATGAACTCGTAGCGCGCGGGCCCTGGCGTGCGGGGCCGCGTCGCGTTGACGCAACGGGGTGCGCCTTCCGGCAGCCAAACCTGCCCTCGCGCCCAAGGGCGCTGCGTCGACAGCAACGGCGAGCGGCCACGCGGCGTGTCGGGGTGAATGCCAAAGTAATGATTGGCACCGCCCCAGTCGTTATAGGCGGCCCACGTCGAGGTGGCCGCAACGAGCACCAAGGCATCGGCACGCTTGCGCAGCGCCTTGACGATGAACAGATGATGCCCGAGGACGCTGTCGTCGCCGTCCCGTACTTCCACGATATAGCCGCCCTGCTCGGCATCCGCCGGGACTGTCCATTGCATGAAGACAGGCCATTGGCAGCCATGCTCATAGGCACGTTCGGGTATGGGGTGGAATCGAACGTCAAGGCTGTCGGTGGTATGCAGCGTGCGGGTGATGGCGCCATCGCGATAGATCCGGATTTTCACTTGCGGGCGGTTTGACGACAGATACAGGCAAACCGAATCACCCGGGTTATAGGCACGGCGGTCCGAGTAGCACCAGGCGGCCGCCGGGCCAGACTCTGAAGGGACTTCGACCCAGGTTTCGCGTGCGGCCTGTCGCGGTCCCGAAGTCTGGCTGACGGTCACGTTGGCGCCCGGTCGTTCACCTCGTGCATCGACGTTTTTGAGGTCTGCTGAATTCATTGAGTCGTACTCCTTTGATCGGCTGATTCTGCAGCTCGACCAGCCAATGTATTTACGCTGAGTCGAGCGCCAGGCGCCTCGATGTGCGCCAAATCGATACCCGCCGTTTCGTCGATAAGAAACCCTGCCAGGACAGTGACTACGCCCAACCCGATGACGTAGCTGACGTACAAATAGCCAAGGTCGGCGCCGCCAAGATAGTTGTGCAGATAAGGAGCGGTGCCGCCAAAGATCGCCACCGAAACCGACGAGACCAAACCGACGCCCTGTGCCCGTGCCTGAGTTGGCACCTGCTCGGAGAGCACAGCGGGGAAAATCGCCGCGATCAGCGACCAGGCGCCTAGCCCCAGCACCTGGGCCAGGAACAGCGTGTAGGGCTCAGTGGTCACCATTATCGAAATGGGATAGGTCAGCACGATCACACCCAGGCCCCAGGCGATAACCATGGGCCGGCGCCCTACCCGATCGGACAACATCCCGCAGACCGGCAACCAGCACACACAGAGGATCTGCGCGAGAAGACTCGCCACATAGGCACCCGTGGCGTCCATGCCCTGGGCAATCGCCGTCGAAGCGCCGAACGTGACCCAGGCGTAGTAAGTGACATTGGCGGCCGCTGCAAGCATCACGATGTTACGAGCAACGCGCACCATCTCCCCCCTGGACAGCTTGCGCGGCGGCCGCGCCAGCCCCTGCTGCGCTACGAACACATGAGACTCCTGGGCACCACGGCGCAAAAACAGCGCATAAATACCGAGTACTCCACCGATGGCGAAGCCAATCCTCCAGCCGTAGTCACCCATGGCCTGCGCGCCCAGCAGCCAGGTCAGCACTGCCGCCACGGCCGTTGCCGCCATCACGCCCAGCGTCACCCCCACATACACGGAACTCGACCATAAGCCACGGTGCTTGCTTGGGGCGATCTCGGCGACATAGGTGTAGGACACCCCCGTCTCGCCACCATGGGCGAGCCCCTGCATCAGCCGGAAAAACAGCAGCGCGCCCGAGGCATACAAGCCGATGCTCTGGTAGTCAGGGATAAGCGCGATGCCCAGGCTGCTGATCGCAAGCAGCAGCATGGTGAGCACCATGATGGTCCGGCGCCCCAGTCGGTCGCTCAATCGGCCAAACAACCATCCGCCGACAGGGCGTGCGACAAAGCCAACCGCAAACACCGCAAGGGTCGCGAGCATCGCCGAGCGCGCATCGGTCTTGTCGAACAGATTGCTTGCCAGGTACACCGAAAAGGTTGCGTACAGGGTCCAGTCAAACCATTCAAGCGCATTGCCGATACCGGCTGCGCGCAACGATTTGAGGCGTCCTTGGTGGGACGTCGTATTGTTCATGGGTATCTCCTGTTGACGGGCGGATCGAGGCGATTTGGCAAACCGAGTCAAAGGTGCAACGCGGGCTTGGGCTGGCGTACGCCATGGACAGAAGGGACGCGTACACGCAGCGCAATCAGCAACGCGGCCAGCAGCATCAGCACGGCCGCCGCTACGAATACGCCTGCGCTGCCACCGAGGCTGAACATTGCACCCCCAGCGGCGGCGCCGGTGGCAATGGCTGACTGCACAGAGGCCACTACCATGCCTCCGGCGCTTTCCGCCTGATCAGGTACCGCGCTGGCGACCCAGTTCGACCACGCCACCGGCACACCACCAAAGGCCAAGCCCCAGACCGCCAGCAGTACCGCCTGCCCCGGCACCGAGGCCGGCAACAGCACCAACGCCAGTGCTGCAACGCCGACCAGCGCGGGCATCAACACCAGAGTGGCCAGCGGGTGGCGCTCCAGCAGCCGGCCGGCCAACAGCGTGCCGACGAAGTTCGCCACACCAAAGCCCAGCAACATCAGTGACAGCCCTTGCGGGCCGATGCCGGTAGTCCCTTCAAGGAACGGCCGAACATAGGTGAACATCGCAAAGTGGCCGCTGTGCACCAGCACACAACCGAACATCCCCATGGCGATGCCCGGACGCTGCAACACCTCGAGCACGGTACGCAGACGTGCAGGCCGACGCGGCGCAAGGCGCGGTAGAGTGAACGACTGGAAAGCCAGGGTCACCATGCCTACCGCCGCCGCGGCAAAGAACGCGCTGCGCCAGCCATACAGCCCGCCCAGATAACTGCCCAGCGGCACTGCGACGACCGTGCCGATGGCAATGCCACTGAAAATGATCGACAGCGCCCGGGGCAACAAAGCACTCGGCACCAGGCGCATCGCTACCGCCGCCGCCATGCTCCAGAACCCGCCAAGGGCAATGCCCAGCAAGATGCGCATCAACAACAGCACCGCGAAGCTGGAGGAAACGGCGACCAACAGATTGGAGGCGACCATCAACGTGGAAAAACCCAGCAACACCCAACGTCGGTCGATGCTGCGGGTCAAGCCTGGCACCAACAAGCCAGCGAACAGCGCCACCACGGCGGTCACTGTTACCGCCTGGCCAGCCAGCGCTTCGGACACGCCCAGGTCGGCAGACATCAGCGTCAACAAACTGGCAGGAAGGTACTCAGCGGTCAGTAATCCGAATACACCCATTGCCAACGAAAATACTGCCATCCACGCGGGGGTTGCAGGCTCTACGTCCGCGCCGACGCCGGGATGGCGGTCGGATACGGCGTTACATACACAGTCAGTCATTGCACGGATCTCCCAATGTTCATTGCGAGCCG
>Ga0182008_10002365_pt1 | contig 11871 bp, 13 predicted proteins | sample Sormic07211129_1_FD_120482 | JGI IMG/M metagenome (GOLD analysis project Ga0182008, IMG submission 120482) | Rhizosphere microbial communities from Sorghum bicolor, Mead, Nebraska, USA - 072115-129_1 metaG | ecosystem: Host-associated > Plants > Roots > Rhizosphere | place: USA: Nebraska...
ACGCTCAGAAGCCGATTAACCTCGTTCCCACGCTCTGCGTGGGAATGCCTCCATGGACGCTCCGCGTCCCGGCAAGCACGCAAGACTCGAACTTCGTGCATCTTGTGACGCAGAGCGTCACGGGCTGCATTCCCACGCGGAGCGTGGGAACGATCTGCGCTCAGATACTGAGATTGAGCCCCCTCCCACATTGTGATCTCCATCAGAATCTTAGGTTAAGGGGGGGCTGGCGCAGGCTTGGGTACCAGGTCCGGCAGCGGCGGCGGCAGCGGCTGCCAGGTGGCATCCGGTTGTTGCATCGGCGGCGGCAGCGCCAGCGCAGGCTCGCCCCCAATTGGCTTGAGAATCATTTTTTCGGTGGTGTCGCGCAGGATCATGCCCTGCGTCGAACTGCGCGCCTCGGTGCCGCTGTGAAAGGTGCTGATCTGGGAAATCGGCAGGTCCAGGTTGCGTTCGATTCTCGGGGTCAGCAACAGGATAATCTCGGTTTTCTGCTGAGTGTTCTGGTTGGAGCCAAACAGCTTCTTGCCGATCCACGGGATCTGGCTCAACCACGGCAAACCCGAGCCCTCGTCGACGTCCGCCGTGCGAATCAGCCCCGAGACGATCTGGGTTTCATTGTTGCGCGCGGTCAGCAAGGTCTTGGTGGCCCGTGAGCCGAGCTCGAACGTAGCCGGTACATGTTCCGAGCCGGCAATGCGCTTGGTGATATGGCTCATTTCCACGCTCAGTTCCAGGTTCACCTCATCGCTCAGGCTGATATTGGGCTTGACCGTGATCTGCAGCCCCACGTCCTGGTAAGACACCGACGAGGTGGTGATCTGGTTGGCGGTGGTGGTGGTGACCACAGGGATCTTGTCACCGATGTTCACCTGGGCTTCTTCACGATTGCGCACCCGCACCCTGGGGTTGGCCAGGGTCACGGTGTTACCGCTGCGTTGCAGCATATTGATGCGTGCCGAGGTGCTGCCCGAGTCGAGCAGGATGTTGTCGCCATTGATCCCCCGCAACGCGCTGATCGGAATGCCCGCCAGCCCGGCAGGTACGTAGGCGAGGTTGCCCACGGATAAGCCGATGCTCTCCGGGTATTGGATGCCCAGGTTCAATTCGTCGGTCAGGCTGACCTCCAGCACCTGAATGTCGATGGTCACTTCCGACTGTGCGATATCGATGGCCTCCACCAGTTTCTCCACGGCGCTCAGGGTGTCGAGGCCGTCGCGCACAATCACGGCGTTCAAACGCTCATCCACCAGCACTTCCTTGGGCTTGAGGGCTTGCTTGATCTCGGCGCCCACCACCTTGGGGTCACTGTGGCTGAGGTAAAACGTGCGCACTGCCAGCTCGCGGTATTCACGTTCTTTGTCCGGGCGGCGCGGGTAGACCAGGATGGTGTTGGCGTTGAGGATCTTCTTCTCCAGGCCCTGGGTGGTCAGCAACAGGTTCAGTGCGTCCTCGGCGGTGGTGCGACTGGCGGTCATGCTGGCCGATGCGCTGGGATTGACGTCCTTGTCGATCACAAAATTGACCCCGGACAGCCGCGCGATCGTCTCGAAAATCGTGGACAGGCTCTGGGCGCTGAACTCCAGGCTCAAAGGTTTGCGCATGGCTTCGGAGAGGTCCGCGCTGAGATAGTCGGCGCTGACCAACTCACGGGTCAGGGCGTTACGAAAGTCCAGGGCCTCTCGGTAGTTAGGCTTTTGCGCGATGATCCGGCGTACCAGGTTGAGCGCTTCCACCGGGTTGGAACGCTTCATGTCATAGGCCCGCGCCAGCTGCGGGCGCAGGTGCTTCATCGCCTGGATGTTCTGGATTTCCTGGCGCGCGCCGAGGTTGCCGGGGTCATATTTGAGGATGGTTTCCAGGGCGCGGATGGCGGCGGTATCGTCGCCACGCATCAGCGCGGTGCTGGCTTCGCGGCTGTATTGGGCCACCAGCAGTTCCAGCCTGCTGAACTGCGCGGTGCGCAGCTGAATATCGTCGGGATCCTGTTTGGCTTCGGCCTGCAGCACCTCGACCGAACGCACGATGTCGCCTTGTTTGCGTAACTCATCGCTTTGCCTGATCGCCCGCTGGGTGTCGCACGCACTCAGCGCGAACAGCGCCAGGCTCAAGGGAATCCATCTAAGCGGCATAAGCGTGCCCCTCCCGGGTCAGTGCTTGTCCAGGCGCAGGGTGCTGACCTGCTTCAACGGCAGGTAGGTCAGCACCACGGCGGTGTCGGTGAGTTTGTCCAAGCGGTAGTGGGCGTCCAGCATCTTGCCGGGCACGATGCGCCCGGGCACCGAGCATCGGTTGCACAGGGTGTACTGTTTGCCATTGCCGCTGAGCACGACGATGTTCGCCTGGTTCTCGTAGCGCCATTGCGCGCTGACCGTGAAGGGCAGCGCCGGCGGCGTAGGCGCTGTGTTAACCACCGGCGCGGGAGCAGGCGGTGGCGTCCAGGTTTGTACGGGGAACAGATCGATCTTCGCCAGGGGCGTTTCGGCAATGGCGGCGGGCGCCGGTCCAGTCGGCGCCGGTGTGGCGGTGACAGGGGCCGCAGCGTGGTCGGGAGGTGCGGGTTCGTCCTGCCAGAACAGCCAGGCGCAACCGATCAACGTCAGCAGCAGGAGGAGGCGCAGGTACACCGGCAGCTTCATTCCACCACCCCCAGGACGCTGATTTTAAGGTCGATGGTGAGTAGGCCGCTGGCGATGTCCTTGCGCTCCAGGGTCAGGTTTTCGATGCGCACCGCCGGCTCCTTGGCGATATCCGTCAAGGCTTCGCGCAGGAGAAAGTAGGGGCCGGAAAGAGGGATCTGCGCATCCAGGCGCTGCAATCCGGTATCCCCCGGCGTGGAGTAGGCCAGGGTGGTTTGCTCAATGATGAAACCGCGCTGGCTCAGCAGACCCAGCAGTTTTTCCAGGCGCGGGGCAAAATCGTGTGCCGTGGGTAATGCCTCGACCGCCGCCGGTTCAGTCACCTGAACCGCCTGGGGCTGTTCGTCGATACCCGCTTGCAGCGCCTGGCGTCGCTGGCTGTCGGCGCTGCTTGCCGGCTGAATCACCGCCACCTCAATCAGCAACGTCGCTGCCATTACCCCCATGGCCAGCAGGCCCCAGAAGCCCAGGCGCTGGCGCGTTTGCAGCAGGTACCAACGCAGGCGCGGCAAGTGGCGAGTGAGGGCATCCATGGGCGGCTACCCCGCGCCAACGGTGAGTTTGACCTGCACCGGATGCTGCGGGTCTTGGGTCTTCAGTGCGCTTTGTTGCAGGTTCACCTGCACCCCTGGCTGGGCCTTGAGCCGGTCCACGAAGCGAAACGCATCCCCCAGTTGCTTGGCTTCCAGGTCCAGGTGCACGACCTGGGCCTGGGTGTTGACCTCCACGCGGGTCAGGGCGATTTCCTTGGACCAGGCCTGCGCCACGCCATCCATCAGGGCAAACGGCGTGATCTTTTGCCGGGCAAAGCTCGCCAGCTGCTGTTTTTGCTGGGGTGACAAACGGATGGCGGCCTGGATCAGCTGCTCCTGGCGGCGGGTGAGTTGAATAAATTGCTGCTCCAGCACATCGGTCTGTTGCTGCTGTTGCACCATGCGCTGCCAGTGGTGCCAGGTGCTTGACAGCAACAGACCTGCGACCAGCCACAACCCGGCTACCAGGGCACGATGGGTGGGGGTGGGGCGTTGGAAATCAACGCTGGGCGCACGGGGCGCGCGCAGGTGTTGCCAGACACCCGCGAGCCTGGATTTCATGACGGCGACTCCTCCAGCCACGGATGCACGGGCCCCAGGCGATTGTCCACCGGGGCGTTGCTGACAACCCGCGTAGCCGAGGCATGTCGTTCTACCAGCAGGTCGGCGGTGAACAGGTTGTCGTTCAAGGTGCTGCCGGGCAGGGTGGGGATCACGCACACCTGATCGATCATGCCGTGGTGTCGGTACAGGCAACTGAGGCTGCCGGCCTCGGGCACGGCTACCACGCAATCGTCGGGCAGGTGCCGCCAGTACTGCCGGGCGACTGCCGTCAGCACGGGCGCGCAGGTCACCAGCGGCAAGCGGTTGAGCGTGAACAGCTCGCGCAGGTCCTGCAGCACATCCCGTGGCGTGGCGACCGCCAGGCGCGGTTGACCGAAAGGGCTATCGGCGACCTGCACCTGCCAGCGCTCGGCATCGATATTGGCCTGCTGGCCGAACGTCGCCTCGGCGAAGCCTTGCCAGTCCTGTGCGCTGTACAGCTCGGGGTGCCAGGGCAGCATCAGGTAATGCACATGGGGAAAACCCAGCAGCACCGTGGCACGGTCGAGAAACTTCACGCGCCCGCGTGGCGCCTGCTCCAGCAGTTCGGCACAGGCGGCCAGCGGCGCGCCCCGGCGTTGCGCGTGGCAGATGGGCGCGCCGCGCCAGCGGGCCCGCGTGGCCCATTCGGCGGCGTCGCTGTGCAGCCACACCACGTGCTCAATAAAGGGAAATGACACGGTGGACCTCCTTGAGCGTGGTGTCGCCCTGAGCCGCATGAGCCAGGGCAATGTCGCGGATGAACACATGGCCGGCTTCACGCGCCAGTTCACGCAGGGTGGAGGCGGAGCTGCGGTTGAGCAGGCCTTCCTTGATGCGGTCGGTCAGGGTCAATACTTCGGCCAATGCGAGCCGGCCGCGATAGCCGGTGTGGCGACAGGCCTCGCACCCCTTGCCCACGCGGTAATGACCCTGGTTCAACTGAGCCTCGGGCAGTTGGGCGAGGCGGGCAATGTTCGCGTCGGGCGCGGCCTCCTCGGCGCAGTCCGGGCAGACGCGTCGCACCAGGCGTTGGGCGACCACGCCGTTGAGCGCTTCGACGAAACTCGCCGGGTCGACGTCCATGTAGGTAAAACGCTCCAACACGCTGAACGCGCTGTTGGCATGCACCGACGACATCACCAGGTGCCCGGTCAGAGCGGCCTGCACCGCAATGCCGGCGGTTTCACCGTCGCGAATTTCGCCCACCAGGATCGTGTCCGGGTCATGCCGCAGGATCGAGCGCAGGCCGCGGGCGAAGGTCAGGCCCTTCTTGTCGTTGACCGGGATCTGCAGCACGCCGGGCAGTTCGTATTCCACCGGGTCTTCGATGGTGATGATTTTTTTCTCGCCGGTATTGGTCTCCGACAAGGCGGCATACAGCGTGGTGGATTTGCCGCTGCCGGTGGGGCCGGTGACCAGCAGCATGCCGTAGGGCTCGCTGGCCAGGACGCGAATGCGCGCGATAGTGTCGGCGGCCAGGCCCAGGGCCTCCAGGCTCAGGGATTCGCCGCGCTGGGATTTGTCGAGGATGCGCAACACCGCGTCTTCGCCATGAATGCTGGGCATGATCGACACGCGAAAATCCACTTCGCGGCTCTGGATCTTCATTTTGAAGCGCCCGTCCTGGGGCACCCGCCGCTCGCCGATATCCAGCTCCGACAGCACCTTGATCCGCGACAGCGCCTGCTCGGCCATGTCCAGGCCGCTGGCCTGGCCCATCTGCTGCAATACGCCGTCGATGCGGTACTTGATCACCAGGCCGGCGGGACTGGTTTCCACATGGATATCGCTGGCGCGGCTTTGCAGCGCGTCGAACAGCATGGAGTTGACCAGACGCACCACTGGGTTGTCGTCGCGGGCGATGCTGCTCAGGGAAATTTCCTGGGCGGCCTGGCTGATCGGTGCGTCTGGGTCGTCTGCGCCAAACGGCTGCATCACCCGCTGGCTGGCTTCGGCCTTGGTCAACCGGGTCTTGACGGCGCCGGGCAGGCTCATGGCCAGGGGCAATTGGCGCAAGGTGCTGGAGGACTGCAGCCAGTGTCGGCTGGTCAGGGTGAAGGGGTCGCCCAGTACCAGGCACGGCTGGCCCTCGTGGTCCAGGGGCAGCACGTTATGCACCAGTGCCTGAGGCAATGGCAGCAGGTCAAAGCGCCAGTGTTCATCGAGATTTTCCGGGGCAATGGCGAGCATTCCCAAAGTATGGGCGATCGTCGCCAGCTGTTCGGGCGCTGTGTGCAGCACCTCCAGCAGGTAATTGGATACGCTCAACCCGCGTTGCTCTGCGAGAGCCTGCCATTGCCGTGTCTGTTCGCTCATCGCACTACCCCTGAATGGAGCCCGCCAGTTCAAAGATCGGCATGTACAACATGAACACGATCAGGCCAATCAGCCCGCCCACCACCAGCATCAACACCGGCTCGAAGACCTTGCTGAACAGCTCGATGGCACGCTCCAGCGCCTCATCGTGAAACTGCGCGATGCGCTCGCACATGGCCGCCAATTCGCCGCTTTGTTCACCGACCCGCAGCAGGCGTTCGGCGACGGCGGTGGTCAGTTGGTGACGGGCCAATGACGTGGACAGCGGCTGACCGGACTGGATATCGATCATGGCTTGGCGCAGGGCTGCCTGGCGTTCCACAGGCAGCAGGGCACCGGACAGTTCCACCGCTGTGACCACCGGCATTCCGCCCATCAACAGCATGCCGGCGGTGCGATAAAACCGCGCGAGTACAAACAGCGTGCGCTGGGCGCCCAGGCTGGGAATCTTCCAGAACAGCTCGGCCGCGCGACGTTTGAACGCGGCACTGCGAAACAGCAGCACCAGCGCGACGATTGCCAGCACCAGGCCGATCAGTAACTCCATGCCGCGCGCCTCCACCAGCGCGCCCCACCACACCATCAAACGCGCGGTGGCAGGCAGGTCGTTGACCGCGTCGAACACCGAAGCGAAGCGTGGGATCACGAAGAACAGCAGAAACAGCAGGATCAACGCACCCACGCTGAGCACCACCACGGGGTACATCAGGGCGCCGCTGACGCGTTTTTTCACGCTTTCCAAGTGCGCTTCAAAATGATGGTAGCGGCGCAGGGCCACGGCCAATTGGCCGCTGTGCTCGGAGGACGCCACGGTGGCGATCAACAGCGACGGGAACGTCTGCGGCTTGAGCTGCAGCGCTTTGGATAACGAGTTGCCCTCATACATCGACGCCAGCAGGTCGCTCATCACTTGCCGGTTGATGCCAGGCGGTGCCTTGTCGCGCAGGGTTTCCACGGCTTCCACCAGCACCAGGCCGGCGTCGAGCAGCACCACCAATTCCTGGATGAACAAGCCAAGGGCGAACCTGGACCGCCGGCTCGGTAATTTGAGTTGGCGACGGGCTTTCAACGAGATGACCTGGGCGCCGTCGGCCTGCAATTGCCGGCGCGCCTGGGCCAGGTCGGTGGCTTGCAGATGCAGGGACTGCAAGTGGCCATCGCGGATGATGCGCGCGTCGATGTCGATCATGGCGTTTGCCTGGCCAGTTGCTGGCGCTGCTGCAGCAGCTCGCCGTAATAACGCCACACGGCGCGAGCGTAGCGTGTACGCCGCGCTTCACGCTCCGGCTTGGCGCCTGCGTTGTAAGCGCCCACGGCCTGCCAGCCATAACCTTTTTCGCGGATGAAACCGGCGAGGATCCACGCGCCGACCATCACGCTGGTGCAGGGTTGCTGGAGCAGGTGCCGTTCGGTGATGCCGAACGCGGCCAGCGCGGGCAAATGGCGGCTGTTGATTTGCATCAGGCCGATATCCTGGCTGCCGTCGGTGTTGATATTACGCGCGCCAGGGTTGAGGCCGGACTCGACCTTGGCAATGGCATACAGCAGCAGTGGGTCGACATGGTAGCGGCTGGCTGCCAGTTGCCAGCAGTTGGCCTGGGCTGTACCCGTGAGGCACAGGAGCGTCAGGACCAGCCGCAGCGTGCGCATGTCACAGACCGTACACAATGTCGGCGTAGGTGTTCACACCGCCGGCCTTACCATCGCGGCCCAGCGAGATGATTTCCGCATCGTTGGGCGGGGTGCCGGGGTTCTTGTAGAGATAAGCGTTGCCCCAAGGGTCTGGGGGTAACGTTTTCAAATACGGCCCCTGCCAATTGCCCGAATTGGCGGGCCGCGTGGTCAACGCATTCAGGCCGAGGGTTTCGTCGGGGTAGTTGCCATTGTCCAGACGGTACTGGTTCAAGGCATCGGCGAGGGACTTCATCTGGCCCTGGGCGGTTTGCACCTTGGCGAGTTCAAGGCGGTCGAACATCTTCGGGCCGACGTAGCCGGCGAGCAGGGCGATGATCAGCAGGACGACCAGCAGTTCAAGCAACGTAAAGGCGCGCTGGTCGGTGTGGATAAGTGGAGGTGTGCGCATGGAAAAATACCCTGTTGGGAGTGCCAAGGTAAGGCGGTTGTGTGTCACTCTCCCGGCCCGATTTTGACGGGCACCGCCGGTAGAACTGCTTACTGTAGATACGTGAGACCGTCAGCGATGTCATAAGTAACTGTGGATTGACTATAGCAGTGGCGATGATTTGAGTTTTTTAATTTCATATAGAACGTTTTGCTATTTATCTTTTTTATGTCGAGCAGGGACGTTATATGAAAGCGCCGTACCGAAGTACGGCGCAGATGTGACTGCAATTAGACGATTACTTTACGTCCCACGCACGTTGCCAGAATGTAGAGCCGGGCTTGCCAGGTTCATTTTCATTCTGTCCGCACCACGCCCCTGCGGCCCCCTGTTTGCACTCGAATTTCATTCCATGATTGGATACTTTGGATCCGCTGTTATATCCGCCATCCCGTATCCATTTAGGGTAATCCGTGTCTCCGCTTGCAGGCTCTACGGTAAAGGAGAGTTCCGCCTGACCGGTTTTACCGTTTTTCTGGTCCCGAACGTTCAATCGTGCTTTAAACTTGGTTGCTTCTGTGACTGCGTAGGCCTTGCCGGTGATGGTCGCGCCATTCTGTGCGCCCGTCATCCCGGGGACGGCCCATTGATACAACAACGGGCCATTGCTCCCCGTTGACGTAGTGCCGCTGAATGTGAAGGTCTCGCCCGACTTCAATGCCGTGGGACCTGTAATCCGTGCCATGGGTGGCGCCGGATTAACAGGGCCTGGGCCTTCACCTTCAATGATCGACATCGCTTGGCTGTATCCCTTTGCAACGGCGTAAACGGAGTTGGCGCCAGGGTCCGTGGTATTGAACACAATCGTATTGTCGGCCTTTTTTTCGCCAACTTTGGCAATGTCCGTTGCATTGACTTGATTGGCCAATTGTTGCCCCCAAATCTTAGGATCGAGATTGCTTGCGGAGATAAGCAGCTTAATATCAACGACCTCTTTGGCAGCAGGAGTGTTATCCAGGATACGGAAGTGGACTGAGTCGCCTGGTTTGAGGGTATCCATGATCTTATCTATGAATTGGCCAAGCTTGAACCAAGACCCAGGCACGGCCGTACCGATGATGTTGATATCACTGCAGTTGTAAAAACCTTCCCCCGCCGGGTCGATGCGTTGCCATTGCACGAATAGAATGGCCTTACCCGTTTGTCCTGGAGGGATAGGCACTGGGAATTTAAAATATCCAGATGCGGGTATCTTAGGCGGACTATCGCCCCAGTCGGTTTTAGAGGCGGTCAGCTGCTCGGTGTGGATAAGAGTCAGGTTATTCCAGGTCAATACTGATTTTGTAGGATCAAAACCCGGTTTAGTCAGGAAAACCCTGGCAAAACTGGGAACATGCGGAGCGGTAGCAATAATACGTACATCCATCATGCCATTAACAGGCCTTACATCTGTGCTGGTCCATAAATTTGAAGCACCGTCCAATGCGTCTTTTTTACTATCGCCCGCAGAACATAGCTTGCCGTCTGGGACCTCTCTTTTAACAGTTTCCAGATCTTCGTAGCCGCGATTAGGAATTAAGTGCGCAACTTCATTCCATTGTTGGCCTGGGTAATAACCGTTAATCAACGTTACTGCCTCGCAACCCAAATCGCTAGGGTTTCCCCACCAAAAATCCTCGAGAGCCCTGCAGTGAGTCTGCCTTGAAATTGGGGTATCAACTGCACCATGGGCCATGGCCAGTTCCGGAGCCAGCAATGTCGACGTCAATAACAACATGACTAAATGTTTAGTTTGTCGCTTTAACTTATTCATGCTCTAGTCCACCTTAAAGTCAGATAAAAAAGTTCCGAACTGCTGGAACGATCAGTGTGTTTACGTCGTTAAGTCATTGAGTCAGCTGATCTCCCATGGGAGCGGTGCGGGTTGCAGGGTTACTCTGTACAGAGCCATACAGAAACACCCACCCTTGATAACTGCCTTGCCCTGTAAAACTTTGGTTAATGACAGAAAAGTTGCCTTGCTTGAACGGTATGCCTTCGGCCTGGCTGAATACGCCCATGATGGTTTCGCCCGGACCCGCGACCACGCCCCAATCGGTGGTGCCGGTCAGCGGGTCGGTGTAGACCCGGCGCAGATAGCGCTTGATGGTCGGTTGGCGGCGGTCGAGGACCAAGTCCTCAAGAGATTTGGGAAAGGTGTTGCCGGCCGCATAGTACAAGCCGATGGCCCGTCGGATTTCATTGCCGCGGGCCAGCAGTTCCAGCTCGCGTTCGCGCTGCAGCACACTGGACCACAGCGTGCCCACTTCCATCAGCATCACGGCCACTACGGCCACGGTCACCAACATGCCCATGAACACCGAGCCTTGCTGGTGCTGTTTACCAGTCGGCATAGGCGCTCCCGTCATTGGCGGTGCCGGGCGCGCCGCTGCGTACGTCGCCCAGGCCTTGTTCGTCGGAGGGTTGCAATTGCCAGGTGTCGCGCTTGCCGGTCAGCGGGTCCAGGGGGATTTCACGCAGGTAACGGCGGTCCACCAGGGCTTGCAGGGAGGCGGGGTTTTCACCGTGGTCTTCACGGTATTGATCCAGTGCCTGGCGAATGGTGGAGAGGTTATGGCGCAGCACGGTCTCCTGGGCCTTGGCGTGCTGGCGAAAATATTGTGGCGTGACCAGCGTCATGAGTGTGGCGATGATTGCCATCACCACCAGCAATTCGATCAAGGTAAAACCGCGTTCACCACTGGCTGTATAACGTTCCATTCAAACTCTCCCGGGGGCTGCGGGATGAAACGTCGAATACATCTTCTCCCTCTTGTGGGTTGTCGGCGGTGCTCTTGTAACTGCGCAGTTGCCAGGTCTTTTCCGGCGCAAGTTCGGGGCACTCGCAAAGAGGGTCCCGAGGAATGCGCCGCAGAAAATAGAGTTTGTTGCCCTGCAGGTTGGTTTTGTCGGTGACGCCGTCGACCAATATCCGCAAGGAGGGCGGGTAACCACTGTCGGTGACGCTCTTCTCGATGCGTCCGTCGTCACTGGCTTCTTTGTAGGAATCAATGGCGCGGCGTATCTCTCGCAACGAACGTTGCAAGTCGAGTTCTCGGTCGCGTTTACCCATCAATGCTGTCAGCGGATAAGCCACTGTCGCCAGCGTGGCCAGCAAGGCCAGCGTCAGTAGTAATTCAATCAGCGTAAAACCTTTGGCGCAGTGATGGCTGGGCGTGCCCTGCCACATCACCGTTCTACCTCCCGATCAGGCTGCCAAGGACTTCCGCGTTAACCCAGGCCATGGAATTGACTGCAAAGGTGAGTGTAGATGCAGTGTGTTTTTTGTACAGGTATGCAGTTACCCACAAACGCTGTGAGCGCAGCTGTGGATAAGGTGTTCGTGGGTGCCCACAAGCCTCGTCAATCGAGGGCTACAGGCTCCTGTACAAAAATTGGTCAAGCTAAGTCACGGTTTTTTAGTGCTTTTTCATGTGGATAAAGGTCAAGCATCGGTTGGACTTGCCCCCAAAGTCTGTTGGCGCTTCTGTGGATAAGATGTTCGCTATCCGCTACAGGCCTTATAAAACGGGGTTCTTAATCGTTTGGTTGTTTATTGATCAAATCGCCGCTTAAACCAAAGAATGGCGCTGAAACCCTCGCGTTATGAAGGTTGTGCTCGGTTTTCCACAGCCTGGTAGAAGTTGCCCCCAAAGTCTGTTGGCGGTTCTGTGGATAAGGTGTTTGCGCACCGCTA
>Ga0182008_10002366_pt1 | contig 11867 bp, 12 predicted proteins | sample Sormic07211129_1_FD_120482 | JGI IMG/M metagenome (GOLD analysis project Ga0182008, IMG submission 120482) | Rhizosphere microbial communities from Sorghum bicolor, Mead, Nebraska, USA - 072115-129_1 metaG | ecosystem: Host-associated > Plants > Roots > Rhizosphere | place: USA: Nebraska...
ACAGCAGCGCGAGGCACAGCAGCGCGAAGCCCAGGAGCGGGATGCCCAGGAACGCCAACGTGCGGAGGCGCAGCGTCAACGTGAGGAGCAGGAGAAGCGCGCCGCCAATCACGCACCTCCCTCTCCGCCGCCGCGCACGCAGGAGCGAGCCGCTCCTCCCTCGCGCCCGCGTTCGGAGAAGCCGCAGCGCCCTCCGCATTCGTCGTTTTCGTCCCGTCGCCCGGGATAACTGAACGACATTGCGTCACGTCCGCGATCACTACCTTCCGCCGGATCGTGACGCTTTTGCGGCGGCCGAGCCACCCACGGGCCGCATCATCGTCATCGCTCCCACGCGCGCAGCGTGTGAGACGATCGAGCTCGCCGTGCAATTGCATCTCGACACGCTGCTGCAGCGCGAGCACGGCGATGAAATTCTCGAGCTCGCGGGCGCGCGAAAGGGATTCGGAATCGTCGCAGGCACAGGCACCGGAAAGACGCTCGCGATTCGACCCATAGCCGAGACGATTCTCGGTACCACGGATCTCCGCGTGGGCGTGGTCAATCGAGAGCGCGAGGCCACTCCGGAAACGCCGAGCTGGAACGTCGTCATCGTGACCACCGGAATCGCGCGCCGCTGGTTTCAGGATGGCGACATCTTCGCGCAGGACACGCTCATCGTCGACGAGATCCATCAAACGTCGGCCGAGCTCGAGCTCTGCCTCGCACTCGGCAAGCGCGTTGGGTGCAGGTTCATCTGGCTGTCGGCCACGGTCGATCCCACGTTCTATGCGCGCTATCTGAACTCGGCCGCGGTGCTCGAGACGTTCGCGTTCGATCCGGACAAGGCGGCGCAGGTGACGATCGTTCACCGGAAGACGCTCGACTTTCTCGACGAGACCTTTCTGCGCGACGTGCAGAAGGAGAAGCGCGGTGTCGGAGTATTCCTTCCCACGCGTGCGGCGGTAGAGGACGTCGCCGGCTTCGTGCAGCGACGCTATCCGCGCATCAACGCGGCATTCTATCACGGCGGCGAGCCGATCAGGATCATTCGCCCTTTTCTCGAGGGCGACGTTCGCAAGCCGTATCTGCTGAGCATGACCGCGGCCGGCCAGAGCGCGCTCAACGTGCACGGACTCGATACCGTGGTGATCGAGGACATGCGATTCACGAATCTCATCGAGGGCGGGAAGAACGTGCTCACGCGCGTACACCTCGGTGCCAACGAAATTCTGCAGATGGCGGGACGCGTGCACGGGCGCGTTGCGGGCGGCCGCGTGTTCATTCTCAGCGATCGAGACATTCGCTTCAAATCGCTGCGGCCAACCGAGCCCGAGTTCCAGCTCGCCGGCGATTCCGAGCGCGTCGCACTCACGTGCGCCGGCCTCGGCGTCCGTGCGGACGAGCTGGATCTTCCAGTTCCGCTGGACCGTACGGCGTATCGGCAGGCTGTGCAGCTGCTCGAGTCGCGCGGCATCATCGAGAATGGGCGGCTCTCGGAGTACGGCGCGGCGGTAGAGGCGCTGCCCGTGGACCGCGCCTGGGCGGAGCTGCTGGTGCACGCGAGTGAGGAGCTGATTCCCTACGTCGCGATCATGGCCTCGATCGAATCGCTGCACCGAATGACCCGAGAGGAGCGCGACCTTCGCGGACTGCTCGTGCCCGGCAGCGACAATCTCACCGCGTACAATCTGTTTGCGGACGCGTACGCGGCGCACGGCTATCGGGGCGAGGTGTACGGATTGCCGCGCTACCTGTTCAGTGAAGGGATCGAGGAGTGGGCCGAAGAGAGAGGAGCGCTCGTAAAGACCGTCGAAGATGCGGCGCTCGGAATGGCGAGCATCTATCGCAGTCTCGAGCTCGAGCTGCCGGACAAGTTGCCGATCGCGGGCGAGCGCATCGCGCGCCAGTTCGCGGATCTGCTCGCGCGCATCATGCCCTTCGATCTGGTGATGGAGGAACGGACCGCGAGCGGCGAGGAGGCACGGGTCTCGAAGACGAGCGTGTGCTCGAGCTACGGTGCGATCGCGGGCGAGCTACGCTACTTCGCCGACCGGATGGGGATCCCGCGCGCCGCCATCGAGGGAACGCAGATCCCATACGATCTGATCATGAAGTACGCGACACACGAGCCGCCGGAGCTCGTGTTCGATCCGCATCGCAAGCGGTCGCCGCTCGTGCTGCGGAGCCAGATCACGTTCTTCGGGTTCGAGCTGGGGCGGGAGGAGGAGCCCATTGAAGTCTTTCCTCCCGAGCTCGCCCCGCTCGCTCGGCAGAAGATCGCGGAGTCGCTCGCGCGATTCGAGGCGCGACATCCGGCGGTGAAGCGGAATCGCGCGGCGATCGAGGAGATTCGCGATGTCTACCGGCGAAGTGGCGGTGCTACGCCGAGGCTGTCGCTCGCGGAACTCGCGGCGATCTACGCGAAGATGCTCGAGGATGTGCGCTCGCTGGACGAATTTCGCGCCGCTCCGCTCATCATCGATGCCGACGCGATCGTGCCGGCGGCAGTGCGCAGGCGATGGCTGGCGCTTCCCGGCACGACTGAGGTGCGCGGTCACGAAGTGCCGATCGACTACGATGTGGAGGACGGCGTTGGTGGTGTGGCTCGGCTGCGCCTGCCCGAGAAGATGGCGCGCACGCTGCACGAGAGCGAGCTTCCCGCCCTCGATCGGCCGCTGCGGTTCGCGGTGCACCGGGGCGCGCGCGGATCACTGCGTGCGGCGACACTGGACGAGCTGCAGGAGCTGCTCGAGCGGCCGTGGATGCCGGATGAGATCGAGCGCGAGCCAGAACCCGTGCGCGAGCGCCCGCGCGAAAGCGGCCATCGCGGCCGACGCGAGCGAAACCACGGCGGGCCGCCCAGGGGTGGCGGTGGAAAGCGAGGTGGTGGAGGCTCGGGCCGGAGGCGACGCCGAGCGCGCTGACGCAATGCTACCGTTGAGAGAGCGGCGGCTCAGCGGCGAACCTCGTACTCCTCTTCGCGGAACTTCACGAAGCCGCGCGCCAGGTAGTTCGGCAGCGCGGCCGGGTAGTCGAGCGTGCACGTGTGCAGCCATACGCGCGATGCACCCAGCCACCAGGCTCGTTCGGCGGCGGCGGTGAGCATCTGCTTTCCGAGTCCGCGCCCCATGTAGTCGCGCATCAGACCGAAGTAGACGATCTCGATCGAGCCGTCGTGCTGTTTGTTCAACTCGAAGTATCCACCTGGTGCGCCGTGGCCGTAGAGCACCCAGATGGAGACTCCGGGATTCGCGAGATGCGCGGCGCACTGCTCATCGCTCCACGTCAGTCGGTCTCTCCAGCGGTAATCGCGGCCAACCTCGGTGTAGAGATACCGAAAAAACGAGATCGGGCAGGGATGGGCATGCTCAATGCGGAACCCCTCGGCGAGCGGAACTCCGCGGAGCGCATTTGGCGAGGAGAGTTCGAGGTAGCTCCGGGTGACGCGGATGGTGTCCATGGAGCGGGGAATCTAGCGAGATCGGCCGCACAAATCGATGCGGCGGCAGACGTTAGGACTGGCGAGTCAAGACTGACCGCACAGCAATACCTACCCGAACGGTCAGGTACTTACATCCGACGCTCAACTCATTGCTGCACTGCATCTTGGCAAGTAGTCAAGCGTTTACTTGACTTATGGACTGATCAGTCCTATGTTCTTGCCCATGAAAGATCGGCGAACGCAAATAGTGGAGGCTGCAACCGCTGTCATGCGGCGACAGGGCTTCGGCGACACCTCGATCGATGAGGTGATTCGCGAGGCCGGGCTGTGTGGCAAGGGCCATTTCTACCATTACTTCAAGTCGAAAGAGGAGCTGGGATACGCAGTACTCAAGCTCCAGTTCGAGACGTTCACCGAGCGGGGACTCGTCGCGTTGCGCGATCCGACTCGCGAGCCGATCGAGCGACTCACCCATTTCATCGACGCGGTCATCTCGGCGCCGGGCAGTTGTCCTGCCGGAACGCCGTGCGGCGCGCTCGCAACCGAGATGGCGTCGCAGCACGAGGGATTTCGGCAGCTCGTCGACGCGCTGTTTCAGCGCTGGGCGGATCAGATCGAAGCCGTATTGTGGGAGGCGCGACCGCGACTCAGCGAGGATGTCGATACGGCCCGGCTGGCGCGATTTATCGTCGCGACGCTCGAAGGCGCGTGGTTCATGTCTCGCGTGAAGGGCGATGCCGCGAGCGCGGCGGGGATTGCAACGGAGCTCAAGCGGTCGGTGCGCTCGTATGCGCGGGAGCGCGAGCCGGCAGCTGTTGGCGGGGGGGTGGCAACTCAATGAACATGCAGCCTGTGGGGGAAGGAATGCCGACGACAACGGCGGCGCCCGTATCTGCGGAGCGTGCTCGCTCGAGCTCGACCGACGATCGGTCGAAGCGTCGTGCGCAATTCGAAAGCGAGGCGCTCACGCACCTCGACGCGCTGTACAGCTTCGCTCTCAAGCTCACGCACGAGCGCGATGAGGCGGAGGACCTCGTCTCCGAGACGATGCTCCGCGCGTTCGACCGGTGGGAGCAATACCAGCTCGGGACGAATGTTCGCGCTTGGCTCTTCACGATTCTCTATCACGCGTTCGTGAGCCGGAAGCGGCGCATCGACGCGCGCGAAGTGCGCATCCCGGAAGATGAGGATGGGCGTGGGGCGTACGAGATCGTGGGCGAGGCGGATCCCGAGGGGAAGTTCTACGACTCCTTCATGGATGATGAGATCACGCGCGCCATCGACTCGCTACCCGAGGATTATCGCCTTGCGGTGGTGCTCAGCGATGTGCAGGGGCTTCGCTACGCGGAGATCGCGAACATCCTCGGGATCCCGGAGGGGACGGTGAAGTCGCGCCTGTTCCGTGGTCGTCGGGTGCTGCAGAAGAAGCTCGCGGCATACGCCGTCGAGATGGGGTACATCAAGCCGCGTCCAGCAATCGCGAACTGAGCGCCGGATCGCTGGAATGCAGAGGGCGAGCGCGAATTCCGCGCTCGCCCTTCGCGTTGATGGCCTTCGCGTGGGTGAGAAGATTCGACCATCGCGTCGTTACTGAGGTGATGAACGACGGCGGCGGTCTTACCGGACGGTCAAACCACCCACACTCGGATCCCCATGACCTCGAAGGTCCACTTCGGCATCGACGGCGGTGCCGGAATCGCGAGATCGATAGGCCGAGTGAGCGCGTTCACCGAAGGACGCGTGCAGAACATCTACACGAACGACACCGGCGTGATCAATCGAAAGTCGATCACCCAGGTTCCGGTGACCTTCGGCCTTCTGATCGGGCTCTAACTGCCGTACACGAATTGCACGAATCGGGACGAATCGCATTGCGCACCGAGTGGCTGTTCGGTGCGAAGAATAAAACATGCTTCGATGACGGAGCGGCCACTCGGATCGCCGGTGCTACCACGGTTCGATTCGTTCTAACTCGTGTCATTCGTGTACGGCAGTTACAGCCGTTCAACTCCCCAGAAGCTGCTCGATACCCTCAACTGACGCGCGCCGCGAGTCCGCTCTCGCTCACCCGCCTGCGGTGGCGCGCAGCTTTGGCGCGATTGCCGCAGGTGGACATGTCGCACCAGCGACGCCGACCGTTCTTCGTGCTGTCGAAGAAGACGTGAAGGCAACGCGTGTCGGCGCATCGCCGCACGCGCACGAGCTCTCCGGTGACGAGCGCATCCGCCGCGGACTCCACCACCGGAATCATGAGTCCAGCGAACGCATCACCCACGGGTACGAAGCTGCGTACGAAGCTGCCATCCGCACGCTGCTCGACACGGCGCGTGCCGGCGCTGCGCCCGAGAACGCGATTGATCTCGCCCAGCGCATTCGTGCGCACGTCCGCCGTCTGCGCTCCTCGTTCGGCCAGCGCGCGCAGCGCCGCCCGAATGCGACGCGCGTCGGCGAGCGATGCCGTGGCACCGGCGGGCTGTTGTTGCGCGCGACGGCGGATGCCGCCTGCGCGCTCTCCATCGAGAATCGATGTGGCCTCGAGCCAGCGGATGAGCTGCTCGAAATCTCTCAGCACATCCACGCGCGTGCCGCGACGCACGTCATCCGTGTTGATGAAATCCAGCCAGAGACGCTCGCCCACGAAGACGAACGGAGGCGCGAGCGCTGATGCGAAGGGGGCGTGAATCATTCCCTGAATACGAAATGGGAGACAATTCTATCCCATGATTTCGCGAGCGGCAAGCGGCGAAAATACGCGCGTTACCGGCTACTATTTTTCTTACAGGACAGCATCGCGACAGAGTCACTCTTCATTGCACTATCGCCGGTGGAATGAAGGAGTTCCTGCTCCATCTCCGCGTAAACGCGCACCGCGTTGCGTCGAACGCGCGAGTTGCGCGACACCGGACGATCGCGATCCGCCGGAGGCAGTGAAGCCAACGCCCGGCTCATCGAGACACCCTGTTGCACATCCTCTCGCATCCGAACGCGCAGCGAGAGCGTCTCGCACCGAGTCTGGTGAATGAGCGCAACGGGATCATCCGGAATGCGTCCGTGTCCCGGCATCGCTCTCAGGGGCCTCAACGCCTCGATGCGATCGAGCGCGGCAAGGAGTCCGCCCGAGCTCCCGTCCACCACCATCGCGACACCATCTTCGATCAGAAGATCTCCTGCGTACAACACCCGTGCGTCCGGAAGCCAGATCACGAGATCTCCGGGTGTGTGCGCGGTCCCAGGCACCTCGATATCGAACTTTCGTCCGCTGAGCATGAGCGTGGTGTCGTGCGTGATCGGAACATCCGGAGTGTCCGCAAATGCGAAGCCCCGCATTTCGCGCAGACCGAGCACGCCGGTCCATGCGCTCACCATCGCGTCATCGCCATCCTCCGAAGCGAGTGTGCGGCGATCCGGGTGCGCGATCACCTTCGCGCCGAGCCGCTTGAAGACGATCGCACCGAACGTGTGATCGGGGTGATGGTGGGTAAGAATGAGCCACCGGATCGGGAGCGGCGTGATCGTTCGGATCGTGCGGAGCAGCGCTTTCGCCTGAGCCGGACTCGCCAGGGCATCGATGACGATCACCCCGCTGCGCGTCACCACGAATCCGGAGTTGGACCGTCCCTCCGACCCCTGGCCCGTGTCGCCGAGCACGGCATATGCGCCGCGTCCGAGCTCGACGACGGGATAGGCTCGGATGGTGTCCGGGCGCCCGCGAGGTTGCCGACGCGCCAGCGCTGCAGCGGCCGCGGAATCGACTGTGAGCGTGGGCGGAATCTGCTGCGCGCGTGCGGATCCGGCGGCGATTGCGAGGAGAGCGAGCCCGAGAACGAGCCGCGGACGGACATCGAGACGCGCGATCATCACTTCGCCCGGAAAGCGTGCCGAGCTAGCGCGTTGCCTGGGCAGTAGTCGTCGTGAACTTGACGTCCGCGCTGTGCGTATAAACGCCGCCCTTGTTGTCCCTCCAGGTGACGGCGATGGGCGCCTCCTTCGTCGCGCGAAGCGAGAAGCCGACGAACGGATCGCGGCTGATCCCCGACGTCCACTCGAAGTGCGCCACGCGCTCCCCGCCGTACGTAACCTCGACCTCGTTGACGAAGTACGCGGGGATCGGAATGCCGGCCTGATCGCGGCTCATTCCCGTGAGCATGGGATGCGAGAGGAGCGCCCTGATGTTGATCACGGAATCGCGCGTGATCTTCGCAGGAAGGATGATCTTGCCCTGGCCGATGTCGTCGCGCATCACACGCACCCGTTGAGCGAGGTGTAGACGAATCGTGACGCGCTCCACAGCTCGCCCTTGCTCGTCTCCGCGATGATCCGGATGTGTGAGCTGCGACGCATCTTGATGCGGGTGTCGAGCGTAGCGGCACCGATCGCTGCCGTGAAGTTGAATCCGGCGAGATAAATGTCGGGATTGTGATCGACGACGATGTGGAACCCCTTCACGTAATCGTCGGCAGTCATCGGGAGATCGCTCTCGATGAGGAGCGGGACCTCACGGCTGTCCGGAGCGACATCCGGCACATCGAGCGTGACGTGTCCCTCGCGAATCGTGCGCGCGCCGAACTTCTCGCGGAGCACCTTCTTCACCTCATCGTCGGGCTCGTTATCCGGCCCGCGCAGCAAGGGTGCTGCGGCCGCGGTGCCAGCCGACGCGGCCAGCGCCGCCAAAGCCAGCGCCGAAGACTTGAGGAAGGTGCGACGGGACACCGAATCGGGCACGAACCACCGAAGGCTACGGGACAATGAAATATAAACGGTTCGCTTCAGGCTGTTCCCCTCAGGCCGGCGCCAGCCGCTCCTTCGAGACGAGCGGCATCACCTGCTCGGCGAACCTCTCCATTTCCTCGCGCTGCGGACTGCACTGCAAGAGCAGCAGGTCCACACCCGCCGCCTCGAGCTCGCGCACGCGCTCGGCAACCTTCTCCGGCGTGCCCACGAGTCCCGCGCGCAGACCGCGATTCGATACGGAATAGTCCTCCAGCGACACCTGCTGTTCGAGCTTCGTGTTCGCAATCCAGTCGCGATAGTTGCCATAGCCCGGCGTGCCCTCGGCGACATTCGTGATGCGATCGATCTCCTTCTTCACCTCCGCATCGCTGTCGCGCACGATCGCGTACGCCGCCATCCCGTACTGCATCGGCGGCTTGCCAAATCCCTCGCGGCGCTTCTTCAGGTCGGCGACCTTGGGCGCTATCCGCTCCGGCGGATCTCCGTGCATGACGTACGCATCGCAGTCGCGCGCGATGAGCGTCTTCGCTGCCTCGGATTCGCCGCCGGCCCACACCGTAGGCCGCCTCCTCGTGCCGCGCAACACGGGCTTCGGCTCGACGATCGTCTCATCCACCGTGTAGTACTTGCCCTCGTACGAGAGCTGATGATCGCGCCACGCTCCATCTACGATCCCCAGCCATTCCTCGGTACGTGCATAGCGGTCGTCATGCTCGTCGAAGCGCACGCCGAACCGTCGCGCCTCATCCTTCCACCAGCTCGACACGAGATTGAGCGACAGACGCCCGTTCGAGATCCGATCGATGTTCGCGGCCTGTTTCGCGAAGATCGCCGGGAGGTGAAAGGTGGGGCGCACCGCGACCATGAGCTCGAGCCGCTTCGTGACCGCCGCCAGCGCCGCCGCCGTGGACCACGCGTCCAGCGACGGTGCATCGATGCCCTTGATGTCGTTGAGAAAGAGCTCGGCCACGAGCGTCAGATCGTAGCCGATCGCCTCGCTTCGAATCGCGAGCCGCTTCGTGTAGTCCCAGCTCGCCTCCATCTGCTCGTCGGCGACATTGCGCAGCCAGCCGCCGAACACGGGCATCCAGTAGCCGTATCGCATCAGGCGGCGCCCACCAGCGAGCCGCGAAGCCCCGCGCGCTCCTCGAGGTAGTCCGCGAGCCGGGCGAACGGATCGAAGCCGATGACGTTCACCGCGTCCGCGACGAAGTTCGACAGCGCATTCACATCGTAGAAGTAGTGCTTCCCATCGCGGGCGTCCACGAGGTACTCGATTCCGCCGATGTCGAGGCCGATGCGAGCCGCAATCCGCTCGACCTGTGAGATGATCTCTTTCGGCGGGTGCGCGGCTTCCACGCGCATGCCGTTCTTGGCGAGATCCACCGCGCACGCACCGCGCACGAGCTCGCGCCCATCCGTGGTCTGGCACACGTCGGCAGGGCAGAGATTGAACGAGCCGGCATCGGGATACACGTCGATTGCGTAGAGAAACTTCCCGCCCAGCACCTCGACGCGGGTGATGTGCGCGTCCTGCATCGGCGCCTGCTCCTGCACCAGCGCAACGTTGTCGATACCGAGATCGATCGTGCCATCGGTGACCGCACGGGCGAGCGACTCCTCGTTCGCGAATCCGGTAATCCCCGCGCCGCTGCCGCCGATGTTCGCCTTGACCAGCACCGGGAAGCGGAGTCCCCGCGCCGCGCGCGGCGCCATGCTCGCGTGATTGATCACGCGCGCACGAGGGTACGGGAGGCCGAGCTCGCGCAGTATCTCCAGCTGCATCGCCTTGGAGATCTCGACCGTGTACGGCTTGGCGCCATTCACGACGGGCACGCCAATCCGGTCGAGATGGCGCAGCCAATCGAGCGTGTAGAACGTCGCCTGGCCATGGCCGCGCAGGTACGCAGACGGCGACGTGCGGTTGAATACGAGCGACCACGGAACCGAGGTCTCGGACGGGTCGTACGTGTGCGACGCCGCATCGAGTCGCTCGTAGGGCACGGAGCGGCGATCGAGCTCCGCGAAGAGCGGGCGGAACCAGTCCGGGTGCTCGTGATAGATCGCGATCGGCTTGATCGCGCCGTTGCGCTCGGACATGCGTGATGCTCCCAGAAGAGTGGTGGTGCCGGGCAGGCCGCGCCGTGAATTCTCAAGGCCGCCGCGAGCGCGAAAGTTCCGCTCGCGTTCCTGTATTCTCGCAGGCTGCGCCGGCCAGGGGTAGATTCCCCGCATGCCAGCCAAGACCCCGTTCGTCACGACAGAGCACGTACGCTGGGAGGATATCGACCTCGCCGGCATTGCGCGCTACGGCTCCTACACGCGTTATCTCGATGTGGCCGAGACCGACCTGTACCGATCGCTGGGCAAGCCGCTCAGCGTGCTGCACGCTGAATACAAGGTCTGGCTGCCGCGAAAGGTCATGCACATCGACTATTTCTCGCCTGCGCGGCTGGACGACGAGATCACGATCGTCGCGTACTTCAGCAATATCGGCCGGACGTCGGTGACGCTGAACGTCGATCTCTTGCGATCGGATCGAAAGACCCTGATCGGTGCAGCGTACCTCGTGCTGGTGTGCGTGAACACCGCGATGGAGAAGACGACGCTGCCCCCGGAGTTCAGGTCGCTCGTCGATCCATACGTGATGTCGACCGAAGAGGCGCGAGCGGCGTTGTAGCATCGCGTGGAAGCCGAATCGTGAAGAAGGTTCCCGCATCGGCCGACGAGGTGACGTCGATCGTTCCGCTGTGGGCCTTGACGATGCGATCTGCGATGAAGAGACCAAGCCCCAGATTGCTCGAGTCGCGCTGGGCCGGCACGCCCGCCTTGAGGCGCTTGAAGGGGCTGAAGATCCCGTAAATCTCCGACTTGGGAATCACCCTGCCGAAGTTGTGCACGACCACCACGACGTCCCTCGCCTCCCCGTGCGTCCGCACGCTGATCGGCTTGTCCGCGGCTCCGTGCTGGGCAGCGTTGCCGAGGAGATTCGTCAGCACCTGACTCATGCGCGCTTCATCCCATGGGCCGCACAGGTCACCGGCCGTGCTCATTTGGAATAGCGTGTCCGGTCGCGCGGCTTCCATCTCGTCCACAGCCTGCCGAACCACCTTCCCCATGTCCATCGGCGCACGCACGATGGGAACACCGGATCCCAACTGACTGCGGGTGAAGTCGAGAAGGTCCTCCACCATCTGGTTCATGCGCCGCGTGCTGCGAGCGATGCGGGCCGTGAGAGTGAGATTCGGCTCCACGAGTCCGCCCGAATCGAGCATGAATTGCGACGACATGAGCACGGCGCCCAGGGGTGTGCGAAGATCGTGTCCGAGCACCGCGAGAAACATCTCCTTCGAGTAATCGAGATTCTCCGTGTATCGAGTAGTCGACTCCGCGATCGCCTGATCGATCGCCTCGTTGAAGCGCACGAGGTCATCGAGATCGGCGCCGGTAAGCGAGCCGGAGGCCTTGATCCAGAGCCGGATGACGGAGGCGCGCAGCGCGCGATACTCCGAGACCATCTCGCCGACGGTGAATCCGCTCCAGGCACGATCGGCACCATGGTCTTCGGCGGCGGTGTCCGGATCGGAAGCTGTGGAGTCGGCTTTCCCCTTGGACTTTTCGGATTGCTCGAGAGCCGTTTGCGCCGTGCGCAAATCGGTGACGATCGTTCGCAGCATCGCAAGCGCGTGATCGCGAAGTGCCGCCTCGTCCA
>Ga0182008_10002367_pt1 | contig 11865 bp, 10 predicted proteins | sample Sormic07211129_1_FD_120482 | JGI IMG/M metagenome (GOLD analysis project Ga0182008, IMG submission 120482) | Rhizosphere microbial communities from Sorghum bicolor, Mead, Nebraska, USA - 072115-129_1 metaG | ecosystem: Host-associated > Plants > Roots > Rhizosphere | place: USA: Nebraska...
GAGCAGATCGGCGAGGCCGTGCGCCGCGCCGTCAGCGGCCGCGGCATCCGCGACCTCGAACAGGGCGAGGACATCACGCTGCCCAAGCGCGATGTCTCCGAGCCCGTGTTCGGCCACGGCCAGGGCGGCGACCGCGAGTACGTGCATCCGGGCAACAAGGAGTACGTCAAGGGCGATCGCATCGAGCGGCCGCAGGGCGGCGGCGGCGCGGGCAAGGGCTCGCAGGCCGGCGACGGCGAAGGCGGCGAGGACGATTTCGTCTTCAGCCTGACCAAGGAAGAGTTCATGCGGGTCTTCTTCGAGGACCTCGCCCTGCCCCACCTGATCCGCACCCAGCTGGCCGAGGTGCCCGAGTGGAAGAGCCACCGGGCCGGCTTCGTGAGCGACGGCAACCCGAGCAACCTGCACGTGGTGCGCTCGATGCGCGGCGCGCTGGCCCGGCGCATCGCGCTGGGCGGCGACTCGCGGCGCGAGATCCGCGAGCTCGAAGCCCACCTGCTGCACCTGCAGCGCAGCCCGCGCGTGGCCGATGCCCTGGTGCAGCGCGAGATCCGCGAGACCGAGGCCAAGCTCGAGGAGCTGCGCGGCAAGGCCAAGCACGTGCCATTCCTCGACCCGATCGACCTGCGCTACCGCAACCGGGTCAAGGTGCCGGTGCCCTCCGCCAAGGCCGTGATGTTCTGCCTGATGGACGTCTCGGGCTCGATGGACGAGGCCCGCAAGGACATGTCGAAGCGCTTCTTCATGCTGCTCTACATGTTCCTGACGCGGCACTACGAGAAGATCGACCTGGTCTTCATCCGCCACCACACCCAGGCCTCGGAAGTCACCGAGGAAGAATTCTTCCATGCCACGGAGACCGGCGGCACGGTGGTCTCCAGCGCCCTCACGCTGATGCTCGAGATCGTTCGCGCCCGCTATCCGAGCGGCGAATGGAACATCTACGGCGCCCAGGCCAGCGACGGCGACAACTGGCACCAGGACTCGGGCCGCTGCCGCGAGCTGCTGGCCGACCACCTGCTGCCGCTGGTGCGCTACTACGCCTATGTGCAGGTCGCCGAAGCCGAGCAGAACATGTGGGAGGAGTACTCGCAACTGGCCGAATCCCACAAGAATTTCGCCATGCGCAAGGTCAGCGACGCGCAGGACATCTACCCGGTGTTCCGCGACCTGTTCAAGAAAGAGAGGGGGCCGGCGTGAACGAGACCACGAAGACACGGACGCCATTGCCCAGTCCGTCGGACTGGACCTTCGAGCTGATCGAGCAGTACCACAGCGAGATCGCCCGGGTGGCCAAGGGCTACAAGCTCGACACCTACGCCAACCAGCTCGAGATCATCACGGCCGAGCAGATGATGGACGCCTATGCCTCGGTCGGCATGCCGGTCATCTACCGTCACTGGTCCTATGGCAAGCAGTTCATCGCCACCGAGAAGAACTACCGCCGCGGCCACATGGGCCTGGCCTACGAGATCGTGATCAACTCCGATCCCTGCATCGCCTACCTCATGGAAGAAAACACCATGGCCATGCAGGCCCTGGTGATCGCCCATGCGGCCTACGGCCACAACAGCTTCTTCAAGGGCAACTACCTGTTCAAGATGTGGACCGATGCGTCGTCCATCATCGACTACCTGGTCTATGCCCGAAAGTACATCAGCGAGTGCGAGGAGCGCCACGGCGTCGGGGCGGTCGAGGATCTGCTCGATTCCTGCCACGCACTCATGAACCACGGCGTCGACCGCTACCGCCGGCCGCAGCGCCTGTCGCTGAGCCAGGAGCAGGCCCGGCGCGAGGAACGCGAGCACCATCTGCAGCAGCAGGTCAACGACCTGTGGCGCACCCTGCCCCGCAAGGCCGGCCGAACGTCGGAAGACGAAGAGGCCTCCAGGCGCTTCCCGGCCGAGCCCCAGGAAAACCTGCTCTACTTCATCGAGAAAAACGCACCATTGTTGGACCCCTGGCAACGCGAAGTGGTGCGCATCGTGCGCAAAATCGGGCAGTACTTCTATCCGCAGCGGCAGACCCAGGTCATGAACGAGGGCTGGGCCACCTTCTGGCACTACACCCTGCTCAACACGCTCTACGACGAAGGCCTGCTGGCCGACGGCTTCATGATGGAGTGGCTGCAGTCGCACACCAACGTGGTGTTCCAGCCGCCGGTCGGGCATCGCGCCTACAGCGGGATCAATCCCTATGCGCTGGGTTTCGCGATGTTCACGGACCTGCGGCGCATCTGCGAAAAGCCGACCGAGGAAGACCAGCGCTGGTTCCCCGACCTGGCGGGCTCCAATTGGCTGACCTCGCTCGATTACGCCATGCGCAATTTCAAGGACGAGAGCTTCATCGGCCAATTCCTGTCGCCGAAATTGATGCGTGATTTCCGCTTTTTCACGGTCCGCGACCAGGAAAGCGAGCCCGAGCTCGAGGTTTCCGCCATCCATGACGACAGCGGCTACCGGCAGCTGCGCGAATCCCTGTCGCGCCAGTACGACCTGAACCACCGCGAGCCCAACATCCAGGTCTGGAGCGTGAACCTGCGCGGCGACCGCGCGCTGACGCTGCGCCATACCCAGCACAACAACCGCCCGCTGCACGACAACGCCTCCGAGGTGCTCAAGCACGTGGCGCGGCTGTGGGGCTTCGACGTCCACCTCGAGAGCGTCGACAGCCAGGGCCGGATCAGCCACCGGAAGGTGACCGGGCCGCAAGCGGCCTAGCGGACTGACTGGCGTGGGACTTTGAGCTTGGCGCGGGCCTTCAGCGCCAGGTCGCGGGCGTGGCAGCCCTCGATGTGGTCGTTGACCAGCCCCATGGCCTGCATGAAGGCATAGACCGTGGTCGGGCCGACGAAGCTCCAGCCGCGCTTCTTCAGGTCCTTCGACATCGCGATCGACTCGGGCGAGGTCGTGAAGCTCTGCAGGGCCGCGTGCGTGATCCGCTTCGGCCGAGAGGCCGGATCGGGCTCGAAGCGCCAGGCGTAGGCCGCCAGCGAACCGAACTCGCGGCGCAGTTCGATCACGCGGTGGGCGTTGTTGATCGCCGACTCGATCTTGCCGCGATGGCGCACGATGCCGGCGTCGGCCAACAGCCGCTCGACGTCCTTCGGGCCGAAGCGCGCCATCTGCTCGGCATCGAAATCGGCGAAGCCGCGGCGGAAGGCATCGCGCTTGTTGAGGATCGTGAGCCAGCTCAGGCCGGCCTGGAAGCCCTCGAGGCACAGCTTCTCGAACAGGCGCCGGTCGTCCGTGACCGGGAAGCCCCATTCGCCGTCGTGGTAGCGCTGGTAGAGCGGCGTTGCGGCGCACCAGCGACAGCGCCAGGCGCGGTCTTCGCCTTCGAACAGGCCGGCTCGCTCGACCGTCATGCCACCGGCTTCCGGAACGACTGCCAGGCGGCCGCGGTCGGCGTGGTGCCCGCGCCGGGCTGCTGCGGCAGGCGGAAGTGGCCATCGACGACCTCGGCCGGCTCTGTGAAGCAGTCCTTGATCCACGGGATGTACTCGAGCACCTCGCAGGCCGGATGCGCGTAGCTCAGGTGCACGTGGACCTGGCTCATGTCGCCCGCGTGCGGCGCCACCGGCAGGCGGAAGGAATGGGCGGTCTCGCACACCTGGAGCACCTCGGTGATGCCGCCCATGCGCGTGACGTCGGGCTGGACCCAGTGGATCGCCTGCTGGGCGAAGAACTCGGAGAAGGCATCGGCGGTGTAGAGCTGCTCGCCGAGCGCGACCGGGATGCGGGTGGCGCGGGCCAGCGCCGCGTGGCCCTTGACATCGTCGTACCACAGGGGCTCCTCGAACCAGAGCAGGTCGAAGGGCTCCGCGCCGCGGCAAAAGCGCAGGCAGGTGGCGAGATCCCACTTGCCGTTGCCGTCGATCGCCAGCGTGACGGACGGCCCGATGGCTTCGCGCACGGCCTCGATGCGACGCAGGTCGCGGTCCACGCTGGAGCCGACCTTGATCTTGATGCCGGTGAAACCGTCATCGACCGCGCGCCGGGCGCCGTCCACCAGTTGCGCGTCGCCGATGCTGAGCCAGCCGATGTCGGTGTTGTAGGCCCGGACCCGCGGCCGCACCTGGCCGCCGAGGAGTTTCCACAGCGGCACGCCGGCCGACTTGGCTTTCAGGTCCCACAGCGCGACATCGATCGCCGCCAGCGACAGCGTCGTGATGCCGGCCCGGCCGATCCATTGCAGCGCGGGGTTGCGCGCCAGTTTCTGCCAGAGGCGACGGACGTCGCCCGCGTCCTCGCCGAGCAGGAGCGGCGCATGGCAGGTCGCGATGCAGCGCGTGATCAGCTGGTCGCCCGCCAAGTCGGCGTGGGTGCCGGTGAAGCCATGGCCGACCAGCCCGTCCTCGGTCTCGATCCGCGCGCCGATCACGCCCCAGTGCGTCAGGGTGTGCGTGCTGTCGGCGATCTGGCTGCCGGTGACCGGCACGTGCAGGATGAAAGGTTCGACCGAGACGATCTTCATTTGGCGCCGCTCACGCGCACCAGCGCCTCGATCGCCAGCGGATAGCCCTTGACGCCGAAGCCGACGATGATGCCGCGCGCCGCCGGCGAGATGTACGAATGGTGGCGGAACTCCTCGCGCGCATGCACGTTGGAGATGTGCAGCTCGACCAGCGGCACGCTGGCGCCCTTGATGGCGTCGTGCAGTGCGACCGAGGTGTGGGTGTAGGCGCCGGGGTTCATCACCACGCCGAGCATCCGGCCGGCGGCGACTTCGCGTCCGGCCTCGTGGATCCAGTCGATCAGCTGGCCTTCGTGATTGGACTGCCGGCATTCGATCTCGATACCGAGCGTGGCGCCGGTCTCCAGGCACATGCGCTCGACGTCGGCCAGCGTTTCGTGGCCGTACTGCGCGGGCTCGCGCGTACCGAGGAGGTTGAGGTTCGGGCCATTCAGGACAAGAATCTTTTTCATGGCTCTCTTTTTATCAGGTGCGGCATTGCATTTTCGGCCCGCCCGCCGGATCGGGCAAACGCGGCGGCCGGCCGGCCGCGGTCCGGCGCTGGTGCCCGGACCATGAAGCCGCTGCGCATCGACGCCCACCAGCACTACTGGTCGCCGGCACACGGCGACTACGGCTGGCTGGCCGATACGCCCGCCCTGCACGCCATCCACCGGGACTTCACGCCGGCCGACCTGGCGCCGCTGCTGGACCGCGCCGGCATCGACGGCACGGTGCTGGTCCAGGCGGCGCCGAGCGAGGCCGAGACCTGGCGGCTGCTCGCGCTCGCCGCCGAGCCGGCGAGCCGCGTGCGCGCCGTGGTCGGCTGGACCGCGCTGGACGCCGCCGACGCACCCGCGCGCATCCGCCGGCTGGCGCAGCAGCCGCTGCTCAGGGGACTGCGGCCGATGCTGCAGGACCTGCCGGATCCCGAATGGGTGCTCGGCGACGCCCTGCGTCCGGCCTGGGCAGCGATGATCGAACAGGGACTGGTCCTGGACCTGCTCATCAGGCCGCAGCAGATCGATGCCGCGCGCCGTCTCGCGCTGCGTCACCCGGGGCTCGCGATGGTGGTGGACCATGGCGCCAAGCCCGCCATCGCAGCCGGCGGCTTCGAGCCCTGGGCCGGCGACATGGCGCGGCTGGCGGCCGAGACGCGGGTCCGCTGCAAGCTGTCCGGGCTGGCCACGGAAGCCGGCCCCGGCTGGCGGGTCGACGCCCTGCGGCCCTATGTCGCGCACCTGCTGCGCCATTTCGGTCCGGCCCGGTTGATGTGGGGCAGCGACTGGCCGGTGTTGAACCTCGCGGGCGACTACCGCCGCTGGCAGGTCGCCTGCGACGAATGGCTGGCCGACCTGCCGGCCCCGGAGCGGGCCGGTGTATGGGGCACGAACGCGGCCCGGTTCTATGGCATAAAGTGAGCGACGCGCCGGGATTCCCCGGCGCCTTTTTACTTTCTGCACGCCATGAAAACCAAAGCCGCCGTCGCCTGGAAAGCCGCCGCCCCCCTGACCATCGAAACCGTCGACCTCGAGGGGCCGAAATTCGGCGAAGTACTGGTCGAGATCAAGGCCACCGGCATCTGCCACACCGACTACTACACCCTCTCGGGCGCCGATCCCGAGGGCATCTTCCCCGCCATCCTGGGCCACGAGGGCGCAGGCATCGTGGTCGACGTCGGCCCCGGCGTCACGAGCCTCAAGAAGGGCGACCACGTCATTCCGCTCTACACGCCCGAATGCCGCCAGTGCAAGTTCTGCCTGAGCCGCAAGACCAACCTGTGCCAGCTGATCCGCGGCACCCAGGGCAAGGGCCTGATGCCCGACGCCACCAGCCGCTTCAGCCTGGACGGCAAGCCGATCTTCCACTATATGGGCACGTCGACCTTCAGCAACTACACGGTGGCGCCCGAGATCTCGCTGGCCAAGATCCGCGAGGACGCGCCCTTCGACAAGGTCTGCTACATCGGCTGCGGCGTGACCACCGGCATCGGCGCCGTGATCTTCACGGCCAAGGTCGAGGCCGGCGCCAACGTGGTGGTCTTCGGCCTCGGCGGCATCGGCCTGAACGTGATCCAGGGCGCGAAGATGGTGGGCGCCGACAAGATCATCGGCGTCGACCTGAACCCGGCGCGCGAAGCGATGGCGCGCAAGTTCGGCATGACGCACTTCATCAACCCCAAGGACACGCCGAACGTGGTCGATGCGATCGTGCAGCTGACCGACGGCGGCGCCGACTACAGCTTCGAGTGCATCGGCAACACGCAGGTGATGCGCCAGGCGCTCGAGTGCACCCACAAGGGCTGGGGCCGCAGCATCATCATCGGCGTGGCCGAAGCCGGCGCCGAGATCAGCACCCGGCCATTCCAGCTGGTCACCGGCCGCAAGTGGGAAGGCTCGGCCTTCGGCGGCGCGCGCGGCCGCACCGACGTGCCCAAGATCGTCGACTGGTACATGGAAAACAAGATCAACATCGACGACCTGATCACCCACACCATGCCGCTGGAGGACATCAACAAGGGCTTCGACCTGATGAAGCGCGGCGAGTCCATTCGCGGCGTCGTGCTGTACTGAGCATCGCCATGACGCGGATGCAGCCGCTGCGCACGGTCCGGGCCGGCGTGCTCGAGGTCGCCTACTTCGAGACCGGCCCCGCCGACGGGCCGCCCGTGCTGCTGATGCATGGCTTCCCCTACGACATCCACAGCTACGCCGAGGTCGCGCCGATGCTGGCCGAGGCCGGCTGCCGGGTCGTCGTGCCGTACCTGCGCGGCTACGGCGGCACGCGCTTCCTGAGCGATTCGACGCCCCGCTCGGGCGAGCAGGCCGCGCTCGGCGCCGACCTGCTGGCGCTGCTCGACGCGTTGTCGATCCCGCGCGCGCTGCTGGCCGGCTACGACTGGGGCGGGCGCGCCGCCTGCGTGGTGGCAGCGCTCTGGCCCGAGCGCTGCGCCGGCCTGGTCTCGTTCAACAGCTACAACATCCAGGACATCGCGAAGGCGATGCGTCCCGAAGTGGCCGAGAACGAGCACCGGCTCTGGTACCAGTACTACTTCCACAGCGAACGCGGCCGGGCCGGGCTGGCAGCCGACCGGCGCGGCATCACGCGCCTGCTGTGGCGGCTCTGGTCGCCGACCTGGTCCTTCGACGAAGCCACCTTCGCGCGCAGCGCGGCCGCCTTCGACCATCCCGACTTCGTCGAGGTGGTGATCCAGTCGTACCGCCATCGCTTCGGCCTGGCGCCCGGCGATCCGGCCTATGCCGACATCGAGGCGCGGCTGGCCGCCCAGCCACCGATCGCCGTTCCCGCCATCACCTTCGACGGCGCCGACGACGGCGTGCGGCCGGTGAGCGACGCATCCGCGCACGCGCACCGCTTCACCGGCCCGCGCTCGCACCGCATCGTGCCCGGCGTCGGCCACAACATGCCGCAGGAAGTGCCGCGCGTCTTCGCCGACGCGGTGCTCGAACTCCTTTCCGCATCGAATCCATGACCGACAGCCCCAAGACCCTTTCCGAACACCGCTGCTTTGGCGGCACGCTCCGCTTTCTCGAACACGACGCGCGCACGATCGGGCTGCCGATGCGCTTCTCGGTCTTCCTGCCGCCGCAGGCCGCCAACGGGCCGGTGCCGGCCGTGATGTACCTCGCCGGCCTGACCTGCAACGAGGAGACCTTCATGGTCAAGGCCGGCGCCCAGCGGCTGGCGGCCGAACTCGGCCTGGCCTTGATCGCGCCGGACACCAGCCCGCGCGGACCGGCGGTCGAGGAAATCGAAGGCGCGACCGCCAGCTGGGATTTCGGCGTCGGCGCCGGCTTCTATCTCGACGCCACCGAGGCGCCGTGGTCCCGGCACTGGCGCATGGAAAGCTGGATCGTCGACGAACTGCTGCCGCTGGTGGCACGGCACCTGCCGATCGACGGCGAACGCATCGGGATCTTCGGCCATTCGATGGGCGGCCACGGCGCCCTGACCCTGGCCCTGCGCCATCCGGGCCGCTTCCGGTCGCTGTCGGCGCTGGCGCCGATCTGCGCACCAACCCGCTGTCCGTGGGGCGAGAAGGCCTTCGGCGGCTATCTCGGCACGGATCGCGCGCAGTGGCTGGCGCACGACGCCAGCGCATTGATGCAGGCGCAGGCGAAGGCGCCCTATCCGCGCGGGATCCTGATCGACCAGGGGCTGGCCGACAAATTCCTCGCCGACCAGCTGCATCCGCAGCACTTCGAGGCCGCCTGCGCGCAGGCCGGCCAGCCGCTCACCTTGCGCCGGCACGCCGGCTACGACCACGGCTACTATTTCGTCCAGAGCTTCGTGGCCGACCATCTGGCGCACCACGGCAACGTGCTGCGGGGCTGAGCACATGTCGCCGCCACCGCTGCCCGAACGCGAGGACATCGCCCTGCTCGAACCCTTCGAGGGCCTGGGGCTGAAGGACATCCGCGTGGTGGCCAGCGCCGAAGACGCGGCGAGCGCCGCCGCGGCCCTGCGCGCCAGCCGGGTGGTGGGCTTCGACACCGAGTCGAAGCCGACCTTCGCCAAGAACGAGGTCTCGGGCGGGCCGCACGTGATCCAGTTCGCCACCCGCGAGCAGGCCTGGCTGTTCCAGCTGCACCGCAGCGAGTTCCACGACACGCTGGCGACGCTGCTCGGTGACCCAGGCCTGACCAAGGCCGGCTTCGGGTTGTCGAGCGACCTGAGCCTGATCCGCCAGCGCTTCGGCGTCGAGCCGCAAGGCGTGCTCGACCTCGACAGCGAATTCCGCCGCCGCGGCTACCGGCGCTCGGTCGGCGTCAAGACCGCCGTGGCGCTGGTGTTCGAGCGCCGCTTCGTCAAGTCGCGCAAGGCCACGACCTCGAACTGGGCCAACCGGCAGCTGACCGACGCCCAGCTGCGCTACGCGGCCAACGACGCCTACGCCGCGATCCGGGTCTTCGACGCGCTGGGCCTGCGCGCCTGATTCAGGGCCCGGCCCACCACGCCCGCACCTGCGCCACCAGTTCCGGCAGCGGCGCGGTGGCGTCGACCGCCAGCACGCCCGGCTCGCCGACCGGGGACTCCAGCGTGGCGAACTGGTTGGCGACCAGGCTGGCCGGGAACATGTGGGCGCCGGCCCGCGCCGCCACCCGGCGCTCGGCCTCCGCCGGCGTCAAGGCCAGGAAGACGAAGCGCAGTCCGGGCGCGGCCGCGCGCAGCCGCTCGCGGTAGTCGCGCTTCAGGGCCGAGCAGGTCAGTACCGCGCCTTCGGGCCGGCGCGCCAGCTCGGCGCCGAGGGTCGCGAGCCAGCCGGCGCGGTCGGCATCCGTGAGCGCGATCCCGGCGCGCATCTTGCTGACGTTCTCGGCCGAGTGGAAGTCGTCGCCTTCGATCAGCGGCAGCCCGGCTTCCAGCGCGAGCGCCGCGCCGAGGCTGGACTTGCCGCAACCGGAGACGCCCATCACGACGGTCGAGGTCTGTTTGGGAACGTAAAGCTTAGGCATTCACTCAATTGTGTGTCCATCTCTACTTATGATGGCGGCCTTCTTCCAGAAGTAACAAGTCGTGTCCATGGTACAGCTCGCCCTGCGTCGTCCGTACACCTTCATCGTGATGGCGATGCTGATCGTGCTGGCCACGCCCTTCGTGCTGCTGCGGATGGCGACCGACATCTTCCCGGAGATCAACATTCCGGTGATCAGCATCATCTGGAACTACGGTGGGCTGCCGGCGCAGGAGATGGGCCAGCGCATCGCCGGCCAGACCGAGCGCAGCCTGACGACGACGGTGAGCGACATCGAGCACATCGAGTCGCAGTCGCTGGCCGGCGTGACCGTGATCAAGGTCTTCTTCCAGCCGACCGCCAACATCGAGACCGCCATCGCGCAGGTCGTGGCCTCGATGCAGACCCAGGTGCGGCAGCTGCCGCCGGGCATCACGCCGCCGCTGGTGATCAAGTACTCGGCCTCCAGCATCCCGGTGATCCAGCTCGCGCTGTCGAGCCCGACCCGGCCGGAAAACGCCCTGTTCGATGCCGCCGTCAACCAGCTGCGGCCCCAGCTCATCACGATCCCGGGCGTGGCCGTGCCCTTCCCCTACGGCGGCAAGAACCGGCTGATCTCGGTCGACCTCGACACCCAGGCGCTGCAGGCGCGCGGCCTGTCGCCGGCCGACGTGGTCAACGCGGTCAATGCGCAGAACCTGATCCTGCCCTCTGGCACGGCCAAGTTCGGCGCCACCGAATACAGCGTGCGCCTGAACGGCTCGCCGGAGGTCCTGGCCGGACTCAACGACCTGCCGGTGCGCACCGCCGCCGGCGCCACGACCTACCTGCGCGACGTCGCCAACGTGCGCGACGGCTTCTCGCCGCAGACCAACGTGGTGCGCCAGGACGGCGTGCGCGGCGTGCTGCTGTCGGTGCTCAAGAACGGCGGGGCCTCGACCCTGGACATCGTCGCCAACCTGCGCGCCCTGCTGCCGGTGGCGGCCCAGGGCATGCCGGCGGACATCAAGGTCACGCCGCTGTTCGACCAGTCGGTTTTCGTCAAGGCCGCGGTGCAGGGCGTGGTCGCCGAGGCCGTGATCGCCGCCGCGCTGACCGCCGCGATGGTGCTGCTGTTCCTCGGCAACTGGCGCAGCACGCTGATCATCGCGCTGACGATCCCGCTGTCGATCCTGGCCTCGATCCTGGCGCTCTACGCGCTCGGACAGACGCTCAACCTGATGACCTTGGGCGGTCTTGCGCTCTCGGTCGGCATCCTGGTCGACCAGGCGATCGTGACGATCGAGAACATCGAGCGCCACCTGCACATGGGCACCGAGCTGAACCAGGCGATCCTGGTCGGTGCCGGCGAGATCGGCCCGGCCGCGTTCGTCTCCACGCTGTGCATCTGCATCGTCTTCGTGCCGATGTTCTTCCTCTCGGGCGTGGCCAAGTTCCTGTTCGTGCCGCTGGCGATGGCGGTGGTGTTCGCGATGCTGGCCTCCTACCTGCTGTCGCGCACGCTGGTGCCCACCCTGGTGATGCTGCTGATGGGCAAGCAGACCCACGGCGCCACCGAAGGCAAGGCCAGCCTGCTGCAGCGCGTCTACCGCAGCTTCGACCGCCGCTTCGAACGGGTGCGGCGCGCCTACACGCTGGTGCTGTCGGCGCTGCTGGCGCGGCGCGGCCGCTTCATCGTGCTGTTCCTGGGCTTCTGCCTGCTGTCCTGCCTGCTGTACCCGGTGCTGGGCCGCGATTTCTTCCCGGGCGTGGATGCCGGCCAGATCCGGCTGCACATGCGCGCACCGACCGGCACCCGCATCGAGGAGACCGCGCGCCTGGCCGACGAGGTCGAGGCGGCGATCCGCGAGCTGGTGCCGAAGGACCAGCTCGAGACCATCCTCGACAACCTGGGCGTGCCCAACAGCGGCATCAACCTGTCGTACAGCAACGCC
>Ga0182008_10002369_pt1 | contig 11860 bp, 8 predicted proteins | sample Sormic07211129_1_FD_120482 | JGI IMG/M metagenome (GOLD analysis project Ga0182008, IMG submission 120482) | Rhizosphere microbial communities from Sorghum bicolor, Mead, Nebraska, USA - 072115-129_1 metaG | ecosystem: Host-associated > Plants > Roots > Rhizosphere | place: USA: Nebraska...
CTGGGCCTGGGCCTGGACCACGAAGGGCCGCTGCGGGTCGGCCAGCGGTTCGAACAGCGCTTCGCCGCTGCGCAGGATCACCCGGCGCTCATCCGCCGAGTAGGCCACCGACAGCGCACTGGCGCTGTTGAGGGTGACCCGCGAGCCGTCCGCCAAGGTGATGCTCTGTTGCTGGCCGACCCCGGTGTGGTAGTCCGAGGTCAAGGTCGGCCACTGCTGCCAGCCCAGGCCAGCCCCCAGCGCCAGCAGCAGCGAAGCGGCCAGCGCCGGCCAGAAGCGCCGTGGCCGGCGCACCATGACGGGCGGCACCTGGTGTTGCCGCGCGGTCTCGGTCTGCCCCAGGTCACCCCACAGTTGCTGGGCCTCGGCGGCCGCTGCGGCATGGGCCGGGCTGCGCTGGCGCCATTGCTGGAAGGCCATGCGCTGGGCCGGCGTGGCGTTGCCGGAGTGCAGCAGCACCAGCCAGTCGATGGCGGCGTCTTCGAGGCTTTCGGGGTGGTCGGTCATGGCATCGGCGGCAGGCAAGAAGGAATCATTCATGGTGGACTTTCAGCCAGTCGCGGCAATGGCGCAGGGCCTGGCCGATGTATTTTGCCACCATGCTTTCGGAAACGCCCAGGCGCAATGCGATCTGTGCCTGGGTCAGGCCTTCCAGGCGATTGAGCAGCAAGGCCTGGCGGGCGTTGTCCGAGAGTTGCGCCAGGGCCTCGTCGAGCACCGCCAGGCGCTCCTTGGCCAGCAGCACGGCTTCCGGTGCCGGGGCCGGGTCCACCGCTTCGGCGTGCTCCTGGCCGTCGCTGAGGTTGGCCGCCAGGCGCTGCTCGCGGCGCAGGGTGTCGATGGCCAGGTTGCCGGCCACACGGAAAATGAAACCGCGATCGTTGTGCACCTCCACCGTCTGCGGATCGACCTTGAGCAACTTGAGGTAGGTCTCCTGGGCCACGTCCGCCGCCCGTTGGCGATCGCTCATGCGCCGGGTGAGAAACTTCAGCAGGTCGTCGTAATGCTCTTGAAAGCTGCGCAGCAGGCTGGGGGTCGGCAGCATCGGGGGGCGGTCCGCAGATCGGGGAGGCGGATTATTCCATAAAGGCAAATGAGAAACAGTATCTTTCGTATCCTTTCCAACTTGGCTTTTTCCGCCTGTCTGCCCTTCTGGCTGCGGCGCCTTTCTGGCATCCTGCGCCTCCTTTTTTCTGACCGGGTGCGCACGTCTTGTCCATGACATGGCGTTGCGGCCCAAGTCCCGTCCACTTTCCGACGTGTGCCCCCGTAGTTTTCACACGTCACTGGCAGGCCTTTTCCCATGACCGCACCCGACCGCTCCCCTCCCCGCTACAAGTCAGACCTGATCTACGGCCTCAACGACCGTCCGCATTTCAGCGCGGCGATCTTCGCCGCCCTGCAGCATGTGCTGGCCAGTTTCGTCGGCATCATCAGCCCGACCCTGATCTTCGGCGGGGTCCTGGGGCTGGAAAGCGAGCTGCCGTACCTGATCAGCATGGCGCTGTTCGTCTCCGGCCTGGGCACCTTCGTCCAGGCCCGGCGCCTGGGGCCCATCGGTTCCGGCCTGCTGTGCGTGCAAGGCACCAGCTTTTCCTTTATCAGCGTGCTGCTCAGTGCCGGCTTCATGGTCAAGGGCCGGGGCGGCGACACCAACGAAATCCTCTCCACCATCTTCGGCATCTGCTTTGTCGCAGCCTTTATCGAGATGTTCCTCAGCCAGTTCATCGGCAAGTTGCGCAAGCTGATCACCCCGGTGGTGACCGGCACCATCATCACCCTGATGGGCCTGTCGCTGATCAAGGTGGCGGTCACCGACATGGCCGGCGGCTACGGTGCCAGTGACCTGGGCGCGGCGAGCAACCTGGGGCTGGCGGCGCTGGTGCTGCTGACCATCGTGGTGCTCAACCGCTTCAACCACCCGATGCTGCGCCTGGGCTCCATCGTCATCGGCCTGACCCTGGGCTTCGTGGTGGCCTGGATGCTCGGCCGGGTGGACATGGCGGCCATGCCCGAGGTGCCCCTGGTGAGCGTGCCGGTGCCGTTCAAGTACGGCTTCTCCTTCGACCTGATCGCCTTCATTCCCCTGGCGGTGATCTTCCTGATTTCCCCCCTGGAAGCAGCCGGCGACCTGACGGCCAACTCGATGATTTCCCAGCAGCCGGTCAAGGGCCCGCTGTACATCAAGCGCATCAAGTCCGGGCTGCTGGCGGACGGTTTCAACTCGGCGGTGGCAGCGGTGTTCAACAGCCTGCCGATGGTCACCTTTGCCCAGAACAACGGGGTCATCCAACTGACCGGCGTGGCCAGCCGCTACGTGGCCTACTTCATTGCCGGGCTGCTGGTGCTGCTGGGCCTGTTCCCGGTGATCGGCGCGGTGCTGCAACTGATGCCCAAGCCGGTACTGGGCGGCGCCACCCTGATCATGTTCGGTACCGTGGCCGTGGCCGGGATCAAGATCCTCGCCGAGGCCGGGCTGCACCGGCGCAACGTGCTGATCGTGGCCATCTCCCTGGGCATGGGCCTGGGCGTGGCGGCGGTGCCGGAAGTGCTGCGCGAGCTGCCCAAGGCGCTGCACAACATCTTCGAGTCGCCGATTACCGTGGGCGCCTTCTGCGCGATCTTCCTGAACATCTTCCTGCCGGAGGAATTCCTTGAGCTGGAAGAAGACGAGTTCGATCCGGAAGCGGCGACCCTCAAGGTCATGCAAGACCCGGACATGAGCGGCAAAGCGAACTCCTGAGGCTCGCAGGCGTCTATGCTGCGAGCGCTGGTGATGGGCCCTCGGCCGTGGAAGGCTGGCCGGGGGTTTGCCAGGCAAGGCCCTGCGGGCCTTGTCGCAGCCTCGCAGGCTCGGCAGCGGCTACAAGGTGCCGGCCAGCCATTCATTTCCATTGCCGACAGGTATTCCATGCGTAGATTGATCGCCTTGACCCTGGTACTGCTCAGCCTGAGCGCTTGTGCGCTGTTGCCCAATCGCGATCCACTGGCGATCAATGTGGTGGGCATCGAGCCACTGCCGAGCCAGGATCTGGAAATGCGTTTCGCGGTGAAACTGCGTCTGCAGAACCCCAACGAAAGCCCCATCGACTACAACGGCGTGGCCTTGGACCTGGAAGTCAACGGCCGCCCCCTGGCCTCCGGGGTCAGCGACCAGCAAGGGCATATCGGCCGCTACTCGGAAGACATCCTGGTGATCCCAGTCAGCGTCTCGGCCTTCTCGGTGCTGCGCCAGACCCTGGGCCTGAGCCAGACCCAGAGCCTGGACAACCTGCCCTACGTGCTGCGCGGCAAGCTCGCCGGCGGGCTGTTCGGCACCCAGCGCTTCATCGATCGCGGGCAGCTCAGCCTGAGCAACCCCGGCGCCTGGTAACTAGAACACCGACCAGCCGATACGCTGGCTGAGCAGTTCCAGGGCCGCCATGCCCACCAGCGAGTTGCCGGCGCTGTTGAGCTCCGGCGACCAGACGCAGACCGTGAACTGCCCCGGCACCACCGCCACAATTCCCCCGCCCACCCCGCTCTTGCCCGGCAGGCCGACCCGATAGGCGAAGTTGCCGGCCTCGTCGTACAGGCCGCTGGTGGCCATGATCGAGTTGACCTGCTGGGTCTGGCGCCGGGTGAGAATCTGCTCCCCGCTGTGCTTGCAGAAGCCGTCGTTGGCCAGGAAACAGAAGGCCCGGGCCAGATCCACGCAGCTCATGCGCAAGGCGCAGTGGCTGAAGTAACTGCGCAGCACCGCCTCCACATCATTGTGAAAGTTGCCGAAGGACTGCATCAGGTAGGCCATGGCCGCGTTGCGGGCGCGGTGCTGGTACTCCGACTCGGCCACCCGACCGTCCACCATCACCTGCAGGTTGCCCGACAGGCGCCGGACAAAGTCGCGCATGGACAAGGCCGGCGCGGCAAAGCGCGACTGGTTGATGTCGCAGATCACCAGGGCCCCGGCATTGATGAAGGGGTTGCGCGGCCGGCCACGCTCGAATTCCAGTTGCACCAGGGAATTGAACGGCTGCCCCGAGGGCTCGTGGCCCAGGCGCTCCCAGATCGCCTCGCCGGAATGACCGATGGCCTGCACCAGGCTGAAGACCTTGGAAATGCTCTGCACCGAGAACGGCGTATCGGCGTCACCGGCGCTGAACACCTGGCCGTCGTTGCCATACACGGCAATGCCCAACTGATTGGCCGGCACATCCGCCAGGGCCGGAATGTAATTGGCCACCTGGCCTTGGCCGATCAGGGGGCGGACTTCATCGAGAATCTGGTTCAACAGGTCTTGCATGTTCTGGCTCATTACCGATACGACTGCGGGGCTATGGCAGCTAGACGCACGCCAGGGCCGGCGCAGCACAGTCCACCGGCAAATGCCCCACCACCCCAGCCCCTGCAGGAGCTGGCTTGCCAGCGAAGGCGTCGGCAGATTCGCCACATGCCTTTCGGGTCTCTTCGCCGGCAAGCCGGCTCCTACGGTTGAGAGCTGGCCTTGCAGGAGCTGGCTTGCCAGCGAAGGCGGTGCAAGGGTTTCTGAAGATGTCACCCAAGCCGTGGCGAATTCTCCAGCAGGGTCCGGGTGTAGATGTGCTCGGGCCGGTCCAGCACGGCGTCCACTGCGCCCTGCTCCACCACCCGTCCCTGCTTGAGCACCAGCACCCGGTCGGCAATGGCCCGTACCACGCCCAGGTCATGGGTGACGAACAGCAGGGTCAGGCCTTCGTCTTGCAACTGGCGCAGGAGCGCGAGGATCGAGGCCTGTACCGAGACGTCCAGGGCCGAGGTGACTTCATCGCAGATCAGCAGCTTGGGTTCGCACACCAGGGCCCGGGCAATCGCCACCCGCTGTCGTTCGCCCCCGGACAGGCTGTGGGGATAGTGGTCCGCCAGGGCCGGCGACAGCGACACCCGTTGCAGCACCGCATGGACCCGCGCCCTGGCCTCGGCCCCCCGGATGCCGAAAAAGTGCTCCAGGGGTGCGCTCAGGGTCTGGTACAGGGTGTGCCGCGGGTTCAGCGCCCGATAGGGGTTCTGGAAAATGTACTGGATCTGGTGCCGCAGCCCTTTGCTCCGCTGCCGGGCCGACAGGCTCAGAGGCTGGCCGGCATACCGCACCCGGCCTTCGGCGTGCTCGCCAAGCCCGGCCAGGGCCCGGGCCAGGCTGGTCTTGCCGGAGCCGGACTCGCCCACCAGCGCCAGGCACTCCCCCGCCACCACTTGCAGGCTGACGTCGAACAGCACCTGGCGGTCATAGGCCAGGTTCAGGCCCTGGACCTCCAGCAGCGGCCGTCGTTCGCTGCCGGACACAGCCGCTTGCACCGCCACCACGGGCGCCGGCATGGGCAACGCCTGCCGATAAGGGTCGATACAGGCCACCTGGACATCAGCTGCAAGCCCTTGCAGCAACGGCTCGCCCGCTGTGCATTGGGCACCCTGGCGCGGGCACCGGGGCGCGAAGGCACACCCCGCCGGCCGCTGCCCCGGCGCCGGGGCCTGCCCAGGTATCGCCAGCAGGGGCCGGCGCTGGCCGACATCGGGAATCGCCGCCAGCAGGCCCCGGGTATAGGGGTGGGCCGGCTGGCGAAACAGCGCCTCGCGGGAGGCGCTTTCGACGATCCGCCCGGCGTACATCACCAGCACCCGGTCCACCAGGTCCTTGATCACGGCCAGGTCGTGGGACACATAGATCGCCGCCACACCCAGGCTTTTGCACAGGTGGCGCAAGGTGCCGAGGATGTGCGCCTGGGTGGTCACATCCAGGGCCGTGGTGGGCTCATCGAGCACGATCAGCCGGGGCCGCAGGACAAAGGCCAGGGCCAGCATCACCCGCTGCTGCTGGCCGCCGGACAGCTGATGGGGAAAGCGCCGCAGGAACTCGCGATCCGCCGGCAAGCCCACATCCTTGAGGGTGTCGCGTATCCGCTGCTGCCGCCCGTGGCGGTCCAGGTGCGATGGATGCACCGCCAGGGTTTCCTCCAGCAGGTCGGCAATGCGCAGCGCCGGGTTCAGGGCGGTGGCCGGGTCCTGGGCCACATAGCCGATCAGGCCGCCCCGGGCCCGGCGCAGGTCCTGCGCCGAGAGGTCCAGCAACGACTGCCCGGCCACCTCGACCCGCCCTTCGACAATCCGCGCGCCCCGCCGGGCATGGGCCAGCAGGGCCGTGGCCAGGGTGGTCTTGCCCGAGCCCGACTCCCCCACCAGGCCAAGAATTTCCCCCGCGGCCAGGCTGAAGCCGACTCCGGACAACACCTCCACGCCACCCGCCAGCTCCACCCGCAATCCCTCAACCTGCAGCACCCGGGCCTCTCGGGTCACTTCCACCACGGCGTTCATGGGCCTTTCTCCCCGATCCGCGCCTGACTGCGCCCGATGCCCTCGGCGAGGATGTTGGTGCCGTAGGCGAACACCCCGATCAGCAGCGCCGGGGCCAGCACCGCCCAGGGCTGGACCAGCAGCCCGGCCTGGTTCTCGTTGATCATCAGCCCCCAGTCGGCGGCCGGCGGCGCCACCCCATAGCCGAGGAAGCTCAGCCCCGACAGCATGCCCACGCCCCAGGTCAGCATGTTGCCGAAGTGCACCAGCAGCGGCGTGAGGATGTTCGGCAGGATTTCCCCAGAGAGGATCCGCCAGCGCGAATAGCCCATCATCTGCGCGGCCTCGACGAACTCCTGCCCCGCCACCGCCACCGCGCTGCCCCGGGCCAGGCGCACCACCCCGGGGGTGAAGGCGATGGCCACGGTGAGCACGATCAACCAGGGCGCTCGCCCCAGCATCGAAACGATCAGCAGCACCAGGATCAGGTCGGGAAAGGCCAGGGAAACATCCGCCAGCCAACTGATCAACGTGTCCAGCCGGCGCCGCGAAAGGCCGGCCAGCAACCCCAGGGCGCTGCCCACCAGCAGGGCGATGGAGGCCGCCGCGAGGGACATCCACAACACCGACAGGCCCCCGCTGAGCAACCGCGAAAGCACGTCGTGGCCAAGAAAGTCATGGCCGAGCCAGGCGCCGGCAGCGGGCGCGCCGTACACCGGGCCCAGCATGTCGGTGCTGCCATGGGGCGCCAGCCAGGGCCCGAGCAGCGCCAGCAGGACCACCAGTAAGGTGATGAATGCGCCCTTGCGGGTTTGCGGTTCGCCCAACCACAGGCGCCAGCGGGAAATGCGTAAGTCGTTCATGGATAGGTTCTCATGCCGCAGGTTCAGGGAGCCTTGGGCGCCGAGCGGCGCCACCAGGGCTGGAGGCCTCGTCGGTTGCGGCGGATCAGGCCGGCCCGCCGCGCCGTACGCAACTTGGGGGTCAGCAGCACCGTGGCCAGGTCTGCCAACAGGTTGATCAGCACCACCCCCAGGGTGATCACCAGCACGATGGCCTGGATCATCGGCAGATCGCGCATCTGGATCGCCGAGTTGAGGGCGGTGCCGATCCCCGGATAGCTGAACACCACTTCCGCCAGCAAGGCCCCGCCGATCAGGGTGCGCAGGGTCAGGGCCAGCCCCTGCACCGCCGGCACCAGGGCATTGGCCAGGGTGTGGCGCCAGACGATGCGCCACTCAGGGATGCCCCGCAGCCTCGCGGCGATCACGTAGTCCGATTCCAGGGCCTCGATCATTGCCGCGCGCACCATGCGCGTCAGGTAGGGTAAGGCCGACAGGCTCAAGGCCAGCACCGGCAGTACCAGGAATTGCAGCTGGCGCCACAGTGCCAGCTGGGGGTCGAGGATCGACACCGCCGGCAGCAGGTCCATGTGGGGCATGGAAAACAGCAGCACCAGGCCAATGGCCAGGAGAAAGCCCGGGGTAGCCTTGAGGAAGATCAGCAACGACAGGCTCCAGCGGTCCAGGCGGCTGTCACGACGCAGGGCAAGGGTCACCCCCAGCAGCAGCGCCGCGGGCACCACCAACGCGATGACCCCGGCCAGCAACGCCAGGGTGTAGCCCAGGCGCGCGAAGAGGACGTCGGCCACAGGCGCGCTGGAATCCAGGGACTGCCCCAGATCGCCTTCCAGGGTCTGGCCCAGCCAGTGCAGGTACTGCTCCAGCAGTGGCCGGTCCAGCCCCAGTTGCCGTTGCAGGGTGAGGATGCTTTCCAGGGGCGCGTCGGGGCCAAGGATCACCCGCGCCGGGTCCGAGGGCAGCGCCTGGGTGGCGATGAACACCACCAGGCTGATGACCCAGGCCGTGAGCAGGCCGTAGCCCAGGCGGCCGACGAACCAGGACAGCCAGGCCGGGGTACGGGGCGTGTTGCGGCAGGTGTCAGGCATGGTTCAACCACATTTCGTCAAAGCGCCAGGAGGCGAAGGTCGTCTGTTCCGGCACCAGCCCGCCAACCCGCACCGAGGCCGCGTCCAGCACATCGTTGAAGCCCCAGATCAGCAGCCCGCCGCGCTGGTGCTGGATGGCCTGGGCTTCGTGCACCCATTGCCGGCGCAGTTGCAGATCGGGCTGGGCCAGGGCCTGCTGGTATAGCTGGGTGAATCGCGGGTCGTGAAAGTTGCTGCGGTTGTAAATGGCCTGGGGGGCGTCGTTGTGCAGCGCCGAGGCAAGAAAGCCCCGGGCCGGCGTGGCCCCGGGCGACAGCAGCCACTGTTCGCGCTGGGGGCCGTTGAACACCGAAGCGTCAACCTGGGTCACCTTGACCTCGACCCCGGCCCTCTTCGCCTGCTGGGCGAACACCAGCGCCGCGTTCACCCCCGGGCCCGGGGTGGTGGTCAGCTCCACCCGCAGGTCGCTCTGCCCGGCCTGACGCAACAGCGAACGGGCCTGTTCCAGGTCATGGGGCCGCTGGGCAATGCCGTGGTTGTAGGTGGGGTCGTGGGGCGAATACAGGTCATTGGCGACTCGGCCGAAACCATTGAGCCCACGGTCCACGAGCTCCTGGCGGTCGGCCAGCAGGCGGAACGCCTGGCGCACCCGCACATCCTGGAACGGCGCCTTGGCCAGATTGAGGTTGAAGCCGGTGAAAGAAGTACTCGGCGAGGCGTAGAAGCGCAGCCGCGGATCGGCCTTGAGCAGCGCGCTGTGCTCGGCCTGTACGCCGCTGGCCACGTCGATCTGCCCGGCCCGCAGCGCCGCCGCCCGCGACACCTGGTCCTTGAACTCGATGATCTCCAGTTCGTCGGCGTAGGGCTGGCCGGGCTTGTAGTAGTTCTCGAAACGGCTGTACAGCGAGCGCTGGCCGGGAATGAAGCGCTTGAGCCGGTAGGGGCCGGCGCCCACCGGGTTGGTCTGCGGGTGGTAGTCGGTGGGCACTATGGCACCGAAGCTGATCAGGGTTTCGTCCAGGGGAAAGAAGCTCTGGCCCTGTTTGAAGCGGATTTCGATGGTGCGCTGATCGAGCTTGCGCAGGGCCTGGCGATCGATGGCCCCCACCAGCCCGGCAAAGGGCGAAGCCAGTTGCGGGTCGGTCAGGCGCAGGATGGAAAACAGCATGTCGTCGGCGCCGATGCTCTTGCCGTGGTGGAACTCCAGCCCCGGCTTGATGCGGATGGTCCAGACGCTGGCGTCGGCATTGGGCTCGGCGAACTCCGCCAGGGCCAGCCGGGTGCTGACGTCCGGGTTCCATTCCCAGAACTTGCTGTACAGCGCCCAGCCGCGAATGATCCCACCGCCCACCGGTTTGTGGGCGTCGAGATTGCCGGACTGGTCGCCATCGATGATCCCCACCCGCAGGCGCCCGCCGCGCACCGGGGTGCCGGGCAGCAGCGGTGCGGCACCGGGCGCCGCACCGTTGTCACAGCCGCTGAGCAGGCTGCTGCCCAGCAACAGGCCGCCACCGGCGGCCAGGGAATGGCCGAGGAATACCCGGCGGGAAAATGCCTCGCTCATCGCTCGCTCCTCAGGCTTGCTCGGTGGCCTTGGCCGGTTGCCTGGCCGCCAGCGTCGCGCCCAGGCGCGGCACCTCGAAACCGTGGTCCAGGTCCAGCAGCGGGAACAGCAGGTCGGCCACCCGGTGGGCCTCGTCGATCAGCGGAAAGCCCGAAAGAATGAAGGCCGAGGTGCCCTGCTCTTCGTATTCGCGAATGCGCTCGGCCACTTGCCGCGCGCTGCCCACCAGGTAGGTGCCGGCGGCGGGCCCGAGAATGTTGAAGCCGAACAGGCTCGGGCCGAGCCAGACATTGGGGTAGATCTCCAGGTCCCGGGCCTTGGGCAGGCGGCCGGTGCGGATCGCCTCGACATTGCGCTGGATCTGCGGGTCGTCGCTGTGGAAGCTGTCCAGGGTTTCCCCCGGCGGCAACTGGCGTTCGATGGAAGCCCGGGCGGTCTGCAGCGAGGTGCGCTGCAGCAGTTTCTCGGCGTGGGCCCAGGCCTCCTCCTCGGTTTCCCGGACGATGATCTGCAGGCGCGTACCGAAGCTCAGCTCACGGCCGATCTTCGCCGCCTCGGCGGCCACCTTGCGGAATTTCTCGCCGAGTTTCGGCGGCGTGTCGGCAAAGCTCAGGTACACATCCAGCAACTGCACTGAATGGGCCACTCCCGGGCCGGAGGTGCCGGCGCCCCACAGCGGGATGCCGGGGCGTTGCCTCGGCGCGTGCCAGCCGCCCAGGGGATGGCCGGCCGCGGCCGGCGAGCGCGGCGCCAGCTTGACGTAGCGGCCGTCGTAGCCGTCGGTGTCCCCGGCATAGAAGCCCTGGAACGCCCGCCAGTACTCCAGGCTGAAGTCATAGCGCTCATCGTGGGGATAGTGCACCCCCAGGGTGGCCAGCCCGGCGTCACTGCCGTTGACCACGTTGAACAGCAGGCGGCCGTTGGAGAACTGATCGAAGGTCAGCGCCCATTTGGCCAGCACCGCCGGCGACAACTCCCCCGGGTGCTGTGCCACCAAAAAGCGCAAGCGCTGGGTGGCATCGATCAGCGCCGCCGAGACCGCCAGGCTTTCATTGGGGCTCGAACCCAGCAGCGAACCGTAGTAGCCCAGGCGATCGCTGGCCACCGCCAGTTGCTTGAGGTGCTGGAAATCGGTGTTCCAGCGCCCTTCCGGCTCCCAGGGATAGGGGCCGTCGGGGGTGGTGAGGTACCAGAGAATCTTGACTGCCATGTAGCTGTTCCTTGAATGATTGAAGCCTGTGCAGCCATCGCTGCCCCGCCCACCGCCCACCCCCACCGCGTAGGAGCCGGCTTGCCGGCGAAGAGGCCCTCAAGCCTTGTATCGCCCTTGCGGGCGCTTTCGCTGGCAAGCCAGCTCCTACAACAGCTCCGATAGCCGCTGCCCGGGGAGCGGCAGGTCAGCTGCGGCGGTCGATGGCGGGCACCAGGCCCAGCTCCGTGGCGCGCTCGTACAGGCCGCTCATCTTCCATTGCTGGGTCAGTACGCCTGGGCCATAAGGGCGGGAGCCACCCAGGGCGTCGGCCAGCAGTTGCAATTGCGCGCCCTCTTCCAGCAACAGGATGAATTCCGCCGTGGCCCGCAGGCCCTGCTTGCCCCATACCGTAGAGCCGCCGTTGGCTTCGAGAATCGCCAGGTTGAAGGGGTTCTGGGCAATGCTGTCGAGGATGAAGTCCACCTCGGGCTGGCGCCGGTCGATGTACACCGGCAGCTCCCGGGCCAGTTGGTAGCGCTGCACCGGCACATAGTGGAACGGCAACGTGCGGTGGGTCTGCGCCCAGGCGCCCAGGTACGGCGAGTGCACATGGGACACGGTGGTGATGTCGGCATGCTGCTGGAACAGCTTGGTATAGCGTCCCAGGCCGCCCTTGCCCTGGCCCAGGATGACCTTGCCGGCAAAGTCGGTGACCGTGGCCTGCAACGGTTTGCGGTAGTTCCACGGGCCGCCGTAGTTCACCGACACCAGCAGTTCCTGGCCCGGTACCCGCTCGATGAAGCCCACGGTGCCGTTGGCGGTGATGGTCTGGGTTTCGCGGAACACGGTGAA
>Ga0182008_10002370_pt1 | contig 11855 bp, 11 predicted proteins | sample Sormic07211129_1_FD_120482 | JGI IMG/M metagenome (GOLD analysis project Ga0182008, IMG submission 120482) | Rhizosphere microbial communities from Sorghum bicolor, Mead, Nebraska, USA - 072115-129_1 metaG | ecosystem: Host-associated > Plants > Roots > Rhizosphere | place: USA: Nebraska...
AGACGGTCGCCACGTCAGAACCGTAGCGTCTCGGCCGCGAGCTCCGAGGCGCTCCGCCGCTCGAGGGCCTCGGGCGCCGGCGGGTCGAAGCCGAGCAGCTCGCCGACGCCGACCATGCGCGAGGCGTCGGGATGGATCAGCTGTGCGTCGATCCCCCAGCGGGCGGCTGCCCAGCGGTTCTGGAGGTAGTCGCCGCGCGGCGTGACCTGCGACGGCACGCGCTCGACGAGATCGGAGACGAGCTGCACGATCAGCTCCGTCCGCGCGGGCGAGGTCGGCTGGTCGGCGATCCGTATCTCGAGCGTTCCGAGCCGCGGATGCGGACGCACGTCCCACCAGAGGCGGGTGTAGTCCTCGATCACGCCGAGCGACGCGAGGCGGTCGACCCACGCCTGCCAGTCGGCGTAGGACGCGAACGCCGGCGGTGCGCCTGCACGCGGCAGCTCGGCGAGGACGCCGGCGCGGTTCGAGAGCATCCCGGTCTCGACGCCGTCGAAAAACGGCGAGTTGCACGACACGGCGAGGACGGCGGGCAGCCACCCGAGCACCGACTCGAATCGGTCCCAGCAGGCGTCGAGCGATTCCATGCCGACGTGGACATGCAAGCCGTTCACGGCCTGGCGGCGCGCGACGTAGCCGAGCTCGTCGATCATCGAGAGATACCGCTCCTCCTGGACGATCGGCAGCGAGTCGATCGCAGCCGTCGGATGCGCGCCGCCGGCCGCGATGACGACGCCGTGCTCCGCAGCGCGCGCCGCCGCCTCGAGACGCAGCTCGCGCAGCGACGCGACCACCTCCCCGACGTCGCGGCAGACGGGCGTCGCGAGCTCGATCACGGACGCGTGGAGCTCCGTCTTCAAGGTTCCCGCGTCGATCTCGCCGACGAGGAGATGCGACGCCGGAGCCGGCAGGAACGTTTCCGCGTCGAGGAGCATCAGCTCCTCCTCGACGCCGAGCGTCATTTGGCGCGGACGCCGTGCACCGGACGGCCGGCGGCTTCCCACGCGTAATACGACGCGCTCGGACCGTAGCTCGGCTCGTACGTCACGACGCGCGGATTGCGTCCGACCTCTTTTGCGCGCTGCGCATGACGCAGCAGATTCGGGTCGTCGCGCTCCTGCCACACGAGGACGAGGTGCGCCGCCGTCATGAATTCGGCGACGAACCCGCAACCGGCTGCGGGACACGGGAACGGATCGGTGCGCACGCAGTACCAGCCGGCATGCGAGGCATCGTCGTCGCCCGTCCACAGCTCTTCCTCGACCTCGGGATCGACGCCCTCGACGACGCCTGCGCGCCCGAGGTGGAGTTCCTCCCCTTCCACGGCGGGAAAGGTAGCGACAGCCGCGGGCTACGCCGGGGGGCCGTGAGACGCGTTGAGGATCTTCCGCAGAACCGCGGCGCTGTGCTCCGCCGCGCGCAGCTCGAACTGCAGCTGCTCGGGCGTGTTCGGGCCGAAGCTGTAGACGCCGGCGAGCACGTCGCCGAGCGCCTGGTAGACGGCGTACGACGTCTGGTCGACCTTCGTGCCGTTCGTCAGCTTGCCGACCGCCCTGACCTTCACGGCGACATATCCCTTGAGGAGCTTCGCGTCGTGGATCGGCGTGATCGTGAACTTCAGCGGCCCGACGCCCTTCTCCCCGGTGTTGATCGGCGCCGACGGGCACGACATCGCGTGCAGGCCGACCTCACGCAGTGCCTGCGCGGTGCCGCCGGGCTTGTAGCGCACGACCTCGAGCGAGAGGCCGAGCGTCGTGTGCTGCTTGAGGTAGTTCACCTGGAGCCGGTCGACGCGAAGCTTCTCGCTCGCGTAGCCCTGCCGCCCGCAGAGATCGAGCGTCGGCGCCGACTTGACCCCGAACCCGTCGCTGCGCGCGATCAGCTGGTAGCCCTTCCCCACCTGCGCCGGCGGCAGCAGCACGGTCCGCAGGTCGATCGTCGACGTCGCGCTCAGGAGCGTGGCCGCGAGGAGCGCCAGCTTCATGGTCGAATGTTACGCGTCGAAGTCACCCCCGAGGCAGTCACTGCCCTGCTGAACCCACGGCTCGCCGGAGTGGGAAACGGGGCAGGCCGCTCAAGATCGAGTAAGCGGCGGCCTGTCCCCGTTTACGTGCTTGCCGATGCGTGTTACTGCCCCTGCTTGACCCCGGGCTCACCCCATTCGAGCTGGATCGCGCGCGTCGGAGTGCCGCCGGGCTTGTTCGCCTCCATGTCCTTCTTGAAGAGCGGCAGGACGGTGCGCCCCGCGGCCGCCTTGAGCATCATCGCCGTCGCCGTGTACCAGGCGAGCGCGGCCGAGATCACGAAGATCCACCCGGCCCAGTGCTCCGTCCCGGCGTTCGGCGACGTCAGGAACGCGATTGCCGCAACCGCCGACCCGGCAGCGAGCGTGCCGAGGACTGCGGTCACCGCATCGTTCCCCTCGAGCAGCGCACCGAGCATCCCGGAGAACGTGATCGCTGCGAGCGCGATGAACCAGAAGCCGAGCGCATGATCCAGCGTCCCGCCGGTTGTGAGAACGTGCGTTGCGATGAGGAGCTGGAGCGTCCCGTACGCCATCCAGAACGCACCCCACATGCCGTGCATCGCGGTCGCCACGGCGTCGCGCGCGCGGTACGCCCACATGCCGGCGAGGAACTGCGCGAGGCCGCCGAAGAACGCGGCGAACGGGAACAGGTACCCCGGCGTCAACGCGTTCCCGTACCACCCCGCCATGTTGGCGGCGACGATGAACGTCGCCCCGGCGAACCCGAAGAGCCCGAGCACCGAGGGCGCCGCGATCGGCTGCAGGTACACCCGCGGCCGGGCGAAGTCGCCGTACCAGCCGTCCACGTCGTGCGTGAGCGCCACGCCGGCCGAGGCGCGCTCACGGCGTTCGTCGAGCGTGCTCATGGTCTGCATCAACCCCTTCGTATGACGATCAGTGACAGTTGGAGCATTCCCGGCAAAAAATGCCTGGAAACCTCAAGGTTTCTTCCGGTCGATGCTGAGAAAGATCACCAGCCGGTGGGCATCGCGAGGCTGATCGAGCGTTGGCCGGTCGTCCGGCAGCTCCGGGGCGGAGACCCGCTGGGGCTCGGCCCGGCGGCCCAGTCGGAGCGCTCGAAGACGCTGACGCCGCGCATCGACGAGGCGGAGCACGTCGTCCAGTCGATCTGCCCGTACTGCGCCGTCGGCTGCGGCCAGCTCGTCTACGTCAAGGACGGCGAGGTGACGCACATCGAGGGCGATCCGGCGAGCCCGATCTCACGCGGCCGCCTCTGCCCGAAGGGGCAGGCGTCGAAGAGCTACGTGCAGTCGCCCTTGCGCGAGTACACCGTCAAGTACCGGCGCCCGTTCGGGACAACGTGGGAAGAGCTCTCGCTCGACGACGCGATGGAGATGATCGCGCAACGGATCATCGACACGCGCGCCGAGACGTGGGAGGAGAAGACGCCCGCCGGGAAGCCCGCGAACCGTACGACGGCGATCGCGCATCTCGGCGGCGCGACGCTCGACAACGAAGAGAACTACCTGATCAAGAAGCTGTACACGGCGCTCGGCATCGTCGCGGTCGAGAACCAGGCCCGCATATGACACAGCTCCACGGTCCCCAGTCTGGGGACCTCGTTCGGACGAGGCGGCGCCACGACCTTCCAGCAGGACCTGCAGCACTCGGACTGCATCGTGATCATGGGCTCGAACATGGCCGAGAACCACCCGGTCGGCTTCCAGTGGGTGCTGGAGGCGCGCGAGCGGGGGGCGAAGGTCATCCACATCGACCCGCGCTTCACGCGCACGAGCGCGATGGCGACGAAGTGGGTCGGCATCCGCGCCGGGAGCGACATCGCCTTCCTCGGCGGCGTCGTCAACTACATCCTCCAGAACGACCTGTGGTTCGAGGAATACGTCAAGACGTACACGAACGCGCCCGTCATCATCGACGAGGCATACGCAGACACCGAGGAGGCGGACGGGCTCTTCTCCGGCTGGGACCCGGGCAAGGGCCGGTACGACATCACGAGCTGGTCGTACGAGGGGATGGAGACGCACGGCGCGGCCGGCCAGCGCGAAGAAGGGTTCACGTCGAAGGGCGAGCAGTCCGGGCACGGCGGGCACGGCGGCGGCCTCAGTCACGGCGAGCCGCCGTCCGAGGACCCCGACCTCACCCATAGGCGCTGCGTCTTCCAGATCCTCAAGCGCCACTACGCGCGGTACACGCCGGAGCTCGTGGCCGAGACGTGCGGCGTCTCGGTCGACGACTTCGTCTACGTCTGCGAGGCGCTCGCCCAGAACTCGGGTCGCGAGAGGACGAGCGCGTTCTGCTACGCGGTCGGCTGGACGCAGCACACGACGGGTGTCCAGTACATCCGCACGGCGGCGATCATCCAGCAGCTGCTCGGGAACATCGGGCGGCCGGGCGGCGGGATCATGGCACTGCGCGGGCATGCGTCGATCCAGGGGTCGACGGACATTCCGACGCTCTACAACATCCTGCCCGGCTACCTGCCGATGCCGCACGCGCAGGAGTACGGCGACTTCGACAACTTCATGAATTCGAACGTCGCGCCCACCGGCTGGTGGGGGAACTTCCGGCAGTACTGGATCAGCCTGATGTGCGCATACTTCGGGCCGCACGCGAGCTCGGAGAACGACTGGTTCTTCGAGCACCTGCCGCGCATCGACGAGGACAACTCCGCGTACTGGACGCTCGAGCAGATGCTCGAGGGGAAGGTGAAGGGCTACATCCTCGCCGGCGAGAACCCCGCCGTCGGAAACGCGAACAGCAAGGCGCACCGGCTCGGGCTCGCGAAGCTCGACTGGCTCGTCGTACGCGACCTCGTCGAGATCGAGTCGGCGGCGTTCTGGTACGACAGCCCGGAGATCGAGTCGGGCGAGCTGAGGACGGAGGAGATCGCGACGGAGATCTTCTTCATGCCGGCGGCCGCGCACACCGAGAAGGACGGCTCGTTCACGAATACGCAGCGGCTGCTGCAGTGGCACTGGCAGGCGACGGAGCCGAAGCAGGACTGCCGCTCGGAGCTGTGGTTCTACTTCCACCTCGGCAAGCTGCTCAAGTCGAAGTTGAAGGACTCGCAGGAGGAGCGCGACACGCTGATCAAGCTCCTCAACTGGGACTACCCGACGCACTCGGCGATCGAGGAGCCAGACGCCGAGATGGTGCTGAAGGAGATCGGCGGCTATACGAGCGAGACGCGCGAGCCTCTCGCGTCGTACAAGGAGCTGAAGGACGACGGGACGACTGCATGCGGCTGCTGGATCTACTGCGGCTGCTACCAGGACGGGATCAACCAGCCGGCGCGGAAGAAACCGCACTGGGAGCAGGACTACGTGGCGGCCGAGTGGGCGTGGGCCTGGCCGGCCAACCGGCGGCTCCTCTACAACCGTGCGTCGGCGGCCCCGGACGGCACGCCGTGGTCGGAGCAGAAGAAGTACGTCTACTGGAACGGCGAGAAGTGGGAGGGCATCGACACGCCGGACTTCGACGAGACGAAGCCGCCGGACTACGTGCCGCCCGACGACGCCAAGGGCCCCGACGCGATCGCCGGCAGCCATCCATTCATCATGCAGGCCGACGGGCGCTCGTGGCTGTTCGTCCCGCAAGGGCTCGAAGACGGCCCGCTGCCGACGCACTACGAGCCGCACGAGTCGCCCTTCGAGAATCCGCTCTATTCGCAGCGCGCCAACCCGCGGCGCCAGCAGCACAAGGACGCGTGGTGGGATCCGTACAACCCCGTCGCCGGCGAGCCGGGCGTCGACCTCTTCCCCCACGTCTTCACCACCTACCGGCTGACCGAGCATCACACCGCCGGCGGGATGACGCGCTCGGTGCCGTACCTCGCCGAGCTCCAGCCGGCGATGTTCTGCGAGGTCTCGCCCGAGCTCGCGGACGAAGTCGGGCTGGAGCACGGCGGCTGGGCGACGATCTACACGACGCGCTCGGCGATCGAGGCGCGCGTCCTCGTCACGAACCGCATTCCGCCGCTCACGGTGCAGGGCCGGACGGTGCACCAGATCGGCCTGCCGTACCACTGGGGCTCGCGGCTGCTGACGTCGGGGGACAGTGCGAACGACCTGATGCACGCGGCGCTCGACCCGAACGTGCACATCATGGAGACGAAGGCGGCGACGTGCGGGATTCGTCCCGGCCGGCGGCCGCGCGGCAGGGAGCTCGCGCGCTTCCTCGAAGAGCTGCGCTCGCACGCGACGCAGGAGCGGCTGGAGCCGGAAGAGGTCCGGTCGACATCGACGTGAGCAGCGGCATCGCAGAGTGGGCCGACGAGGCCAAGACACGCGTCGGCTTCTTCACCGACACGTCGGTCTGCATCGGCTGCAAGGCGTGCGAGGTTGCGTGCAAGGAGTGGAACCTCATCCCGCAGGACGGCCAGGACTTTCTCGCCCGCTCGTACGACAACACGGGCGAGCTGAACGGCGAGACGTGGCGCCACGTCGCGTTCATCGAGCAGGAGAAGCCGCTGCACACGAACGGAGACGGCACGACCGGCCTCCGGTGGCTGATGGAGTCGGACGTCTGCAAGCACTGCACGCACGCCGCGTGCCTCGACGTCTGCCCGACCGGGTCCCTCTTCCGCACGGAGTTCGGGACGGTGGTCGTACAGGAGGACATCTGCAACGGCTGCGGCTACTGCGTGCCGGCCTGCCCGTTCGGCGTGCTCGACAAGCGGCACCTGCCGGCGACGACCGACAAGCCGCCGCTCTTCCTCGGCAAGAAGGAGGACGGGCGCGTCTGGAAGTGCACGCTCTGCTACGACCGGCTGCGCGGCGGGCACGAGCCCGCGTGCGCGAAAGCCTGCCCGACCAAGTCGATCCAGTTCGGCCCGCTCGACGAGCTGCGCGAGCGCGCCGACGCGCGGCTCGAGAAGCTGCAGGACGAAGGCTGGAACGGCGCGCAGCTGTATCTCCGCGATCCGGACGACGGCATCGGCGGCGGCGGGGCGTTCTTCCTGTTGCTCGACGATCCCGAGGTGTACGGTCTGCCGCCGGATCCCGTCGTGACGACGTCGCACCTCGGCGCGATGTGGACGAACATGGCGGCCGCGGCCGCAGTCTTCGCCGTCGGCATCGCCGGTACGTTCCTGTGGGGCTCGCATGACTGACGGCGTGCGCTCGTACTACGGGCATCCCGTCATCAAGGAGCCGACGTGGACGTGGGAGATCCCGTGTTACTTCTTCACCGGCGGGCTCGCCGGCGCGTCCGCCGTGTTGTCCACGGCGTCGAAGCTGTTCGGGAACGAGAAGCTCTCGCGCGTCGCGCTCTATGTCGGCGCGACCGCCGACGCGGTCTCGCCGGGGCTCTTGATCTCCGACCTCGGCCGACCGGAGCGGTTCCACCACATGCTTCGCGTGTTCAAGGTGACGTCGCCGATGAACGTCGGCTCGTGGGTCCTGCTCGTCAGCGGCGGCGCGTCGAGCACGCAGGCGCTGCTCGAGCTGTTGGGTGTCCTGAAGCCCGTGAAGATCGCAGCGGAGGTCGCGTCGACGGTGTTCGGGCCGCCGCTCGCGACGTACACGGGTGTGTTGATCGCCGACACGGCCGTCCCGGTGTGGCACGAAGCGCGGCGGGAGCTGCCGTGGCTCTTCGGAGCGTCCGCGGCGGCATCCGCCGGCGCCGCGGCCTGCGTCTTCCTCGATCCGGCCGACGCCGGCCCGGCGCGGCGGCTCGCGATCGGCGGCGTCGCGGCCGAGGGCGGGCTGATGCGTGCGATGGAGCTCCGCCTCGGGGAGGTCGGCGAGGTCTACCAATACGGTGCGGCCGGCTCGTTCGCGCGCGCCGCGAAGGGGCTCGCGGGCGCCGGCGCGGCACTGCTCGCGCTGCGCGGCCGGCGGTCCCGGGCGGCCGCCGTGGTCGGCGGCGCGCTCGTCTGCGCGGGCGAGCTGTGCCTGCGCTGGTCGGTGTACAAGGCGGGCATCCAGTCCGCTCGCGATCCGAAGTACACGGTGCAGCCGCAGCGCGAGCGCGCGAGCCGCAACGGCGGCTCGAAGGCGACGACGCTGCCGGCCGCACGGACCGGCAGCGCCGGCTAGTTCAAGGGCTCGGAGGAGCCGTCGCCGAGCAGGAGCGCGGCGTGCCCGAGCGGTCGACGACGCTTCAGCGTCTCGACGACCGCCCGGAGGTCCTCGGCGAGCGAGGCGGCGTCGGCATCCGTCGACGCCACGACGATCCACTCGGATCGCCCCTTCTGCACGAGATGCGGGCGATACCGCGGGAGCGCGTCCATCAACTCCAACGCGTCCCACCGGCTGCCCGTGGCAACCTGGAGCGTTGTCATCCCCTCCGGTGTATCAGACCGGAGCGGCGCTTGCATGCGGGCTGTCCCGGATACCGAAGCGGCACGTTTTCGTGACCCTCCGGTACCGGGGCCTGGCCCGGGCCAGGCCCCGGAGGGTCGAAATCCCCGGCCTTCCGGCCTCCGTGGCGGTTCTGTGATCCGGGGTCGCGGGAAGCTCGCTACTTCGTGTAGGCGGCGGCGCCGGGAGGGGCGCCGCTCTCGACCTTCGGCTCGTGCGGAGGAGCGCCGTCGCGCGCGGGCTGGACGCCCAGCAACTCCTCCACCACGTCGTCCAGGCTTTCGTACTCCTTCTGATCGGAGAGCGATCGAAGCGCGTCGAGCAGCGGCGGCTCGGCGTGCTGCCGAACGGCGTACTCGAGCAGCTCCGGCTGCTTGGCCGGCAGCGGGACGCCGGTGAGCGTGGTCTTCAGCTCCGATGCGTGTGCTTGGTTCACACATCCCTGGTTTCCGCCATGAAAACGCAGGAAACGCCGCGTGCATGCCTGAGCTGGGATTTGCACTGAGCTCTGAGGATCACGTGCCGAACCGCCTCGTCGATCAGGCCGCCCTCGCCGAGCAGACGGGCTTCACGTTCTGCCTGATCTCCGACCACTACCACCCGTGGATCTCGAAGCAGGGGCACAGCCCGTTCGTCTGGGCGACGCTCGGCGGGATCGCCCGTGCGACGAGCACGATTCGCGTCGGCACGGGTGTCACCTGTCCGCTCATCCGCCAGCACCCGGGCCTCGTCGCGCACGCCGCGGCGACGGTCGGCTGCATGCTCGACGGCCGCTTCTTCCTCGGCGTCGGCACCGGCGAGCAGCTCAACGAGCACGTCTTCGGCGACCGGTGGCCCGCGCCGGACGAGCGACTCGAGATGCTCGAAGAAGCAGTCGCCGTCATGCGACTGCTCTGGCAGGGCGGGGAGCAGACGCACCGCGGCACGCACTACACGGTCGACCGCGCGCAGGTGTTCGACATTCCGGACGGCGGCATCGACGTCTACGTTGCCGCTGCGCAGCCGAACGCGGCGGAGCTCGCGGGGCGAATCGGAGACGGTCTCATCTCGACGTCGCCGGACGAGGAAGTCGTCAAGAAGTTCGGCCAGGACAAGCCGAAGCTCGCGATGATGCACGTCGCGTACGACACCGACAGAGACGCAGCGCTGAAGCGCGCGCACGAGCTCTGGCCGAACACGTCGCTGCGCGGCTCGCTGGGCCAGGAGCTGCCGACGCCGTCCGACTTCGAGAAGGCGGCGCCCATGGTCTCGCCGGCCGACGTCGCGGAGTCGACGCCGCACGGGCCGGATCCCGAGCCGTACCTCGAGCAGATCCGGAAGTTCGAACAGGCCGGCTTCACGCACGTCTACATCCACCAGATCGGCGAGAACCAGAAGGAGTTCTGCGAGTGGGCGGCGCAGAATCTGCTGACCGGCTGATCCCGGAGCCGGAGACGATCTGCGAGCGGACGAGCGAGGAGGGCCGGCGGCCGGCTCGTCGAGACTGCCGCGACGGTGCACGCGGACGGCGTGCTCGCGCTCTTCTGCAGCGAGCTTCGCGGGCGCGCTGATCACTCGGGAGGGTCGGCCTCGCCGCCGCCGGGAACACCCTCGGCGGGATCGGCCTCGTGACGCTGAGCCGTCCGACCCAGGGAAAGGCGGGCAACAGCTAGATTCGATGTGTGGACACGCTTCGGGTCGGAGATCAGACGTACTCGATCTACCGGCTCGACGCGCTGCAGGCGACCTGGGACGTCGCGCGGCTTCCGTACACGCTGCGAATCCTGCTCGAGAACGTCCTCCGCAACGGCAGCGAAACGGAGGTCGAGGCGGTCGCCGGCTGGGTGGCGGCGGACGAGCCGTCGCGCGAGATCTCGTTCATGCCCGCCCGCGTGCTGCTGCAGGACTTCACCGGCGTCCCCTGCGTCGTCGATCTCGCGGCGATGCGCGACGCGATGCGGGAGCAGGGCGGCGATCCCGCGAAGATCAATCCGCTGATCCCCGTCGAGCTCGTCATCGACCACTCCGTCCAGGTCGACGAGTTCGCGACCCGGCTCGCGATCGAGCGGAACGTCGAGCTCGAGTTCGCGCGCAACCGTGAGCGGTACGCGTTCCTGCGCTGGGGCCAGAGCGCGTTCGACAATTTCAAGGCGGTGCCGCCGAACACGGGCATCTGCCACCAGGTCAACCTCGAGTACCTGTCGCGCGTCGTCGAGTCGCGCGACGGCGTCGCATTCCCCGACACGCTGGTCGGCACCGACTCGCACACGACGATGGTCAACGGCCTCGGCGTCCTCGGCTGGGGGGTCGGCGGCATCGAGGCGGAGGCGGCGATGCTCGGCGAGTCGCTCTCGATGCTCGTGCCGCAGGTCGTCGGCTTCAAGCTGATCGGCGCGCTGCCGCAGGGCGCCACCGCGACCGACCTCGTGCTGACCGTGACCGAGATCCTGCGCAAGGTCGGCGTCGTCGGGAAGTTCGTCGAGTACTTCGGGCCCGGCCTGTCGTCGCTCGCGCTCGCCGACCGCGCGACGCTCGGGAACATGAGCCCCGAGTACGGCGCGACGTGCGGCTTCTTCCCCGTCGACGACGTGACGCTCGCGTACCTGCGCCTCACGAACAGGCCGCCGGAGCGCATCGCGCTCGTCGAGGCGTACTGCAAAGAGAACCTGCTCTGGCACGAGCCGGACGACCATCCGACGTACTCGCAGGTCGTCGAGCTCGACCTCGGCTCCGTCGAGCCCTCACTCGCAGGCCCGCGCCGGCCGCAGGATCGCGTGCCGCTCGCCGTCGCGAAGGAGTCGTTCATCGACTCGCTCGACACGTTCGGCGTTCCGTACGGCAACGGCACCTATGACAAGGAGATCGCAGACTCGTTCCCGGCGAGCGATCCACCGACGGGCGACGGAACGGACGATCCCGCCGAGGTTCCGACGCACACCGCGACGGTCGAGAAGAAGCGCGTGGCCGTGCAGGGCGAGGACTTCGAGCTCGAGCACGGCTCGGTCGTGATCGCGGCGATCACGTCGTGTACGAACACCTCGAACCCGTCGGTGATGATCGGCGCAGGCCTGCTCGCGAAGAAGGCCGTCGAGAAGGGCTTGACGCGCAAGCCGTGGGTGAAGTCGTCGCTCGCCCCCGGCTCCAAGGTCGTCACCGAGTACTACCGGCGCGCCGGTCTCGACCGGTATCTCGACGAGCTTGGCTTCAACCTCGTCGGCTACGGCTGCACCACGTGCATCGGCAACTCGGGCCCGCTGCCGGAGGCGATCGGCCAGGCGGTGAACGACGGCGAGCTCGTCGTCTGTGCTGTGCTCTCCGGAAACCGCAACTTCGAGGCGCGGATTCACTCGGACGTGAAGGCGAACTACCTCGCTTCGCCGCCGCTCGTCGTCGCATATGCGCTTGCCGGCCGCATGGACGTCGACCTGCTGAACGAGCCGCTCGGCGACGGTGACGACGGGCCCGTGTACCTGCACGACATCTGGCCGACTGCGGAGGAGATCGACGCGACGATCGCGACGTCGGTCGACGGCGACATGTTCCGCGACGTCTACAGCGACGTCTTC
>Ga0182008_10002371_pt1 | contig 11854 bp, 9 predicted proteins | sample Sormic07211129_1_FD_120482 | JGI IMG/M metagenome (GOLD analysis project Ga0182008, IMG submission 120482) | Rhizosphere microbial communities from Sorghum bicolor, Mead, Nebraska, USA - 072115-129_1 metaG | ecosystem: Host-associated > Plants > Roots > Rhizosphere | place: USA: Nebraska...
AGGCACGTCGCGCACGCCGGTGACGATGAGGTTCTGGCGCCGCGTCAGTCGAACGTCGCCGCCGAAGGACTCGACGAGGTCGGCGACGGCCATCAGCTGGTCGCCGCTCGAGAGCCCGAGCCGGACCGGAACGCCGATGTAGTGGAGCCCGTCCTTCTGCTCGTGCACGCCGATGTGCCCGTGCGGCTGAACGTCCGGCTCTGGAAGGTCGAGCCGCTCGAGCGTGCGGCCGAGCTTCGCCTCGACGCGCTCGAGGATTCCCTCGGGGCCGATGTCGTCGACCATGAACTTGAGCCGCGCCTTGACGCGCGACATCCGATACTTCAGGTCCTCCGACCAGACCGACGTGACCGCGCCGAGGATCTCGTTCGCCTCGTCCTTCGCCACGAACACGCCGAGGTCGCGCGCGATGCGCGGCACCGACGAGAGGCCGCCGCCGACCTGCACTGCGTAGCCGTCCCGTCCCTCGTGGACGACGCCGACGAGCGAGACGCAGTTGATCTCCGGCGCGTTGCACCGGTCGGGGCAGCTGGCGATCGAGTACTTGTGCTTGCGCGGCAGGTTCGCCCAGGCGGGGTTGCCGTAGAACTCGGCCACGGCCGCGTCGAGCACCGGCGTCGAGTCGAAGAGCTCGTCGGCTGCGAGGCCCGCGACCGGGCAGCCCGTGATGTTGCGGACGGTGTCGCCGCAGCCGCCCGCGCTCGTGATGCCCGCGGCCTCGAGGTCGGCGAAGACGTCGGGCAGCGCCGCGAGCTCGAGCCAGTGGAGCTGGATGCACTGGCGCGTCGTCAGCTCGGCGTCGCCGCGCCCGTACCGGTTGGCGACCTCGCCGATCGCGCGCAGCTTCGCGGGCGTGAGGATCCCGCTCGGGATCTTGACGCGGAGCATGAACGTCCCGATCTTCGGCTTGTCGTGGTAGAGGCCCCACCACTGGAGCCGGACGATGTCCTCCTCGGGCATCCGCTCGTAGCCGGCCGCGATCAGCGCCGGCAGCTCGTCGCGGATCCCGAGCGGCGCCTTGTCGCGCTTGATCCGCTCGACCGAGTTGCGCTCGTAGACCGACTCCCAGGTGGCCTCCATCCCGGCAGTCTGCGGTCCATTACTTCACTTAGTAAAGTGAGTTGTCCGTTTTCTTCGGCCGCCGCGAGGTCTACGGTGTGGGCATGGCAGCCCGTCGCGATCTCAGCCTCCTCCGCGCGCTGCTCCTCGCCCTTCCCCGGTAGGGGAAGCGTGCGCCGACATACCCGTCCCCCGTCGCCGTTGCCGATGTGCGCCCTGAGGAGGAACCCGCCGTGACCATGCCGTTCCACAAATACCGCCCCTACGACACCGTTGATCTCCCTGACCGGACCTGGCCGAGCTCGGTCATCCAGAGAGCGCCGACCTGGTGCTCGACCGACCTTCGGGACGGCAACCAGGCGCTCGTGAACCCGATGGACAGCCCGCGCAAGCGCCGGTTCTTCGACCTGCTCGTCGCGCTCGGCTTCAAGGAGGTCGAGGTCGGGTTCCCGGCGGCGTCGGCCACCGACTTCGGTTTCGTGCGCGAGCTGATCGACGAGGGCGTTGTCCCGAGCGACGTCACGCTCGCGGTGCTGACGCAGGCTCGGCCCGAGCTGATCGAGCGCACGTTCGAGGCGATCGAGGGCGCGCCGCGCGCGATCGTCCACCTCTACAACTCCACCTCGGTGACGCAGCGTCGCGTCGTCTTCAAGCTCGACCGCGACGGCATCACCGAGCTCGCCGTCCGCGGGACCGAGCTCTGCCGGCGCCTCGCGGACCAGACGTCGACGGAGATCGTCTTCGAGTACTCGCCCGAGAGCTTCCACCACACCGAGCTCGACTACGCGCTCGAGATCTGCGAGGCGGTCGCGGCGGAATGGGGGCCGACGCCGGACCGGAAGATGATCGTCAACCTGCCGACGACGGTCGAGCAGTTCCCACCGAACGTCTACGCCGACCGCATCGAGTGGTTCGGACGGAACTTCACGCGGCGCGACGCGGCGATCCTCTCCGTCCATCCCCACAACGACCGGGGCACGGCGGTCGCGACGGCAGAGCTGGGACTGATGGCAGGCGCCGAGCGCGTCGAGGGGACGCTCTTCGGCAACGGCGAGCGGACGGGCAACGTCGACATCGTCACGCTGGCGCTCAACCTGCTGACGCAGAGCGTCGATCCGCGGCTCGACCTGTCGCAGATCGACGAGGCGAGGCGGATCGTCGAGGAGTGCAACGAGTTGCCGGTGCACCCGCGCCATCCATGGGTCGGCGAGCTCGTGTACACCGCGTTCTCGGGCTCACATCAGGACGCGATCAAGAAGGGCATGCACGCCTGGCGGAAGTCGGGGGCGGAGGAGTGGGACGTGCCGTATCTGCCGATCGACCCGAAGGACGTCGGCCGCAGCTACGAGGCGATCATCCGCGTCAACTCGCAGTCGGGAAAGGGCGGCGTCGCCTATCTCCTGCTCGACCGCTACGGCCTCGATCTGCCGCGCGGCCTCCAGATCGAGTTCGCGCAGCAGGTGCAGGCGATCACCGACCTGCAGGGCGGCGAGCTGTCCGCGGGCGAGCTCTGGGAGCTCTTCCAGGCGCGCTATCTCGACGTGCCCCAGACGTACGAGCTCCTCTCGTACTCGCACGAGGCGGACGAGACGGGCGACCGCCTCACCGCAAAGCTCCGCGACCAGGTGATCCAGGGCAACGGCAACGGTCCCATCGCGGCGCTCGTGCACGGCTTCGCCGGCGCCGGCGTCGAGATGTCGGTGCTCGACTACCACGAGCACGCGCTCGGCGCGGGCGAGGACGCAACCGCCGCGGCATACATCGAGGCGGAGGTCGACGGCGAGGTCGTCTGGGGCGTCGCGATTCATCCGAGCATCGCGACCGCCTCCCTGCGCGCGGTCGTGAACGCCGTCAACTGCGCCGTCCGCGCGCGCGAGGAGCGGGACGCAACGCTGACCGCCTTCAGCTCGTAACGAGTCGTCACAAGAGCACGAGCCGATCTCGGTGCACGGCCTCCACGCCGGGCGCGAGATCGGACGCGTCCGCGGCGGCGATGCCGCGCGCGAACGGCTCGCCGTCCGGGCCCACGAGCTCGACGCCGTCGCCGGCGCGGAAGTCGCCCTCGACGGAGGTGATGCCGACCGCGAGCAGGCTCGCACCCGAATCGACGACTGCCCGACGTGCTCCCGCGTCGACCCGGATCCGGCCGGCGACACGCTTGCCGTGACGGAGCCAGAGCTTGAACGCCGGTGCACCCTCGGCCGCGGCGAACCGCGTGCCGCCCTGCGCGAGCAGCTCCGCGAGCGGCGTGTCGCCGGCGATCACCGTCGGGATGCCCGCCCCGGCGGCGAGCTCCGCGGCGGCGACCTTCGATTCCATCCCGCCGCGGCCGAATGCGCTGCGCGCGCCGAAGACGGCCGTGCGCGCCTGCGCGCCGTCCGTGATCACGACGCCCTGGTGGAGCACTCCCGGAACCGACGTGAGCAGAACGAGCAGGCGCGCCCGCAGGAGCACCGCGACCTGCGCGGCGAGCGCGTCGTTGTCGCCGAAGCTGATCTCGTCCGTTGCGGTCGCGTCGTTCTCGTTCACGACCGGCACCGCGCCGAGCTGGAAGAGCGCATTGAACGCCGCGCGCACGTTGACGTACGCCCGGCGGTCGCCGATCTCTCCGCTCGTCAACAGGATCTGCGCCGCGGCGACGCCGTGCGGACGAAGCGCGTCCTGCCACGCGCGCTGCAGCGCAGCCTGTCCGAGCGCCGACGCCGCCTGCAGCCGCGGCAGCGAGGTCGGCCGCTTCGCGCCGGCGAGACCGAGCGCGATCGCGCCTGACGAGACGACGCACACCGGCGTCCCCTCGCCGACGATCGCGGCGAGCTCGGCTGCGCGCCGGCGCAGGAAGGCGCGGCGCGGGCGCCCGCGCTCGTCGACGACGAGCGACGACCCGAGCTTGACGACGAGCGGCCGCTTCACCCGACGACGCGGTACTGCCGGAGATAGAGGTCGCGGTACGTGACAGGGCCGCGCGGGCCGGGGACGCGGTCGACGTTGATCCCCGTCTCGGGCGAGCCCGTCAGCTTGAAGCCGTCGGTCAGCCGCGTCGTCGCGTTCCAGTACGCGGCCGTGCCGCGATAGAGGTCGAGGAACGCGCGCGCCGCCTCCGGATCCTCGGTGACGATCGACGCGGCAAGGCCGCTCGTCTCCTCGTTCGCGATCTTCGCCGCCTCCTCCGGCGAGGACACGGCGCGCACGGTCACCGACTTGATTCGATCTGGCTCGTTCGCCCACTCGCGCAGCTCCTCGCGCAGCTCGAAGCCCTCGAGCGCGTCGTACGGCACACGTGACGGATCGTCACAAAGCAGGAGGTTGAGCCGGTTGCAGACGCCGAGCCGGTCGAGGCTCGCGAGAACGATCGCGCGCGCCTTCTCGGGGTCGGCGGCACGATGGAGATAGAGGACGCCGCCGCCCTCCGCGTGGGCGAGCGTGCGGACGCCGTGTTCCGCCGCCTCCCGCTCGAGCAGCGCCGTCGTCTCGCCACTTCCGCGCAAGATGACGAGCGGGAGGACGTGCGGCAGCGAGACGAGAACCTGCGCGCCCTCGTGGTCGGCGGTCCGGACGAGCCCGACCGCCGCCGGCGGCAGGCCGGCGTCGCTCAGCGCGGGGCGGAGCACGTCGTCGACGAGCACCGTCACCGTCCGCAGGGCTGCGCCGCCCGTCCGGAGCACGGCGCCGTTCAGCGACTTCAGCAGCTGGCCGGCGACGTCGACGGCGACGTTCGGCCGGGCCTCGAAGTTCGCACCGACCGCGCCAATCGGGATCCGCCGCACCTCGACGCGTGCGCCGTCCTCGACCGTCCACGACTCCTCGACCCGCTCGAGCGGCGGCAGCTCGGCAAGCTGCGCGAGCTGCCCTGCGAGCACGTCGACGTCGAGCCGCAGACGGTCGCGCAACCCCTCGTCGAGAACGACCGCCGCGGCGAGGTCGGCGGCGTTCGCCTCGGCGATCGCGTCCGCGCGCTCGCCGACGAGCTCGGCCGCGCGCGCGAGCGCACGCGTGACGCCGTCGTCGTCCAGCGCGGCAACCGCCCCGTGGGCGGCGCGCGCCTCCTCCTCGATCTGATCGCGGATCATCCCGTGTTCCTCAACGCCGCGGCGATTCCGGCGATCGAGCGGAGGAGCGCCGGCTCGACGTCGCGGTCGCCGCCGCGATAGCGGGCCAGCAGTGCGACCTGGATTGCATTCAGCGGGTCGACGTACGGGTTGCGCAGCTCGATCGAGCGCTGCAGCACCGGCTGGCGGTCGAGGAGCCGCTCGGCCTCGACGATCTCGAGCACCGCCGCGACCGTCCGCTCGTGCTCGCCCTCGATCACCGGCCAGAGCTGCACGTCGTCCACGAGGGGCAGGTACTCGCGCGCGATCTCGATGCTCGACTTCGCGAGCGTCATCTCGAGGTTCTGCACGAGCGTCCGGAAGAACGGCCACTCACGGTACAGCCGCCGCAGCTCGGCGACGTCGGCGTCCGCGAACGCCGTCCCGCAGCCGTACCACGACGGCAGCAGACACCGGTTCTGCGTCCACGCGAACACCCACGGGATCGCGCGGAGCGACGCGAGGAGCTCGGCGCCTTCGGGACGCCGCGACGGCCGCGAGCCGATGTTGAGCAGCGCGAGCTCGTCGACCGGCGTGAACGCGCGGAAGAAGTCGACGAACGCCGGATCGTCCACGAGCTCGCGGAACACCGCGCGCGAACGGTCGGCGAGGAGCGGCATGACGCCGGTGTCCACACGCGGCTCGACTCCGGATGCTGCGAGCAGCGCCGCCGCAAGCGCCGCCTCGAGATTGCGCTGCGCGAGGCCCGGCAGCCCGTACTTGAACGCGATCGTCTCGCCCTGCTCGGTGATCTTGAGCCGACCGGGCGGGACGCCCTGCGGCTGCGAGAGGATCGCGTCGTAGGTCGGCCCGCCGCCGCGACCGGCGCTGCCGCCGCGACCGTGGAACACCGTCAGGCGCGCACCGCGGCGCCGCGCCGCGTCGGCGAGCGCGACGAGCGCCTCGCGGATCTCCCACTGCGCGGCGAGGTAGCCCGCGTCCTTCGCGGAGTCGGAGTAGCCGACCATCACCTCCTCGCAGTCCTCGAGCTCCTCGTAGATCCGCATCGCGTCCCGCAGCGTCTCGACCGACTCGAACAACGGGACGACGTTCGGCGCGCGCGTCAACGCGCGCACACGCCGCACGTCGTCCGCGGACGAGGTGCCCGACACGATCACCGTCCCGTCGGCGGCGGCGAGCAGCGCGCGGATGCGGTCGTCCGGATTCGCAGCGTCGCGTGCGTGCACGCGCACCTCGAGCTCGGCGAGCTCGAAGCCGAACAGCTCGACACGACGGCGGAGCGCGGCGAGGCGGCCGTCGGCGATTCGTGCACCACGGTTCGCACGGAGGCTCCGATCGAGGACGTCGAGGTCCGCGAGCAGCGCCGCCGCCACGTCGTAGAGATCCGTGTCGAGCCGGTACCAGACGAAGGAGAGCTTGCGGCGATACGGCTCGTCGACGTTCTGGTCGCCGATCGACTCCGCGTAGTCGGACAGCTCCCGCTCGTCGAGCGCGATCGACTCGCGCAGCTCCTCCGATACGGGGACGAGCCGCGACGAGACGCCGATCTCCTGCGCGAGCGCACGCACGTCGCCGCGATAGCGGAGGCGCAGAAGCTCGCGCGCGCGGCGCCGCGCCTCGTGATACGTCGCGGCGCTCGTGTTCGGGTTGCCGTCCGCGTCGCCGCCGATCCACGTGCCGAACCGCAACGGGACCGCGGCATCGGGAACGCGGCGCCGGAAGTCCGCGAGCAGCCGCTCGGCCGCGTCGATCAGGCTCTGCTCGAAGAACCAGTGGCCGTTGCGGATCTCGTCCACGACGCGCGGCCGGCGCGAGCGCACCTCGTCCGCCTGCCACAGCGCGGCGATCTCGGCGAGGAGCCCCTCCTCCGGATCGTCCTCGTCGAGCAGCCGGGCGATCCGCAGATGCGCGGCGAGCACGGTCCGCCGTGTCGCCTCGGTCGGATGCGCGGTCAGCACGAGACCGAGCGAGACCTCGGGCACCTCCTCGCCGATTGCGTCGAGCGCCGCGGCAAGCGACTCCCGCGGCGCCGTGCCCTCACGCCGGTACTCCCGCCAGCGGCGGACGCGGTAGTGCTGCTCGGCGACGTTCGCGAGCTGGAAGTAGAGCGCGAACGCCCGCAAGACGCTCGTCTGCCGCTCGAGCGGCAGCGCCTCGACCGCCCGCTGCAGCTCCTCGTGCGGCTCGCCCACCCGCGCCGCGCGCGCCACCGCGCGAACGCGCTCGACGTCCTCGAGCAGCGCGTCGCCCTCCTGCTCGACGAGGACGCGGCCGAGCAGGTCGCCGAGCAGGCGCACGTCGCGGCGGAGGGCGTCGGCAACGACGGCCACGACCCAAGCCTAGGCGGAAAACGGCTGGAAACCGCACAATCCGTTGCGTTTCCGGCCGGACCGGAGCTACCGTCGGGACGTGGGTCGCACGCTGCTCGACAAGGTCTGGGAGAACCACGTCGTCCGCCGCCGCGCGGGCGAGCCGGACCTCCTCTACATCGACCTCCACCTCGTCCACGAGGTGACCTCTCCGCAGGCATTCGAGGGCCTGAGACTCGCGGGGAGGCCCGTCCGCCGGCCCGAGCTGACGCTCGCGACGATGGACCACAACGTCGCGACGGGCGACGACACGCCGGTCGACCCACTCTCCGAGCAGCAGCTCGAGACGCTGCGCCGGAACTGCGAGGAATTCGGGGTCCCGCTCTACGCGACCGGCAGCGGCCGCGAGGGCATCGTCCACGTGATCGGCCCCGAGCTCGGGCTGACGCGGCCCGGCCTGACGATCGTCTGCGGCGACTCGCACACGTCGACGCACGGCGCCTTCGGCGCGCTCGCGTTCGGCATCGGCACGTCCGAGGTGGAGCACGTGCTCGCGACGCAGACGCTGCCGCAGCGGAAGCCGAAGTCGCTGCGGATCACGTTCGTCGGCGAGCCGGGGCCGAACGTCGGCGCGAAGGACTACGTCCTCGCCGCGATCGGCGAGATCGGCGTCGACGGCGGCGTCGGCCACGTGATCGAGTACGCCGGGCCCGCGATCGAGGCGCTGTCGATGGAGGGCCGCCTCACGATCTGCAACATGTCGATCGAGGCCGGCGCGCGGGCCGGCGTGATCGCACCCGACGAGGCGACGTTCGCATATCTGCGCGAGCACGACGTCGCGATCGACCCCGCCTGGGAGTCGCTGCGCAGCGACGACGACGCGACGTTCGACCGCGAGGTCGAGATCGACGTGGGCGCGATCGCGCCGCAGGTCACGTGGGGCACGAACCCCGGCATGGTCGCCTCGATCGACGACGTCGTCCCCGAGCCCGCCGACGAGGCGGCCGAGCGGGCGCTCGCGTACATGGCGCTCGAGCCGGGCACGCCGATTCGCGAGATCGCCGTCGACCGCGTCTTCATCGGGTCGTGCACGAACTCGCGCATCGAGGACCTGCGCGCGGCCGCCGCGGTCGTGCGCGGCAAGCACGTCCACCCGTCGGTCCGCGCAATGGTCGTCCCCGGCTCGGCGCAGGTGAAGGCGCAGGCGGAGGCCGAAGGGCTCGACCGGATCTTCGTCGACGCCGGCTTCGAGTGGCGCCGCGCCGGCTGCTCGATGTGCCTCGGCATGAACCCGGACATCCTCGCACCCGGCGAGCGCTGCGCCTCGACGTCGAACCGCAACTTCGAGGGCCGCCAGGGCGCCGGCGGCCGCACGCATCTGGTCAGCCCGTCGATCGCCGCCGCCACTGCGCTCGCCGGCCACTTCGCGGACGCATGAAGGCGTTCCGCTCCGTCACCTCGCCCGCGGTCGTGCTCGACCGCGCCGACGTCGACACCGACCAGATCATCCCGAAGCAGTTCCTGAAGCGCATCGAGCGCACCGGCTTCGGCGAGTTTCTCTTCTTCGACTGGCGCAAGGACCCGGCGTTCGAGCTGAACCACCAGCAGGGGCGCATCCTGATCACCGGCCGCAACTTCGGCTGCGGCTCGTCGCGGGAGCACGCGCCGTGGGCGCTCGAGGACTACGGCTTCGAAGCCGTGGTCGCGCCGTCGTACGGCGACATCTTCCGCCAGAACTCGCTGAAGATCGGGCTGCTCCCCGTCGTGCTCCCGGAGGATCAGGTGCGGGAGCTGATGGAGCGGGCGCGGACGGGAGAGAAGATCACCGTCGACCTCGAGGCGCGCACCGCCGGCGGCTTCCCGTTCGAGCTCGACGACTTCTCTCGCGAGTGCCTGCTCGGCGGCCTCGACGACATCGCGCTCACGCTCCGCGACGTCGCTGCGATCGACGCGTACGAGGCCTCACGCCCGGCACCGCTGTCTACGACTCCCGCGTAACCTCCCGCTTCATCAGCGCAAGCAGCTCGTGGTAGAGCTCGCTCAGCCCGTCACGCGACAGCGGTCCCTGGTTGAAACGCTGGAGGTACTGGAGCATCCACTCCTCGCGGGCGAGATCGACGAAGTCGATGCCGTGCTCCTCCTTGTACCGCTTCAGGCTCGCGACGAGCTTCAGGCGCTTGTTGACGAGCTCGACGAGCGCAAGGTCGAGATCCGAGATCTCGCGCCGGACGCGGACGACGTGCTCGTCCGGTTGTGTGACGACGGTCATGCATCCTCCTCGTGTGCCTCGTAGACGCCGAGCACGCGCAGCTCGCGCGTGACGGCCCTGACCGCGCGGAACGCCTCGCGCACCGCCGGATCCTGCGGATGGCCCGCCACGACGGCGTCGAAGCGGTACTGGAACGGCGAGTGGGGCAGCGGCCGCGAAACGAGCCGCTGCAGGTCGATGCCCGCGGCGGCGAGCGGTGTGATCGCCGCATGCAACGCGCCCGGCCGGTGATCCGTGATGAACGAGAACGCTGTACGCGCGTCGACGGCGTCGACGCGGGAGTGGGTGGCGACCGCGACGAAGCGTGTGAACGCGTCGTGGTCGCCGACGTCGTCGAGAATCACCGGCAGCCCGTAGAGCTCGGCCGCTGCCGGCGACGCGATCGCGGCTTCGTGGGGATCGCCGTGCTGCGCGACGATCCGCGCAGCGTCGGCCGTCGTCGCCGCGGGAATCAGCGTCGCGCCCGCGAGCACGTCGCGGCACTGCTCGAACGCCGTGGGGTGCGAGCGAACGACGCGGACGTCCTCGAGCGTGCCGACGCCGACGAGGCAGTGCCGGATCGGCTGGACGATTTCCGCGACGATCGACAGCTCCCGCTCGTAGAGGAGATCGTGCGTCTCCGCGACTGCGCCGGCGATCGAGCTCTCGATCGGCAGGACGCCGTGCGACGCCTCGCACGAAGCCACCGCGTCCGCGACCGCACGGAAGCTCGTGAGTGGATGGAGCCCCGCCGAGGGGAAGAGCGCCGTCGCGGCTGCTGCGGTGTGCGTCCCGGCCGGGCCCGGGTACACGACTGACGGGGAGGGATCCGTCATGCGACGGCGCCCTTCCGCTCGGCGGTTCGTACACGCTGTGACCAACGACATGCGATGCGCCTCCAAGAGACTGGGTGGGGTCCCGCGATCTGTGAGCTAGTCGGCGGCTGCGGGGAACGCGAAAGCGCCGACTAGCGCGTAAACGCGTACGCGAAGAAGCCGAACGAGAAGAAGCGGGCTTCACGCGCGAGACGCATGTCGTAAAGGCTAGGAGACAGGGACGGCGTCGTCAACGGCAAGTTGTTCTCTTACCGCCGCGCCGAGGTCCGCGGTCGTCGCGCTGCCGCCGAGATCGGGCGTGCAGACGCGCGCGAGCGCACTGTCGATGGCACGTGTCAGCGCATCGGCGCGGTCGCGGAGGCCGAGACCGTGCTCGAGCAGGAGCGCGGTCGAGCGGAGCATCGCGGTGGGGTTCGCGGCGCCGCGGCCGGCGATGTCCGGCGCGGAGCCGTGCACCGGCTCGAAGAGGCCGGGGCCGCCGTCCGAGAGCGACGCGGACGGTGCGAGGCCGAGCCCGCCGGTGACCGCTGCGGCGAGGTCGGAGAGGATGTCGCCGAACATGTTCTCGGTGACGATCACGTCGAACTGCTGCGGCGAGGTCGCCAGCTGCATCGCTGCGTTGTCGACGAGCATGTGCTCGACCTCGACGTCGGGATAGCTCGGCGCGATCCCGTCGACGGTGCGCCGCCAGAGCCTTGACGTCTCGAGGACGTTCGCCTTGTCGACAGAGGTCAGCCGGCGTCTTCGTCCACGGGCCAGCTCGAAGCCGCGACGGACGATGCGCTCGACCTGCCGCGGGTGGTACTCGCACGTGTCGAAGACGGTGCCGTCCTCGCGCGTGCCGCGGGCCCCGAAGTAGAGGCCGCCGACGAGCTCGCGCACGATCAGCACGTCGACGTCGCCCTGGACGGCGGGGCGAAGGTTCGCGTACGTGTCGAGCGCGGAGCGCAACGCCAGCAGGCCCTGCTCGGGCCGGACGTCCGCCGCGTCGAACTCGGGGTCGCCGACCGGGCCCTTGAGGACCGCCGTCGCCCGCAGGCAGGCATCGAGCGAGGCGTCCGGCAGCGGCTCGCCGGTCGCGCGGATCGCTGCCGCGCCGATCAGCTGCTCCTCGAGCTCCGCCTCCGGCGCGAGCGCCGCGAGCACGAGCCGCGCCTCCCGCGCGATCTCCGGCCCGATGCCGTCGCCCGGGAGGAGAACGACTCTAGATTTCGGCAAGGAGGCTCTTCGGCTGGCGCCCGCGCGGCCGCGGCGCGAACCCGGCCGCGGCGATCGCCGCATTCCAGCTGCCGAAGACGCGGGCGACGGTCTGCCGGGACGGATGGTTCTCGCCCGCCTGCTCCCACTCGCTCGTCA
>Ga0182008_10002372_pt1 | contig 11853 bp, 13 predicted proteins | sample Sormic07211129_1_FD_120482 | JGI IMG/M metagenome (GOLD analysis project Ga0182008, IMG submission 120482) | Rhizosphere microbial communities from Sorghum bicolor, Mead, Nebraska, USA - 072115-129_1 metaG | ecosystem: Host-associated > Plants > Roots > Rhizosphere | place: USA: Nebraska...
AGCGACAGGCCGTCCTCACCGGGGAGCATGAGGTCCAGTGTCATCAGGTCGTACGTGCCGCGCGCCAGCCGTTCGTCCATCGCCACGCCGGACGAGGCCACGTCCACCTCGAAGCCATTGCGTTCGAGGAAGCGCCGGAGGAGGGCACCGATTTCCTCGTCGTCGTCCACTACCAGGATGCGTCTCAAGCCCGTCTGTCTCGTTGCGAAAACACCGCCGTTATAGCCGCTGGCGCGCGCCAAGTCATTTATTTCACGGCCGAAACAATGTGTCGCCGGCGCAGGAAAACAGACAAATCGAAGCAAACCTCGATGGGCACGCTTGCAGCACCTCTCCCCATCAGGTGCCACGATGCGTCTGCCCGTCCTCGTTCGTTCCCGCCTGCGCGGCCGTCCACGCGATCCTTCCATCGAGGCGGTCGCGATCGCCTCGCGCCTCGAGCCCGATCCGGCGCTCCGCGATGACTGGTTCCACCACGATCCCATCCACGAACTTCGCGGCCTGACCGCGGAACGGGCCATCGCGTCGGGCAAGGCCGGTGAACTCGTGCGCCTGCTGCGATCCATCGAAGCGGGGAGGCGCGGACGATGACGCGTCGCTTCTTCTCCGTGGCGGTGGGTGGCTTGCTTGCCGTGCCGGCCGTTGCCCTGGCTGCCGAGGACGCCAGTTCTTCCTGGGCGCTCGGTGCGGGTTTTGGCGTGGTGCGCCGGCCGTACAAGGGCATGGACAACGATACCGTGGCGTTCCCTTTCATTCGCTATGAAAGCCAACGGCTCAACATCCTCGGCACCGGTGCCGACTTCAAGTTCGCTCCGGTCGGTGCGTTTTCGTTCCGCCTGCGTGCGCGTTACGACTTCGGCGACGGCTACGACGCCAGTGACTCCTCGTTCCTGCGCGGCATGGCCGACCGCAAGGGCGGGTTCCGGGCGGGTGCCGCCGTGGTCTGGCGGCCCGGTCCGGTGGAGATGTCGCTCGATTGGTTGGCGGGCCTTGGCAGCGCCAAGGGAAAGAAGGCCAACCTGACCCTGGCCGCGCCGTTCCATGCCGGGCCGCTGCGGATCACGCCGTATGTCGCCGCCGGATGGGTCGACCGCACCTATGCCACCTGGTATTTCGGCGTCCGCTCATCCGAGGCGCGTCCCGGTCGTCCCGCCTACGAGGCGGATGCGACGGTGAACTTCTCGGCCGGCGTTCGTGCCGAATATCCCTTCGCCCAGCGCCATGCCTTGTTCCTGGACGTGAGCGGCACACGCTACGGAAGCGAGATCCGCGACAGTCCCATCGTCGACCGGTCGAACTCGACGATGCTCCGGGTCGGCTACGCCTACCGGTTCTGATCCTCGTCAGGGGTTGACCGAGGCCTGCAAGGCGGCCGCCAGGCCGGCGTCGCCGCTCAGCACCTCCTTCCAGGCAAGCGAGACGCCGTTTCGCTTGCCCTTGGCTACCAGTTTCAGGCCGTCGGGGTCGATGGTGAGGGTATAGGCCTGGCCATCGACCTCGAGCTCGCGTTTGAGCGGTTTATCCAGCGGGGTCATGGGGCGCGCTCCTTCGTGAGGGGGCTCTCAGCATGTCGTCAGTCTTGTCTGGGGTCGGTGTAGGCGTCCCAAAAGGGGAAATTAGGGTATATTGGACCCTGAGCCCCTCCGGAGTGCCGCCATGGCCCTGACCCTCAAGCTCGACGCCATCGAAGACCTTCCGCATACCGCCGCTTCCGACGTGAAGAAGCTCGGCTGGCGCGGCGTGATGCGGGCGATCGGCCGCACGGGCAAGGTGGTGGTGACGAACCACAGCGAGCCCGAGGCGGTGATCCTTTCCGCGGAGGAATACGGCGTCATCATGCGCGCGCTCAACGACGCGGGGTCGCGGCACGAATCCGCGCTCGGCGCACTTCGCCACCGTTTCGATGAACGCCTCGCCTCGCTGCAGGCCGACGATGCCGGCGACCGCCTGCGTTCCCTCATGCGTGGCCGGACGACCCTGGGTGGCAAGGTCAAGGCCGGGGACACGCATTGAAGGATCGCCCCGTCCTCTACGTGTTGGCGGGAGTGAACGGCGCGGGCAAGAGTTCCATCGGCGGTCATCGTCTGCGAGAGGCGGGGCTCGACTGGTTCAACCCGGACACCTTCGCACGCGAGCTGGTCGCCGACACCGGATGCGCGCAGGTCGAAGCGAATGCCGCCGCATGGAACGAAGGCATGCGCCGCTTCGACGATGCGATGGTACGTGGCACGACTTACGCTTTCGAGACCACGCTGGGCGGGAACACGGTTCCCGCGAAAATCGCCGGTGCCGCTCGGACGCACGATGTACTCATGTGGTTTTGCGGGCTGTCGTCGCCCGAGCGGCATATCGCTCGTGTCGCGGCGCGCGTCGCCGCTGGCGGGCACGACATTCCGGAAGCGAAGATCCGCGAACGCTATGTCGCGGCGCTGGAGAATCTCATCGCGCTGCTGCCTGCGGTCGCCTGTTTGCAGGTATACGACAACAGCGTCGACGTCGCGCGCGGCGAAGCGATTCCCGATCCGCTGTTCGTCGCCGAGATCGCTGGCGGACGGTTGGTCAGCCCCACCGACATCGACGCGTTGCGACGCACGCCGGAATGGGCGAAGCCCATTCTCGAAGCGGCGCTTTCCTCGTGAGCGGCGATCGCAGCGCCTTCAAAGCAATTTACGGTACACGATGAAGCCGGACTTCTCCGCCACCTTGTCGTAGAGCAGCATGGCGTGCGTGTCGGTCTCGTGGGTCTGCCAGTAAACGCGTCCCGCACCCACCTTCTTCGCCTCCGCATACACACGCTCGATCAAGGCGCGGCCGATGCCCGCGCCGCGCGAGGACTCCGTCGTGTACAGGTCCTGCATATAGCAGTTGTCGCTGGTGCTGGTGGTGGTGCGATGTAACAGGAAGTGCGCCAGGCCGAGCAACTGGCCCGAGCGCCCGGCGACCAGGGCGTGCATGGGTTCGGCGGTGTCGAGGAAACGCGCCCAGGTCGCCAGCGTGATGGCCTCCGGCAATGCCGTCGCCCCTTCCCGGCCATAGAACGCGTTGTAGCCGTCCCACAGGGGCTTCCAGGCGGCGAAGTCCTGGTCGGTGACGTACCTGATCGTGAGGGGCTCGGCCATGTATCACCTGAGACGGTTAGGGATTCCATGATGGCTCGATATACCGCCTGCGCGCCACGAGCCGGAGCTTTTGCGTCGGAGCGAGGAGAAAAAGTGATCCGAATTTTCGTCATATATTTGTATTCGACGAAATTATGGAACATAATCACGACATGCTTCACGATACCCACACCCAACGCGTCCTCGACCTGGCCACCCGAAGGGGGCTGCTGCGCGCCAACGATCTGGACGACATAGGTTCGCCGCGAGCCGTCCTGACACGCCTGGCGGAGTCAGGGCTGATCGAGAGGGTCGCGCGCGGGCTCTATCGCCTGCCGGATGCGCAGGTGTCGGAGCTTGAAAGCCTCGGCACCATCGCTACCAAGGCACCACAGGCCGTGTTCTGTCTGCTCACGGCACTGCAATTTCATGAACTGACCACGCAGCTGCCGCGGCAGGTCTGGATTGCCATGCCCCGGGGCAGTCACACGCCCCGTATCGAATACCCGCCCGTCAAGATGGTGCAGTTCACGGGAGAGGCCTATTCGGCAGGCGTCGACGAGGTCGAACGAGACGGCATCAAGCTACGGGTCTATAGCGCCGCCAAGACGGTTGCCGACTGTTTCAAGCATCGCAACAAGATCGGCCTGGATGTGGCATTGGAGGCACTGAAGGATGCGCGGTCGCGCAACAAGGCCTCGGTCGACGATATCTGGCATTTCGCGAAAATCTGCCGGGTGGCCAACGTGATGCGTCCGTACCTCGAGAGCATCGGGTGAACCCGGCTGGCCCCCAGCGGGCGGCATCCGTGCGCGCGCGTCTGCTCAATGTCGCCAAGGCGCAAGGCGTCGACTTCAGTCAGGTGCTGGTGCGCTTCGCGCTGGAGCGCATGCTTTACCGCCTGACACGGTCCCCGCACGCGGACCGATTTCTACTTAAGGGCGCACTGCTCTTCACGCTCTGGTACGACATGCCACATCGGGCTACGCGCGACGCCGATCTGTTGGGTTTCGGTGCCAGCGATCTGGAATCGGTTGCCCGGGTTTTTCGCGACATCGCTGCCGTCGCGGCCGATGACGGCATCGTGTTCGACCCTGCGTCGGTTACGGTCGAAGAGATACGCAAGGAAGCAGGTTACGGTGGCGTCCGTGTGATTGTTTCAGGTGAATTGGCGAGGGCTCGCTGCAGGACGCAGATCGACGTTGGCTTCGGCGACGCGGTCACACCGGCGCCAGTGGATTCGATCTATCCGGTGTTGCTGGAAGAAATGCCCGCGCCACGATTGCGGACCTACCCGGTGACAGTTCCTGATGGACCGCCTGCCGGGCTGACGGATGAGTTCGCGCATGACGCCTCCCGGCAGTCGCTCTGGCTGGCGTTTCTCAGGAAGAACGAACTTCCGCCTGAGCCTCTGCCTCGCATTGTCGACCGCTTGAGACGGGCATTACTTCCCGCGTTGGATGCCGTGGTTCGCTGAACGTGGGACAGCGGCACGGGCGGAGCGGCTTGGGGTGTGGCCTATGGAAAGCCCAAATCAAAATGCCCAACTGAAGACAGTCGGGCATTGATTCTGGTGGAGCGGAGGAGGATCGAACTCCCGACCTTCGCATTGCGAACGCGACGCTCTCCCAGCTGAGCTACCGCCCCACACGAGCGTGGGATATTAGCAGGGCTTCCGGCGGTCGCCAAGAGGGGTTCTTTACGGCAGAAGCGCCGACAAGCGCTCGAAAAGAACCTCGCGGCGCCAGCCTTCCAGGGCTTCGGGCCACGCGCCGGTCATCACGAATTCCTCCATCGAGCGACGCGCGCAGAGCAGGCCGGGCGGGAGGTCGAGTTGGGTGGCGAGCGTATCGATGGCGCTGCGCATCTCGTTGATGGCCCGCTTGGCTTCGCCCATCGGATGGCCGACGACCGGGGCCGTGGCCGCGACTTCGTCAGCCTCCACCGGGCGCTGCAACAGTTCGAACAGTTCCTGCCGCTGCGCGGAACGCAGGGCACGCGTGCCGCGGGTGCGATCGTCGAGGCTGGCTTGCGTGGCGGGGATATTGCCGGCGAGGTCCAGCGCCTGGACGTCTTCCAGGAGCCACGAGCGTGGCTTGTCCAGTTCGCGCGCCGTGGTTTCGCGCCAGCGCAGCACGCGGCGGAGCAGGGCTTGTTTCTCCGCCGGCCATTCGCTGGCGGCCTTGAAACCACGCTGCGGTTGCGGATCGCCTTCACGGTGGCTGGCGCGGCGCTTCATGCGCGCGCAATCCTCGGCGTGCCAGCCGGCGCGGCCGCGCTCGGCAAGGCGGTCGGCCAGGATGGCGTGCACCGGATGCAGGTGCACGACATCCAGGGTGGCGTAGAGCTTTTGCGATTCGGTGAGTGGACGCTGCAGCCAGTCGCTGCGCGTTTCGCCCTTGTCGAGTTCGGCGCCGACCAGCTCGGCCACCAGCGCGCGGTAGCTGATGCCCAGGCCCATGCCGACGAAGGCGGCCGCGATCTGCGTGTCGAACAACGTATGCGGGCCGTCCGGCAGGAAGGGCGACATCGCTTCCAGGTCTTCGCCGGCGCTGTGCATCACGGTGACCACGGGTTGCGCGGCGAAGGTCGGCGCCAGCGCGTCGGCCAGGGGCACGGCGAGCGGGTCGATCAACGCGTAGCGCCCCTCGTGGGCGAGCTGGAGCAGCGCCAGTTGGGGGTAGAAGGTATTGCGCCGCATGAATTCGGTGTCCAGCCCGACGACGGCGGTGGGGCCGATGGGGGCGATCCAGGCATCCAGCGCCTCGCGGCGGTCGATCCAGGGGGCGTCGGGAGCGAGTTCGCTCGATGTCATGCAGGCGTCCTTGTTGAACTCGGGAGCGCGCCGACGTTCGTGTTGCCCTGCCGCGCGCGATTCCCTAAGGTGGCAGCGCACGATAGCAGGCCTGCACGGAACCGCCCACCATGCCGAATAACGAGACCGTCCGCCGACAGCGCGCCATTGGCGGCGCGTTGGGCGTCGCCGTGCTCGCGTTCGCGCTGTTCTACCATTTCTTTCCGCAGGCCCTGCACGTCCAGCCCACGCAGAACACCTCGCGCTCGCCGCTGCGCGGGCAGCCCACCGTGATGGGCTTCGACCAGCGTCCGCAAGCCGCGCCGCCGGCGGTGGTGTCCGAGATCGACGCGGGGCCACCGATCATGCTCGCTCCTGCCTCGGTGATCGCCGCACGCCGCCGCGAGAAGACGAACGAGATCGAGTTGCCCGCGCAGAAGACGCCGGATTCGCCGGAACTCACGGCCTTGCTCGATCGAGCCGACAAGGCGTTGGCGGTCGATCGGCTGGTGGGCGGCAAGGACAGCGCCGCCGCGCTCTTCACGAGCGCCCTCAAGGAAAAGGCGGACAGCCAGCGCGCCCTGGAGGGCATGAACGAGGTACGTGCGCGCCTCGCCGCGGAGATCGAGCAGGACATCGCCCTGGGCGACGCCGACGCCGCGCGCGAGTCGCTGGCGGCGCTCAAGTCGCTTCCATCCAGCGCCAAGGATGCCGCGCCGTTGCAACAGAAACTGGCCGTACTCGACAAGGTCCGCCCACTGCTCGGCAAGGCCGCCGCGCAGCTGCAGGAAGGCAAGGCCAGCCAGCCGCGCGGCGACAGCGCGCTGGACACCTATCGCGACGTGCTCGAACTCGACCCGGAGAACGCCGTGGCCGAGCAGGGCATCACCACCGTGCAGCGCAGCGTGCTGGACAAGGCGCTCGCGGCCGTCGCGCAGAACGATTTCGCCGCCGCCGACGCGGCGCTGGCGGAGGCCGCCACCATCGCGCCGGAATCGCAGGCGCTGCAGGACACGCGTGGCCGCATCGAAGGCATGCGCCGGCAGAGCGCCACGGCGATGCTCGCGCAGGCGCGTTCGGCCCTCGATGCCGGCAATATCGACCTCGCCCAGCAGCTGGCGGCCAAGGCGCAACAGGTGAGCCCCGACCTGGCCGGGATCGACGACTTCAACGAACGGGTGACCAACGCGAAGCTGTATTCCAGCTACAAGCCCGGCCAGGTCTTCGCCGACCGCTTCATCGATTCCACGGGGCAGGCGCCGGCGATGGTCGTGGTTCCCACCGGCAAGTTCCTCATGGGGTCGCCGGACGGTGAGGCGGGGCACGATGCCGACGAGGCGCCTGTGCACGAGGTGCAGGTCGACAAGGGTTTCGCCATGGCGCGCAGCAGCGTCACCATCGGCCAGTTCCGCGATTTCGTGCGCTCGTCCGGTTACGTGCCGCAGTCGCAGTCGATGGGCGGCGGCAGCGTGTACGACGAGCAGAGCGGTGGCCTTCGCGACGAGACCTCGGTCACCTGGCAGGACGACTACGCAGGCAAGCCGGGACAGGAACGGTTGCCCGTGATCAACGTATCGTGGAACGACGCCAAGGCGTACGCCGACTGGCTTTCGCAGCGTACGGGCAAGAAGTACCGCCTGCCGAGCGAGGCGGAATTCGAATACGCGCTGCGCGCCGGCAGCACCACTCGCTATTGGTGGGGCGACGGCAACCCGGGCTCGCGTGTCGAGAACCTCACCGGCGGTAACGATCGCTCCGGGTCGGGCCGGCGCTGGAGCAACGCGTTCTCCGGTTACAAGGACGGCTATTGGGGGCCGGCGCCGGTGATGAGCTTCACGCCCAATCCCTTCGGCCTCTACGACATGGGCGGCAACGTCTCGGAATGGGTGGCGGACTGCTGGCATGACAATTACGTCCGCGCGCCACGCACGGCCGAGGCTTGGGTCAATCCCGGCTGCAGCCGCCGCGTGATCCGTGGCGGTTCCTGGGGCAGCGCCCCGGACATGGTCCGCTCCGCGTACCGCCAGGGCGCATCGGCCGACCTGCGCAACGCCCGCGTGGGTTTCAGGATCGTGCGCGAACTCTGATCCGGGCGTGCCGGTGCCGGGTCGGGGTGGTATTCTTTGTGGACTCTTCGTTCCAGAAAGGGCCTCACATGGCGCGTCCACGTGAATTCGACCGGGATACGGCCCTGCAACGGGCCATCGAAGCCTTCGCCATGCATGGGTTCGAAGGCACGACCACGCCCATGTTGCTGTCGGCGATGAAGATCGGGCGTCAAAGCCTCTACGACACCTTCGGCGATAAGCGGAAGCTATATCTCGAGGCGTTGCGCCGTTACTCGGAAGACAGCGTCGGCACGACGCTTTCGGCGATGTTCGCCCGCGAGTCGGTGCTCGACGGCATCGAGCATGCGCTGCTTCGTTTCGGCGAGGAGGCGGCGACGGGTACCGGGCAGGCCTGTCTTGGCATCCACGCGGTGACCGAGTTCGGCACCACCGCCCCCGACGTGGCGGCGGTGACGGCGGATGTGTCGGCGCGAACGCTGCTCGCCTTCGAAAGCAGGATTCGCGACGGTATCGCCCGCGGTGAACTGGCAAGGGAGCTGGACCCGGCGGACGCGGCGCACTTCCTCCTTGCGACCCTGTCCGGCCTCAAGGTGGCGGCGCGGGGTGGAGCATCTTTCGAGATCCTGCGTGGCATCGTCAGGGTGGCGTTGGGTGCGCTGGCACCTCGCTAAAATAGTAGACTGATAAGTCAAGTATTTGGTAGGCTGCGCAGCACGCACCTTTCGAGGCGCGTCAGCGTCATTTCAAGCAGGGGCCGCAGCCCCTTCTTTTCCCTTCATTTATTTACCGATCATTCCATAACGAGGTGCATCATGACCATCCAGTTTCTCGAAGGCAAGTCGGCGTTCGTCACGGGCGGCTCCCGCGGCATCGGTGCAGGCATCGTCCGCTCGCTAGCGGCGGCAGGTGCCCATGTGACGTTCACGTATGCCAGTTCGCCCGACGCCGCCCAGGCGCTGGTGGACGAGGTGCGCGCCGCAGGCGGCAAGGCCGAAGCCGTGCGTGCCGACAGCGCGGATGAAGCTTCGCTGGTCGCTGCGATCGACGATGCCGCCAAGGCGACCGGTGGCCTCGACATCCTGGTGAACAACGCGGGCGTGCTCGTGTATGCCACGCTCGACGACACCTCGTTGGCAGACTTCGATCGACTGTTCGCGATCAACGTACGTGCGGTCTTCATCGCCACGAAGGCGGCGGCGGCCCATTTGCGCAGCGGAGGCAGCATCGTCAACGTCGGCAGCGTCGTGGCCGATCGCGCAGGCCTGCCGGGAACTTCGATCTACGGCGCTTCGAAGGGGGCCATCCAGGCGATGACGCGTGGACTGGCCCGCGATCTGGGCCCACGCGGCATCACGGTGAACAACGTGCAGCCCGGACCGATCGCCACCGACATGACAACCGGCCATGAGGAGATGCTGATCCCGATGCTTCCCGTGGGCCGTCTTGGCGAGCCGATGGAAGTGGGCGCGCTCGTCGCCTATCTCGCCGGTCCGCATGCGCGTTACATCAATGGTGCCAGCCTCAGCATCGACGGTGGTTTCCTGAGTTGAGGCACGTGGTCCGGCTCAGTAGCTGCCGAGCCGGACCTTGAGGAGCACGGGCTTGTCCGTGAAGTTGAGCCCGTAGTCGGTTTCGTCGCCGTTCCACCAGCGGATCGCCTTCCACCGGCCGTCGACATAGCTGCCTTCCTCCACGCGCAGCAGCTGGCCGTGGCGCCCATCCGCGTTGTCGCGGGCGAACTCGACACGTGCGTCGAAGCCGGTCACCAGGTATTCGTCGGTGCCCAGAGGCACGACGAGCACGTGCCCCGTGGCGTCGGGCGTGCCCGGCAGTTCGGCGGGCGCGTCACCCCAGCGGGGTGCGCCATAGGAGACGTCGGCCCGCCAGCGGTTATCCAGTGCGATGGTTCGCTTCGGCTGCCCGCGCTGTTCCACGGAAGCATGCAACGTGCCCCGGTAGGCGGCGGCCGCGACCTGTCCGTTGATCGAGTCCACGAGCGCGAAATTGCGTGCGTGCGCCAGGGTGGCCTTGCGGCGTTCCGGCGTGTCGGGATCGTTGTCGACGCCGAAGACGGAGAAGCCGATGCCACCGTTCGCCAGCACATGGAACAGGTAGGGCGCGTTGCCGGCGTCGTAGCCGGTCTCGGAGATCCATGGTGGATTGTCGGCGCGTGTGTATTGGCCCACCACCTTGGTGAACTCGTTGTAGTCGGTGCTGTAGAGATCGGTGCCGATGAGATCGATGTGCGGCGCGCTGGCCTTCCACAGGTCGAGGACGTTCCACGTGGCGCCGCCGCTGGGATAGTCGTTCCCGGGAAGGTGCTTGCCCTTGTAGCGCAGCCAGGTGTTGACATACATCGGCAGCGGATAGACGGCCTTGCCAGCCGCCGCCACCTGGTCGATGTATCGCGCGATGCCATGGGCGTTGAACTGTTCGTCGGCATCCGTCCCGAATGTTTCCGTCCATGTCTTGCCGGCCGGTTTGCCGAGCGCCTTCGCCAGGTCGGCGGGCACGTTGCCACCAAAGGCCTCTTCGGCGGCTGGGGAATGGTCGCGAACCGTTCCGATGGTGCCCGGCTCGTTCTCCACCTGCACCATGATCACGGTGTGGCGATCGCCATCGACGCGTTCGATATGCGCCATCAAGGCGGCGAACGCGGCCTTGTCGGCTTCCAGGTTGGAGGTGGCCTGGGTGGAGAGGTCGTCGACCGGCTGGCCGTGCTCGTCCAGCACGCGCGGGTAGCGCGCGGGATCGGACTTGATCCATTCCGGAACGTAGTGCATCTGCCCGTTCTTCCAGCTGCCGAACCACAGGATGACCAGGCGCAGTCCGTGTGCCCGTGCGCCTTCGACCAGGGCATCGACATGGCGGGTGTCGAACCGGCCCTTGGCCGGCTCGAACTGTTCCCAGTAGACCGGCGCTTCCAGCGTGTTCGGATGGAGGGCCAGCACGTCGTTCCATACGCCCGGCAGCACGGCCGGCCAGGCGCTGGAGTTATGCAGCTGGGCCGCCAGCACCGTGTAGGGCTGGCCATCCACGAGCAGGGCGTGGCGGCCCTGCTCGTGGACGACACGCGGCATGGACGAGGCGGCGCGCGCCGCCGATGATGCGGCGACCGCCAGCCAGAGCATCGCGACCAGGAAGAGCAACCGCCTCAAAACGACACCGTCGCGCGCATCCAGTAGAAGCGCCCCAACAGGTCGTACGTGGCGACGTCGGTATTCGCGTTCGTCGTGTTGTTCGCGTAGTACAACGGCGGTTGCTTGTCGGTGAGGTTGTCCACGCCCAGCTCCAGCTTCGTATGCCAGGGTTCGACGTTATAGCCCACCTGCACGTTGTGATAGACGTACGCGCCGATCTTGCGTTCGACACCGGCCTGGTCGTAGTCGGCCGAGAGTCCCTGGCGGAGGTCCGCGCTGCCGACCTGGCTGCGACCGACATAGCGCAGCCGCCAGGATGCGCTCCAGTCGCCCCGCGACCAGTTCAACGTGCCCAGTGCGCGCCAGCGGGGGAAGTTTCCGTAGCTGTAGGTGAAGATGCCCGCGTTGTGGATCACGACCGAGCTGGGATCGGTGGTGTCGGGGTTGATGTCGTAACGCTTCATGTAGGTGCCGTTGAGGCTGGCGGTGAAGCGTCCGTAGCGCGTTTCCGGGAGGCGGTAGGTCGCTGCGAAGTCGGTGCCGGCGGCCCAGAGCTTGCCCAGGTTCACCGTGGGCTCGGCCACGTAGTTGATCGTGCCGTTGCCGTTGCGATGGATCAGCGCGCAGAAGGCGCTGGAGGGATTGGCATAGCACTGGTTGAGCACGGTCTGCGCGGAGACCGTGGAGATCGTGTCCTTCAGGTTGATCTTCCAGCTGTCGACGCTGAGCGACAGGCCTTCCAGCCAGTGCGG
>Ga0182008_10002374_pt1 | contig 11848 bp, 13 predicted proteins | sample Sormic07211129_1_FD_120482 | JGI IMG/M metagenome (GOLD analysis project Ga0182008, IMG submission 120482) | Rhizosphere microbial communities from Sorghum bicolor, Mead, Nebraska, USA - 072115-129_1 metaG | ecosystem: Host-associated > Plants > Roots > Rhizosphere | place: USA: Nebraska...
ACGTACACGCTGGTCATCGCGACCTTGATCATCGCGCGCCTCTCAGATGCCCAGTTGCTTCGCTTCGTGCAGCTTGGCGATCGCGTCCTTGTCGCCGTCCAGCTCGACCTTGGCGGTGCTCTGCCGGCCCATGGTGAACAGCAGCAGCTCGGACGGCTCGCCGGTCGCCGTCACCACGGGCGTGCCGCGGTGCGCGACCGCCGTCTGCCCGTCCGGACGGCGCAGGACCAGCCCGGTGGGGACATTGCGGCCGACCAGGCGCGCGGTGCGCTCCAGACGCGACCACAGGGCGTCCTGGAAGACCTGGTCGAGTTCGCGTGGCGTCCAGTCCGGCTGCGCCCGGCGGACGTCCTCGGTGTGGACGTAGAACTCCACCGTGTTCGACATCTCGTCGACCTGCTTGAGCTGGAAGGGCGAGAAGCGCGGTGGGCCGGTGCGGATGAGCTGGATCAGCTCCTCGTACGGCTTCGCGGCGAACTCCGCCTGCACCCGCTCCAGGCGCGGCGCGAGCTGCTTGATCAGAAGGCCGCCGGCGGCGTCGGGGCGGCGCTCGCGCACCACCACGTGCGCGGCGAGGTCACGGGTGAGCCAGCCCTCGCAGAGGGTCGGGGCCTCGGGTCCCTCCGCCTCCAACAGGTCGGCCAGAAGAAGTCGTTCACGCTTGGCGAAAGTCGACATGGAGTCAGCCTACGGCCCCCTCCCGGGTCCGCCCAGTGGACACCCCACCGTCACTGTCAGTGGCGCGCGGCACAATGGCACCCATGACCAGTACGACCGGTACTCCCCGGCCCAGCAGCCTCGATCCCGAGATCGCCGCGCGCCTCAAGCGCAGCGCCGACGGGCTCCTCCCCGCCATCGCCCAGCAGTACGACACCGGTGAGGTGCTGATGCTCGGCTGGATGGACGACGAGGCGCTGCACCGCACGCTCACCACCGGCCGCTGCACGTACTGGTCGCGCAGCCGCCAGGAGTACTGGGTCAAGGGCGACACCTCCGGTCACTTCCAGTGGGTGAGGTCGGTCGCCCTGGACTGCGACGCGGACACCGTGCTGGTCAAGGTCGACCAGGTCGGCGCCGCCTGCCACACGGGCGCGCGCACCTGCTTCGACGCCGACGTGCTGGTCAAGGACGGAGCCGATTCCGGCGTACCGTCCGCGGATCAGTAAGGTCTGCCGCCATGGACCTCGAGACCTTCCGCAAGCTCGCCACCGACCGGCGTGTCATCCCGGTCACGCGCAAGCTCCTCGCCGACGGCGACACCCCGGTCGCGCTCTACCGCAAGCTCGCCGCCGAGCGCGCCGGCACCTTCCTGCTGGAGTCCGCGGAGAACGGCCGCACAGCCTTCCAGTGGTCTCGCTACTCGTTCATCGGAGTCCGCAGCGCCGCCACCCTCACCTCCCGCGACGGACAGGCCCACTGGCTCGGCACCCCGCCCGTCGGCGTCCCGGTCGACGGCGACCCCCTCGCCGCCCTGCGCGCCACCATCGAGACCCTGCACACCCCGCACCAGGAGGGCCTGCCGCCCTTCACCGGCGGCATGGTCGGCTATCTGGGCTACGACATCGTCCGCCGCCTGGAGAAGATCGGCCCCGGCGAGCGGGACGACCTGCGGCTGCCCGAGCTGACCATGCTCCTGACCAGCGACCTCGCCGTCATGGACCACTGGGAGGGCTCGGTCCTCCTGATCGCCAACGCGATCAACCACAACGACCTCGACACCGGTGTGGACGAGGCCTACGCGGACGCGGTGGCCCGGCTGGACGCCATGGAGGCGGACCTCTCCCGCCCGGTCGCCCAGCCGCCCGCCGTCCTCCCGCCCTCCGAACTGCCCGAGTACACCGCGCTCTGGGGCGGCCCCGACTTCCAGCAGGCCGTCGAGGACGTCAAGGAGCGCATCCGGGCCGGCGAGGCCTTCCAGGTCGTCCCTTCCCAGCGCTTCGAAACGCCGTGCACGGCAAGCGCGTTGGACGTCTACCGGGTCCTGAGGGCGACCAACCCGTCCCCGTACATGTACCTGTTCCGCTTCGACGGGTTCGACGTCGTCGGCTCGTCCCCCGAGGCCCTCGTCAAGGTCGAGGACGGACAGGCCATGGTCCACCCCATCGCCGGCACCCGGCCCCGCGGCGCCACCCCGCAGGAGGACCAGGCCCTCGCCGACGAGCTGCTCGCCGACCCCAAGGAGCGCGCCGAGCACCTGATGCTGGTGGACCTCGGCCGCAACGACCTCGGGCGCGTCTGCGAGCCCGGCTCGGTCGAGGTCGTCGACTTCATGTCCATCGAGCGGTACTCGCACGTGATGCACATCGTCTCGACCGTCACCGGCCGGGTCGCCCGGGGCCGCACCGCCTTCGACGTCCTCACCGCCTGCTTCCCGGCCGGCACCCTCTCCGGCGCCCCCAAGCCCCGCGCGATGCAGATCATCGACGAACTCGAGCCGTCCCGGCGCGGGTTGTACGGCGGCTGCGTCGGCTACCTCGACTTCGCGGGCGACTCCGATACGGCCATCGCGATCCGCACGGCACTGCTGCGCCACGGCACGGCGTACGTCCAGGCCGGCGCCGGCATCGTCGCCGACTCCGACCCGGTCGCCGAGGACCAGGAGTGCCGCAACAAGGCGGCCGCGGTCCTGCGGGCGGTGCACACGGCCAACCGGCTGCGCAAGTAGGACGGGACTCACGTGAACCCCGGGTGACGGTCCACCCGGGGTCCGGGCGATAGTGGAGTACGTGACTGCCGTACCTCACCCCCGTTCAGAAGCCGCCGGACCCGTTCGGGCCGGCCGCCTCTCCCTCGCCGTCGCCCTGCCGGCCGGTGCGCTCGGCGCGGCCGTGGCGCTGCTCGCCACCAGGCAGCGCTGGTCGGAGGGCACCGCGACGGTGGCCGGCGGCGCCTTCCCCCTCACCGCCAGGGGCAGCGACGTCACCGGCGTCCCGGCCGCCCTGGCCATAGTGGGCCTCGCCGCGCTCGTCGCCGTGTTCGCCGTGCGCAGGTCGGGCCGGCTGCTGGTCGCGGCCCTGCTCGCGCTGTGCGGCGCCGGCACCATCGCCGCCGCGCTGCTCGGTGCCTCCGACAGTTCCGCGCTCGACGAGAAGGCCGCGCAGGCCGCCGGGGACACGTCCGCGACCGTGGATGCCCTCAGCCACACGGCGTGGCCGTACGTGGCCGCGGTCGGCGGGGCGCTGATCCTGCTGGCCGGTCTGCTCGCCTTGACCTACGGCCGGCACTGGCCGGCGATGTCGGGCCGCTACGAGCGCGACGGGGCTCCGAAGCCCCGGCGCAGGGCCGCGGTGGTCGAACCCGACCGGCCCGAGGACATCTGGAAGGCCCTGGACCGGGGAGAGGACCCGACCGGGGCGTAGCGCCCCCGGGCGGGTTGCGCCGCCCGGCGTTGACCCGCCAGGGTCACCCCCGATCACCTCACACGCTTGCGGGTGCGGGACAATGTCGGTGAGCATCCGGCTCAGACACGTAAACAGCAACGAGGAGCAAGTCATGGCGGGCAGCAGCCACGGTCACACCCCGGCCGCCTGGACCGGTGTCACGATCGCCTTCATCGGTTTCTGCGTTTCGGGTGCCTTCATGGTGATGGCTCAGCCCGTGGGCTTCTGGGCCGGCATGGTGATCGCGGTCGTCGGCGGGATCGTCGGCTGGGTCATGAGCGCGATGGGCCTGGGGCAGCCGAAGGACACGCACGAGCAGTTCCAGACGGCCCTCGCCGAGAGCCGCGCCGCGAGCGCGAGCGCGAAGAGCTGACTGCCGTACGGCTTGCGGAGGGGCGGTCCGACACCGGATCGCCCCTCACGCGTGCGGGGCGGTCGCCGAGGGGGAGAATGCGTTACGTGAATGCCGAGAGCCGGACCCTGCCGCGGCCCGACACCGCGTCCGTGACGGCGCGCCTCGCCGTCCCCGCCGGGATCATGGCTGCCGTCGCCGGCGCCTTCGCCTATGTCGGCACGGTGGACCCCAACCAGCCCGGCCACTACCCCGTCTGCCCCCTCTACCGGCTGACCGGGATCTACTGCCCGGGCTGCGGGGGGCTGCGCAGTGCACACGAGTTCGTCCACGGCGACTTCCTGGGGGCGCTGCACGACAACGCCCTGGCCGCCGTCGGCTACCCGCTCTTCGCGGTGCTGTGGACCGTCTGGGTGGTCCGCGCGGCGCGTGGACGCCCGCTGCGGCTCGGCCTCGCATCGGCGCACCTGTGGGCGATCGGAGCGTTGGTGCTGGTCTTCACGGTTGTCCGGAACCTGCCGTTCGGTGGCTGGCTACATCCTTGATCAACCGGAGAACGTCCAGGTAGTGGGACCGGCGTCAACCGGATGCGAGGCCCACGCCGTCCTGCGGATATCATCGCAGTGACCACTGTTTTCTTACCTTGGTCAAACAGATTCGACAGTCCACCGTCTGGAAGGGGGCCTCTCGCGTGAGTGTGCTCGACGAGATCATCGACGGAGTCCGTGCCGACCTCGCGGAGCGGCAGGCGCGCGTCAGCCTCGACGAGCTCAAGGAGCGCGCGGCGAAGGCTCCCGCCGCGAAGGACGGCGTGGCCGCCCTGCGCGGCGACGGCGTCAAGGTGATCTGCGAGGTCAAGCGCTCCAGCCCGTCCAAGGGCGCGCTGGCCGCGATCGCCGACCCGGCCGGGCTGGCCGCCGACTACGAGGCGGGCGGCGCGGCCGCCATCTCCGTCCTCACCGAACAGCGCCGGTTCGGCGGCTCGCTGGCCGACCTGGAGGCGGTCCGCGCGCGGGTGGACATCCCCGTCCTGCGCAAGGACTTCATCGTCACGTCGTACCAGCTGTGGGAGGCCCGCGCGTACGGCGCCGACCTCACCCTGCTGATCGTCGCGGCCCTCGAACAGCCCGCCCTGGAGTCCCTGATCGAGCGCGCCGTCTCCATCGGCCTCACCCCGCTCGTCGAGGTCCACGACGAGGACGAGGTCGAGCGCGCGGTCGACGCCGGCGCCAAGGTCATCGGTGTCAACGCCCGCAACCTCAAGACCCTCGAGGTCGACCGCGGCACCTTCGAGCGGGTGGCCCCCGAGATCCCCGACCACATCGTCAAGGTCGCCGAATCCGGCGTCCGCGGCCCCCACGACCTGATCGCCTACGCCAACGCGGGCGCCGACGCGGTCCTGGTCGGGGAGTCCCTGGTGACGGGGAAGGACCCGAAGTCGGCGGTGGCGGACCTGGTGGCGGCGGGCGAGCATCCCGCTCTGCGGCACGGGCGCAGTTGATCTTTCGGTAGGCTGACCCCGATGACTCTCACCATGACGACCGCGGACCGGCACGCGCGCCTCGCGCGCGGTTGCCGTCCCCGCGGCTGCCGCGCCCCCGCACGCAGGGTGCACGGCCGTCGGGTGCGCTACGTCATCGGGGACGAACCCGGACAGGTGAACGGCCGTCGATGGCAGCGCCCCTCCAGGGGCGCGGGACAGTATGTGATGCGCGGCCACGGCCGCACGGGCGCGAACAGCCACTGACGGCTCGCAGCCAGGACACCACCCCCCGCCCCACGGCGCTCAGTGTTTTTCATCGGCACTCACCGTGAGGTATCCGCATGCCCAGCGAGTTCTTCATCCCCGACCCGGAGGGTCAAGTCCCCTCAGCCGAGGGCTACTTCGGCGCCTTCGGCGGCAAGTTCATCCCGGAGGCCCTCGTCGCCGCCGTGGACGAGGTCGCCGTCGAGTACGACAAGGCCAAGCACGACCCCGAGTTCGCCAAGGAGCTCGACGACCTGCTGGTCCACTACACCGGCCGCCCCAGCTCCCTCACCGAGGTGCCGAGGTTCGCCGAACACGCCGGTGGCGCGAGGATCTTCCTGAAGCGGGAGGACCTCAACCACACCGGTTCCCACAAGATCAACAACGTGCTCGGCCAGGCCCTGCTCACCAGGCGCATGGGCAAGACGCGCGTCATCGCGGAGACCGGCGCCGGCCAGCACGGCGTCGCCACCGCCACCGCCTGCGCCCTGTTCGGCCTGGAGTGCACGATCTACATGGGCGAGATCGACACCGAACGCCAGGCCCTGAACGTGGCCCGGATGCGCATGCTCGGCGCCGAGGTCATCGCCGTGAAGTCCGGCAGCCGTACCCTCAAGGACGCCATCAACGAGGCATTCCGCGACTGGGTCGCCAACGTCGACCACACCCACTACCTCTTCGGTACGGTCGCCGGCCCGCACCCCTTCCCGGCCATGGTCCGCGACTTCCACCGCGTCATCGGGGTGGAGGCCAGGCGCCAGATCCTGGAGCGCGCCGGACGCCTCCCCGACGCGGCGATCGCCTGTGTCGGCGGCGGTTCCAACGCCATCGGTCTGTTCCACGCCTTCATCCCGGACAGTGACGTACGCCTCATCGGCTGCGAGCCGGCCGGCCACGGTGTCGAGACCGGCGAGCACGCGGCGACCCTGACCGCCGGTGAGCCCGGCATCCTGCACGGCTCCCGGTCCTACGTCCTCCAGGACGAGGAGGGTCAGATCACCGAGCCGTACTCGATCTCGGCCGGCCTCGACTACCCGGGCATCGGCCCGGAGCACTCGTACCTCAAGGACAGCGGCCGCGGTGAGTACCGCGCGGTCACCGACGACGCGGCGATGCAGGCCCTGCGCCTGCTGTCGCGCACCGAGGGCATCATCCCGGCGATCGAGAGCGCGCACGCGCTCGCGGGCGCGCTGGAGGTCGGCAGGGAGCTGGGCGGGGACGGTCTGATCGTCGTCAACCTGTCCGGCCGCGGCGACAAGGACATGGACACCGCCGCGCGCTACTTCGGCCTGTACGACACCGACGCCGAGGTCGAGGCCGACGCCGCCGACCTCGCCGAGATCGAGGGGGACGCCAAGTGAGCGGGGCCGAATTCCACAGTGAGCGGGGCCAACTGCTGTCGGACACCCTCGCCGGTGCCAAGGCCGAGGGCCGTGCCGCGCTGATCGCCTACCTTCCGGCCGGGTTCCCGACCGTGGACGGCGGCATCGAGGCGATCAAGGCCGTCCTCGACGGCGGGGCGGACGTGGTCGAGGTGGGCCTGCCGCACAGCGACCCCGTCCTCGACGGCCCGGTCATCCAGACCGCCGACGACATCGCCCTGCGCGGCGGTGTCAAGATCGCGCACGTCATGCGCACGGTCAGAGAGGCCCACGCGGCCACCGGCAAGCCGATCCTGGTCATGACGTACTGGAACCCCATCGACCGCTACGGCGTGGAGCGGTTCACCGCCGAGCTCGCGGAGGCCGGCGGCGCGGGCTGCATCCTGCCCGACCTGCCCGTGCAGGAGTCGGCGCTGTGGCGGGAGCACGCCCACAAGCACGGCCTCGCCACCGTCTTCGTCGTCGCCCCCAGCAGCAAGGACGCACGGCTCGCCGAGATCACCGCGGCGGGCAGCGGATTCGTCTACGCCGCCTCGCTCATGGGGGTCACCGGCACCCGTGAGTCGGTCGGCGCGCAGGCGCAGGACCTGGTCGAGCGCACCCGGGCCACCGGCACCGACCTGCCCGTCTGTGTCGGGCTCGGCGTCTCCAACGCCCAGCAGGCCGCCGAGGTGGCCGGCTTCGCCGACGGTGTGATCGTCGGCTCGGCCTTCGTCAAGCGGATGCTGGACGCGCCGGACGACAAGGCCGGTGTCGAGGCGGTCCGCGAACTCGCCGGTGAGCTGGCGAAGGGCGTGCGCCGACAGGTGTGACGCCGGCACCGGCGTGAAGGAATACAAGGAATACAAGGAATACAAGGAACACAAGCAACACAAGCAACATAAGGAACGCTACGGAACATTCGCTCACTCGAACGGGTGGACCTGGGACCGGGGAGGCGCACTGCGCCTCCCCGGTTCGTTCTGGGGGTGTGAGCGAGAAGAATCGTGACGGAAAGCGGACCGCCCGGGAGCGGCTGGCGGTCGAACGTGAGAAGCAGAAGTCCGCGGAGCGGCGCCGGCGGACGCTGATCGTCGGTGCGAGCGTGGTCTGCGTCCTGGGCCTCGCGGCGGTCATCGGCGTGGTCGCCGCCAATGCCGGCAAGGACAAGGGCACCAAGAGCTCCGGCCCGGCCGTGGCGCCGTCCGGGGCCCAGGGCAAGGACAGCCTGGCGATCCCGGTCGGCAAGGACGGCGCCAGGACGACGCTCACCGTCTGGGAGGACTTCCGCTGCCCGGCCTGCCAGACCTTCGAGACGACGTACCGCCCCACGCTCCACGAGCTGACCGACTCCGGTCAGCTCAAGGTGGAATACCACCTGGTCAGACTCATCGACGGCAACCTCGGCGGCACCGGCTCGCTCCGCGCGGGCAACGCGGCGGCCTGCGCCCAGGACGCCGGGAAGTTCCGCGACTACCACGACGTGCTCTACGAGAACCAGCCTCAGGAAACCGATGACGCCTTCTCGAACAACGCCAAGCTGATCGAGCTGGCGGGCAAGGTGAGCGGTCTGGACACGGCGGCGTTCCGCACATGTGTCAACGACGGTACGCACGACAGCTGGGTCGACAAGTCGAACGCCGCGTTCAGGGCGGGCGGTTTCACCGGCACACCGACCGTGCTCCTGAACGGCAAGAACATCTACCAGGACCAGACGATGACCCCGGCGAAGCTGAAGCAGCTGGTACAGCAGGCCGGCAAGGGGTAAGCCGCGGCGGGTGGTTTCACACCCGCCCGTTATGGAGCCGTAGCCGGGCCGCCTGCCGTGGGCGCGGTCCGGCACGGTAGCGTCGACCCTGCCATGGAAGAACTTGCCTACATTCCGAGCCCGTCGCGCGGGGTGCTGTACCTCGGCCCCATCCCGCTGCGCGGCTACGCGTTCTGCATCATCATCGGCGTCTTCGTCGCGGTCTGGCTCGGCAACAAGCGCTGGATCGCCCGCGGCGGGCGGGCCGGCACGGTGGCCGACATCGCTGTGTGGGCGGTGCCGTTCGGCCTCGTCGGCGGCCGCCTCTACCACGTGATCACGGACTACGAGCTGTACTTCAGCTCGGGCCGTGACTGGGTCGACGCCTTCAAGGTGTGGCAGGGCGGCCTCGGCATCTGGGGCGCGATCGCGCTCGGCGCGGTCGGCGCGTGGATCGGCTGTCGGCGCCGAGGGATCGCGCTGCCCGCCTACGCCGACGCCATCGCCCCCGGTATCGCCCTGGCGCAGGCGATCGGCCGCTGGGGCAACTGGTTCAACCAGGAGCTGTACGGCAAGGAGACCAAGGTCCCCTGGGCGCTGCACATCACGTCCTCGGCGGACGGCCGGGTCCCCGGTTACTACCACCCGACGTTCCTCTACGAGTCCCTGTGGTGCATCGGCGTGGCCTTCCTGGTCATCTGGGCCGACCGGCGCTTCAAGCTCGGGCACGGGCGGGCGTTCGCGCTCTATGTGGCGGCGTACTGCGTCGGCCGGGCGTGGATCGAGTACATGCGGGTCGACGACGCCCACCACATCCTGGGGCTGCGGCTGAACGACTGGACCGCGGGGATCGTGTTCCTGCTCGCGGTGTTGTACATCGTGGTCTCGCTGAAGAAGCGGCCGGGCAGGGAAGCGGTCGTGGAACCCGGGGCGGACGCCTCCGCCGAGGACGCCGACGGCGCCGGCGACGAGACCGAGGGTACGGACGAGGCCGACGCCAAGAAGGACGCCGTGGCAGCGGAGGAGCAGGGCGCGGAAGCGACTGCGAAGGCCGTGGACGAAGCCGAGGCGAAGGACGAAGCCGAGGCGAAGGGCGAGGCCGAGTCGGCCAAGAAGAGCTGAGGCGGTTTTCTCGCGGCGGGTTTCGGCGGGCTTGGCCCGGCCGGGACCCGCCGCGGTCGTTCCCGCCGGCGTGGTCGTTCCCGTCGTCGCGGCGGGGAACGCGCTCAGCGGCGGTTGGCCAGTGACAGGGTGCGCTGTGCCGTCGCCACCACCGCCGCGTCGATGAATCTGCCGTCGGGCAGTGCCTGAGCCCCCTGTTCCCTGGTCGCGGCCTTCACGATCTCCTCCGCCTCCTCGATCTCCCGCTCCGTCGGCAGATAGGCCTGTTCGATGATCGGGAGCTGGCGGGGGTGGATGGCGGCCCGGCCCAGGAAGCCCAGGGTGCGGCCGCGGGTGCAGGAGGCCGCCAGGCCCTCCAGGTCGCGGATGTCGGGGTGGACGGACTGGGGTGGCGGGGGCAGCCCCGCCGCCCTCGCGGCCACGACGATCCGGGAGCGGCACCAGTCGAGGCCCGCGTCCTCGCGTACGCCCAGGTCGGCCCGGAGGTCCGACTCGCCGAGCGAGATACCGCGGAGGGCCGGGTGGGCGGCGGCGATGGCGTGGGCGTGCTCTACGCCCAGCGCTGTCTCCAGGAGGGCGTACAGCGCGGGGGTGCCGCCGGACGCGGCGACCGTGGTCTTGGCGATGCGGATCACCTGGGCCGAGGACGTCACCTTCGGCAGGCGCAGTCCGCTGAGCCCGGGAAGGGCGGCGATCGCCTTCAGGTCCAGCCGTGCGTGCGGTCCGTCCAGCGCGTTCACCCGGACGTGGACCGGGACGGGGTGGGAGGAGGACAGCAGCTCGGCCGTGGCCTCGCGGGCGTAGCCCTTGCGGTCGGGTGCCACCGCGTCCTCCAGGTCGACGATGACGACATCGGCACCGGAGGCCAGGGCCTTGGCGACCACCCGGGGCCGGTCGCCGGGGACGTAGAGCCAGGTGAGCGGGGTCGGGGGTGTCATACGGCGCCTTCCTCGCGCAGGGCCGTCAACTCGGCCGGGGTCAGGCCCAGCTCGGCCAGCACCTGCTCCGTGTCCGCGCCGTGCGCGCGGCCCGCCCAGCGGATCGCGCCGGGGGTGGAGGAGAGACGGAAGAGGACGTTCTGCATCCGCAGGGGGCCCAGGTCGGGGTCGGGGAGGGTGGTGATCGTGTCGAGGGCCTGGTACTGGGGGTCCGCCATCACGTCCGTCACGTCCTGGATGGGGGCGACCGCCGCTTCCGCCTTCTCGAAGGCCGCCAGGACCTCGGTGCGGGTGCGGGCGGCGATCCAGGTGCCGACCGCCTCGTCGAGGACGTCGGCGTGGGCGGCGCGGTCCGCGCCGGTCGCGAACCAGGGCTCGTCGATCAGGTCCGCCCTGCCGACCAGGCACATCAGGCGTTCCGCGACCGACTGGGCCGAGGTGGAGACGGCGACCCAGGTGCCGTCGGCGGTGCGGTAGGCGTTGCGCGGGGCGTTGTTGGTGGAGCGGTTGCCGGTGCGTTCCTGGACGTAGCCGAGCTGGTCGTACCAGGTGGGATGGGGGCCGAGGACGGTCAGGATCGGTTCGATGATCGCCATGTCCACCACCTGGCCCTCGCCGGTGCGGTCACGGGCGGCCAGGGCCGTCATCACCGCGTACGCCGTCGCGAGCCCGGCGATGGAGTCGGCGAGGCCGAAGGGCGGGAGGGTCGGCGGGGCGTCCGGCTCACCGGTGATCGCCGCGAAACCGCTCATCGCCTCCGCCAGGGTGCCGAAGCCGGGGCGGTGGGCGTAGGGGCCGAACTGACCGAAGCCGGTGACCCGGGTGAGGACCAGACGCGGGTTGACGGCGGACAGCTCCGACCAGCCCAGCTCCCATTTCTCCAGGGTGCCGGGGCGGAAGTTCTCGATCAGCACGTCGGCGGTGGCGGCCAGTCGCAGGAGCGTGGCGCGGCCGCCGGGCTTGGACAGGTCCAGGGTGATCGTGCGCTTGTTGCGGCCGAGGAGCTTCCACCACAGGCCGACACCGTTCTTGGCGGGGCCATGGCCGCGGGAGGGATCGGGTTTCGTCGGATGCTCGATCTTCACGACCTCCGCGCCGAAGTCACCGAGCATGGTGGCGGCGAGGGGGCCCGCGAAGAGGGTGGCCAGGTCGAGGACGCGCAGGCCGGTCAGCGGGGCGGTGTGGGTGGGGGTGTGGGGGG
>Ga0182008_10002375_pt1 | contig 11835 bp, 8 predicted proteins | sample Sormic07211129_1_FD_120482 | JGI IMG/M metagenome (GOLD analysis project Ga0182008, IMG submission 120482) | Rhizosphere microbial communities from Sorghum bicolor, Mead, Nebraska, USA - 072115-129_1 metaG | ecosystem: Host-associated > Plants > Roots > Rhizosphere | place: USA: Nebraska...
ACGCGCTCCGGAGAAGGGAGGTGCGTTGTCTCGCGATCGCGTACCGACGGTCTATTGTGGGGCCGGACTCTTCTCCGTCTGACGCCGAGCGGCGGCCACGACGCTGTCCGCGCGCGCGTTCGCCGCGCGAACGATATCCGCGGACTTGTCGTCCGCCTGCTTTCGAAGCCGGTCCGCGGCGGGCTTCGCGGCCGCCTGGACGAACGGATTGTCGCCCGCCTTCGCCACCAGCGAATCCGCCTGACGATAGCCTTCCGTCTTCACCTTGTCCGCAAGCGCCTGCGCGTCCTTCCGCATCCCGGCCGCGCGCTGCTCCGCCGCCTGCACCAGTTGCGACGCCTCGGCGCTCGCCTTCGTCGTGACCGCCTCCGTAACGCTCTTCGTCACCGACGATGCGAGGGAGCTCACGTCGACCTTCACCGTGGGACTCGTCACCGTGCCCCCGATCTGCACCGCCAACGGAATCTCGGGCGCGGCGGCGAGGTTGATGCCCGCGCCACCAGCCTTCGACACGAGGCCGGCGATCGCGTCGTTCGCACCTCCTCCCAGCATCGATCGCGGAATGCGAAGCCCGAGCGTGTAGAGCAGCGATTGATCGAAGCCATTGGAGCCCGCGACATTCATGGAGATGCCGCCGGCCTTCACCTCGAAGGGCTTCACGACAAGCCGGCCATTCTGAATGGCGAATGCCGCCTTCAGCGGCTGCAGCGTGGGATTCTTCAGGAACTGCAGCTTGGTCACATCCGCGATCTTCTGCAGCGCCGGGAAATCGTGAAGCGCGAGCTGTGTGGTCGTCTGCGTCCCCGTGCCGCTGAGCGACGGGAGCTGCGGCATCATGTTCTTGCCGAGTGCCCCGCTGAGGTTCAGGGCAGTGCTGACGCGACCACTCGCGTATTTCGCAACGGGCGCGAGCGCCTGAACGGTGGAAAACGCCTGGAACGCCGACGCGATGTCCACATTGCTCATCTTATAGGCGACATCGAACCTGGGAAGCGTAGGAGTGGTCGTCTCGTACCATCCGGTGACGCCGATCTGACCGCCCAGCGCGCCCATCGTGAAATTCTCGAGGGTCGCACGCTGATTTCGGATGGTGAGCCTTCCATGCACGTTCGACATCTCGAGCTTGTCGTAGCTCAGCTTCGCCACCGTTGCGTCGAGGGTGAAGTCGATCTTCGGCGGTACGGGGATAGTCTGGAGATCGCCCTCGCCGCTCTTCCACTCGTCGAGATTGAACCGATTGCTCTTGACCGTCGCGCTTCCGCGAAGGGTGTCATCCTGCAGGACGAAGCCGAGCAGATTGTCGAGCGAGCCCGAGGCTTGCACGTCGCTGCTCCCGACGGTTCCGGCGAATGACCTGAGCTGGGCGTGCTGCGGCGCCAGCACGAGGGACGCCTGCTGAACCGCGAGCGGATGCGGAAGCGTCTTGCCCTTCACGGTGATGTTCGCGGCGTCCACGGTGCCACTCGCAGCGACCTTGTCGTACTGCTTCCTCCGGACAGACGAGAGTCGGGTCCGGACTGTAGCATCGGTCGCGATTGTGCCGGAGAGCTGGTCGATTCCCTCGAGCTTGACGGTGTGGCGAAGATCGGCGAGGTCGACCTTGCCGGCGACGCGTACATCGACGTCCGGATCCGAGATCGGTGTGCGCAGCAGCATGTGCGCGTCGATCGGGTTGTCGCCCAGCAAGACATGGAATCGATCGAGCTTCACGACCGTGCTGTCGGCGCTTCCTCCCGGATTGCTGAGCGAGAGATCGACGAAGATCGAGCGTGCCGGAAGCGGGAGATCTACATATTGGAACGTGGCATCGTTCACCTTCGTGTTGATCGCGAACGATGGGAACGCTCCCTGCCCGTAGTCCCCCTTTACTCGGCCATCGATCGCGAAGCTTCCCGTGGTCTTCAGCTTGTCGAAGTCGTGAGCGTAGATCGCTGGTACGAGCGAGAGAATGTCTCGGAAGTCGGTGGCGGGTGACTTGAACGCGAGGTCGAGAGCGAGTCGCTGTCCGCTCGAGGCAACCGAACCCGATGCTGCGAGCTCGAGCTTATTGAGCGAGAGCTTCGTGCTCTTCAGCGTGTAGATCTTCTTGGCCAGATCCGCCTGCACGTTGGCATCGAGGCCGAGTGCGACGCGCTTGAGGTATGGGATGCCAGCGAACGCCACGCTCGCAGTGTCGGCGTGTGCCGTTGTTCGAATGGCGATCTGACTCTGGCTGAAGTCGCCACTGAGCTTCGTGTCGAAGCCGACGATGAGCGCCTCGAGCTTCGACTGTCGATTGTCGACCGACACGTACGCGTCGTCGATCTCGAAGTTGCGGAGGCTGACCTCGAGCGGCTTCGAGGACTGCGGCTCCGGCTGCGTCGCGGGCTTCTTCGTGATGTCCCAGTTGGCGCTCCCATCCTCGAGCTGGATGAGCGCGAGTCGCGGATGGTCGAGCTCCACGGCGCGAACGACGAGCGGTTTGCCACCCATGACGTTTCCTAGCACGCTCGCGAGGTCGAGAACGATGCGAAGATGACGAACCGACGCGAGGGTATCGTTCTCGAAGCGCCCGGTGCCGACAGTGGTGAGGTCATCGAGCGTGAACGTGAGGTGCGGGAAGCTCCGGAAGAAGGACAGCCCGACGTCGCGCCAGTCGACGCGCGCGTTGACGTTCCGATTCACCTCGAGCTTCGCCCGTTGCGCGATGCGGTCGCGGAAGAGCAGCGGCGCCACGAGCAGCAGTACGAGCACGAGAGCGACGAGCGCCGCTACGGCGGTGGCGATTTTCGCACGACGATTCATTCAAGACCTCAAATGAGCACGGGGAGTGCTGCGCAGACCCCCGAGGAAGTGGCGGCGTCCCTGTGATTTGCACGTCCGTCCGATAACGGACAATACCATGCTACTCGACGATCGGGCATACGCCGGCTATCGTGAGGGTGCCCGCTGACCCTTTCGTAACGTCATTCCTGCACTCGACGGGTGTGCCAGACTCCAATTCCAACCTGACCACGCGCGGCGCAATCGTCATCGGCGTCTTCGCCATACTGTGCGGCGTATTTCCGGTGCTTGCGGGACTCGGAGTAATCCACGTTCACGCCGAGCCCGGGACTCGACCGTGGGTCGCCGTCGCAGCCGGCAGCATGTTCATTCTTGCGGGCCTGGCAATCATCAACAACTACGCGCTGGGTCATGCGTCCACCACTGATGGCACTCTCCCCGATGGCGCGCCACTGATCGCGAGGGTGGTGCAATATGTACTCGGGCTCGGGATCGTCGGATTGATGTTCTCGGTGTTCGCCTGGGTCGCATTCGGCTCGGGCGAGCGACACTTCTCATCATCGATCTCGATTCCATTTTGGTCGCGCTCGAGTCACAGCTCCGAGCGATCGGGGCGCATCGCATTCGGAATCGCCGCCGGATGCATGGGGCTGTTCTTCGTTTTTGCGGCCGTGAGCGGCGCCAGGCGCGTTTGGCGCAGCACACGAGGAGGAGCGGAAGGGAAGTGAGTGTTACTACGGCTTCTCAGAACCGCTCTCCCCGCGCCTCGCGAGACGAGCTTCCCAGGCCACGGATGCGAGACCACATGGTGTAGAAAAACACGGCAAGCCCGGCCATCTGTGCCAGACCGCACACGACGATTACCCAGCGCACGAACACCGCTGCGAGCGCCGGTCGAAGCAATTCGCCGATCGTTCGAGCCGCGGTGCCGATCGTGAGTAGCCAATACGCCGCCTCGATGAGCGGCGGACGATAGCGGGTGTCCGCCTTGTCGGGGCGCGGAAAGAGCCAGAGCGCGACGCCCAGAATCATCATCATGATGAATCCGACGAATACGGTATGCGTATGTGCGCTGACTTCGTATTCGGAGGGTTGTCGATGCCAGAGCTCGCGCCTGATGATCATCCATCCACCGATCAGCAGACCGAACATCAGGAATGCGATCGCTGTCTTGATGTAACGCCTGACGAGCGAGTGCACGTACTATTCCTCGACGATCAGCACGCCGATCGCACCTTTCTGTCCATGGCCGAACGCGTGATTGACGAACACGAATTCTCCCGGCACGTCGGCCTGCAGTTCGAAGATCATGCCCCCTCCCGCGGGAACATCGAACGTCTGCACTCCATGAATTGCGCTGGCCGGGGGCGCGCCCAGATAGACCGTGTCGAACTGCTCACCCACAATGTGGAATGCGCACGGATGTGTCGGTCCGGCGTTGACCACATAAAAGCGAACGAGATCTCCGCGCTTGACGCGGATCGGCGCCTGCTGATACTGGCCGGGCCTGCCATTGAACGCGAATAGGTCCGGTAGCGTCGCGAGCATCTTGTTGTAGTCGAACGGCGCGACGCCGTTCTGGGGCGGGCCAAGGTAGAACTCGTTCTGGACGAGAACGAACTCCTTCGCGGGGCGAAGCGGTGTCAGTGGATCGACGATGATCGCGCCGAACATGCCGGAGCCGAGGTGCATGAGCACGGGCGCTGTGCCGCAGTGATACAGAAACGCACCACTGTACTTCGGCTTGTATGTGAACGTCAGCGACTGCCCGGGAATCACCGAGCGAAAGGCGACCTTCGGATTGATCTGAGCCGCGTGAAAGTCCATCGAGTGCGGGATCCGGCCGGCGTTGGTGAGCGTGAATTCCACCGTATCGCCCTGCCGCACGTGCACGATGGGCCCGGGCATGTCACCCTCGAAGGTCCATGCCGCGACGACGGTGTCATCGCTCACGCGTATCGCCGTCTCCCTCGCGGTGAAGTGCAGTCGCGTCGTTCGACTCGATGACACGGGCGGCAGCGCGGGATCGAATCGGTGGAAGGCGACGTTCCCACCCGTCGTCGCCGGAGTGGTGGACGAGGACGGCATCGCGTGATGGAGGGTAGTGTCTACACGACTGTCCGGGTTCTGGTTGGACTTTGGCACCGTAGAGGCGACTTTGGTCGTGTCGCTCTGTACGCTTTCCGGCTTCGAACGGGTGCACGCGGCTAGATACGCCGCGAGCGCAGTCGCTGTAGCGAGAAACCGGCGTCGATTCGTCGGCTGCTCGCTCGCGTGCGCAAACTCTGTTGCAGGCTCCGGCAAGTCGTCGGTACGCGAATTGTCCTCGAGCTGAGGATGCGTGGCCGTGAATTGGCGAGTGTGGTCTACCATGGTTTGCGAAGTCGAAGGGGTTGAAAGGAGAGCTCTCCAGGTACAATCAACGTGCGTTGGCTGCTGCAGGGGTGCACCGAGCCGCCGAACGCTCTGGAAGCGAAGATAGTCTGCGACGCGACGGCGCGAGCGCAGCGAGCCGAGTACCAGCGCCGCCGGCACCAAGAGTTAGAAGAAGCTAGACATCATCTAGCGGTCATTCCACCAGTGTCGTACCCTCCAGTGTGGGCATCTATCGCCCGCTCCCACTCGTTCTGCGTACATCCCAGACAGGAACCCTCCCAGCGTGACCGCGTCGATGCACCCTCCGGATCCGAACTGATGGACGGTACCACGAATCACACGGATTCACGACTCGCGTCAGCTCTCGCAGATCGATACCGCATCGAGCGCACCCTCGGTGAAGGCGGTATGGCGACGGTGTACCTGGCGGAGGATCTCAAGCATCGCCGCAAGGTGGCAATCAAGGTGCTTCATCCGGAGCTCTCAGCCGTCCTTGGGCCCGACCGGTTCCTCAAGGAGATCGAGCTCACAGCCAATCTGCAGCACCCGCACATTCTTCCGTTATTCGACAGCGGAAGCGCCGACGGGCTGTTGTACTATGTAATGCCGTTCGTAGAGGGCGAGACGCTGCGCACACGCCTCGCGCGCGAGCGTCAACTTCCGATCCCTGACGTCCTGCGAATCGCAACCGAGGTGGCGAGCGCCCTCGACTATGCGCACCGACGTGGCACTGTGCATCGCGACATCAAGCCGGAAAACATTCTTCTTCACGATGGTGCGGCGCTCGTCGCCGATTTCGGGATCGCGCTCGCAGTCCAGCAGGCAGGGGGTCAACGCATGACGCAGACCGGTCTGTCGCTCGGAACTCCGCAATACATGGCACCGGAGCAGGCGAGCGGAGACCCGAACATCGATCTGCGAGCCGACGTGTACGCGTTGGGCGTGGTCGCGTATGAAATGCTGCTCGGCGAGCCGCCGTTCACCGGGCCGAGCGCGCAAGCAGTGGTGGCGAAAGTGATGACGGAGGAGCCGCGCCTGCTGATCCCGCAGCGTCGGAGCGTGCCGCCCTACGTCGAGCGTGCGGTGCTCAGGGCACTCGAGAAACTGCCGGCCGATCGATTCGCGAGCGCGGCTGCGTTTGCCACTGCACTGACGGGCGCCGACGGCGACGGTGGCACTGGGCGAGGCTCGGAATACCCCGATCGGCACTCGGCTCTCAGTCACCTGACTCGCGGCCAGATACTTAGTGCTGTACTTATCGCGATTGCTCTTGTCGCCGCCGCATTCTTCGCGGGCGACCGTGCGGCAAAACCGGAGTCGCCCGTTGCCGGGTTGGCTCGCTCGTGGAAGGTGACGTGGGAGCACGGGCTCGAGGTCGAGCCGGCGCTTTCTCCCGATGGGCGGTACGTCGCGTATGCGTCCGGTACAACGGCCGACATGCGTATCTACGTGCGACAAGTGACGGGTGGGCGCACCGCGCGATTGACCGATGACTCGTTGGTCGTCCAGACGAATCCACAGTGGTCACCCGACGGCTCACGCATTCTTTTTCTGTCGAACGGCGGCGTGTTCAGCGCTCCATCCTCTGGAGGAGCGGCGCGACCGGAGATGCAATCACCGTCGCGGAAAGAGGTGATCTCTGCGGCCTGGGCGCCGGATGGACGCACGATTGCATACGTGCTCGGCGACTCGGTATACGTCCGGGCCGCCGACGGTCATTCGCGATTCTTGGCGCGAATTCCGGAGGCATCGCTCTGTCAGTGGTCCCCCGGAGGCGATCTGCTCGCATGCACATCGGGCAACTCGTATTACTCGCGCGTCGGACACCTGTTCGGAAATTTGTCACCGAGCCGCATAATGGTCGTCCGCGTGTCCGACGGTGCTACCGGGACGCTCACGGATAGCGTGTCCATCAATCAAAGTCCGGTGTGGTCGCGAGATGGGAAGTGGGTCTACTTCGTATCGAGCCGTCTTGGTCCTCGCGACATCTACGCCATTCGCGTCGCGGGCAGCGGCCGAGCGTCCGGCATCCCTCAGCGACTAACCACCGGTCTCGGCGCGCACACCATCTCCCTCTCCGCAGATGGCAGGCGCATCGCGTACGACCTCTACATCGCAACCTCAAACGTGTGGTCCTTACCCTTTCCACCCAATGGCGCGAAGCAGGCAGCGGCAACGCCGATCACCACCGGCACCCAGGTCATCGAGAGCGAGTTCGTGACCGCGGATGGCAAGTGGCTCTACTATGCATCCGATGTGAGTGGAAATGCGGACTTGTACCGTCAACGTCTACCGAACGGTGAGCCGGAGCAGCTGACCACCGACTCGAGCGACGATTTTTCACCCGCGCTTTCGCCCGACGGGCGGGAAGTTGCTTTTCATTCCTGGCGCTCTGGTTCGCGCGACATCTACGTCATGCCGCTCGACGGAGGGCCGGTAACGGCTGTGACTGCGACGTCAAGGTTGCAGGAGGCGGAACCCGACTGGTCCCCGGACGGTCGCGCTCTGGTGTTCAACATCTTCGGCGTCCCGGGCGGAGTCGACGTCGTGCGCAGAAACGCGAACGGCTCGTGGGGGAATGCTGTCGAGCGATCACCCAATGGTTCCTGGGCCGCATGGTCGCCCGATGGACGTTGGATCGCCTACACCACGAACTTTCTTGGCGGATCGCTGATGATCATCCCGCCCGACAGCGGTGCTCCACGCATGCTGCTCGATTCAGCAACGAGCAAAGGGGTGTATGTCGAGCAGCCGGTGTGGAGCACGGACAGCCATTCGATCTACTTCAAGAGTCACAACACCCAGGGCAACGCCGAATTCTGGTCTATTCCGGTGACGGGCGGCATACCGACGCTGCTGACCCGGTTCGAAGACCCGCGTCAGCCTTCGAATCGGCCGGAGTGGGCGATCGGTGGAGGGCGAATGTTCTTCACTCTCGACGACAGGCAAAGCGATGTATGGGTCGCCGACATCGCGCATCCATGATGGGACGAGAGGCTATCGCAACCGCTTGTTGAGCTCATGACTTCCAACGTTCCAGGTTCACATGTCGGAGAAGATAGTTCATCCGCCGCTCACCGTGGTAAACCTCGCCGCCGAGGGCGCCGCGAGCACCGAGCCTTATCGCAATGTGGTGATCAATCGCGTGAACGAAAGCTGCCTGCGGTTGGCCACGTTCGAGGTGGAATACCGCTGGCATTTCCATCCTGATTCGGATGAGCTCTTCATCGTCATTGACGGAACGCTGGAGATTGATCTCGTTGGTGAGCCGACTCGAAATCTCCAGGTGTGGGACATGATCACGATTCCCGCGGGTGTGGTGCATCGGACCCGCGCTCGTGGACGCACGGTGAATCTCACCTTCGAGCATCTCGATGCGGCGACCACGTTCGTTAGCGATCCCGCCTAGCCGCTCACGCACCAACATAGGGAGCCCGGCGCGTCCAAAATAGGGAGAGCTCCCGACGCGCGCGCCGCTATGCACCACGCATTCTGGTTCGCATGCCCGATCGCGAGCTCCTCTCACGGCGCAGCTTCCTCCTCGATGCCGCGCGCGTTGCAGCCGCTGGATTACTGATCGCCGATCTCCAGCTCCTGGTGAGCTGCGCTCGCGATGAAAGCAGCCGGGATGCCGGCTTCGCGCACCTCACTGCTGCGGAAGGGCACACGTTGCGCGCATTCGCCGCGCAGATCATTCCAGCCTGCGATGGCGCGCCCGGAGCCCGCGAGTCCGGCGCCGCGTACTTCGTCGATCGTGCGTTCGGAATGCCGTTGTATGCCCAGTCGACGGTGCTCGTGCGTGAGGGCCTCGCGGATCTCGACACACGCGCGAGATCGGAGCTCGGCCGTCGCGACTTTGCTACGGCAACAGACGCGGAGCAGATCGCGATCATGCACGCGATCGAGGCCACACCCTTCTTCATGGAAACACGCAAGCTCGTGATCATCGGTACGCTCGCCGACCCGTCGTACGGCGGCAATCGCGGCGGCGCGGGATGGTCAATGCTCAGCCTGGAGTCGCGGCCGAGCTTCACCGCGCCCTTTGGATGGTACGACGCGCATTCGGCGCCCGACTCGCATTGGCGCACATGACCGGCGCTCCGCACACTCAGCGAACGTTTGCCGAACGCGACATTGTCGACTTCGTGATCGTCGGCTCCGGCGCCGCGGGTGGGGTATTGGCAAAGGAGCTCGCGACCGCCGGATTCGACATCGTCGTGATGGAGCAGGGACCGTGGCTGCAATCCTCGCAGTTCATGCACGATGAGCTTGCGGTCGAGCAACGACACGACCTGCTGAACATCGCCGAGGAGCCCTATCAGACGTTCCGAGCCACTGAAACCGATGCGCCGCGCCGGAACACGGGGCTCGCCTTGCGATATCTGCGCGGTGTCGGCGGGAGCACCGTGCACTTCGCGGCGAACTACTGGCGGTTTCGGCCCAGCGACTTCAAGGAACGATCGATATGCGGATCGGTCCCGGGTGCGAGCCTGGAAGATTGGCCCATCTCCTATGAGGAGCTCGAGCCATATTACACGAAGGTGGATTGGGAGATCGGAGTTTCCGGCGCCCCGGGTCCCTTCGATCCGCCGCGCTCGCGCCCGTATCCAATGCCGCCGCTTCCGATCAAGTCGTCTGGGGTGTTGCTCGAGCGCGCGGCACACAGGCTCGGGTTGCATGCGCAGCCGGCACCCTTTGCGATCAACTCTCAGCCACGCGACGGTCGCTCGGGTTGCATGGCGTGCGGCCACTGCGCGAATTATGGCTGCGAATTCGGTGCGAAGTCGTCGACGCTCGTGACCGTCGTTCCCAAGGCCGTCGCGACGGGCAGGTGCGAGGTTCGCACCGAGTGCACCGTCTTTCGCGTCGACACCAATGCCAAAGGGCGCGCGACCGGCGTCGTGTACTGGGATCGCGACGGACGAGAGCGACGACAGCGAGCGCACGCGACGATCCTCGCCGCGAACGGCGTCGAATCTGCGCGCCTGCTGCTCATGTCGGCATCGTCGCAGTTCCCGCACGGTCTCGCGAACTCGAGCGGCATGGTTGGACGCAATCTCATGTTCAACTGCTACGAGAGCACCTTTGGCCGCTTCGAGCACCCACTCAATGAGTACAAGGGTGCCGTCGCCGGGCGCATCATCCACGACTACTACGAGCACGATCCCGCGCGGGGATTTTACGGCGGCGGCGGCATCGACGCGCGCTTTCCATACAATCCAATCGGTTTCGCGCTCTCCATTCTGCCGCCGGACGTACCCTCATGGGGCCCCGAGTACGCTCGCGCGCTGCGCGAATACTACGCGCACACGGTGCGATTCACCGGGCACATCACATCGCTGCCGCAACCGACGAACTACGTCGCACTCGACTGGGAGCACACGGACTCGCGAGGGCGTCCTGCTCTCTCGCTGACGTATGCGGATCATCCCGATGACCGGAAGGCGCAGTACTGGTTTCAGTCGAAGACGCACGCACTCATGGAAGCCGCGGGCGCGAGCAAGATCTGGAATCAGCCGATCGCGCCCAGCGATGGCAGCGTGCACCTGCTCGGCACCGCGCGCATGGGAAACGATCCGGAGAAATCGGTGGTCGATCGGTTTCATCGCGCACACGATGTTCCAAATCTCTTCATCTGCGACGGAAGCAGCCTGGTCACGTCGGGCCGAGGCCAACCGACGATGACGATCCAGGCCCTCGCGTTTCGCGCCGCGGAGCACATCGCGCGATTCGCTCGTTCGCACGCGATCTAAGAGACGAACGGCCCGAGAGTACACCGCGCGGTGTTTCCGTACGGGTTCCGCATATATTTGTTGCAACGACTGCTCACCACCATCGGTCGAGCAGCGAATGCCAATGGAACTCCTCGAGCGCACCGACGAACTCGCGATACTCGACGCCGCCACTCGCCGCGCTGCGGGTGGCTTGGGGAGCGTCGTTCTCGTCAGCGGCGAAGCCGGAATCGGCAAGAGCGCTCTGCTCGCGCACGCATTCGCCGGCTGCAAGCCGCACAAGGTGCGCGTGCTCTGGGGCGTGTGCGATCCGCTGTCCTCGCCGCGCCCCCTGGGTGCTTTGCACGACATCGCGCGTCAGACGGGCGGAGCATTGCTCGCCGCCACCACCGCGCCCGATGCGCGCGAAGCCCTCTTCGGCGAAATGCTCGACGAGTTGCGCCGCGGTGCTCCGCCGACGACAATGGTCGTCGAAGACGCGCACTGGGCGGACGAGGCGACTGTAGACCTGCTCACGTTCCTGAGCCGCCGTATCCAACAGACGCCGGCACTACTCGTGATCTCCTATCGCGACGACGAAGTCGGACCCGCGCATCCGCTGCGCCTTCTTCTGGGGGCGCTGTCGTCCGATCGCGCGCACCGCATCGCGCTCGGGCCGCTCTCGTCGGAGGCTGTGGCTTCGCTCGCGCACTCAGCGGGCAGATCGCCCTCCGGCCTGCACGAGATCACGGGCGGGAACCCATTCTTCGTGACCGAAGTGCTCGCGTCGCCTCGGGACACCGTTCCGGTGACCGTGCGAGACGCGGTTCTCTCGCGCATCGCCGGACTCTCCCAGGGCGCGCGAGCTGTCGTGGAACTCGCCGCGGTCGTGCCATCGCGCATCGAACGCCTGCTCGTCGACTGGCTGCTCTCGCCCTCGTCGTCAGCAATCGAGGAGTGTCGTTCGAAGGGAATTCTCCACGGC
>Ga0182008_10002377_pt1 | contig 11828 bp, 10 predicted proteins | sample Sormic07211129_1_FD_120482 | JGI IMG/M metagenome (GOLD analysis project Ga0182008, IMG submission 120482) | Rhizosphere microbial communities from Sorghum bicolor, Mead, Nebraska, USA - 072115-129_1 metaG | ecosystem: Host-associated > Plants > Roots > Rhizosphere | place: USA: Nebraska...
TCCTTACGATTACGTCAATTAATTCCAGTTCTGTTTCCATGACAAAAATTTCAGATTTAACCCTTAAAGAATTTGATGAATAATTTTATCATAAAATTCATCCTTTGAAAAGCAAGGATCTTCACAATGAGAGCCCCTGTTCAACGTCTTTCCTCTGTCTTAGGATGAGCCGTCCAATTCTAGATAATACTTTGTTTATAAATAACACCGTTTTGATACGTACTTGCTCTATCTGTCCAATTCCAGTTGACGAGTCTATATGACGGCAGTTGCAAATGGTGTCAAAGTAGCTGTTATGAGTTTTGTATACATCTATTTCACTTATTTATGATGTGACATAATGGGCTGACTACATGATGTGAATGGAAAAGGTCAATAAAAGATCATGAATTATCTAATCTGGCTAGCTCCTTTTTATATCAGATGGTACTCATTTCATCGCTTATATTGGTAGAAAGGATAGCGTAAAAAAAACTTAAGAAAACATGTTAAGGCGTATTAAAAAAATCCTGGTATGTCATGTTATTCGAACTTACCTACATTTTATTAGGAAACGACACTTTTTAAGGAGTATTGAAAAAACTGAAAAGAGGACAATTACAATAACCCACTGTTATATGATTCTGAAATATGCTAAACAAAACCACAAACTTTTTTTAAATGCCCAGTAAGCCTCATAAATAGGAGGTAGTATAAGCATACTGATAGCTTGTTTCTTTGTAATCATATTGTATCGTCTGGCAATGCGACCTTGTTCTAACTGCACGTTCTTTGGAATATGAATTATATGTGGATCAGGTTTGAAAACTATGCCTGTTCGTGTCTGCCTTGTGCCCTCAATCTTTGGATAATGGTCTACTAAATAATTTTTCACTTTCTTCCATTTCATGTTACGTTTTTCAAAATTAAAACTTATTGCAGCATCCTCTCCGAAAGGTAAATCTAGATCCATGCTGAGCACAGGCTCTCTCTTGAGGAGTGTTTGACCAAACCTGCCATGCACTGATTTTGTGCAGTCTATCTGAGTATCAAATCTATAATGATCAATTCTACATCCTTCTATCGCATCCCATTGGCTCATGTACCTTTTCATATCATCAAACCATCCTCTTCCCAGAATTATATCTGAATCAATGATGGCTACCCATTCAGTTTCTGCCTTGGAAAAGCCGAATTTTGTTGCTTGGCCGAGGTTGAGCTCAGGCTTTATATATATGCAAGCCTTGTCAAAGGAAGATGCTATTTCGAGTGTTTTGTCAGTAGAACCTGCATCTACTATTATTATACGCCTTACTGGAATCTCATTATATATTGACTGTAAACATTCCTTGAGAAATTCCTCCGAGTTTTTTGTCCTTATGATTACATCTATTAATTCCCCTTCTAGCACTGCCACTACTAAGACAAAAAATCTATCTTAATATTAAAAGTATTTCCTAATTTGATAGACAAAAAATACTTCCATTGACTCAAAAAGTCAGTTTAAACGATAGTATACAAAAGAACACATGAAAGCATCGGTTAGAATATAGGCAACATTTTAGGATAGAAAAGGCCAAGTCAATGAAGATAGCACATATAAATAATATTTCTGGTGTAGCCTCTATAATTGCAGAACAACAAAGGAAACAAGGGTATAAAGCAGATGTGTATGTCTTTAATAACACAATTTATAATCAGTTTGGAGGAATTAAATATTATTACAAATCACCTATTTCTAGATGGAATCTCTTTAGAAAACTAAAAGAGTATGATATATGGCATTACCATTATCCATATGGCTCATTAAAAAGTAATTTGGAGAAACGAAATAAGAATAAGGTATATTTAAAGCACTACCATGGTGACGATCTGCGTGGTAAACATGAGGATGATTTTTGTCTAGTTTCTACACCTGACTTATTACAATACGCTCCAAATGGCAAATGGTTGCCTAACGCTATTGATATCGATGAGGCAGAATCAATATCCTCAAGAAAAAACCAGCAAAAAAACAGCAGTATAATACGAGTGGCACATTATCCACATTATAAAAAAATGTATAATTTCAATGATTATTATACTGATGCACTTACCACGCTACAGAATGAAAAAAGATGTGAAATAATAAGACTTTTACATCTTTCCCATGTTCAGACTTTAGAAACTATTGCTATGTGCGATATAGTAATCGGTAAAATATTGCCAAATATCGGCTGGTTTGGAAAGTTTGAACTTGAAGGTATGGCACTTGGTAAACCTGTTATTGCCTATGTTTCTGATGAATTATATGAAAAATACAAACCACCGGTATGCAGAACTACTAAAGATACATTTAAGGAAGATTTAGAAAGCTTAATTGAGGATGATATTGAAAGAATCAGGTTAGCCAAAGAAGGACGTAATTATATCAAAGAATACCATTCTGCAGAAGGGATATCTAAATCTGTACAGGAGTGTTATGAGAAACTACTTTAGGTAATACTCAGTTTATACAAATAACGCCATTTTTTGAAATGTACTTGAACAAGAAAGGAGTATGTATATGTGTAACTCAGCATAAGCATAGCATTTATTGATTGCTTTGGTTTTTGCTATTTGTTGCAAGAGTTATAATAATAAGAAATAAGAGAACAATTGAAAAAGATTTGCTAATGGCTTGAAGAATAAGAAAAAGAAGAAGAAAAGCGTATCACAAGAATAGATTCATTAGTTTTAAGAACATGGAAATATTTTTCAAAAGGTTGTTTATAAAATAACCGTTGGTAAATATTAGCAACCTCTTGACGTTAAGATATGATCCTACTTCAGTGAGCACAAATGAAATTAGAAACATCACCTATAAAGAAATATCAAACTGGAGACAACATGCTAATGGCATTCCATCAGATAAAGACATAGAAAATGCAATTAGACGACTAATAAGGACGAGAATTGAAGAATATCAGGTAAGCCGTATCACAGTTGCTCTAAGTAGCGGTACGGATTCAAACGTTATACTTTCTTTAATTCGTAAAGAGTTTCCAACTATCAATATAGAATGCTTAACCGTGAGTTTTGATGATGGTTCTATAGAATCTGTTGATGCAAGAGAAACAGCAGAAAGCCAAAATGCAGGCTTTCATGAAATTCATGTAGAAAATCCACTAAGAGATTTACCCTTACTTTTGAGTATTATTAAGGAGCCACGATGGAATGTATATCAATATTATTTTATTGAGAAGGCAAGATCTATTTCAAACACATTATTTACAGGAGATGGCGGTGATGAGTTATTTGCAGGATACATATTTAGATACAAAAAGTTTCTTGAAAATGTTAAATCTAATTATTCTTGGCAAGATAGAGTTCAAACATACCTTCAATGCCATGAACGTGATTGGGTGCCGGATCAAGAGGATATGTTCGGGGCAAAAATAGGATTTGCCTGGTCTTCTATCTATCTTTTGCTAAAGAAATATTTCGATAACGATTTGGATCCTTTAGAACAAGTTCTTCTTGCAGACTATCATGGTAAATTGATGTATGACTTCATACCTACCAACGAGAAGTACTTTAGACACTTCAATATTAAGGGTATAGCACCACTATTATCCAATGAGATAATAGATTTGTCCATTAGAATTCCAGTATCCCTAAAATATGATTTTGCTTCGAACATAGGAAAAATTCAGTTGCGTGAAATTGTAAAGCGTAATATTTCATCATATTCTGCTGAAAACAAAAAGATGGGTTTTGGCATGGATTTAGTTAAATTTTGGTTTAGAATTGGAAAGGAAATCGTAACTTCAAATTTAGAGAAGGGCAGGATATTTGAGGATAAAATTATAAACAGGGAATGGTATATCAAGTCATTAACTAGAATAAGCCAAAACAAAGATCCACGCTACATAAGTAAAATGCTACAATTGCTAAGCTTAGAGATATGGTATAAATTGTTTATCACATATGAGGTGAGTTCTACATCTTCTTTATAGAAAAAATACATAATATTTCCAGATTATATAAAATATCACACATTTCACTATACTATATGATAGAATTGAATAATGAAATATTATTTACTTACTAATTATACAAAATGCAAAACCCATTGTTCTTGGTATCTACAATCCCTAGAGAGGAATAATAGTCCACCTTTGGTTGAGACGATAATAGATGATGATAGAATCTAAGATAGGGATAAGGGGCATTTGAATACTGTGTGATTTAGAGGCAAGTTAATAATAGTCAAGAAACGCCGGAATTTTTGTAACAACTAATGTCGACACAATATTTGTAAACTGTAATAAATCTATATCATGATAACATATTACAATGATGACTTTGCTATGTTTATGATCAACTGGTTTTTGACGCCTCTATAATACAAAGGAAGAAATTACAGTTGAATGGTATGATATATTACAGTTGAACAAGACCAGAATACGCAATATTATCTCGTCAAAAAATAATAACTTGAGAAGACGTTGGCTTGATTTTAGGAATGGTCATGGTATTTATTTGGTATTTATAATGACATTTGCCAATTTCGTTACTATTCAATATGAATTATTAATTAAAAAAGCACCTTTTTTAACTCATTCAATTTTCAGTAGTATATGGATTTTTGCAATAGTGTTTGTAGCAGCATATGTACCGCTTGGCATGATTATTGGGTACTGGCATAGAAAAAATCAATTCAGTGTAGAAGCTGAAGCCATGTTCAGTCAAAATCAGATTGGTGCAACAATACAACTGTTCATTATAGATTTGATTGATGGGAAAGTAACCGAAGAGGAGAAACAGCAAATGCGAACTTACCTATTAAAAATAATGAAACGCAGTACCAGACCACCAATCGTTAGCAATGGAGAGACTAATAAATCGCCACAATCTGAGCCTAAAGTCAATCCAGAAAGAACACAATAATTATCTCTAATCAAAGATAGAATATAGAGACTCATGCGTATACTACATGTGTGGGATCAGGCTGGGGTAGCCTACACCCTTGCAAAATATCAGCAGCAGGTACAAGGGCATGAGGCAAAAGTAATTATGATTGGAAATTATAACAAATATGGAATTAGTGAGTTTTACAAACAATACATTCTAAATGCTGCATTAGAAGAATTTACTGAAAAATGTATAGAAAAAGCAAAATCGGCTGACATACTTCACATACATAGCAGAATTGACATACTTCTAAAGCTTCGCCAGAAATTTGGTAACTCAAAAAAGATCATTCTCCACTACCATGGAACAGACATACGTGGATTAAAGAAACAAAAGCTTCCACATCGATCGCAGCTGTCGGATCTCGCTATTAGATCAATAATGATGTATAGAAGAATACGGGATAAAGTACTGTTTAGGAAACGAATGCATATCAAAGCCCAAAGAATGGCTGACACAGTTATTGTGTCTACTCCTGATCTTTTACACCTTGTTGCAAAAGGCATACATCTTCCAAATCCAGTTGATACAGATCATTTTAAGCCAGACTCAATTTCAAAAAATGAACAGAAAGAAGCTTTGACCATAGATACAGAAGTAACTGACATACAATGGGCGCTAGATTATTGTAAAAGACACAACATTAGTCTAAACATTGAAGTTTACAATAGAATCAAAGATCCCATAGTGTATAAAGATATGCCAGAGTTTCTGAGAAGATACAAGACATACGTTGACATTAGATTTGTCAACAAAACTATTTTACAGAATCTTAGCAAGACAGCTTTAGAAGCGCTCGCATGCGGCCTCAAAGTGTTAGACTATCAACTCAAATACCGTCAAGGCCTGCCACGAGAACATGATCCAATAAATGTAACCTCCCAACTCTCAAATATTTATTCACAGTAAATACCTTTGCTTGAGCTTTTTTGGTAATTTCTAGATTCAAAGGTTAGTTCTATGAAACCTAGGCCTAAAAGCGGGTGATAAAACTTATGTCGGCATCATACTATATGATATTCTTTCAACGTTAGTATGTAGGATTGACTTTTCGCCTTAATTCTATTATTGTTTGTTTCTATCTATTTATCAAGACATTAAAGACATAATCGAATTTTTTATTATTGCAGACGTATGGCCGTCTCCAAAAATTGGTTTTATTTTTTGATTACTAGTTGGCGACGGCATCCAATCTCTGGTAGCCTTGACAATCTTCTTAGTATCTGTGTCAGTGAGTATATTCCAACCAGACCTCACAGTTTCTATCCATTCCGTGTTTCTTCTAATTGTTATGCAGGGCACAGACAATAAATATGCCTCCTTTTGAACTCCACCAGAATCAGTTATTACCTTTTTAGCATTTTGCATTAATTTGATAAAGTCAATGTAATTAACTGGTTGGATTAACTTTACGTTTTTGCATTTTTCTAATCTACTATACAAATCTCTTTTTTTCAGCAAGTTTGTTGTTCTTGGATGAATAGGGAATACTATTTCTATTTCAGAAAGAGTTTCAAAAGCACGAATTATTGAAATTAAACTATCGTGTGAATCAGTATTTTCTGCTCTATGCATGGTAAAAAGAATATATGCTTTTCGTCGAAGTTGTAAATTCTCAAGAATTAATGATTTCGATGAGATTTGTACTGCGTAATTAATTATCTCCACCGCAATATCACCACTATAGACTATTTTTCCAAACACATATTCTCTTTCCAAGTTCTCAATAGCGGTTTGAGTCGGTGCAAATAAGTAATCGCTAAGCTGGTCGGTCAATATTCTATTAATTTCCTCTGGCATTCGCCTATCGAAACTTCTCAACCCAGCCTCTACATGAGCAACGCGTATTCCTGATTTCATTGCAGCAAGAGCACCTGCAAACGTAGAGTTTGTATCTCCATATACCAGAACAAGGTCGAAATCATTATACTTTAGAAAAATCTTCTCAAGTTTCTTAATCATCTCTCCAATTTGAAATCCAGGTGTTGCAGAACCTACATTCAGATCAAAATCCGGTTTTGGCAAATCAAATTCCTTGAAGAATATTTCAGATAATTTATAATCGTAGTGTTGACCGGTATGTATTATAACATGACGATGGTGATCAGAAAAAGTACGAATGGCTTTGTGTATTGGCGCTAGTTTAATAATATTTGGTCTAGCTCCAACTACAGATGCAATTTTCATAACTTGGTATACTAATAAAGATAATTAGGTATAATTAATTACTGCTAGGTTCTCTAAATTAGGATGATAATTATTAAGATTTGTTATTGTATAGTATCAGTGGGATTATAATATTTACGGCAAGTAGACCTAATAGAATTGGCCATAGCCTGTATCGAAGGTATTATTTATTTATTATTTCAGTAGGATCAAAACAGTTAGCAACAAGAGTAGCCTATCTTATATTATTCTGGAACATGAACGTCTATTTAAGATATGAATGTTTTCTGCTGCTAATATTATTACCGCCGTCTTAGCAATATTGACTTTATTCTGTCTTTTTGCCTTTCTCTTATTGCATGCATCAATTCATCATCAAACACAGAGTAATAAGGGTCTGACTGAGAAGGTCTATAAGATATGTAATTCATTAGCATGCTCCATGAACCTTTAAACCCAATATCACTATTGAAAGCGTTCGCGATCACTCTGCCAAGAACATACAATGGATGATAGCCTAATGCTTTCATACTCATGCCAAATTCCCTGAAGTTATGTGAGTGTCCTAACTCGTCAAGATGGTCGTATTTGGCTTCATGCAAGACCCTTACCTTGTATCCGTTTGTTAGTGCCCTTTCTATTATTTCAGATTCATAGCCTACTATTGTTGGATACTTTCTATAATATTTCCTAAAGAAAGAGTTCCTGACAAATCTACCGCCACCATGCGGCGAGGTACTCTTATTTCTTGTAAAATCTCCTGAGCAGACTACAACATCTTTATTTTGATCCATGAATGCAAGTATCGTCTCTGCATAGCTGGGAGAGTATTTCATATCTCCACCAGAGATCATGTGATATTCGCACCCACTAGCATATCCACATTTTTCTGCATGCTCGACCGAGAGATTCCAAAGATAAGGTAATCTCTTATAATCTCTTTTCTTGCTATATGTATTGATGACTTCGATGATGTTCGGATAATCTTCTTTGTATGAGTTAATTATTTGTTCAGTTCCATCTCCAGAACCATCGTTTACAACTATAATTTTGGTTGGCCTTACTGTTTGCCAAACCAATGATCCTAATGTGTCATGGATTGTCTTTTCACCATCTCTAACTAGTATGAAGGCATAATATTCACCATACTTTGTATCTTTGTTCTGTTCTAGTTCTTGTTCCTTTTCACTCAATATCATTTTGTATAGACCACTTTGCTAATGAGAGAATCGAAATTATCTAACAAAATTGATTGCTTTGTTTTTTCATCTATTTCTGAGTCCTCGACATTTGCTAACATTGCTCTAAAAGAACACCAGGGAAAATCGCTCCCGAAAATTATTCTCCTCTCATCGATTATCCTTACCGCGTATTCTAGGACATGTGGGGTTGTTATCCCTGATGTATCAAAGAAGATATTTTCGAGGTCTGCTGCATCTTTTAATGCTCGCTTTACTATTGTCGTATCTGTACCTCCCATGTGGGCCATAACCAATTTGATCTTTCTATATTGTTTTGCTGCATCTAATGCGTGGAGATAAGAAGTATTGGAAGATCTATCAGCATCCTTGTATCTGCCCGTGTGGACTATCAAGATAGCTTCTTGGCTGTCAAGGAATTCTAGTATTTGCCTATATACAGAAGCAGTTATTGGTAGAAGCTCAAAAGCGCCATGGAATTTGACGCCGATAAATGCACTACCTAAGTTGGATCTTAATGTTTCAAGATCCTTTTCAATGCATTTCTTCTGGATCCAATAAATAGCGTAGATACCTCTATCCCGATTTTTCCCAGCAAATGCCATTACTCTCTTATTGGTTTCCTCTACGTCTGTTTCAAATGGAAACACGAACATCTTATTAATATTGTATTTTTGCTTGAACTGGATTAAATTTCTTTCAAGTACAGGACTTACTAATAACGGGGTATAACCGAGATGAACATGAGAATCATTTACTATCGTTTGACTAATTTGTTTTGCCAATTATTCTCCCGACCTTGTCTTTGCCACCTCTTACACGAGAATAAGCAGGAATATCTTTTGTTACTAAGGTATCCATATCAATGACTGAAAATCTGCCGATCCGTATGCCAGGTAATATCCTGCAAGTTGCTCCCACATTTACGTCATTTTCAATTACTGTCTTTAGGAGTGTGAATTTTACATCTGGTTTCATTCCATGTCTGCCAGGTGTTATTTCTTTTGTATTTGTGATAGTTGTCTTTGGGCCTATGAAGCAATTATCACCTATTGACATGCCTTTTGCAACCAATACAAGAACCTGAATTGTAACATAACTGCCTATTTCTGAATCACCGTCAGAAACAGAAGAAGTTCCGAATATCGTATGTTTACCGATTTTTGTATGTGGCCTTAAAACTGCATTTGGCCCTATGACTGCACCCTCATCGACAGAACAACCTTCACAGATCCTGGCTCCGTCCTCTAGTTTGCAATTATCTCCTATACTTACGTTTTCAAGTATGGAGACAAAATGCCCTATTTTTACGTTGTTCCCTATCTTTGCACTTTTATCAATGAACGAGGATTGTAATGTCATAATTCATCTCCTATAATCATGACTCATGCATAACTCTTCTGCTGAGCTGGTTTGACCTATTTATAGTTAGCTTACACTTATCAATACTTACCTGAAGCATGTTGATGATCATGCCTACATATGTTCTTGAAATGCCAAAGGAACTTGGTGAAGCTCAAAAAAAGTTAGGTATAGAAAAATGTACAGCTGTTTAACGAATCAAGTTATGTTATTTCTGCTATCAACCCCAGTTTCAAGGCCACCATCAATGTCCTTCAGGAGAAGGCTACTATAGAAAACCTGAATCTAAGAAAATGATAAATGGAGAAAATAATGTGTGACTGACTAACAAGTCAGACAGTTGCAAGGATCTAAGGTAAAGAACTCATAAATGAGTATGTTATTTTTAGTATTGGTAGACTTGAGGATCCTGCACTTGTCACATGAAGGATTACCAGATTGGAGAATAGAGAAATCAGCAATCAGCGCCTCAAAACTTGGCCACGAGATTGTATTTGCCGGAAGAAAGAATGCAGCAGTTAGCTACAACAGAAGGATTTTTCTTAAAATATATGAGGTTAGTTGGACAGCTAAAGCTAGACTAGGAATTCCCTTCTATTGGCATTCTGTTAAAAAGCAGGTTGAAAAAGTCGTAAGAGATGTAAAACCAGACATAGTACATGCACATAATATTTTTTCAGCAAGAATGATATCTGAATTTGGAGTGCCTTTTGTATATGATGACCATGAATATTGCTCCAGATCTTCAAGGTTATTAACTGAGATGGCAGAAAAGTTAATTTTGAGAAGAACAAAGACAAAAGGGGATATTGCCAAATACATTGCGGTCGATTTACCCATGTATGTAAGAAGGATGTTTATAAATAGATATGCGATACGTTTATGGACAAATTGGGAGAAAGAATTGGTTTCATCTACTCCTACAATTACAGTATCCAATAGAATTGCTGAAGAATTAAGAGTTATAGGTAACAATACTGACAAAGTATTTGTCGTTCCAAATTTTCCTATGAAGTTGGAAGTTCAAGCCTTAGAAAAGCCATGCTTTCATACTAGATTATCATCTGCCTATGCAGGCGGGGATGGACATAATAAAGAAAAATATCCAAACAAAAATATTGATGGTCTTACTGATACATTTACTAATTATGAGATTGGACATCTGACCATTATTGGTTGGGAAGGAGAATCATCTGAAAAGGTAAGATACACTGGTTTTATATCCAGGCAAGCCATGTATGGTGAAATGTCTAAACACTCGATTGGGCTAATACCTTGGAAAAAACATTGGTCACACGTATTTACAAGCCCTAACAAACCTTATGAATACGCACATGCAGGTCTTTTTGTTATGTGTACCTCTTGCCTAAAGCCTATATTGGAAAACTTGAAGGAAAATTGTGTTACTTTCGAAGATTATAACGATCTAGTATCACAATTAGAGTATTTCAAAGAAAATTTAGATGATCTCTATAATAAGAGATTGAAGATATTTGAGTTTGCTCGGAATAACCTAATTTGGGAAAACTATGAGAAGAGTATTTTTCATGCTTATCAGTTGTGCTAGCAAAACTCCAATCTTCTTTTTCCAAGAGCAGGTTCTAGCACAAACGTGTGTCAGTTTGCTGTAGCAAGAATGTTTGTAAAACTTTATCAAATTTCTCGGGATACTGATACATTAATCCATGTCGACCTCCTTTTATTTGCACAAGCCATGCTCCAGAAATTTTTTGCACAATAATTAATGAATCAGCGGCAGGTGCGGAAACATCCTCAGTTCCAGTATGACCAATGTTGGTATGGATATTTTTGCTAGATTACTACAAATGTCGCTTTTATTGGTTGCAAACCAGTCTTCTACTAAATTAAACTGCTGTTTTAAAGTATTAGGAGTAACAATTTCGTTGGATTCTGTCCATTATTTCCATTGGTTTGTGAAGAAGCAAGGTTTGTATCTTCTCTTGTTTTTCTTTGCCATCATCATTAGATTCTTTGGGCGAAATAGGGTTGATACCCATGAAAAAGCCTAGGGCATGGAATACTTTAGAACCTGTGGGTCCTCTCCTTCCTATCTGTGACGAGACAATAATAAAAAATACACCACCTAGTGTCACAAAAAAGTGAAATTGCAGTTTGGAGATGATATCAAAACATTCTTGTATATCGGTTAGTTAAGATGTAAAATCA
>Ga0182008_10002379_pt1 | contig 11821 bp, 11 predicted proteins | sample Sormic07211129_1_FD_120482 | JGI IMG/M metagenome (GOLD analysis project Ga0182008, IMG submission 120482) | Rhizosphere microbial communities from Sorghum bicolor, Mead, Nebraska, USA - 072115-129_1 metaG | ecosystem: Host-associated > Plants > Roots > Rhizosphere | place: USA: Nebraska...
CGGTCATCACGCCAGGGTTTTGCATCCCCCTTTCGATGCTGCTCATGTAAGAGCGATCGATGTGGCTGCGATGCGCAAGTTCTTCTTGTGAAATGCCATGCGTCTTGCGCAATGCCTTGATGGCGGTCCCAAGCGCCAACAGCGCTGGGTCGAGGATCCGGCCGAGGTGGAAGGGCTGCGCCTGAGAGATCTCCAAAAATACGGATCGCCGGATGGCCCTACTTTTCAGCAGGAAGTACAGAAGTACCAATCGCAGGGCCTGCAAGGCGATGATGTCTACCACTCGATCATCGAGGGAGCATCGAGGACCAGCGCGGAGTACAACAACAAGTTCGGAATCAAGAAATGACGGCCAGCCATCTGGAGACCCCGATCTCGTGGACGAAGACCGGTGACGCGGAATTCCCTTTTCGGGCGACCGACGCGGACGGCGAAGCGCTCGTCGTTCGATTGAACGACTTTCCCGAAGAGCCGATGTACACCCTTCTGCGCAACTCGGTTCCGCTGGAAAGCTTTGATGATTGGCCCAAACACTGGCGCGTCGAATCGTGACTTGGCTCAAGGGCCTGAGGAGGGTCCCAATGCGGCGAGGCAGGCACTCACGTCGTGGATTGGATTCGCGCTGCCGGTGCTCGCATGGGGGTATTTCGCAACGGATCGTTGACATGTGGCGCACCGGCATGTCTTCGAAATTCAGTTTCGAATTCGTGGACCATCCCGCGTGCGTGAAGCCCTCCCTCGAGCGCTTTCCTGCGCCACGCGATCGCCATCGCATTCGATGCTTCGTCGGTCCACTCCTGGTTTGTGAACATGAGGAGATTCTGCCGCTGCTGCTCATCTCTGTTACCCCGACTGCGCATGCGCTGTCGCGCGCAAGCCAATGCTCAACACGGTGCCTCTGCATCATTTCGCTTTCGTGAACGCCCGTATTGGCCAGATCGCCATTTGAAGGGTGACAGCGGTATCGGCATCGAGGCGTTTCCCTGAGCCATTTCTTTCTTCCCCTTGCCTCTACCAGCGCCGAACCGCTGTCGAAAGCCAGTGTGCGCGGCGCAAGTGAAGCCCGCGTGAAGTCTGTGCAGGAGTCCCGTGAGACGATACCGGCCGTCTTGCAATAAGCCACCCTCGGATCGGAAAGGCATGCGCCTGCGTGCGGTGAGGCGTGCTTGAGGTCAGGCCTTCTTTCCGATCGATCGCCGACAACAGCGATACCTCGATCGAGGCGACGGCCCTTTGCGAAACAGCGAAGACGGCTTGTGGCAACAGGCTGTTGAGCTGCGAGCCGATCAAAGGTGTGCTTGACCCTTTCGGGAGCGCACGCGGAGCCTCGAAGCCAGGCCTCCTGCAATGCACGTCGGGACGTCTCGCTCGCGTACCGACAACCGCGATCCGTGTGATGGATATGCCGCAGCCGCCATCTACGAAGATGATTTGATATGACTTGCGAATTCGAGCAGTGACTTGCGCTGTTTGGCGTTCAACTGACCGAACCACAGGATGAGCTTGGCGAGCTCGTCATCCGCGGCATAAAAGTAGGGGGCCGGAACGCCAAGCTCGTCTGCCAGCCGATGCGCGAAAGAAATGTTTGGCTCATGGACCCCGCTCTCGTACCGAGAAATGCGTGCACTGGCGGTGCCATCATCCAGTCCCGCCTTAACGCCAAGCTTGTCTTGCGGCAAACCTGCCGCCAATCTCGCAAGTCTAAAGCGAGCACCGAAGACAGAGCGAGGAGATGGGTTGGGAGGCACTCTACGATAGTCGTAAGTCCGACTTTTCGCGTATCTACGTTTTTCGTAGGACCAGGACCTGCGCGTTCCGCTTCAGGCAGGTCTCTGTATGCCCCATCGAGCAATTGCATCCCCTCCTACCTAGCGCCCGGCCTCTGCGACTTCCGGTCTCGGTGACGCGCGCCCCGCCGCGGCAACCATCACCTGTCGTGCGCAGCCTGTCCGCGGCGCGCATCGGGGCGCAGGTGCGGGCGCTGCGCATGGCGGCTGATGTATCCGGTGGGGCGCTGGCGAAGGCCTCGGGGATTTCGGCCTCGATGTTGTCACGCATCGAGCGGGGCCTGGTCTCGCCTTCGGTGGAGACCCTGGAGCGTCTCTCGAAAGGTTTGGGCGTGTCGGCGCCGCGCTTCTTCGGCGATCAGGCGCGGCGGACGGACTTCTGCCATGTGCGTGCGGGGCGGGGCGTTGTCGTCGATCGGATCGGTGCGGTCTCCGACTACCGCTACGAGTTGCTGGGCCACCTGCTGTCGGGCAACCTCTTCGTCGAGCCCTACCTGGTCACGCTGCTGCCCGGCGCCGATCCCTACGTGACCTTCCAGCATCCGGGCCTGAAGTTCCTGTACTTCCTGTCCGGGGAAGTCATGTACCGCTACGGTGGCAAGTCGGTGGCGGTGGGGGCGGGGGATTCGCTGCTGTTCGAAGCGACCGCGCTGCACGGCATCGAAGCGATTCAGAGCGGGCCGGTGTCGTACCTGTCGGTGGTTTTCACGCTGCGCGAGTAGGCTGTTTTTGGCGGCATTGCCGCGCAGCGGGGCAACGCATGCCCATTCGATGGTCCCCCCCCGAATTCTCTGCATGCCGAATTCGCCTCTCTGTCCATAGCGTTCTCTCGGTGTTCGGCATGCCGAGCTGGTCAATGCTCAGCAGGTAGGGCGGTATTGACGTCGCAAGCGATCATCTGCCTTCCATTCTGATGTCTGACGGTCAGTCGATCTGAATCTTGGCATCCTTCACGATGCGCTCGTAGGTGGCCGCTTCCTTGTCGATGTAAGCGGAAAATTCGGCCGGAGTACCCGGGGAGGGCACAAAGCCCTGCGGCCCGAGGCGTTCGGCCACGAACGCAGAGCGCATGGCCGTGGCAACCTCCGCCGAAAGCCGCTCAAGGATCGCTGCAGGCAGCTTGGGCGGCGCCCACAGCCCATACCAGGTGACCATTTCGAAGCCGGCAAAGCCGGATTCCGCGACCGTCGGCACATTGGGCATGGAGGGCAGGCGTTCGCGCGTGGTGACGGCGAGGGGCTTGAGCTTGCCAGCCGCGATGTTGGGAGCAGAAGACGGGATCGCGTCGATGATCACGCTGATCTGTCCTCCCAAGACATCGTTGAGTGCACTGCCCGTGCCCTTGTAGATGACGATGGGCACGTCGAGCTTGCCGTCTCGCTTGATTGCCTCCTGCGCCAGGTGCATCGGAGATCCGATGGCCGAAGTTCCAAACGCATACTTCGACGGCTCGCGGCGGGCCGCCGCGAGGAACTCTTGCAGATTCTTGCCCGGCACACCCGGGTTTGCCACGACCACCATCGGCACCGACCCCAGCAGAGAAATCGCCGTGAAATCGGTCTTCACGTTGTAGGGCGTCTTCTTCATGAGAAAAGGGCTTGCGACAAGCGTCGGCGATTGAAGCAGGAGCGTGTAGCCGTCGGGCGGTGCCTTGGAGGCGATGTCGCTTCCGATGGATCCGCTGGCACCAGGGCGGTTGTCCACGATGAACGGCTGGCCCATCTGGTCCCCCAGCTTCTGGGCCAGCACCCGGGCCACCAGATCGACCGTGCCGCCCGCCACGTACGGCACGATGATTTTCACGGGCCGCGAGGGATAGTTGTCCGCGATGGCCGGGATGCTTCCAGCACACAGCGCAGCGGTTGCGATCGCTCGCAGGAAGATTCTCTTGTTCATTGTTTGTCTCCGGATGATTTGAGGCTCGGCCTTGCGAGCGCCGTCTCAACAGCAATTCATCTTCAGCAAGCGAAGGGCGTTGCCGAAATAGATGCCATCCTGTACGTCCTGTGGAAGATCCAGTTCGTCGATCGCCTGGGGGATGGTCCTCAGGAACATCGGTCCCCCTTCCGGATCGAAGGGGCAATCGGTTGCAAAGACCACCTGCTTCGGATCGAAGAAGTCCAATCCGCAACGAATCCCCGACTTGCCGCCTGCCAACGCCGTGTCGACATAGAACATCTTGAAAAAATCGATGGGGCGCTTCTTCATGCGCTTGAGCAGCCCCTCGTAGTCTTCGCCCGATGTCCGGGAGCCGAACTGGTCGAGTCCCGGGCCGACGCGTCCGTCGAAGTACGGAATCATGGCGCCCATGTGGTGCGTGATGACTTTCAGCTCTGGAAGGCGTTCGAAGAAGCCCGAGAAAACCATGCGCGACATCGCCGCGCTCGTTTCATAGGGCCAACCGAAGGTCCACCAGATCTCGTACTTCGACTTCTCTTCGCTCGCATAGTCCGGCATGGACGCGCCGCGGGCCGGATGCATCCACACCGGAACGTCGTACGTCTTGCTGGCCGCCTCGAAGATGGGCCAGAACTCCGGATCGTCCAGCGGCCGTCCATTGACGTTGGTGAATACCTGGATGCCGCGTGCGCCGAGGACCGCGATGGCGCGCTCCATCTCCTCGAGCGCTGCCGGCACGTTGTTCATGGGAAGGGATGCGACAAACGCGGGGAACTTGTCCGGATGCGCATCGCGGATCTTTGCCATCTCGTCGTTCGCCAGGCGCGCCATCTCGGGCGAGGTCTGCGGTCCGGCGATCAGCTCGATGGGAGGATTGGAAAGCGTCAGGACTTGCTGATAGCCAGGAAAGTCCTCCATCATCTTCAGCCGCGCGTCGAGGTCATGGAGGACCGGAATGGTCAGCCATCGCTTGATCGCGCCTTGATCCTTGGCGATCTCGGCCATCCTGTCGAAGTAGGCCTTCGGCAGGATGTGTGCATAGCTGTCGATCTTTCGCATTCTTGCTTTCGTTGGTCGACGCCATGGGTCGGCATCAGGTTCTTCATGCGCTCGCGACAGCGGCACCGTCGGGCCGAGGATCGCGTGGAACTTGTCGCTTCAATTCACTATTGGTGAATTATGAAGTGAAAAAATGGACCCCACAAGGCCCCATGCGTCGTTGCGGCTAGCGCAGCGCGTAGGCGGTGACGACGTCAATGATGTGCAGCATCCGCTGGGTCAGCATCTTCTGGCTGCCGAGCTCGCAGCTGAAGCCGACAGAGAGCGTGTGGATGTTGGACAGGTAGAAGTAGGCGCAGCCCGCCATCGTGATGTACAGCTGCATGGGGTCGATGCCCGCGCGGAACACCCCGTCCTTCTGTCCCCGCTCGAGGATGTTCGCAAGGGTCTGCAAGAGCGGGGAATTCAACTCCTTGATGCGGGGCAGGGCGGCCAGGTGCTTCGCCTTGTGCAGGTTCTCGCTGTTCAGGAACGTGATGAACTCCGGGTGCGCGATGTAGTAGTCCCAGGTGAATTCGACGAGCCGGCGCAACGCAGCGAGCGGCGCCATGTCCTTGAGATCGAGGTAGAGCTGCGCGTCCCGGATCTCCTCGTACACGCTCTCGAGCACGGCGGAGAACAGTCCATCCTTGTCCTGGAAGTAGTAGTACACCAACCGCTTGTGCACGCCGGCCTCGGCTGCGATCCGCTCCAGCCGCGCGCCGCCGAGACCATGCACGGAGAACTCCTTTCTCGCCGCCTCGAGGATGGCCTTGCGTGAACGATCCGCATCGCGCGTCCGGGCTTCTGCTGTGCTCGCTGTCTTCATGGGCAATTCTTCGACGCGGCTCGCCGTTGCCGAGCCGCTAGGGTTAATGCGTAGGCAAGTATGGCTGACATGCAGGGCTTTCCGCTCCACAATTCACTAATTGTGAATTAAAGCAATGAAGCGGCGCACTCATTCATGTGGGTGGTCCATCCCGGTTCCGCCGCATTCCCATCAACCATCGAGGAGATCTCGTGAAGAAGAAAACCATCGCGGCCGTGGTTGTGCTGTCCTGCGCCGGTGCGGCCAGCGCGCAATCGTCCGTCACCTTGTTCGGAGCGCTCGATGCGGGTGTCAGCTACTACAGCACGACGAGTTCCTTCTACAACAACACCGGCCGCCTGCTCCTGCCAGGGGCCGACATCAAGCGCAGCCAGACCACGCTCTCCAACAGCGGCACCACGCCGAGCCGTCTGGGATTCCGCGGCACCGAGGACCTGGGCGGCGGCCTGGCCGCGAGCTTCTGGATGGAAGCCGGCCTGGCGAACGACTCGGGCACGGGTGCCGGGCCGGGCAGCGTCATCGTCTTCAATCGCCGCTCCACCGTGAGCCTTTCAGGTCCGTTCGGCGAGGTCCGCCTGGGCCGGGACTACACCCCCACCTACTGGAACGACGCCGTCTTCAGCCCGTTCAGCACGCTGGGCGTGGGCACCAACGTGGTGTCGAGCGTCGGCAGCAACCTGCAGATCGCGAAGGGACCCGGCTCGGCGGTCTCGGCGACGGACAACTACATGCGCACCAGCAACAGCATCGGTTACTTCTTGCCGCCAGGGCTGGGCGGCTTCTATGGCCAGGTGCAGTACGCGCTGCACGAGAACGCAAGCCAGAGCAATGTGCCAGGCACGCCGAGCGCGAAAGGGCGTTTTGCCGGCGGCCGGCTGGGTTATGCCGCCGAAGCGCTCGACGTGGCACTGGCCTATGGCGAAAGCACCGCTGCGGATGCGACGGCACTGGACGCCGCGGGGGTGGCGACCGGCGCCCGGCTGCGCGAGAAGATCAAGACCCTCAGTCTCGGTGCCTCCTACAACTTCGGGGCTTTCAAGCTCTTCGGGGAACTGTCGCAGGTGCGCGATGTTTCCGTCTCGACGGTACCTGTGCCCGTCCTGGGCGCGCTCAGCACGCGCGAGACCGACAAGTACAAGGGCGGCCTGCTCGGCGTGACGGTGCCTGCGGGCGCCGGTCTGATCAAGGGCTCTTACTCCTGGGTGAAGTTCGACAATGACCTGGGGGCTGCTGCCAGCCCCTTTGCCGCCGACCGCGATGCCTCGGTTCGCAAGCTCGCCATCGGCTATGAGCACAACCTCTTGAAGCGCACTGCGCTGTACGCCACGGTGGCGCGCATCCGCATCAAGAACGGACAGAACAACCCGGCCATCATGGCTGCGAGTACCGGCGGCACGGCAGGCTATCTTTCCAGCGGTGCTGGTGTGTCGGGCTATGCGCCTCGCGGCGCGATGGGCTACGACTTCGGCATCAGGCACGTGTTCTAGGACAGGAGGAAAAGACTGCGCTGCGCATGAGGTGCCATTAGGAATCGCTGGTTGCATGCCGAGCCTGCATTGTGGGCTCGGTCAGGCTTCCCCAAGCATTGACCAACTGTTGGACGATTTCGGCGACTACCCTGCACGCAGGCGAAAGCTTCCCCTGCTTTGGGAACGCCAGCGTCACGTGACGAAAGAAATCAGGCTTTACGAGCTTGCTGGCTCGAAGGCGGCCCTGTTGAAGCTCCTCCGCAATCGAATACGGCCCCCATCATCGAATAGAGGTCTGTCGTATTTGCCACGAGTTCTTTCTGCATCGTCAATGAATCAGCGGGAGCGCCGCGGGCGCGAGCCGCTTGCCCGCCACCTTCAGGGTGTCATCCGAGCGACCCAGCACGAAGAAGTGGCCCTCGTGGTCCTCCTGCACCAGGTCGCCATGGGTCCAGCAACCGGGCACCGCCCGCCAGTAGGTCGACTTCAGGCGCGCGAGGTGAGGCGCCCCGGTCCCGCACGCGCGATGCTCGCGACCTGACGCGACAAAGAAGGCATCGGTGACCACGCGCTTCGGCACAGGTGCAGGGGCGCTGCCGCTCCGTCGGACCGAAGACATGCTGGGGCAAGTCTGCGCACAGGTACTGGAGATCCTCCGCGTCGGTGGCCTGGCGCACTGCGCGGCGTCGCGCACGTCCCGCATGAAGCTCGAGCAGTTCCTGCCGCATGGCGGCCGCCACTTCGGCCCGAGCGGGAACGCCCCGAACAACGGCGCGCTCGCCCGTGCTGCGAAAAGTCGATCACCCGAACCAGCGATCGCTGGTCGAAGTCCGCCATTGCAGGTGCCTCATGCGTCGTGTTTGCGCGGGTCGCCCGCCGACATGCGCCGGACGGCCGGCCGCTCCATCGACCTGCGCATGGTCGGCAGCCCTGCGTCGACGCCGATCTGCAAGCGTGTCGACTTCCTGGTGCGTCAGGGACCTTTGGCGCTCAGATCGAGGAGGACGGTCGGGATCAACTCGGACACCGTCGGATGGATTGGCACGGCCCAGCGCAGCGTGTCGATTGTCTGGTCCGCGTGCATCATGTCCAGGATGCCGTGGATCGCTTCGTCGCCGCCTGTGCCCAGGATGGCCGCACCCAGGATCTTGCGGGAGTCGGCATCCGCCACGACTTTCATGAACCCCTGGCTCTCGCCTTTCTCGACCGCACGGCCGACCCGGCTCATCGAGCGCTTCGAATACAGGAGTCGCCGTCCGTCTTTTGCCGCCTCGGCGTCGGTCATTCCGACCCGCGCGAGCGGTGGATCGATGTACAGCGCGTAGCCGGGCAGGCGCTGGCTCACGCGCCGGTCGGCGCCGTCCAGAAGGTTGGCCGCGACGATCTCGAAGTCGTTGTAGGCCGTGTGCGTGAACGCCCCGCGGCCGTTGCAATCGCCCAGTGCCCAGATGCCCGGCACGTTCGTCTGAAGCTGGTCGTCCACGCCGATGTAGCCGCGGGCGTCGACTGCAATGCCCGCTTGTGCCAGGCCGAGATCGTCCGTGTTGGGGCGCCGTCCCATCGCGAGGAGCACATGGGTGCCGGTCACCGATGGTTCGCCCTCCTTGCAGTCCACGTCAACGCAGACGCCGGTTTCGTGCGCCTTGAAGCTGATGCATTCCGCGCCGGTGCGTATGGCAATGCCCTCTGCCTCGAGGATCTCGCGGACCGCGGATGACACATCCGGGTCTTCGCGCGCGATCAGACGGTCCGCGCGCTCCACGACCGTGACCTCGGCGCCAAAGCGGCGGTACATCTGCGCGAACTCCAGCCCGATGTAGCTGCCGCCCACGATGACCAGGCGGCGCGGCAGCGTTTCCAGCGCGACCATGTCGGTGTTGGTGAGAAAGGGCACCTCGTCGACGCCGGGCAGGTCAGGCACCTGCGCGCGTGCGCCGACATTGATGAAGATCTTCGGCGCGGTCAGTCTTTGGTCGTTGACATCGACAGTGCCCTCGGCAACGAACCGGGCGTGGCCGCGAATCAGTTCGACATTGCGCATGCCCGCCAGCCATTCCTCGTTGCCCCTGCGCGAATCGAGGATCACCTTTCGAGCGCGGGCGGCAACGGCCGGCATGTCCATCGTGACGGGGGATGCCACGGAGAAGCCGTAGTCGCTCCCGCGGCGGGCCGTGTGGGCCGCGTAGGCGCTCGCAATGAGCGTCTTGGTGGGTTTGCAACCCGTGTTGACGCAGGTGCCGCCGACCAGATGGCGCTCGATCAGCACCACCTTGTGTCCCGTCGCATCCAGCCGTCCTGCAAGCGACGGGCCCGCCTGCCCGGCGCCAATGATGATGGCATCCACCGCTCGCTCGGCCATGTGCTTTTCCTTTGTGTTGTGGAAGCGTTGAGTCGATCCTGCAGAGGCTGCGCCCGAACGGGGAGCGTCGGGTGCACCGGGCAGAACCGTGACCTCGGGGATCTTCAAGGACGGGCTCGTGCTCGACCATTCCAAAATTCCCCCGTAGTTTGCGACGGCGCGGGCGGCTTGCGAATCGGCCCAAGGTGCGTAGATTTGCTCCGATCCAGGGAGATGCCCGTCCCCTGGCTCGTCGTGACGGTCGGAGCCAGGCCGCCGGCGGTCCGGCGAGGGATTCGGATTCTTTGGAGAAGCCCGCGGATTGCTGAGCGCAGCTGCCGGCTCCTTCGATGTACCTCGTCTGTCGTGCGGCACCCTCATTGGCGTCTTGCGCCAGCCAAGCACGCCTTCTCGAGATGTGCAGGTGCGAAGACCAGGAATTTCTCTCAACAGCGTTGAGAGTTTGAGCCAGGCGGATAGGCCTGGAAGAACTGCCGCAGGCGGCAAAAATCGCATGGAGCAGTTCCAACTGCGACCGCCTGCCGTGCCGCTGCAGCTGGATGATGCATAGCAATTGCTATACAATTTAACGATGAAGACTGCTCAACTTCCCCCGGTTCGTGTGACGGCTGCCGTTCGAGAGCAGATAGAGGGCGTGCTGCTCGAAGGTGAAACGCTGTCGCATTTTGTCGAGCAGGCGGCGACCGATGCTGCTCGTCGCCGCAAGGCACAGCAAGATTTCGTGGCGCGTGGACGCGCCTCGCTAGCCCGTGCGCTCGAATCAGGCGAGTCCTATGCGGCAGACGAGGTGCTCGCTGCGATGAAGTCTCGGATCGACATCGCACGCAAGGCTGTCGAAAGGGGGCGCAATGGCATCTCGAAACGGCGCGCGTGACTTACCTTGTGCGCTTGACGCGTGAGGCATTGGAAGATCTGCAGCGTCTTGAAGCCTTTCTCCTCGAGGCGGCTCTCAAGCACGGAGACTGGGAACTGCCGGATCGCGCACTACTGGCCATCCGGAGAGAATTCCGCATCTTGGAGTCCAATCCTTTCACCTGTCGAATTGCCTTCGACGACCGATTGGAGCGAGAGCTCGTCATTCCGTTTGGTGCCTCGGGCTACGTTGCCTTGTTCCATATCATCGGTGAAAGAGAGATCGTGGTGTCTGCCATCCGGCATCAGCGGGAGGACGACTATCACTGACCGTGAGGTCGTCCACGCCATCAGGCATTGGGCCCCAGTGCCCCTCCTGCGTAGTCACCGTCCAGTGCATCGCCCGAGAGGCGGCGAGTCTCAGGTATGTGCCGTCTCGTCTTGCTGCGCCTCGCGTCGGCCCGAATAAAGCGAACGGAGCGTAGGGCTTGCTGCGATGTGGAGCGTGACACAAGGAGAACGAAATAGCTGCCACTTCCGGCTTTCCCTCCATCGCCGATGCGGTTCAAGCTGCCATTGGCCAACCGCCTGGCGTCGCGGGCTCAGGCGGGTCTCGATCCTCTGCCCGTGGTCAAGTTGTTCGGGCCTGACGTGAGGCCACTTGGCTGGTGAGCGAGATCGACTCCGAGGACGGGATATCGTCTTCGATCTGCGCGATCTCGAGCTCAGTTTCCGGGAGCCGGGGTTCGTGAGCCTTGGTGGTTTGACCGACCTGCGCGGCGTGTCGGGCCTGCCGATCGCACTGGACAGCATTTCCCGGTCGACTGGCGTCTGAGCGCCTTCGCGTAGGAGGCGCGCATGGCAGAACGCATCCAGGCCTGAGCGCCTCGCCGCCGGCGTGGCCGGCGACCTTCTTTCTGTCTCTTCCTTTCTCCGTCCTTTCCGTTCTCTGTTGTGCGTCGGTTCCGCCTTGCGCATACCCGGTACGAAGTCCGAGGCAGCTGTCGACTCTGATTTCTGCCAGTGGGCTCGACGGCCGAACCACTCCAGCCTTCGAGGGGCGCGGCCGTTGCGCCGGTCGGGGCATCTTGCCTGTGCCTGTGCCTGTGCCTGGCTCGCGTGCGGTGCGCGGACGGCGGCGACGCCTGGACGCCGATGCGCGCGAGGGTCGGAGAAGGGCCGGCCGACCGGGGAATCGTCGCGGGTCGCCGAGTGGCCGTGCATGCACGGCGGTCACTGGCCAGGCCGCTCGCCTCGGCGTTCGGCGGTTCCTGACAGAGCCGGAGGCGCGCGCTTCACAGCGGCCTCGATGGCACGCCGCCCTGGGGCGGTGCGGCGTCGCGTGCGGGTGCCTGCGGCCTGTCCGCGTGGCCTCTGCGTTCGAAGCCACCTCTTGGCCGACGCATAGCGCGCACGGGCCGCTGTCCAGGGCTGCGGGCTTTGCCACCGTCCTCACCCGGTCCTCGCTGCACTCGGCTGCGGCTTGCGGGCGGTCCCTGGACATCGGCCCTTTTCGCGCGCTGTTCATGCGTCGAGGCGGCTCCGAAAGCAGATGTTCAACCACCGCGGCACATGCCGCAGAAAGGCC
>Ga0182008_10002380_pt1 | contig 11818 bp, 17 predicted proteins | sample Sormic07211129_1_FD_120482 | JGI IMG/M metagenome (GOLD analysis project Ga0182008, IMG submission 120482) | Rhizosphere microbial communities from Sorghum bicolor, Mead, Nebraska, USA - 072115-129_1 metaG | ecosystem: Host-associated > Plants > Roots > Rhizosphere | place: USA: Nebraska...
CACCTTGACATGGTGGGGGTCGTTGGTTCGAGTCCAATCGCGCCTACCAAACAAAATCCGCTCTGCTGGGCGGTCTAGAAGGGCTCACCGAAAGGTGGGCCCTTTTTTGTTGTCTTGGATTTCTTCAGAACGTTCACAAAATATAGGGTTCGTTCACACTGGGCAATGTGAATGCCACGCAGACGTTCTTCAGCTGGGGTGTTTATCGTGTTTTGACACCAATGGAGTCGCTGTCTCCATGCACCTGGCCCTTAATCGGGAAAGCTTCCCGCCATACTCACCTGTTAAATCCGGATTCACCGTTTTTAGCCATTGGCTTTACTTAATGCCGAAAAATCTTCATTGACGAGATATTCCCGGCCCTCGGCGGTGAGAGCGATGTACTTGCCCGACGTTGCGTAATAGATCTGGATTAAGCCGCGTCGCTCCAATACGTCGATTGCTGTTTCAGCGTGCAATTGTGAAAGGCCTACTCCCCGAGGAAAGTCTTTTACGCGGCAAGGCTGATGCGCTTCGATGTAGGTAGAAATAGCAAGCATGACCTTCAACTGGCTCTCATTGAGTGAATCAGGAGGCGTTGGTGATGGCGGGGTCTCTAGCTCAATGATTCTTGAGTGGGCGGCGTCCAATCGTGCATCGGCAGTATCTAATTGTTTGTTTGCATCAATGACCGCCCATAGGAAAGCCCCCGTCATGAGCAATGCATAGACGGTGATTGCAAGAAGCATCCATAGCGGCATGGGGGCCTGCTGACCAAACCAACCACCAACGCTCAGTATCCGGTTCCATAGCCCAGAAATTGCCGGACTAAAAATCGACAAACTCAGTTGGGACTCAACCCACTTCGTTAAAGGCACCGCTGCTACAGTCGCAAGTACCCACCAAAAAACCGTCTTGGTCGCCTTAACTCTTGTGCTCGGTTTAGCGTCGTCTGTGTGCATTTCGTCACCTGTACCCGCCCGATTTCGCGGATGTTAGCAGAGTCATTCGTCTGAAAACGAACCGGTCAGGCACATCCAGGGGAGACAACCCTTGAAGCATGGCAGGGGATGGTTGCTGTTTGTATATACAGTTTTTGGTGCGTATATGATGGAAGACGATTTGATAGATGACAGCGGATTTGAATTGGGCATGCCCTCTCATGTGGACATGCTCAAGCACTACTGCTGTGTGCTGGAAGCTGAGCTAGACACAACACGGCGTGACCTCCGGGGAGCCCACCAGAACGTCGCTGGGTTAATCATCATGCGCCGTGACACAGCTAAAGAGTTGGCTGCACTCAAGGTTGATCACCAGAGAATCACCCGGCGTTTGAGTCAGTTTTATGAAGCTGACCGAGCTCAAGAGGTGGCGAGGATGGCGTATCAATATGGCGACTACGCCAATAAGTGAAAGTAGCTATACAGCTGTAAAAAAATTCACCTCGCACCACTTCCAAAGGGCAACTGTTGTACTGATTCCACCAAGCACCAGTGGAGCTATGTGGTCGGTGAACCAAGGTGTCACAAAGGCTCCCTTGGCAATGACGAAAGCCTTCACCGACCAAGTTATGGCTACACCCGGCTGATAATCGAGACTGGCATAACCGGGATGTGACACCCACTGTCCTTTGTCGGTATACGAGAATCCAACCCGAAGGAGCAATTTAGTGCGGGCTTCACGAGAGACTTGATGTAAGTCTGGCACTTCATGCCCATGATTCAGTTGATCCTCTACCAGAGAGTCGCGGACCGTGGCATCACCTCCATAGCCAAAGACTTTCATCTGCTCGCCCAAAGCACGCCGGGATGCAAACTGCTGATTCGCTAACCGCTTGAGTGCTCGCCGCTTTAGCTTCGCTGCGAACCAAACCAGCGCTTCGTCGTATAGCGCGTGCATGGGTTCATCAAAATAGAGCCCGTGACGCGGCACGCGCTGCCAGCATCGAAACCAAAAGTAGACATTGAGAAGGGTCAGCACCAGCCAGACGCTTTCTTTATGGTGTTCCAGCGTCAGACTCACCCCCATCAGGTTGAACTTGGTTAACTTTGCTTGGAAAAACCACATCGCCAGCACCAGCGACGAATATGTAAGTAGGAAGCCACGGGCCTTCTTGAAATCCCCTTCATCGTCCAATGCCATATGCCTGCTCCCTCACCGATTGGGGCGATGCTAGCACGCCACTACGGTGCGAACGTAAGACCTGGGCGATTGTGTGACGACAACGGCACAACGATAGAAGTAGGATTGGGCAACCCCACAAGGAGATGCACCATGAGTGACTTTGAACAAGGATTGATCAACGAGTATCGCGGTGAAATCGGAATACTTGCCGTGAAAACCTCTACGGGAGAGGACGTAGCAGAACGCGTAAAGAAATCCGTCATACGTCACTGCGAACATTTCAGGATCATCAAGTCCAGCCAGCCACAACGAAACCTTGAGGCGTATAGGTCAGCACTGAATTTCGCTGGCATCCAGACGCATGAGACTCAACCCCAAGTGAGGCAAACCTTTGAGTACGCACTGAGTGTTTGCCCGGCAGAGCTATAACACCCGCTACGCTCGCCATCTCATGGTGGCGAGCACTCTCGCAAAACTACACACCAAGATAGTCAGCATGAAGGCGTAGATGTCAGTGGTGGCATTGGTGGGGCGGACTCCCAAAACCCGCCAAAATAGAGTTGGCAACGGATGTCTGGCCGAATGCTGACGCTGATGAAAATCCCCAGCGGAATAGCGCCAGCGTCAAACCATGTCTCGGGTTGTTGCTAACAATCTTCTCAACTTCTCCAAAATCCCCAGCTCAACACCTCGACAGTCGATGGAATAGGGCTCTATTACTGCGCCTACAGCACCCAATTAGGCGTTGTGGTGATGATGTAGGTAACCCACAGGGTTGGGACTAGCGCCTCACTCGGAGTGAGAAATAACGAGACTTCGACCGACGAGTGAGTGAGCAAGGTCTGCCCTAGGTCGAACGAGTGACTTGATGGCACCGTAGCAGCCAGCCCGGTAAGCTGAGGAAACCCGCCATCCCGGAAAGGAGCCCCCCGTGATCATTGGTCACTCCGACCCTCACAAATATCTCTACCACTACACCAGCGCCGAGACAGCGATTACTGGAATTCTCAAGTTTCGCACGCTGAGGCTCAATCCTTACACCAAAACCAATGACCCGAAGGAGAGCAAAGACTGGCTTTTTGATTTCGGATCGAATGAAGGTAGGGATCTATCTGCGTACAACCGCAATGATCTGTCCGCTAAGCTTTCGCACGAACTCAAACACAAGACCCACGTCACTTGCTTCTCGACAGATGAAGACTCACTAACGGGTAACCAAGCCCTCGATATCAACAAGCGAGGTTTCTGTAAGCCCACCATGTGGGAGCATTACGGTCGCAGACATACAGGTGTGTGCTTGGTCTTCAATCGAGAACGACTCATCGAGCAAGTGAGAACACAAATTGCTGAAAGATATCCGGTCTACTGTGGCCCCGTCAGCTATGCCGATCACGTCATTGGTCACCATCCAAATCACCAAGAATTCACAGTAAACGTAGACGTATTGGAGATGGTCGGCGTTGAGGAATATATGCGGATGCACCTCGCCGAATTCCATCAAAACCTTTTCTTTGAGAAAATGACCGACTGGAAAGCCGAATGCGAGTGGCGCTTGCTTGCGTTCACGGACTCAGACAAGCCCGTCGATATCAATTTCGAACAATCGCTGGCGGGCCTAGTGTTCGGTTGCGATGTCACGCCAGAGAACCGAAAAGAGATATTTGAGTTAAACCATTGCAGCGGCGTGCAGCACGAAGGTCTTCAGTGGAAAAACAATAGAATGTGGTACGACTGGAAGTAAGCCGATATTTCCAGCACTTAGTCCTCCTGCCAGAATTTCCTGAGCACCGGTTTAACAGGCTGATTACATTGCATCAGATACAACAAAGCCCACTCGTGGTGGGCTCACAACGACTTGCGTTAGCTCAAACCTTGTTCCAATGCCTCTTCACAGTGGCAATCCCTATACCCAGTTCCGCTGCTGCCTGAGCTTGCGTCATGTCCTTAGCTTTGAGGCGTTGCACTGCAGCTGTTGTGTCTGTTGCTTCTGGTCTACCCAGCTTCTTACCTTCTGACTTGGCACGCATCAAACCTTGTTGAGTTCGCTCGATCAGTAGGTCACGTTCGAACTCAGCTACTGCCCCCAGCACTTGCATTGTCATCTTGCCTGCGGCTGATGTGAGGTCTACACCACCAAGGGCGAGGCAGTGAACACGGATGCCATTTTCTGCCAGATGTTCGACTGTCTGACGAACATCCATCGCGTTACGTCCCAAGCGGTCGAGTTTGGTAACGATCAGTACGTCACCCGACTCCATACGCTCTAACAACTTCTGAAAGCCGGGCCGGTCATTGGCGGCAATGCTGCCTGAAATGGTTTCCTCGACAACACGGCTCGCCTGTACATCGAAGCCAGCAGATTTCACTTCCTGCACTTGGTTCTCAGTGAATTGCAGGGCGGTGCTGACTCGGCAGTACAGGAAGGTGCGACTCATGGCGGTATACCTTCTGGTATCATTTAACGTGGGATCAGCATACCAAGGTATCAATAAAGCCAAAAGCCTATTTTGATGATGCTCAATACCGCCTGTCAGATTGGTATCGTTTAACGGTCGTTTGTTGATACTAGAGCTCCACTACGCCGACTGCCGTATCTGGAGGATGCCTGCGGTAATGGCAGATGCATTTCTGTCGATGGCCTCCAGTGCCGCGATCACATTGTCATGCGTTTCAGACGAACCAGTTGACCTTGCCCACGAGGCGACTTCTTCAATAGCTGCGGCGATAGCATGCTGGTTGTGAAGTAGGAGTGTCAGAACGTCGGCGGTGGCGATGCTGGCGGGGTTGTTGTCTGTCATGGGGTGTTCATCCGTGATGGTGGTGTAAAGAACGTAGTTCACATGTGGGTGATCGGGGTAGTGAATACCCCCGTAGTGGTATTGCTACCGTCAGCCTATAGCTGCATTGCTACGGCGGACCATGATGAACTTCATTCTACGTCAGCTAGCCATGGCAGGCGTGGCGCGCTCGCCCCAGGTCAAACGAGTGAAAGGCGTAGGGGTTTCCGTGAGTGCGGCTAGACTGCATACAGACATAACCACTAGACGAACAGGAAAAGGCGTATGAACGGATGGCAACGGTTATGGGCTGTAGTTTGTTTGATTCTGGCGGTGCTCATCGGCTGGTATACATACCTGATACTACCCAACGAATCGATGACTACGTATTACCATGAATCAAGAATCAACCAGTTGTCTGGCTATCTGAAGAACGCGACAACTGATACCTATTCAAGTGAATACATCGTCAGCTTGCGGGAGGACATTCGGAAGGAGAACGAAGACTTCCCGAAAGCACTTGCAAAAATACCCAAGGAACGAAGGGAGTATATGACTACGGCGTTTGGCATTTGGCTAGGGTTGGTTGTAGGGTTTTATATCGCTGGCTGGCTAATCGGATGGATTTACCGAGGCTTTCGCCCCAAGAAAGCTTAACCACGTTCAACACCCGTGAGTGGCATTTACGCTTGGAACCTGTTGTCCATTAATCAGGCTAGGATGGAACGATATGAGCAGTGATGAAGAAATCGGTGGAGCTTTTTACTCATTGTGGAGTGATTTGAAAGCAGAGGAATCATTTCCACAGAAACGACCTTTACTCGCACATTACACGTCCATCGCTACCCTTGAAGGGATTATGGCAAATGACGAGCTTTGGTTCTCAAACCCGCTTTTCATGAATGATATGGAAGAACTTAGGTTTGGCATTAATGAAAGCGCTAGGTTAATTCGTCAAAGTCCGGCAATTAAAGATGCATGTGTAAGTTCAGAGCGTTATGAGATATTTCAAAAAGCATTCGATGCTTATTTGGATGAGTTTAGTAACAATCATGCGTTTGATATATATGTATTATGTCTTTCTGAGCATGATGATGACAAGGATGACGGGCTGCTGTCTATGTGGAGGGGGTATGGTGGAAATGGTAATGGAGCTGCAATAATATTTGACTCGGAAAAGCTGAACGAAAACGACGACTCACCATTTATAGTTTCAAATGTTGTGTATGCATCTGCGAAAGATAGATTGGATTGGATTGAGAATAAGTGCATAGAGTTCTCAGCCATATTAAAAAGCACAAACGTACCAGATGACAAACTGTATATACCTGTTTGGCATCTGTTTGAGCGGATGAAGATTTTTTCTATATTTACTAAGCATACTGGGTTTTCTGAAGAACGTGAGTGGCGTGTGGTCTATATGAGGGAGCGAGACAAAAGTCGGACGCTAGATGAAATGCTTCACTATGCGATTGGTCGAAGTGGTGTTGAGCCAAAGCTTAAATTCAAAGTCAAGCCTGTTGATGGAGTCACAACAAATGATTTCTCACTTGAAAAGTTAGTAAGTAAAATAATTCTAGGTCCGACAGTATCAAGTCCTCTGTCTGTAAGTGCTGTGAAACGAATGTTGGAAAAACTTGGGAAGTCAGAGATTGCCAAAAAGTTAACTGCGTCAACAACCCCGTTTCGAGGTTAGTGGATTTTAATGGCACCCTAGAATTTTATCTCGGTCGTGCATTGTCTGATGAGCGTGGGGACAAATCCTAATAAACTTTTAGGATTGCTCCCTCGTGCACCCATTATTATTCAAAAGATGATTCAGATGGGTTGCTTTCGTTTGTAAGTTAGTCTAGGAGATAGTAAGGGGTGGGATTAACCAAGAATTGTTGAAGGGCCAGGTATAATCAGTGTTTCAGCGGTGGTGGTGTATAGATTCAGGTGCATGGCTTCCTGTTGTCGCCCTGATTCTGGCTCTGATTATCATCCTGTTTTTAGCGGTGTGTATATTACAGGTACAAAAAAGCCCCTGAATGCTGGTGAGCATCAGAGGCTAATAATGAGGTTGTTAACATTGTAGAGTCTTATTCTGGAATTTGAAGTTCACCAAAGCAATTTTCAACCTCAGCCTCAATCTCTGCCAATCGTTTGCTTTTGGCAATATCCAGCTTCTTCTGCTCTTTGAGAGCATCACTCTCTAGCAGCTGCGCTTTGAGTAGCTTCTTGTATTCCTCAAGCTCGGCTTGAAGCTCAATCACATAATCATCTTTAACCTTGCCAATCAGCTGTTCGATTTCTCTATCTTGAACGTCTTGTGGTTTGATCATGTATGCAGAGTAATTCATTGCTTCTATACGAATTGGCAAGATGCCATCGAGAATATAACCCTCCTCTGTTTTTTTACTTACCGCCTGCAAAAACAAATAGGGGATTTCACCACGAACGAGTTCTTTGCAGTGTAGAGTCGTATGATACATTGAACGCCACGCTGCTTCACGACGATCTAATTCAGCCTGTTCGAATTTGCGTGGTGCACCTTGGATACTAATAGTCATTAAATTACTCCTTTCTGTTTGATGTGGGCGATTGCTTTTGCGGTAATCCATGTACGATACTGATCATCGCTTAATCTGGTAGTGGTGGCCTTGGTAGTGATTACATTACCGCTATCAACTTTCTGCACTACATGTTGTGTATGTGGCTTTGATTTCTGTTCTTTATTACGTTCAATTGCTCGTGCAAATCCAGTACGAAAATGTTCTAGGTCAGAACTCATTGTTTAATCCTCATTAAATTTTTTGTATCGAAAGACATCCGAGATATGCCCAAAATCGCACATAAGATGCCCGTTTTATAAGGGCTCCAGCGGTGCTAAATAGGGGGGGCATAGGGTAGCTAGGGGTAGCCGTATTTTCCCGGTTTGGTCCAATGAAATGGCCTATCCTTTGTTTGAATCTTTCAATGATTCCAAGAAGCTTGGAGACACAGCAGCCAGGTCGCCCACGCCCACTAATACGCCGTTGCGGCGTGCTTTGATAACCAACTTGTAATAGCGGTCTAGTACGGCGCTAGATGCAACATGATAGCTGTGGTCATCATCCAGTACAGGCGGGGTGGATGCTGTGTAAGTGGTCTTGATGAGTTGCGATGGTTTATGCACGATGATGAAGTTTGTCAATTGATACTCCCTATTTGATAGATACCCTCTACTGTGTAGAACTGGATTAAATGAATGTTTCAAATGTTATGTAGATTGCTTGGCTGCTTTCTTATTAGCATCTGCTGCTTGCAGCTTCTTGGTAACTTGGTTAATCATCACTTGTAGACAATGAACATGACTTACGTAGCCAGTCCTTTTCATCAATACTTCAAGCTGTGCAACAGCCTCACCGTTTAATTTGATATGCATTATGAACGTACCGACTTTACAACGGGCGCCTTCAAACTTTCCAAGAAGACACTAGTCATAACGTTGATTACATGAGTATGGGAGGGTTGATTGATAATGCTCATGATCTCGTTTAGTTTTGTCACGGTGCTAGAATTAAGATAAATCTTCATACGTTTACTCCTGCATTGGTAAATGGTGTAATTGCACGATCAAGCATCAACTGGTTAACGAGCAAGCCAAGGTCGTCAGCATCTGATTTCAATTTATTGAATTGGAGTGTTGAAATAACCACTTTGATTGAGACGGGTTTTGCACGAGACAATCTGCTAAGCGCGGTACGACAACGGCAAGAACATGTTTTGGCGTGTACCCTTTTATTAATCAATGATGCATTACAGATGATACAACTGTTTTCAATAGTCATAGGGACATCTCCATAGGGAATGGTGAATAAAAACGTAACTTTTAATGTTACTGCGGATGCAAAGAAAAAAGACAACTGATTAGGTTGTCTTTTTTAGAAGAGAGAGAGGGAAAGAACATCTGCTAGGTTAACTAGAGAGGGGCTTCGCTAACAGGTATCACTGAAATGGCGTAAACAAATGATGCCTTCAGAAACAGGTGCATAAAGTCTGAATATGTTCTTCCCTCATTAATATAAAGCATAACAAATTAAATTCGATTTGTCAATATGTGTGCCAACTAATGTGGCAACTTTACAATATATTTTATATTGTAGAAATATAGTTTGGTATTTGGTCATGCGCCTGTTGAGTACATAAAACCAAAACCATTATTACTGCAAGAAAACAACGTTTTCCTATCTGCTTATGCAGATGTACAGAATAAAGAGGGAAGTTGTTTTTAGGCTGCGATTTAAAGAAGGAATAAATGAACGATATTGTGCTTACGAAATAAATTTCTGAAGTGGAATTAAATGAAGTGAAATGAAGGTGTTAGATGTACATGTAAGTTCTTTGCGGATGCAAAGTGAGTAATAGCATCCTGTGTGGAACACAGAGCAATACATCTAAGAACAAAAGAGAGAAGGAGCGAGAGCGAGAAGCATTTGATTTGGATGTTGCTTTGTCATTCGCTAATGCGTCCATTCTGTACTTAGTACAAGGGGCTAGTCACTAAACCCAGCAAAGCAGAGGCAAGGGCAAGGGCGAACACCTTTTTATTTTGTATTGAATTTTACTTGTGCGGAGTACAACAGGCGGGGCGGTGGCGTTGCTACCAACGTCAACGTCAACGTCAACGTCAACATCAAGGGCATACGTTCAAGTGTTCCACTTAATAGATGCAATTTAATCTTGGCTGAATATTCTTCGTCTATCAATCCAAAATGATTAAAGTGCTATGAGATAACTTGTTTATATAATAGGGGTTTTTTCAACCCCTTTAGTTGCGTGACCTACAGGGTAATTCTTGCGTAGTTTTATTGAATAAGCTACGTGTTGTCTACGCAGCTTTACCATTGAAGCGATCGCTCTCAATCTCAGAAATTCCCTCCAGCGTTGACACTCCTTGTGGTTGATACCAGTGTCCGATATATTCACTTCGCATTTTGTCATCTCCTCTAAATACGAATCGTGGATTGATCGCTAGCTTAATTTCACCTTTGCGAGTGTTGCCATTTCGCGAAGTGGTCACACGCAGCATGTTCGTATCTTCCAATACCTTCAATTTCTTCATCAGATTTGACTCAATCGTCCCTAATGCCTGTGCCAGATTTGCTTGTGTCATAAATATGATGTTGCGATACAATACCAAATCATGCAGCTTTTCCAGCAACCGTTGCTGGGGCATGGTGACGCGACAATCGATTCCGCCTCGGCACCACTGGCCACGGGCATAATCCACTTCATCACGTAATGGGTGTAAAGTGTGCAAAGGTAGTTTTCGTCGATCAACTAATTTCAAGTGGTATTCAAAGTCGTCCACACTTCGGCAGTCACGAAGTCTAGACTGATAATCGATTCGGGACGTCAGGACAGAATGCTTGTCGTCATATCCATGAATTTCACCAGTGAGTGTGTTTACTAATAGGCCCTCCGTAGTGATAAGGTTTGTGGGGGAGGTATGGGTGTATGTAATGCTCATAGAAAATCTCCATTGTTCAATTCATAGGCAATCCTCTCGGTTCTGCCGGTGGGAAATCCCAGACATAAAAAAACCTCCATGCAATGCACCGAACTCGCAGTGGTCGCGGGGAGGTTCTAGAATGTCTTTTGTACTCTCTTGAGCACAAGCTTCCAACTTTAGCTTGACTTGATTTTCCTCGCAAGGAAAAATAGTTTTAGTTAATTATATTTTTAAAATAAACCTCTTCTGCCTTTTATGTGCTGGGGAGTGTCCCAGTCTTGCAATGAGCAGGACACCCGTTCACATATTCAGTCTATAAGTTGCAATACGTCCCGAACGTTGAGATGAGAGTATCTGGCCACAGATCGAGTATCCCTGTGCCCTGACACAATCATGATCTGGGCGTTGTTGAATCCTTTCTTCGCGACGTTCGTGATTCTGGTGTGCCTGAGTTGGTGCAGCCTGACGCTGCTATCAAGTCCTGCCTTTACACGCGCCAGTCGCACCGCCTGTGAAACGGCATGTGGGGTAACGGTGAAGATCGTGCTATGCGGGTGGCGTTCCAAGGTGGCCATCAACTGGGCAAGCTCAAGTATCTCCACGGCACGGTGGGTGAGGGGAACTGATCGAGTGCCGTTCTTCCCATCAATCACATCAGCAATCCTGTCTTTGAGATGTAGGCAGTCTTTTGTTAGCTTCAGGATTTCGGATCGCCGCATGGCAGTCTCGTATGCCAGTTCAACAATAAGCTGCATGGTGGGAGATAGCTTCGCCAGTAATCGCTCAAGCTCGCTCGCTCGGATCACCTTGTCAGAGGATCGATCAGGCTTTGGAAGGGCGATATCACTCACAGGGTTGTGAATGTCGATCAGTAATCCGCGTTTGGCGAACCTGTAGAAGCGGGACATGAATGCAAGCTGCGTTCTGCACGTAGACGGTTTGACTTTCTTCAATCGCATGATCTTGAAGTCATTGATCATCTGCGGCGTGATTTCATGGATGGGCTGGGTGAAATGTCTGCCCAGATGCTCAACGATTTTTAGTGCGTGGTCGTAGCTGCCTTTTCCCTTGAGCATCGTTTCGCAGTAGGTCATGCCCAACGTATAAATGGTGTGATGCTTGCGATCCATCGTCACGGCTTCGATCTGGTTTGCCCATGACTCTGCGTCGGCCTTCGTACTGAAGGTTTTCGACTGGGGGGATTTACCCTTTACCCGTACCTGAGCGTTCCAGTTGCCGGATGGAAGTAAGCGGAAATTGGCCATTTTTGACGCCTCATAATGTGAATGGGCGTTCTGTGGAATCCAAGAGCAGCAGGGCTTGCAGCTTGCGCAAGCAGACCTTGACATGGTGGGGGTCGTTGGTTCGAGTCCAATCGCGCCTACCAAACAAAATCCGCTCTGCTGGGCGGTCTAGAAGGGCTCACCGAAAGGTGGGCCCTTTTTTGTTGTCTGCGATTTGC
>Ga0182008_10002382_pt1 | contig 11817 bp, 11 predicted proteins | sample Sormic07211129_1_FD_120482 | JGI IMG/M metagenome (GOLD analysis project Ga0182008, IMG submission 120482) | Rhizosphere microbial communities from Sorghum bicolor, Mead, Nebraska, USA - 072115-129_1 metaG | ecosystem: Host-associated > Plants > Roots > Rhizosphere | place: USA: Nebraska...
GGCAAGACCTTCGTCTACGAGTTCACCGCGCGACGGCCCGGCACCTTCATGTACCACCCGCATGCCGACGAGATGGTGCAGATGGCGATGGGGATGATGGGCTTCTGGGTCACGCACCCGAAGACGCGGCATCCGCTGATCGCGCCGGTGCAGCGCGACTTCTGCTTCCTGCTGGGCAGCTTCGACGTCGAGCCCGGCGCGGCCACGCCCAAGGTCAACACCATGACCGACTTCAACATCTGGAGCTTCAACAGCCGCGTGTTCCCGGCCATCGACACGCTCAACGTGCGCCAGGGCGACCGGGTGCGCATCCGCGTGGGCAACCTCACGATGACAAACCACCCGGTGCACATCCACGGCCACGAGTTCGAGGTCACGGGCACCGACGGCGGTCCGGTGCCCAAGAGCGCGCGCTGGCCCGAGGTGTCGGTCGACGTGGCGGTGGGCCAGATGCGGCAGATGGAATTCATCGCCGACGAGGAAGGCGACTGGGCCCTGCACTGCCACAAGAGCCACCACACGATGGGACCGATGGGCCACGAGGTGCCGACCATGATCGGCGTCGACCACAGGGGCGTGGCCGAGAAGATCCGCAAGCTGGTGCCCGACTACATGGTGATGGGCGACAAGGGCATGGCCGACATGGGCGGCATGGAGATGCCCATTCCCGACAACACGGTGCCGATGATGACCGGCAGCGGCCCCTTCGGCGCGGCCGAGATGGGCGGCATGTTCACCCTGCTCAAGGTGCGGCGCGACCAGAAACCCGGCGACTACAGCGACCCCGGCTGGTTCAGGCACCCGGCCGGCACCGTGGCCCGCGAGGTGCCGAACGGCGACGCGCCGCCACCGACGCAGGCCGCCCCGGCGACAGGCACGCCCGACGCCACCGTGCGCAAGCCCTCGGGCCATGGCGCACACGACCACTGAAGCCCTTCACGACATTCACATCACCATGCACAAGACACTCGCATCCCTCGCCGCCGGCCTCGTGCTGGTGGCGGCCACCGGCGCCACCATGGCGCACGAGAACCACGGTGCCAAGCCCCAGGGCGCGGCCACGCTCGCGCCCGAGCAGAAGCCCTGGGGCATCGCCGGCGAGGCCCGCGCCGTGACCCGCACCATCGACATCGCGATGGCCGACGACATGAGCTTCACGCCCTCGGTGATCGAGGTGCGCGAAGGCGAGACGGTCCGGCTCCGGTTGACGAACCGCGGCCAGGAACTGCACGAGCTCGTGCTCGGCACGAAAGCCGAAATCGAGGCTCATGCCGCCATGATGCGGAAATTCCCCGGCATGGAGCACGACGATCCCTGGATGGTCCACGTGCCCGCCGGCAAGACCGGCGCCATGGTCTGGACCTTCAACCGCGCCGGCGATTTCGACTTCGCCTGCCTGGTCGACGACCACTACGAACTGGGCATGGCCGGCCGCATCCGCGTGCGGGCCGCTGCCGCCGCCAAACCCTGATCTGAACACGAACGAAAGGAAGAACGATGCAACGACGCACATTGCTGAAACGCGCGGGCCCGCTGCTGGCGCTGGCCTCCGGCACCCTGCCGCTGGCCGCCCTCGCGGCCGCGCCCATGGTCGAGATCTGGAAGGACCCGAACTGCGGCTGCTGCCAGGACTGGGTGCTGCACCTGAACAAGAACGGCCTGGCCACGCGGGTGCACGACGAAGGCAACAACGCCGCCCGCGCGCGCCTGGGCATCCCGGCCAAGCTGGGCTCCTGCCACACCGGCGTGGTCGGCGGCTACGCCATCGAAGGCCATGTGCCGGCGCGCGAGGTGCTGCGGCTGCTCAAGGAAAAACCCAAGGCCGTCGGCCTCGCGGTGCCCGGCATGCCCATCGGCTCACCCGGCATGGACGGCCCCGCCTATGGCAACCAGCGCGACGCCTACGACGTGCTGCTGGTGCTGGCCGACGGCAGCACCCGTGTCTACCAGAGCTACCGCTGAAACCACCCATGGAAAAACAGATGAAGAAGCAATGGAATGCGGCGCTGGCCGCGATGCTGGCCGCCGTGACGCTCAACGTCTTCGCGCAGGGCGCCCTGCCTGCGGTCGAGGGCGAGGTGCGCAAGGTCGATCCCCTGGCGCAGAAGATCACGCTGCGGCACCAGGAGATCCCGAACATCGAGATGAGCCCGATGACCATGGTCTTCCGCGTGCGCGACCCTGCGCTGCTGACGCAGGTCAAGGAAGGCGACAAGGTGCGCTTCACCGCCGACAAGGTCGACGGCGCGCTCACCGTGCTGTCGATCGAGCCGCTGCGCTGAGCGCAAGCCTTCTCAGCCGAAGCGCTTCGGATCGAAGGGCGCCAGCGAATTCTCGGGCGCGAGGCCCGCGAGCAGCTGCGCCACCCACCGCCCGGTGCGCGCCGAGCCGCCCAGGCCCACGTGGCCATGGCCGAAGGCCAGCACCACATCCTGGCTGGCCGCCGAGGGGCCGATGCAGGGCAGGCCGTCGGGCATGCTGGGGCGGCGGCCGAGCCAGTGCTTGACCGCCCCGGCATCGGCTTCGGCCAACGCGGGGAACATCGAGCGCAGATGGCGCAGCAGGATGTCCGCGCGGCGCCAGTCGGGCGCGGCATCGAGCCCGCCGATCTCGACCTGGCCCGCGGCGCGCAGGCCGCCGTCCATCCAGTGCGCGATCAGCTTGCCGTCGGCCACCATCACCGGCGTGCGCGGGCCGGCGCCCACGCCCTCGATCACCACGTGGTAGCCGCGCTCGGTGTCCAGCGGCACCGACGAGCCCGCGGCCGCGGCCAGCGGGCGGGAATAGGCGCCCGCGCAGACCACGGCCGCATCGCAGGCGATGTCGCCGCCTTCGGTGTGCACCGCACGCAGGCGGCCGCCTTCGATGCGGAAGCCCGTGGCGCGCGAGACCACGCGGCGCGCGCCCTGGGCCGCGGCATGCCGCGCCAGCGCGGCCACGTAGGCGCCCGGGTCGCGGCAATGGCCGGCCTCGGGCACGAAGATGCCCAGCGTGTAGCGCGCGTCGAGGTCCGGCTCGCGGCGATGCAGTTCCTCGGCCGGCCATTCCTCCCACTGCACACCGACCCGCGCGCGCACGCGCCAGCCCAGCGCATCGCCCTCGAACTCGGCCCGCGAACGGTAGGCATGCAGCAGGCCGCGCTGCTCGACGAGCTGCGGAACGCCGGCCTCGGCCGCGAGTTGCGCATGCAGCGCGGGCGCATCCGCGAGCAGGCTGCGCAATGCCTCGGCCGTGCGCTGCACGCGCGCCTCGGTCCAGCCCGAGGCCAGGTAGCGCAGCAGCCAGGGCAGCGCGCGCGGCAGGTAGCGCCAGCGCAGTGCGAGCGGCCCCAGCGGGTCGGCCAGCCATCCGGGCACCTTGCGCCACGCGCCCGGCAAGGCCGGCGGCACCACCGAGTGCGAGGACAACCAGCCCGCGTTGCCATAGCTCGCGCCATGCGGGCTGCCGGGCGCCTCGGGCTCGACCACGGTCACGCGCAACCCCGCGCGCAGGGCCTCGATGGCGGTGGCGCTGCCCACCGCGCCCGCGCCGATCACCACCACGTGGCGCCTTGCGTCGCCCTGCGGAGCGACACCATTTGCTTCAACTGTCATGGGCCTATCGTAGAGGCTCAGTCCCATAATCGGCCGCCATGTCCGCACCCTCCTCCTTCCTCCCTCCCTCCGCCGGTTCGATCACTGACGTCGCCGGCATCGAAGTCGGCCATTTCAGCGACCCGCGCCGGCCCACCGGCTGCACCATCATCCTCACGCGCGAGGGCGCGGTCGGCGGCGTCGACGTGCGCGGCGCCGCGCCCGGCACGCGCGAGACCGACCTGCTCTCGCCCGGCAACCTGGTGCAGCAGGTGCATGGCGTGATGCTGGCCGGCGGCAGCGCCTGGGGCCTGGCCGCCACCGACGGCGCGATGCGCTGGCTCGAGGAACGCGGCGTCGGCATGGACGTGCGCTTCGGCACGCTGCCCATCATCCCCTCGGCCGTGCTGTTCGACCTGCCGGTGGGCGATGCGCGCATCCGTCCCGACGCCGCCGCGGGCTATGCGGCCTGCGAGGCCGCGTCGACGCAGCCGCCGGCCGAAGGCAACGTGGGCGCGGGCAGCGGCGCGCTGGTCGGCAAGCTGTTCGGCGTCGACCGCGCGATGAAGGGCGGCATCGGCTGCGCCTCGGTCACGGTCGGCGGCGTCACCGTGGGCGCGCTGATCGCCTGCAACGCGCTGGGCGACGTGATCGACCCCGACACCGCGCAGGTGGTGGCCGGCGCGCGCACGGTCGATGGCCGCGCGCTGCTCGACATCCGGCGCGCGCTGATGCGCGGCGAGGCGCCCCGGCCGCTTCTGGCCGGCACCAACACCACCATCGGCGTGATCGCCACCGACGCGGTGCTGACCAAGGTGCAGGCCAACCGGCTGGCCATGGTCTCGCACGACGGCCTGGCGCGCAGCATCAACCCGGTCCACACCATGAGCGACGGCGACACCCTGTTCGCGCTCGCCACCTGTCGCGTGCCGCTCGAAGGCGAGGCCCCCGGCATGACGGTGCTCAGCGCGATGGCCGCCGAGGTGGTGGCGCGCGCCACGCTGCGCGCGGTGCAGGCCGCGCGCTCGCTCGACGTCGGTGGCCAGCACTTCCCCTGCGCGGCCGAACTGGCGGGCGCTGCCCGCTGATTGCAAGGCCAGCCATGTCGATGCCCAAACCCCTCAAGCTCTTCCTGCTCTCGATCCGTGACCTGATCGCCTCGGCCGGGCCGGTGGTGTTCCTGGTCATCGCACTGCTGGTGGCCGCCTACTGGTGGCTGCAGCCGCAGCCGCCCCAGCGCGTGACGCTGGCCACCGGCCCCGCCGGCAGCGCCTATGCGGAGTTCGGCAAGCGCTATGCGCAGGCCCTGGCCACCAGCGGCATCCAGGTCGAGCTGCGGCCCAGCGACGGCTCTTCCGACAACCTGCAGATGCTGCGCAACGGCGATGTGGACGTGGCCTTCGTGCGCGGCGGCAGCGCCGACGTGGTGGCCGACGAGGAGGCCGGCCTGCGCTCGCTGGGCAGCCTGTTCTACGAGCCGCTGTGGGTGTTCTACCGCAGCGACACCGCGCGGCGCATCGACCGCAAGACCGGCACGCTGAGCTCGCTGGCCCAGCTGCAGGGCCTGCGCGTCAACGTCGACAAGCTGGGCAGCGGCGTGCCCGAGATCATGGACAAGATGTTCCGCGCCAACCACCTCGACCCGGCGCAGATGCAGCTCTCGCACCTGGAGCAGAAGTCGGCCTCCGAAGCGCTGCAGGCCGGCCTGCTCGACGTGATCGTGCTGGCCTCGGCGCCGCAATCGCCGCAGGTGCAGCACCTGCTGCGCACCCCCGGCATCGCGCTGCTGGACTTCGGCCAGAGCGACGCCTACTCGCGCCGCTTCGCCTTCCTGTCGGCCGTGTCGCTGCCGCGCGGCGTGGTGGACCTGGCCAAGGACCTGCCGCCCGCCGACGTGTCGATGCTGGCCGCCACCACCTCGCTGCTGTCGCGCGAGCAGACGCATCCGGCCTTGCAGCAGCTGTTCGCCCAGAGCGCCCAGACGCTGCACGGCGAGGCCGGATGGTTCAACCGCGCGCGCGATTTCCCCAACACCCGCACCAGTGAGCTGCCGGTGAGCCCCGAGGGCGACCGCGCCATCAACGGCACGCCGCCCTTCTGGCAGCGCTACCTGCCCTTCTGGGCCAGCAACCTGGTCGAACGCATGTGGCTGGTGCTCGGCGGCCTGGTGGTGCTGATGCTGCCGCTGTCGCGCGTGGTGCCGCCGCTCTACCAGTTCCGCGTGCGCTCGCGCGTGTTCCGCTGGTATGCGCGGCTGCGCGAAGTCGAGACCCGGCTCGAAAGCGGCACCGACGCGCAGGACAAGCTGCTCAAGGAACTCGACGACCTCGACCGGCGCGTCAACAAGGTGGCGGTGCCGCTGTCGTACGCCGACGAGCTCTACGCCCTGCGCCGCAACATCGCGACCGTGCGCCGGCGCGTCGAGGCCATGCGTTCGCCGGCCGCGAAGCCGGTCAGTACTTGATCGTCACGCCGGCCTTGACCGCGGCGCTCTCCTTGCGCCCGTCGGACTGCACGCCCGCGGAGAAGGACACGTCACCGCCCGTGCTCGCGCCCACCGAGTAGGTCGGCCGCTCGCCCGCGGTGTTCATGCCGCCGTAGGCCGTGCCGCCATCGGGCTTCTGCACGCCGATGGTGGCGCCGTTGGTGACCACGGTGTTCTCGGTCGACACCACGTTGGGCGTGACGTAGACGATGCGCTTGTCGTTGCTGTCGATGGGGACCTTCACCTCGTCGGCGAACGCCGTCGCCGCGAAGACAGCCAGGCCCACAGCCAACATGCGATGTGTGTTCATGCGCCCATGCTCGGGGTGTCAGCCCGGCGGCGGCGTAGGACGGCGCCTGCAATCCGCCCAAAGAAAAACCGCCCGAAGGCGGCTCTCTGTCTGTTTCAACGACGAAGCGATCTCACCACTTGTCGTCGCGCGCCGGCGCCGCCGCCGGTGCATCGCTGCGCGTGGCGGCCGGGCGTGCCGGCTTGGGCTTGGCCGCGGCGGCAGGTGCCGCGGCGGTGTCGGCTGCCGCCACACGCGCCGTCACCATCCCGCGCAGTTGCAGCGCGCCGGGCTGCAGGCCGTCGAGCGGCATCTGCACACGTTCGAGCCGGCCCTGCGCCATGGTCGGCGTCACGCGTTCGATCACCACCTCGCAGCAGTCGGATTCGACCCGGCCCAGCGACTGGTTGGTCTGCGGGTCGAACATCTCCTTGCCCATGTAGGCCAGCTGGTAGCGACCGCCTTCGCGCACCGCCTGGCCGCCCTGGCTCAGCACCACGGCATTGCCGTCGCGCGAGATCACGGTCACCGGGTAGGTGCGCGAGACGATGCCCGAGACGATGCGGTTGGCGATCTCGTTCTGCATGCCTTCGCTGACCTGCGCGCCGTCGATGCCCGAGCCCAGCGTGGTGGCCGCGACCTTGGGCGCTTCGCCGCGCAGCGACTCCGACAGCATGACCTGCCGCGTCGACACGTTGACCAGCTTCTGCGAGACACCCCAGCCGCCCGAGTAGCTCACCAGTTCACGGTCGCTGGTCTGCAGCTGGCGCGCGTGGCGGTTGTAGGCGAAGGAAGTGATCTTGCCGACCCAGATCACGTCGGCGCTCATGGCCTGGCCCAGCTTGCCGAACTCGGCGCGCGGTGCCTGGCCCGAGCTGATCATGTCGAGCTCCTGCGCCACCTCGCCGCCCATGTCGCGGTCGAGCACGGTGAAGCGCCCGGTGTTGGTCAGCGCGGTGAGGATCTGCTGGCGCAGGTCCTCGGCCACCTTCTCGGCCGGCACGCTGCGCCCGCCCATGGGGAAGGACGCGGTGTCGTAGCGCAGCGGCGCGATCACGATCTTGAGCTTCTTGCTGTCGGCCGCGGGCGGCGTGTACTTGGCGACCGAGGCCTCGATGTCGGCCTGGTAGAAGCCGCGGCTGTCGGGGCCGTCGAGCGCATTGACCTTGAAGCCGGTGATCGCGCCGCCCGCGCTCTGCACCACCTGCTCGGCGAAGGCCGTGCCGCGCAGGGCCTCGGCATTGCGGCCGCGCGCCAGCGTCAGCGTGACCTTGAGCTGTTCGGTGCCCAGGTCCATGGTCGTGCCGTTGACCATCTTGAGCGCCAGGCGCATCGCTTCGTCGACCGCCTCGGCCGCGCTGGCACCCGTGCCCTGCGCGTTGACCGTCACGGTGCCGACCTTGCCGGCGTCGGGCAGCGCGGCCACGGGCGAAGCCGATGGCGGGGGCGCCACCGGCGCGACCGGCGTCGCGACCACCGCGGGCACCGGCTTGTTCTTGCCGGTGTACTTGTCGATCATGGTCTGGGCCTGGTCGCAGGCCGAGACCGAGAAGGCCAGCGACAGCGCCAGCGTCAGTCGGACGGTGCCCATGGCCTCAGAACGCGCCCAGCGCCTTGGTCGCGTCGGTCGGCACGGGGATGTCGTGGCTCTTGGCGTAGGCCGTCGAGTAGCTCAGCGTGTCGTAGACGTTCTTCGCGTTGCTCGGGAAATTGGTCACCACGTAGGCGCCGGCGTTGAGCTTGGTCATGGCCAGCATCGGCGAAGCCTTGAGCGTGTTGCTGAAGGCCAGCACGTGCGGGCGCAGGCCGACGTACTTGACCACGCCCAGGCCCAGCGAGGCCATGCCCGACTGGTACAGCGCCTGCGACTGCGCATCCATCTTCAGGTTGCTGTCGTTGAGGCGGGCGCTGATCTCCTTGGACGAATCGCTCTGGATCTTGTCGGCGTCCGACAGGTTGCCCTTGGTCGCGCCGTCGCCCAGCGCATCGGCGGTCGACTTCAGCTTGGCCGCCGATTCCTTGAGGCCCACGGCCTCGGCCATCTTCGACTGCGCGACCAGCACTTCCTTGTTGGCCGACACGTAGGCGCGCACCAGCGAGTCCTGCTCGGCGCCCTGGTCGCCGCCACCCGAGGCCGCGCCACCGGTGATGCTGCCGATCGAGGGCATCGAGAACTGCGCGAAGGCGCAAGGGGCGATGAAGGCGGCGGCGAGTGCGATGGCGGTCAGTTTCTTGGACATGTTGTGGTGTTCTTTGGAGTGAAAGAAAAAAGAAAAGAGAGCAGGTGTGCGGCGTTCAGCGCAGGCCGAGGTTGGTGACCTGGCTCACGAGTTCGCGCGCCGCGCTGTCGGCGGCCTTCTTGAGCGCGTTGCCGCGGGCTTCGGCTTCGGTCGGGCCGACGCCGGCGTACTGCACCGGGCCGACGGTCGAGATGTTCTCGGGGATGCCGCTGGTGAGGTCGAGGATCTTGCCGGTCACGGTCACGGCCACGCGCTGCAGGCCGCTGGACGGATCGGTGTCGGTCAGTCCCACGTCGAGCGTGCCGAAGGCCAGGTACGGCACCTGGGCCGCCTGCAGGCCGCGCACCACGTCGCGCAGCGTGGCCGGGTCGAGGTCGTTGCCGGTCTTGTAGTCGTTCTCGACGTTCTTGATCTTCATGAGGCCGTTGGTGTAGGGCTCGACGAAGCCGGCCTCGAGCACCTTGAAACCGGCCGAGGCGAAGATGCCGGTGAAAACCGAATTGAGGTTGGCGCTCGGGAAGATGCGCCAGGTCGATTCGCTCGCGCGGCGCGTGGTGCTGCCGCCGGTCTCGATGGTGTCGGTGCGCTTGGCTTCGAACGCGGTCTCGCGGCTGCGCGATGCGTTGGTGCCGATCTGGCCGCCACGGATCGATTCGCCCTCGGCGCCGCGGCGCTTGTCGGAGCCCTGCGCATCGACCTTCACGCCGCGGTCCACGCGCTGGTAGACGCGGTCGTCGAAGGTCTTCTCCGAATCGACCTGGCGCGACACGAACAGGAAGGTCAGCTTGGAGCGGTCGCCCTTGGCCGTGGCCGTGGTGGCCGATCCGGCCTTGACCGCGTTGCGCAGCTTGGCCACGTTGATCGAGGTGCGCACCGTGACGGTGTAGACGCGCTTGTCGGTCTGGTCCTGCTCGTCGAGGACGGTCGCGTCGAGGATGAACTTGTCGAGGTTGGCACCCACGCGCTCGCGGATCGCGTCGAAGTTGGCCGACTCGGACTCGCCGGCTTCGGCGTAGTAGAACTCGACCGCCTTGACCTGCGCCTCGCGCATCGCGCGCTCCTTGACCTCGGGGCTGGCCTTGCTGCCGAACACCGAGCCCTCGTAGGTCACCGAGGCCTTGCCGCGGGCGGTCGCGACCTGCGCGTGCGCGGCCAGGCCCATGAAGAACAGGCCGAAGGCGAGCAGCATCAGGACGACGCTGCGCATCGGATGGCGCGCGATCGGCGCGGCGAGTGGCAAGGCTATTTGCATGACTGGATGACCTCTTTGGTGGCGGTGATTTGCTTGTCGATGTCCGGGGCGGCGGCCGCATCCTTGAGCCACGGATCATTGCCCCCGGCGAGCACGCCGGAGAGCTTGGTGAACAGGCCGCGCAGGCTGTCGCTGTAGGCGGGGAAGTCGTCCACGCTGCGCTGCGAAGAAGGCACGGTCTTGACCTCGCCGTTCTTGAATTCCGAATTCATGTAGACGCGGTTGGCCAGCGGCTGCTGCACCTTGACCGCGACCTTCGAGGCGTAGATGTAGCTGGTGCCGGCCGCGACCTTGGCGTGCTCGAAGCGGCCGAAGCGCGCAAGGTCCACCGCGATCGCGTAGTCGGGCTCGGGCAGCTTGAGCTCGTAGACCGAGCCGTCGGCCACGCGCATCGACATCACCTTGCCGATCGCATAGCCCTTGGCGTAGGGCAGGATCGGCACGCCGGTGCGGCTGGAGATGGCTTCGGCCAGCATGTCGGCGACCCAGGTCTCGGCCACGCCGGGCTGGCTCGCGAGTTCGGCCGGCAGCAGCTTGCGCACTTCATCGCTGACCGTGGCCTGCGAGACCTGCAGGAAACGCGGCACCTGGGCCGGCAGGCTGGCGCGCGCGAGCGCTTCCGAAAAGCGGTTCAGGATGCCGGGCGTGGTGCCCGCGCCCAGGTAGAGCGTGCGCACGCGCTCGGCGATCTCGTCCTCGGTGGGCGCATGGTCGAGCAGGTCGACATAGGCCACGCTGAACGGATAGGCGCGAAGGACGGTCATGGTCTTGAAGTCGAAGAACATGGCCTGCGCGCGCAGCTGGATGAAGACCTTCGACAAACCGCCGAAGCGCTCGGTCGACACCGTCTCGCCGTTGAGCATCAGCGCCACGGCGATGGCCTGGTCGCGGCCCTTGAGCTCCATCAGGTTGGCCGTGTCGAGCTCGAAGGCGGTCGGCGGCTGGGCCGCCACCACCTGCCGGATCAGGCCGTTGATGCCGCCCGCGCCCAGCGCTTTGTCGAGGCGCTGCGAATGCGGGAAACGGGCCGTGATGCTGGCCGCATCACCCGAGTAGGCGAAGCCGGCGAGCGAGACGCTCAGCGCGAGTGCCTGGCCGACGAGGCCTCCCCAAAACAGAAAGAGAAAAGCCACCCATCTGGAATGCCGAACCATCCGTCCCCCTCGTTATGTAAAGTTCGGCGAGTCTATGTGAGTAAGTGTTATTTGCCCTGTCAGACAAAGGCCTTTTCAATGAAAAAAGCCAGCGAGGCGCTGGCTTTTTGGTATGCATTCGAAAGGCTTACTTGAGGGCCTTGTAGCGCATGCGCTTGGGCTTCGCGCCCTCTTCGCCGAGACGCTTCTTCTTGTCGGCTTCGTACTCCTGGTAGTTGCCGTTGAAGAAGGTCCACTGGCTGTCGCCTTCGGCCGCGAGGATGTGGGTGGCGATGCGGTCGAGGAACCAGCGGTCATGGCTGATGACCATCACGGTGCCGGCGAATTCGAGCAGCGCGTCTTCGAGCGCACGCAGGGTTTCCACGTCCAGGTCGTTCGACGGTTCGTCCAGCAGCAGCACGTTGCCGCCGGCGATCAGGGTCTTGGCCAGGTGCAGGCGGCCGCGCTCACCGCCCGACAGCGTGCCGACCTTCTTCTGCTGGTCCGCGCCGTTGAAGTTGAAGCGGCCCGCGTACGCGCGGCTGGCCATCTGGAACTTGCCGACGTTGATGATGTCGAGGCCGTTCGAGATGTCCTCCCACACGGTCTTGCTGTTGGCCAGTTCGTCGCGATGCTGGTCGACGAAGGCCATCTTCACGGTCTGGCCGATCACGACCTCGCCCGAATCCGGTTGTTCCTTGCCCGCGAGCAGCTTGAACAGCGTCGACTTGCCGGCGCCGTTGGGGCCGATGATGCCGACGATCGCGCCCGGCGGCACGGTGAAGCTCAGGTTGTCGATCAGCATGCGGTCGCCGAAGGACTTGCTGACGTTGTGGAACTCGAACA
>Ga0182008_10002383_pt1 | contig 11812 bp, 5 predicted proteins | sample Sormic07211129_1_FD_120482 | JGI IMG/M metagenome (GOLD analysis project Ga0182008, IMG submission 120482) | Rhizosphere microbial communities from Sorghum bicolor, Mead, Nebraska, USA - 072115-129_1 metaG | ecosystem: Host-associated > Plants > Roots > Rhizosphere | place: USA: Nebraska...
ATCGCCAATGTCGGCCTGCCGACGCTGGCACAGACCTTCAACGCAGCGTTCCCGGCAGTGCAATGGGTGGTGCTGGCGTACCTGCTGGGCATCACGGCGGTCATCGTCAGTGCGGGTCATTTGGGTGATCGCCTGGGTCGGCGCCGGGTGTTGATCGCCGGGTTGCTGCTGTTCGCGGTGGCGAGCGCAGTGTGCAGTGTCGCCCCGTCGTTGAACGGCTTGATTACCGCGCGCGTGCTGCAAGGCCTCGGCGCGGCAAGCATGATGGCGATGGCCATGGGCCTGGTGGGCGATACCGTGCCCAAAGAGCATATGGGCCGAGTCATGGGGCTGCTCGGCACCCTGTCGGCACTCGGTACGGCGATGGGTCCCAGTGTCGGCGGCCTGCTGCTCAGCCTGTGGGGGTGGCGCGCGTTGTTTGGGGTGGGCACGCCACTGGGGCTATTGGCTGCCGCCCTGGCCTGGCACTATCTGCCGGTGGATCTGCCGCACGCACGCGCGCCCGGCAGCTTGTGGTCACCCTTGAAAGCCGCGTCATTACGCGCCGGCCTGGCCATGAGCGCGCTGGTGTCGGCGGTGATCATGGCCACCTTTGTGGTCGGTCCGTTCTATTTATCCCGTGGGCTGGGCCTCGCGCCTGAATGGATGGGCCTGGCGATGGCCGTCGGACCGGGTGTCGCCGCGCTCACCGGCGTACCCGCCGGGCGCCTGACCGACCGCCTGGGCAGCCGGCGCGTCACACTGATCGGGCTGAGCACACTGCTGGGCGGCGCGCTGCTGTTGTCCCTGGCGTCGGGGCTGATGGCCTATCTGGGAGCGCTGGTGATGCTGACCTGCGGCTACAGCCTGTTCCAGGCCGCCAATAACACCGCCGTCATGAGCAACGTGGACGCCGCCCGCCGTGGCACGGTCTCGGGCTTGCTCAACCTGTCACGCAACCTGGGCCTGATTCTCGGCACGTCAGCCTTGGGCGCGGTATTCGCCTGGGCCAGCCCGGACGTCATCCACGCCACACCTGCATCTGTCACCCACGGCCTGCACATCACCTTCCGCGTCGCGGTGGGCCTGATCGTCCTGGCCGCTGCGATGGCAGTTTGCCGCATTGCCACTTTGAATACCCCGCTGAACACCCGTTGAGGCAAAAAAACAAAAAAGGCGTTGCGCCAGACCGGGTTACATCGCGCATCATGGGCACTTTCAAGCTCAAGGGTAACGTCCATGCGCGTTCTGTCATTGATGATGGGTCTTACGACGCTGGCCGCCACTACGGTGTTCTGCGCCAGCGCGATGGCGAATGAAGAAAGTCAGTTGGTACAACAGATCAACGCCTACCGCAGCCAGGTGCAGCGCTGCGGCGACCAGGGCTCCCAGGAATTGCCGCCGCTGACCAGCGACACGCGCCTGGTGCTGCCGGCCAACAGCGCCGGCGATCTGCAGCAGGCGCTGGCCCGGGCCGCGTACCCGATGGTGAACGTGCAGGCCATCAGCCTGTCCGGTCCCAAGGACGCGGCAGCGGCCATGAAGGCGGTGAGCGAGAGCTTCTGCCGTGTGGTGCTAGACCCGCAATACGTCGATATCGGCGTGAGCAACACAGGCCAGGACTGGCGCATCGTGCTGGCCCGCCCATTGCTGTCCAGCGGCCGAGGCGACTGGCAGACCGAGGGCAAGCAAGTGCTCAGCCTGATCAACGCCGCCCGCGCGCAGCCGCACCAGTGCGGTACGCAAGCCTTTACCGCCACCACCGCGCTGACCTGGAATGACAACCTGGCGGGCGCGGCCAACAGCCATACGCGCAATATGGCCAACGGTAATTTCTTCGATCACCTGGACCACGATGGCCGTACCCCCGGCGACCGTGCCGAACTGGCCGGCTATACCGCCAAAACGGTCGGCGAAAACATCGCCGCCGGCCTCGACACGCCGCGCAAGGTGGTAGACGGCTGGCTTGCCAGCCCCGGCCACTGTGCCAATCTGATGAACCCGCAATTTCGCGAGCTGGGCGCCGCGTACGCCATGGACCCGAAGAGCGATGCAGGCATCTATTGGACGGCGCTGTTCGGCACACAACAATAGAGGGCGGTCGGCAACCCTCGCCTTTTAAAACCAACAGAGCATCAAAATGCCATCTCGTGGATAATCCGCTGAACTGGCGGCGGCCATTCGGGTCTGTAGCTTGGCTACCTGGCCTATCCAAGTAACTAACGAGCGTGGCAAACAAGGTGTTACCCCAATGATGAATTGGCTGCAAAGCAGCAGCGACATGGCTGAACAGGTTCGTCAGCATGATTGGGCAAGTACGCCCCTGGGGCCGTTGGAGCAGTGGCCGGATGTTTTGAAGACCACCGTGGCGCTGTGTTTCGCGTCGAGCTTTCCCCAGGCGATCGTCTGGGGGCCGCAACTGATCACGCTCTACAATGACGCCTTCATTCCGATCCTGGGCAACAAGCCCTATGCCCTCGGCCGCCCGTTCAGTGAAATCTGGAGCGAGGTCTGGGACGAGGTCAGTCATATCGCCAGCGCGGCCTTCGAAGGCCATGCGACCTACATCGAAAACTTCCCGCTGATGATCGAGCGCGGCCCGGCGCCGGAACAGGCGTACTTCACGTTCTGCTACAGCCCGATACGCGACCCTCAGGGCAAGGTGGTCGGCATGCTCGACACCGTGACCGAAACCACCGCCACGGTGTTCCTCGCGCGTCGCCTGGCGCTGCTGGACGCCATCGGCAGCGCGGTAACCAACGCCAACGACGCCCAGGCGATCATGACCACCACCACCCGCCTGGTGGCTGAGCATTTGCAGGTGAGCAACTGCGCCTACGCCGACATGGACGACGATGAAGACGGCTTTACCATCCGCGACAATTGGACCGCCCCCGGTTCGCCGAGCATTGTCGGCCGTTACAGCCTTGCGGCATTCGGCGAGCGCGCGGTCAAGTGCCTGCGCGCCGGTGAGCCGCTGGTGATCCATAACAATCTGCGCGAACTGCCGCCCCATGAAGCCGCGCAATTCCAGGCACTGGGCTTGACCGCCACCATCTGCATGCCGCTGATCCGCAACGGTCGCCTGAGCGCGCTGATGGCCGTTCACGACAAAACGGCGCGGTCGTGGTCGCAGTACGACCTGGCCGTGCTGCGCGAAGTCACCGAGCGCTCCTGGGCACATATCGAGCGCGTGCGCGCCGACGCCGATGTGCGCGCCGGCCTGGCCGCCTATGCCGAACTCAATACCACTCTGGAACAGCGTGTCGAAGAGCGCACCCTGGCGTTGGCCCAGGCCGAAGCGGCACTTCGCCAGTCGCAAAAGCTGGAGGCCATCGGCCAGTTGACCGGCGGCGTGGCCCACGACTTCAACAACCTGCTGACCATCATTCGCTCCTCGGTGGACTTTCTGCGCCAACCGGGCTTGTCCGAAGAGCGCCGCCAGCGCTACATGGGCGCGGTCTCCGATACCGTCGAACGCGCCAGCAAGTTGACCAGCCAGTTGCTCGCTTTCGCAAGGCGCCAGCCGCTGAACCCGGAAGTCTTCGACGTCGGCCAGCGCGTGCAGAATATCGGCGAGATGCTCGAGAGCGTCACCGGTGCACGTATTCAAGTGCGCGTCGAGCTGCCGACGCAGCCCTGTTTTGCACGGATCGACCCAAGCCAGTTCGAAACCGCACTGATCAATATCGCCCTCAATGCGCGGGACGCCATGGACGGCCAGGGCACGCTGACCCTGCGCGTCACCGGCCAACGCCCGCTGCCGCGCATCCGTGGCGATGCCGGCTCGCGCCAGGCGCATATCGCTATCGCACTGGCCGACACCGGCCCCGGCATTGCCAGCGACACCATCGAGCGTATCTTCGAGCCGTTTTTCACCACCAAGGCTGTCGGCAAAGGCACAGGGCTGGGGCTCTCCCAAGTGTTCGGTTTCGCCAAACAGTCGGGAGGCAATATCGATGTGGCCAGCACCCTGGGCCAGGGCTCGGTGTTCACCCTGTACCTGCCGCAGGTCGAAGCTCAGGCGTCGGTCCACCCCGGCCGGACTGACGAACCGGCACCGGCCCATGACACCGCGCACTGCCGTGTGTTGATCGTGGAAGACAATCTTGAGGTCGGACGCTTCGCCAGCCAGATCCTGCAGGACCTGGGCTACCAGACAACGTGGGCCACCGATGCCGAACAGGCGTTGACCCTGGCCGGCCAGGACGCGAACGCATTCGATGCGATTTTCTCGGATGTGGTGATGCCCGGCATGACCGGCGTAGCCATGGCCAAGGTGTTGCGCCAACGCCGCGCCGATCTGCCGGTGGTGCTCACCTCGGGCTACAGCGAAGAACTGGCGGAAAACGGCTATGAGGGATTTGAGTTCCTGCCCAAGCCCTACTCGGCCGATCAGGTCTCTCGCGTGCTGATCAAGGCCATGCTCAGGGATTGAGCGCCCTACTCCGCCACCGCGACCTGGTTGCGGCCCAAAGCCTTGGCGCGGTACAGCGCTTTATCTGCGGTATTCATCAGCCCGTGCAGGTCCTGCTGCCCAGGGTGGGTGGACGCCACACCGAGGCTGGCCGACAGGCCCTTGACCGGCTCGGCGGCCATGCCGGCGATGGACGCAATCAACTGCTCGGCGATAGCGCGCGCCGTCTCCAGCGAAGTGTTGGGCAGCAGCACCGCAAATTCCTCGCCGCCCAGACGCCCGTACACGTCGGCCTGCCGGAACGAGGTGCTGATCACTGCGCCGATCTGGCGCAGCACCTGGTCGCCGGCCTGGTGGCCGTAGGTGTCGTTGATCTGTTTGAAATGGTCCATGTCGAGCATCAGCGCGCACAGCGGCTGCTGGTGATGTCGACACTGTGCGTACAACGCCTGGGCACGCTCGAAAAACGCCCGGCGATTCATCAGCCCGGTCAGTTCGTCGGTCTGTGCGGCACGAGTGGATATGCTATGGGCCCGTTCCATCTGCCGCGTCAGGCGGAAAGCCTTCTCCAATGCGTCGGACAGCTTGCGGGTGGCGCTGAATACAAAGGTGGAGAACACCAGCACCGCAATCGCGACGCCGACCTGCATCGACGACGGCTGCAGCAACAGCCACACCGTACAGGGCATCAGCACGAGGCTGATGGAGACCACCGTCATGTAGCGATACGCCGAATAACAGGACACCGCAGCCACCGACATGCCCACGGTGAACAGCATGACCAGCACCTGGGACAGGCGGTCATCGGTGGGTATCAGCGCAAACGCACCGCCGCCCCAGATCCCCGCAGAAAGCACCAGCGTGATCCAGTAGCGCCGTTCCCAGCGCGCCGGCAGGCGCTCGCTGTTGGGGCAGCGAAACCACTCCATGAACATCAGGATGCGCAACAGCGATGAAACGCCCAGGGCCGCCAGCCAGACCAGCATGATGGGTTGATCCAGGCGGTCCCAGCACAACCAGCACAGCATCGCCGCCGCCAGATAGCTGCCGAATATCGCCGCGAATGACTGCCGGAACAGCTGGTGCAGGCGGTCGGCCCGCACTTGCTGCTCGATGCGCTCATCCTGATCCTGCCCGTGTCCGAGGCCATTCATGAAATACGCCTGATTCCGTTGCCGCGACAAAGGCGCCATTGTGGCACCCTGCCAGCAACGCGGACAACAGAATCCCGCACCGCAGAGCCTTTAACTCGGCTCGGGCCGCAGAATCAGCACCCCCAGTGGCGGCAGATTCAACGACAGCGAAACGGGCTGACCATGGCGCGGCTCGTCGACGGTGAACACTTCGCCACCATTGCCGAAATTGGAACCGGCGTACATATCCGCGTCACTGTTGATCACCTCGCTCCAGCGCCCGGCAAACGGCACGCCCACGGCATAGTGCTCGCGAGGCACCGGCGTGAAGTTGGCCACCACCAACACCGGTTTGCCGTCCTTGCTCCAGCGCAGCCAGGCGTAGACGCTGTTGATCGCATCGTCGCCGATCAGCCACTGGAAACCTTGCGGCGCGTCGTCCTGCTCGTGCAGGGCCGGCTCCTGGCGGTACAGGCGATTCAAGTCGCCCACCAGCTTTTGCACACCCTGGTGTTCCTGGTATTGCAGCAGGTACCAGTCCAGTTGCTGGTCATGGTTCCACTCGCGCCACTGGCCGAATTCGCAGCCCATGAACAGCAACTTCTTACCCGGATGCATCCACATGAACGCCAGGTAGGCGCGCAGATTGGCAAATTTCTGCCAGCGGTCGCCGGGCATCTTGTCGATCAGCGAATGCTTGCCATGGACCACTTCGTCATGGGAGATCGGCAGGATGAAACGCTCGGACCAGGCATACACCAGGCCGAAACTCAGCTCGTTGTGATGATGGGCACGGTATACCGGGTCCTGCTGGATGTAGTGCAGCGAGTCGTGCATCCAGCCCATGTTCCATTTGTAATTGAAGCCCAGGCCGCCTTGCTGGGTCGGCTGGCTGACGCCAGGCCAGGCCGTGGACTCCTCGGCGATCACCAGGGCTCCCGGCGCCTCCAGCGCAACCACGTCGTTCAAGTGGCGCAGGAAGTCGATGGCCTCCAGGTTCTCGCGCCCGCCATGCCGGTTGGGCACCCACTCGCCGGCTTTGCGCGAATAGTCGCGATACAGCATCGATGCCACCGCATCCACGCGCAGACCATCGACGTGGAAGTGTTTGAGCCAGTGCAGCGCCGACGCCAGCATAAAGCCGTGCACTTCGGTGCGGCCCAGGTTGTAGATCAGAGTGTCCCAATCCTGGTGGAAGCCTTCGAGCGGGTTGGCGTATTCGTACAGCGCGGTGCCGTCAAATTGCGCCAGGCCGTGGGTGTCGGTCGGAAAATGCGCCGGCACCCAATCAAGGATCACACCGATATCAGCCCGGTGGCAGGCATCGACGAAGTAAGCGAAATCTTCCGGCGAGCCGAAGCGCGCGCTGGGCGCGAACTGCGACAGGGCTTGATAGCCCCAGGACCCGCCAAAGGGGTGTTCCATGATCGGCATCAGCTCGATATGGGTGAAGCCCAGTTGCTGAACATAGGGAATCAAACGCTCCGACAGTTCCCGCCAGCCGTACTGCCGGGCCACTTCACCGGCCTCGTCCAATTCGCACTGCCAGGAGCCGACGTGCAATTCATAGATCGACAAGGGCGCGCTGGACTTTTGCTTGTCGGCACGCGCCTGCATCCAGTCGTGGTCCTGCCAGTCCACTTGCAGCGGCGCGGCAACTTTCGAGGCGGTGTCCGGCGGCAGTTGGGTCGCCAGCGCCACGGGGTCGGCCTTGAGGGGCAAAATACCGTGGGCACCGAGAATCTCGTATTTGTAGGCGGCACCTGGCTGCAGGCGTGGGATGAAGATCTCCCACACGCCGGAAGGATGACGCAGGCGCATCGGATGACGGCGTCCGTCCCAGATATTGAAGTCACCCACCACCGACACACGCCGGGCATTCGGTGCCCACACGGCAAAGCGCACGCCCTGCACGCCGTCGACGCTGGTGACCTGTGCACCCAGGCAGTTGCCCAGGTCGCGGTGATTGCCCTCGGCAAACAGATACAGGTCCATTTCGCCCAGCAGCAATTGGCTGAAGCTGTAGGGGTCTTCGGTGATCTGCTCGCCGCCGGCCCACTGAATTTTCAATAAGTACGGCTGACGAGTAGAGAAGTGCCCGACAAACAGCCCAGGCACCTGAGTCGCGTCAAGGCTGCCGAGCGTTTCGCCACCGTCGCGGCTCAGCACCTGCACACTCAATGCCTCCGGCAGGAATGCACGGATAAATTGGCCACCCTGCTCATCGTCATGGGGCCCGAGAATCGAAAACGGGTCGTGGTGCTCGGCGCGCACCAGCGCTTCGACGTCCTTGGACGCCGGCATTGCAGTCAACTTTGGCTGCAGCGGTTCTTTATGTGTATAGCTCATGACGTCTCCCCACCGCGTGCAGTTTTCGATATAGGTATAAGCCCGCTCAACAGGCTGTGCAGCCCTTGCAGAGGCACGGGCAACCAGGTCGGGCGGTTTTCCGCTTCGTAGGCCACTTCATACGCGGCCTTCTCCAGGCTGAACAAAGTCAGCGCGGCGTCCTGGCCGTTGGCATCCTGCCAGTCATGCGCCAGTGTAGACGTAGCCTGCTGATAAGCCTGGATAAATGCCTGACGCGCCTCCTTCACATAGCGCTCGGTCACACGCTGGCGTGCCTGATCGGCCTGGGCCGAATGGTCGACGCCTTGCAGATTCAAAGCCATCGCCGCCGCGTAATCGAAGGAGCGCAGCACACCGCTGACATCTTTGTACGGGCTGTGCTTGCCCCGTCGCTCATGCAGCGGTCGCGCCGGTTCGCCTTCGAAGTCGATCAAATAGGCATCGCCCTTCACCACCAGTACCTGGCCGAGGTGCAGATCGCCATGGACGCGAATGCGCAAGCCGCCCAAGGTGGCCTTCGCCAGGCTGTTCACGTGCGTGGCGATGGCTTTTTTCTGCGCCAGCAATTCACTGACCAGTGCCTGATCGGCAGGGTTCAATTGGTTTTGATGCAGTTCGAGCAGTTGCAGCGCGCGACTGATCTGCGCCCCGACATCCTTGGCCCAGGCCTGGGTGTCCTTAACGCTGGTGACTTCGGGCTTGAAGTCTTTATGGGTGGTAGTGGCGCCGAGCACTTGATGCATTTCGCCCAGGCGCTGGCCGAGCAGTGCGGCAAAATCCGCCAGTTCGCCCAGGGCGTTGTAGTGCTGCTCCTGCTCGGAAAGGGCCTCGGCCAGTTCGTCACGGATCGCGCGTTCCAGATTGTTCTGGGTCCACGTCCAGGCGTCGCCCTGATTGCTTAGATAGCCCTGGGCGATCATCAGCAGGTTGTCCTGGCCGTCACTGTCGTGACGCACCATGGCGCCCATCAACGGCGAAATATTCGCGTAACCGGCTTCGGTCAGGTACGCGCTCATCTCAAGCTCCGGGTGCACCCCGGCGCTGACTTTGCGGATCAACTTGAGCACCAGGCTCTCGCCTACCACAACCGAACTGTTGGACTGCTCGGCAGACAAGTAGCGCACCGGAGACTCATCGTTCAATTGCAGCGCGCCCAAGTGTTGCGTCGCGTCGAACCGCAACTCGCCGTCATTGCAGGCCAGCCGCGTGCCGGCTTGCAGGCCCTGGATCACCGCGCGAACAAAATGCTCAAGGCTGAACGCGTCGGTCACCAGCCCCACTTGGCGGGCTCGACGTACGCGGGCCATGGCCAGTTGCTGCGGCAAGGCGCTGGTGAATTGGTCTTCGCCGAGGAAGCCCAGCGGCAATTGATAACGGCTGACCTGGCCGCCGGCACTGACTTCCAGCTCGCTCAGCAACACCGGATGCTCGGCATCGCCAAATCGCACGCCGTAGGCAATGCGTACGCTGTCGATCGCCGTGTCCTTACCGGCAAACCAGCGCCGTTTGGGCAGCCAGGCCGGCAATGAGGTCTGTTCCAGGGTGGTGCGGCAAGGTTCTTCGAGCAGTTCTTCCATGCGTTTTTTCAATACCAATGTGGTGAAGTCGGGCATGCTCTGCGCCGGTTCCACATGCCAACTGGGCATCTGGTTTTCCGCCGCGAGCACAAACCAATAAAACCCGTAGGGCGCCAGGGTCAGCAGGAAATTCAACTGGCCGATGGGCGGGAACGCGTTGCCGCCGAGCATCTCTACCGGGACCATGCCGGCAAATGCCGACAGGTCCAGCTCGGCCGCCTGGGCGCTGCGCGACACGTTGGCCACGCACAGGATGATCTCCGTGCGGCCATCGGCGCCGGTGTATTCGCGGGTGTAGGCCAGGATGCGGCGGTTGGCCGGCGAGAGCATTTTGAGGCTGCCGCGACCGAACGCCTTGGACTGCTTGCGTACCGCCAGCATGCGCCGGGTCCAGTTCAGAAGGGAGTGCGGGTCCTGGGTCTGGGTTTCGACGTTGACCGACAGATAACCGTAGAGCGGGTCCATGATCGGCGGCAACACCAGGCTGGCCGGGTCGGCGCGGGAGAAGCCGCCGTTGCGGTCGATGGACCATTGCATCGGCGTGCGTACGCCATCGCGGTCGCCCAGATAGATGTTGTCGCCCATGCCGATTTCATCGCCGTAATACAGGGTGGGCGTGCCCGGCATCGACAGCAGCAGGCTGTTAAGCAATTCGACCCGGCGGCGGTCACGCTCCAGCAAGGGCGCCAGGCGTCGACGAATGCCCAGGTTGATCCGCGCGCGACGGTCGGCGGCATAGTAGTTCCACAGGTAGTCGCGCTCCTTGTCCGTCACCATTTCAAGGGTCAGTTCATCGTGGTTACGCAGGAAGATCGCCCACTGGCAATTGGCGGGAATTTCCGGGGTCTGGCGCAAAATATCGGTGATAGGGAAACGATCTTCCTGGGCCAGCGCCATGTACATGCGCGGCATCAACGGGAAGTGGAAGGCCATGTGGCATTCGTCGCCGTCGTCGCCCTTTTTGTCGCCGAAATACAGCTGGGTGTCTTCCGGCCACTGGTTGGCTTCGGCCAGCAGCATGCGGTCGGGGTAATTGGCGTCGATCTCGGCGCGGATCTGCTTGAGCACCCCGTGGGTTTCTTCAAGGTTCTCGTTATTGGTGCCATCGCGCTCGATCAGGTATGGAATGGCGTCCAGGCGCAGGCCGTCGATGCCCATGTCCAGCCAATAGCGCATCACTTCAAGCACCGCTTTCATCACGTGCGGATTGTCGAAGTTGAGGTCGGGCTGGTGGGAATAGAAGCGGTGCCAGAAGTACTGGCCGGCGACCGGGTCCCAGGTCCAGTTGGACTTTTCGGTATCGAGGAAGATGATGCGGGTGCCGTCATATTTCTGGTCGTCATCGGACCACACGTAGAAGTCCCGTGCGGCCGAACCAGGCTTGGCCTTGCGCGCCCGCTGGAACCAGGGGTGCTGGTCCGAGGTGTGGTTGATCACCAATTCGGTGATCACCCGCAGGCCGCGTTTGTGCGCTTCGGCGATAAAGCGCTTGGCGTCGGCCATGGTGCCGTAGTCACTGTGCACGCCGCGGTAGTCGGCAATGTCGTAGCCATCGTCGCGGCGCGGCGATGGATAAAACGGCAGCAACCAAATGGTGTTCACGCCCAGATCGGCGATGTAGTCGAGTTTGGCGATCAAGCCTGGAAAATCGCCGATCCCGTCATTGTTGGAATCGAAAAAAGATTTTACGTGCACCTGATAGATCACCGCGTCCTTGTACCAGAGCGGGTCTTTGATAAAGGTGGCAGCCTTGGGTTTCTTCGCCATTGGAAACTCCTGAAACACTCGATAAATCTTGCAGGCTCAATATGGAAGGGGCTTGCCCCTTCCCACATCAGGTGGTGATGCGCCAGATCCCGAACGGCATCTGCGGTTCCAGGCGCGTCCACTGAGTCTTGCCATACCAGGTCCAACGATGGCCGTTCATCAAGTCTTCGCCTTGGGTCTGGGCATCATCCGGCAGGCCCATCTCCCACAATGGCAGTTCGAAATGGGCTTCCTGGGCGTTATAAGGGTCGAGGTTGACCGCCACCAGAATGAAGTTACTGCCGTCCTCGCTGCGCTTGCCGAAGTACAGGATGTTGTCGTTCCACGCGTTATAGATCTTCAAGCCCAAGTGCGTGTGCAGCGCCGGGTTCTGGCGACGGATGCGATTGAGCTGGGCAATTTCGGCAATGATGTTGCCGGGCGCGGTGAAGTCCCGTGGTCGGATCTCGTATTTCTCCGAGTCCAGGTATTCCTCTTTGCCCGGCACCGGCGCGGCTTCGCACAGTTCGAAACCCGAATACATGCCCCACAGGCCGGAGCCCATGGTCGCCAGCGCTGCACGGATCAGAAAACCCGGGCGCCCGGACTGG
>Ga0182008_10002384_pt1 | contig 11809 bp, 6 predicted proteins | sample Sormic07211129_1_FD_120482 | JGI IMG/M metagenome (GOLD analysis project Ga0182008, IMG submission 120482) | Rhizosphere microbial communities from Sorghum bicolor, Mead, Nebraska, USA - 072115-129_1 metaG | ecosystem: Host-associated > Plants > Roots > Rhizosphere | place: USA: Nebraska...
ATTTAAGCGTACATTTGGATTCTCTTTCAGTGTTAAAGAAATTTCTTTTTCTAATCCATCACGTTTCACTTTAAGCTTCAATACATCGCCAATGTTCTTTTTACCCACCAATGGGATAACATCTAAAGAGATCATTGGGCTTTTTAACCTTACTGTTGATAGTGCATCGCTTAATGAGGTATCATCTAAACTAAGTACTAGGTCATTTACGTTTAAGCCACTCACCCAGGCTGCAGAATTTCGTGTAGTAGCGGTAATCATCAAACCTTCATTGGTTAATTGCCCCGAAGCACCTGTAGCCGGTTTACCTGGAGTTGCATTTTCGGCAGAAACATTTACGCCGGCATAACCGAAGTATTTTGCATATTCCACATCATCTACCCCGTTTACATATTTTGTCCAGAAATTGGTAAAACTGATTCCGGATATTTTCTCTACCATGGCTTTAAACTCGGCATCGGTATAACCGCGCTTTAAAGTTTTGCACTGCAGGTACATGGCTTTCATTACATCATCCAAGCTTTTGGCACCTTTGGTTGCATTGATAATTTCGAGATCCATTAAAATACCAATTACTTCACCTTTATTATAGTAAGAAATTGAATTGTTCTTTGAGTTCTCATTCGGGCGGTAGCCAATAATCCATGCGTCGTAACTAGACGAAGCTGCCGATTGGTATTTGGCACCCGGGGTATTTAAAACTGTGCCTACACCACCTATTAAATCTTTCAAAAATTCGTTCACGTCGGTAAATCCGGCACGGTGTAAATATTTGTTCTCGTAATACGAGGTAAAACCTTCGGCAACCCAAAGGTTAGTGGTGTAATTTTCGTTATCGTAATCAAATGGGCCTAAAGCAATAGGGCGCAAACGTTTCACATTCCACAGGTGATGGTACTCATGTGCAACCAAACTTAAAAAACCCTTGTAACCTTCTGCAGTATTATATGCATTTCTTGTAGCACCTAATGTAGTAGAATTTAAATGTTCTAAACCGCCCCCGCCTTTTAAGAAATTATGAACAATGAAAAGGTAATATTTGTTAGGGTTTTCGCCGTAAACTGCAGTTTCCTTTTCTACAATTTTGGCCATATCCACTTTTAGTTTCTCTTTATCATAATTACCGCCACCATACATGGCCACTTCATGGCGAACACCCGCGGCAGTAAATTCAAAAACATCCTGATTACCCACTTCAATAGGGCTATCGTAAAGAATATCAAAATCGGTAGCTTTATAAGTAAACTGCTCACCGGAAACCGGGGTTAAACCGGTAGAAACCTTACTCCAGGTATTGAAAGGAATAATTTTTACCGTACTTGCCGATTTGATCATCCCGTCAGGATGCATAAAAATCCCTGTAGGAGACAAGAAGGCGTGCGATTCGTCAATAAATGGTGTACGCACCGAAATCTCAAAGGCATAAACACGGTAATTAATCTGTATTTGAGCAGCCTTGGCCGAGAAAATTCTCCAGGTATTTTTCCTTACTTTTTCAACTTTAACGGTTTTGCCCCCTGCCGTAGCCTTAAATTCTTCTACACTTTTTTCAAATTCGCGAACCAAATAAGAACCTGGTGTCCAAACTGGCATTTTTACATCTACATAATCTTTTGTCAGTCCAGAAATATTCATCTGCACCTCTGCATAATGCGCTTGCGGTTCTTTAAAAGAAACCTCAAATCCTATTTTTACCTGCGCTTTCGCTGCCATAATACACGTTAGTAGTAAAACTAAACTTAAAATTGACTTTTTATTAAACATATTCACTGTGTTTGCTGCAAATTTAGATTTATTGGTGGGTTTTTAATATAAAATAGCTAAATGTGGTGTAAAATAATCAATACTTAGCCTGGATAGTCTTGAGTCCAAAGTCTTAAGTCTTTAGTCGATTTGGACTCAGGACCTGAGACTTTGGACTTTTGCCTTGAAAAAAGGCTGTAACATCCTTAATACAACAAATTTAGGACTAAACTATTTGGATATTTTTATGCTCTAATTCAAACGTTAATTTTATTTTAATGTTAGAATACGCATAAACACAAATCGCACACATGAAGAAAAGGTATATTATCTATGCTGTTTTAGCTATTGGCCTGGCCTACCTGGTATATTACAGAATTAACGCAAATAAAAAAATTGAAGGAAAAGGTGGCGCATCGCCGGGGGTTGGGAAAGGTAAAGAGGGTGGTAAGAGTGGTTCTTCTGCACCGTTGGTGGTGGATGGAATTGTAGTAAAGCCAGTATCGTTTGATAATGACTTGGAGATTACCGGCGCCATTGATGCAAATGAGTCGGTTGTATTAAAAAGTGAAGTATCGGGACTGGTTACCGGAATTTATTTTCAGGAAGGCACAACGGTATCAAAAGGAAGTGTACTGGTCAAAGTAAATGACAGGGATATACAGGCACAATTACAGGATGCACTTACCAAACAAAAACTTTCGGGCACAAATGAAAACCGGGCAAAACAATTGCTGGCAAAAGGGGCAATCAGTCAGGAAGAATATGATACCACCCTTGCAGATCTGAAATCATTGCAGGCACAGGCGCAATTGGTTAGGGCGCAGTTGGCCAAAACCACTATCCGCGCACCTTTTACGGGTCGTGTGGGTTTACGTAGCATTTCTATCGGCACTTACTTAACGCCTGCCACAGTAATTGCCAATCTGGTGGCCACCAATCCTGTTAAAGTTACTTTCTCTGTTCCGGAAAAATATGCGGGACAGATTAAAGTGAATTCAGAAATCATATTTACCACCGATGGCTCTTCAAAACAGAATAAAGGAAAAGTTTATGCGATAGAGCCCGGAATTAATTCCGCTACCAGAACCTTACAAATAAGGGCTCTGGCACCTAATGCCGATAATGCTTTGTTACCAGGCTCTTTTGCCAAAATTAAACTGGCTTTAAATACGCTTCAAAATGCTATTCTCATTCCTAATGAAGCTGTTATCCCTGTTTTAAAAGGTAAAATTGTTTACATCCAAAAAGATGGCAAAGCACAGGAAGTTAAAATAGAAGCGGGTACGCGTACCGATGAAAACATCGTGATTACATCAGGATTGAAAGCTGGCGACACGGTATTAACCACCGGCTCAATGGCCTTAAAGAAAGATGCACCGGTTAAAGTTCATTTGGTTAAAGAATAATTATGAGCATCTCTACCACGAGTATAAAAAGGCCGGTTCTGGCCATTGTAATGAACCTGTTAATTGTTCTTTTTGGGATTATAGGTTATACTTTTTTGGGTGTCCGCGAATACCCTTCAATTGATCCTACTGTAGTTTCGGTAAGAACCTCATATCCAGGGGCAAACGCCGACATTATTGAATCACAAATTACCGAACCTTTGGAAAAATCGATCAATTCGATTGATGGGATCAGAAATATTTCTTCATCGAGTAACCAGGGCGCGAGTAATATTACCATTGAGTTTAACCTCGATAAAAATATAGAAGAAGCCGCTAATGATGTACGTGATAAAGTATCGCAAGCAGCCAGAACTTTACCTAAAGATATTGATGGCTTACCGGTAGTAAGTAAAGCCGATGCCAACTCGGATCCGATTTTATCGATGACGATACAGAGTGATAAACGCAATACACTCGAATTAAGTGATTTTGCCGAAAACGTAATTGCCGACCGCATTCAAACCATCCCGGGGGTAAGTAGTGTCCAAATCCAGGGGCAAAGGAAATATGCCATGCGCATCTGGATGGATCCGAACAAGTTGAGTGCTTATGGCTTAACCTCTCAGGATATTGTAACGGCCTTGGATAATGAAAATGTAGAACTACCTTCCGGAAAAATTACCGGGGCCACTACTGAACTGACGGTTAAAACCTTAGGAAAACTCACCAATGAAAATCAGTTTAACAACTTAATTTTAAAGGCCGATAGCAACCAGGTAGTTAAACTCAAAGATGTAGGTTTTGCAGTTTTAGGGCCGGAAAACGAAGAGACCATTCTGCGCGAATCGGGCAAACCGATGGTGGCCATTGCCATTATCCCCCAGCCGGGAGCCAATTACCTCGATATCAGCAAAGAATTTTACAGGCGTTTTGATAAGTTAAAAGCCGATATCCCGCAAGACATTAAACTGAAAGTGGCATTAGACAATACCCTTTTCATTAAGCGGTCTGTAACGGAAGTTGCCGAAACTATAGGCCTATCGCTGGTACTGGTAATTTTAATCATTTACCTCTTTTTCAGAGATTGGGCCATCGCCTTCAGGCCATTGATCGATATCCCGGTATCTTTGATTTTCACCTTTTTTATCATGTATGCCTTTGGCTTCTCCATTAACGTATTGAGCTTATTAGCCATTGTATTGGCTACGGGTTTGGTGGTAGATGATGGTATTGTGGTTACCGAAAATATTTTTAAAAAGGTTGAAGAAGGAATGTCGCCGTTTGAGGCAGCCATTAAAGGATCAAATGAAATTTTCTTCGCAGTAATTTCGATTTCCATTACGCTTGCGGCCGTATTTTTACCTGTAATTTTTTTACAAGGCTTTGTTGGTCGCTTATTTAGGGAGTTTGGTGTAGTAATTGGTGCTGCCGTATTGGTATCAGCTTTTGTATCACTCACGCTAACACCCATGTTAAATGCCTACCTGATGAAAAAAGGTGGACATAAGCCATCCAGATTTTACAACTGGACAGAACCTTATTTTGTAAAATTAAACGATGCTTACGGATCAAACCTGAATAAGTTTTTAGCTAAAAGATGGCTTTCAGTGCCGATAATCCTGGTGTGTATGGGACTTATTTTCCTTTTCTGGAAGATATTACCGAAAGAAACTGCCCCGTATGATGACAGAAGTGCCATCAACATAAACGTTTCTACGCCAGAGGGTGCTTCATTTGCCTATACGGATAAATTTATCATGAAGCTAAATCAGTTGGTAATTGATTCTGTTCCTGAAAAAAATGTGAGCATTACCATCACTTCGCCAAGTTTTGGTGGCTCTGGGGCGGTAAACTCCGGTTTTGTAAGGATGGGTTTGACTGATCCGGAAACTCGTGAGCGTTCGCAAAAGGAGATTGCAGATATGCTTACCCGGGTAACTAAAAAATATACTGAAGGGAAAACCATTGTGAACCAACAGCCTACCATTTCGGTAGGGCGACGTGGCGGCTTACCCATCAGTTATATCATTCAGGCACAAAATTTCGAAAAGCTAAGGGAGAAAATTCCATTGTTTATGGATGCTGTAGCTAAAGACCCAACATTTACTGTTTCGGATGTAAACCTGAAATTTAATAAACCGGAAATTAACCTGACCATCGACCGGGATAAGGCCAAAAATCTGGGCGTTTCTATTTCTGCCATTGCCCAAACCCTGAATTTAGGATTGAGTGGACAAAGGTTCTCATACTTTTTTATGAACGGGAAACAATATCAGGTAATTGGGCAGTTTGACCGGGGAGACAGAAAAGATCCATTGGATTTAAGCTCGGTTTACGTACGTAACGATAAGGGAGCGTTGGTACAGCTTGATAACCTGGTAACGGCCAAAGAAGAGAGTAGCCCACCACAACTGTATAGAAACAACCGTTTCATAGCTGCTACCGTTTCGGCTGGTTTAGCACCAGGCAAAAGTATTGGCGAAGGCATAGATGCGATGGATGCAATTGCTAAAAAAATATTGGATGAGACTTTCTCTACCGATTTAAGCGGAGAATCGCGCGATTTTAAAGAAAGTTCTTCCAACACGTTTTTTGCATTCGGTTTGGCCCTCCTGCTGGTTTATTTAATCCTTTCAGCGCAGTTTGAAAGTTTTAAAGATCCGGTTATTATTATTTTAACGGTACCAATGGCCGTTGCAGGAGCGTTTTTATCGCTTTGGTTATGTGGCCAGAGCTGGAATATCTTTAGCCAGATTGGTACCATTATGTTGATTGGATTGGTAACTAAAAACGGAATCTTAATTGTAGAGTTTGCCAACCAGCTGAAAGAAAAAGGCATTCCTATTCCAGAAGCCATCAGGGAAGCTGCGGTTTCGCGTTTACGACCGATTTTAATGACCAGTCTGGCCATTGCCATTGGTGCCTTACCTATTGCGCTCGCCCTAGGTGCTGCGGCAAAAAGCAGAATGAGTATGGGAACCGTAATTGTAGGCGGAACGCTGTTTTCGTTGGTATTAACCTTATTTGTGATACCGGCCATTTACTCTTACTGGGCAAAACCTTACCAACCAAATCAAGAACTAAAAGAAGCCCACCGCTTTGAACAGGAAGCTTTACATACAGAAGAATAAGATGAGCAAGAAGTTAAAAATATTTATCCTGCTGATAAGCTTATCGCTTTCGGGTTTTACACAAGAAAAGTTGAGCCTGCAAGAAGCCATTACCATTGCTTTACAGCATAATTACGACATTAAAATCAGTAAAAACCAGATTGATATCGCGAAGAACAATGCCAACATCGGCAATGCTGGTATGTTGCCCAATGTAACCGGAAATTACACCAATGGGGGAAGCATTCAAAATACCCGGCAAAGCCCTGTAACAGGCCCTGACCGTGTAATTACCGGGGCCAAGAGTACCAATAACAGTTATGGTGCAGAATTAAACTGGACCATTTTTGATGGTTTTCGAATGTTTGCCAATTACGATCGGCTAAAAGAACTGCAAAAACAGGGCGAGTTAAACTCTCGTTTAACCATTTTAACCACTGTGGCTGATGTAATTACTGCCTATTACGATATTGTAAGACAACAACAGTTGGTTAGGGCGGCTGATAGCACCCTGGATGTTTCGGTATTGCGTACCAATATTGCCAAAACAAAATTACAGCTTGGCCGTGGTTCTAAGTTGGATGTATTAACCGCACAGGTTGATTACAATACAGATACTTCAAATTACCTGCAAACCAAAAATGCGTTACAGATTGCTAAAGTTCGTTTAAATCAATTAATGGTTAGGGATATTGGCACCACCTTTTCTGTTGCAGATAGCATTGATGTGGATAAAGGCATCTTGTTTAGCAAGATGGCCGAAATGGCCGAAAAGCAAAACCCCGATGTACAGAATGCATTTATTAATCAGCGTATTGCTACCTTGAATTTAAAATCTATCCGTGGAGCACGTTATCCTGCAATCAGCCTGAATTCTGGTTACAGCAGGGCAAACAGTACCAGCCCAACAGGCTTTAACCAAAAATTTTCAGCCAATGGATTTACTTACGGCGTTACGGCAAGTATTAATTTATTCAATGGTTTTTTACAGCGGCAGCAAGAGCGTAATGCAAAAATTGAAATTAACAATTCGATCCTTGACCTGAACAAAACCAAGCTGGATGTGAATGCGCAATTACGTACAGCTTACGAAAATTATAGTACCTATTTGGATCTGATTAAATTAGAACAGCGAAATGTAGATATTGCTAAAGAAAATTTAGATATCACACTCGCAAAATACCGTTTGGGCAGCATAGCGCCTTTAGAATTGCGGGAAGCACAGCGTAATGCCATTAATGCGCAAAACCGTTTCATCGAGATGAATTATCAGGCCAAAATAGCCGAAAATACTTTGAAAACAGTTAGTGGAAGCATTGATTTGGTTAACTAAATATTTTAAAAAGCCTTAACAACAGCGAAAACGTTAACGTTGCCAATAAGCATTAAAAAAAGTAACGAAATTATTTCAAATATAAAATGCTATAATTAATTTTTATATTTAGGGCCATGATACTTGTTGCAGACAGTGGCTCATCAAAAACGGATTGGATGGGTTATCACAATGGCGAAACCATTAAATTTAGTACCCCCGGAATAAACCCCTATTTCTTAAGTGAACAGGAAATTACCAAGTTGATTTCTAAAAACGAATCCTTATTACAATATGCCGATGAGGTAAAAGAAATTTACTTTTTTGGCGCTGGTTGTTCATCTCCAGACAAACATGAAGTCGTTTCTAATGGTTTATCAGCTGTTTTTGGTAATGCCTTTATTTCCGTAGATCACGATCTTCTGGGTTCAGTGTACGCTACCTGCGGACACAATGAAGGTTTAAACTGTATTTTGGGTACCGGATCTAATATCTGTTACTTTGACGGAAAAAAAATTCATGATGGCCACCATGGCCTGGGCTACGTTCTCGGCGATGAGGGATCAGGTACTTTCTTCGGAAAAAAAGTACTCCTCAGCTATCTGTACAATAAAATGCCGGCAACGTTGGCGGCTGAATTCAAAAAATCTTTCCCGGCAGAAAAAGAACAGATTATTACCAACATTTACCAGAAACCCTTCCCAAACATCTATCTGGCGGGCTTTAGCCGCTTCATGGCCAGCCATAAAGACCATCCCTTCATTCAGGAGATATTAAGGACAGGCTTTCAGGAATTTGTAGATACGAATGTTAAAGACTACCCCAAATATAAAAACGTACCCTGCCATTTTGTAGGCTCCATTGCCTATTATTATCAGGATGCACTTATTTCGGTATTGCGTGAAAACGGTATAGCGCCTGGCAAAATTTTACAAAAGCCCATAGATGAATTGTTTAACTTCATTTTACATAAAGAGGGCATTATACAGCACGCCAGCTAAATCAAAATACACATTCCCATAATAATTTGTTAAAATATCCTTAAGATTGTAAACATATCCGCGCAAACTTTTGTTATACTTTCAACAGCATATAAATGCACACACATATGAAGAGAATATTGGTAGTAGATGATGACATTGAGGTTTTAGAAACCATACAATTGATCCTGGAAATTGGAGGATTTAAAGTTTCGGCACTAAATGACGGTGAGGAAATTTTCAACAGGATTGAAAAATTTAGTCCTGATTTAATCTTACTTGACATCTCTCTCGGACATATAGATGGTCGCGTATTATGCGAACAATTAAAATCAATTGAAAGCACCTCCAAAATACCTATTCTGCTTATTTCGGGCCTGTATGATCAAAAAGATTTCACCACCTTAAACTATGGTCAGGATGATTTCTTATCAAAACCCTTCCAAATGGATGTATTGCTTAAAAAGATCACTAAAATTTTATCGCTTGAAGAAGATAAACCAAGTTTTCTTTTAAATTAAGCTTAATCCGATATTAAAGTATTTCGCCAAGAAGACCTCAAATCTTCTTGGCTTCTTTATTTTTAGGGGGAACAAAATTTATCTGTATACCAAATAAATCTATCGTAATGATACCGAGTAATGAATGGTTAAAAACCTGGAATGAGAAACGCACATTATTAACTTGCCCCAATAACTTGAACGATTATTTTGAAGAAACAGCTGTGGCTGGCAAAAAGATCGATCGGCTCGAACTTGGCAGTGTTTCCATTCCTACGGGAGAAATTCTGGTGAGAGATCCATTGGTGTATATTCAAAAAGATGCCGAGCCTTATCTGATTAAGGTTCCTACTGGCGAATTCCCCGTAACGGCAGCTGTAGTTGTTCCCGATGATGATGATGATTTTGCACGCTATGCTGCCGTCAAAGTTCAGTTTACAGCTTATGATGCGATCCGCTTTGAAGAGGCTTTGATTGGCACGGAAGACCTGGTTGATTTTAACGATGGTGAATTTTTTGGGTTCAAAGTAGATGCAGGCTTAGCTTGCGTATTGGATAAAGAAACATTAAATCATTTCTGTGCATTCCAGGATAATTTTAACAAAGTGCATCCGGGTAAAAATCTTTATGATGATTATTTCGCTGCACTTTTTGCAGATAATTATGCAGAAAATCCCGATTACCAACGTAAAGGCGGTGATTGGATTAACTGGACCATACCGGGATCCAATTATCACATTCCGTTTTTTCAAAGTGGTTTCGGTGATGGTGCCTACCCGGTTTATTATGGTTTTGATATAGCGGATAATGTATGTTCACTGATCATTCAATTTATAGATATTGAATTGGCTTACGCGGAAGAAGAATAAATTGAATCATCATCTTCCGCCTTAAATCATCCCTCCCACATCTTCCTTTCTACCTATACCTGTCATTTTGGCAAACAAATTCTTTTGGAACAACCCTTGATATGCTGCATGTAGATTAAACAATTATTTACATATGAGCATACAGGAAAAAGGAAATATTTCTATACATACTGAAAATATTTTCCCGATAATTAAGAAATTTTTATACTCTGATAACGAAATTTTTCTTCGTGAGTTGGTTTCTAACGCAGTAGATGCAGTCCAGAAAATCAAAAGACTGGGTTCATTAGGTCAATTTAACGGCGAAGTTGGTGCACCATTGGTACAAGTTGCGGTTGATAAGGACGCCAAAACCATTACGATTAGCGATAATGGCTTGGGAATGACGGCCGAAGAGATTAAAAAGTACATTAACCAGGTTGCATTTTCTGGCGCAAGTGAATTTGTTGAGAAATTTAAAGATGCAAAAGATGCCAACGAAATCATCGGTAAATTTGGTTTAGGCTTCTATTCTGCATTTATGGTTGCTGATTTAGTTGAAATTCAAACTTTATCGTACCAGGATGGTGCTGAACCTGCACGTTGGGTTTGCGATGGAAGTACAGAATTTGAAATTACAGCAGGCACTAGAACCACTCGCGGTACTGATATTATCCTCCATGTAAACAAAGATTCGGAAGAGTTTTTGGAAGAAAGCAAACTGCAGGAAATCCTCAATAAATACGCTAAATTTTTACCGGTTCCAATTAAATTTGGCACTAAAACGCAATCGGTTGAAGATGGGGTAGATGATGAAGGTAAAGCGAAGTTTACCGACGTTGAAGTAGATAACATTATCAATACCACTAACCCGATCTGGACAAAAGCCCCTGCAGATTTGTCAGACGAGGATTACTTAAACTTTTACCGTGAGTTATATCCATTTAGTGAAGAACCATTATTCTGGATTCACCTGAATGTCGATTATCCATTTAATTTAACAGGCGTACTGTATTTCCCTAAGTTGAAAAACGATTTCGAAATGCAGCGTAACAAAATTAAATTGTACTCACGCCAGGTATTTATTACCGATGAAGTTAAAGATATTGTTCCCGAATTTTTGATGTTACTGCACGGTGTAATCGACTCTCCTGATATTCCGCTAAATGTATCACGTAGTTTCTTACAGGCCGACAGCAACGTTAAAAAAATCAACAATTACATTACGAAAAAAGTTGCTGATAAACTGAGCGAGTTATTTGCTAAAGATCGTAAAGCCTATGAGGAAAAATGGAAAGACATTGGTCTTTTTGTTAAATATGGTATGATCAGCGAAGAGAAGTTTTACGATAAAGCGAAAGATTTTGCTTTGGTAGGCAATACTAAAAATGAGCTGTATACACTTCCTGAATATAAAGAAAAGGTAACAGCCTTACAAACAGATAAAAATGGCAATGTAGTGTATTTATACACCAATGATGCGGCAAAGCAAGATGCCTTTATCCAATCTGCCAACAAAAAGGATTACGACGTTTTAGTGTTAGACTCTCCTATCGACAATCACTTTATCAACCAACTGGAGCAAAAATTAGAGAAAACATCGATAAAACGTGTTGACTCGAGCGTTGCAGATAAATTAATAGAGAAAGATGAGCAGAACGAACATGTTTTAAACGACGATCAGGTTAAAGAAGTAACAGCAATTTTTGAAAAAGCAATTACCAAACCAGGTATGCATGTAGAAATTGTAGCATTACACCCAGATGAGTTACCGGTTACCATAACTATGGATGAATTTATGCGCAGGATGAAAGATATGGCTGCAATGGGTGGTGGAATGAACTTTTATGGCCAAATGCCGGACAACTATAAAGTTGCCATCAATGGAAATCATAAATTGGTCAGCAAAATTTTAAATGCTGAAG
>Ga0182008_10002385_pt1 | contig 11806 bp, 15 predicted proteins | sample Sormic07211129_1_FD_120482 | JGI IMG/M metagenome (GOLD analysis project Ga0182008, IMG submission 120482) | Rhizosphere microbial communities from Sorghum bicolor, Mead, Nebraska, USA - 072115-129_1 metaG | ecosystem: Host-associated > Plants > Roots > Rhizosphere | place: USA: Nebraska...
GCACTTCACGATCTGGACGGCCCCCGCGGCCGGCACGGCGAGCTCTCCGCCGGTGCAGAAGAACGCGGGCGACGGCCCGAGCAGCGCCCTCAGCGGCGACGGCACGGTCGTCGCCACCTGGACCGCCTCGACCTTCGGCGGCCAGCCGGTCGTCATCCAGGTCGCGCCGAAGACGCCCGCGAGCCTCTCGCTGCCGGTCGGCACCATCGCGGTCGACGTCACGGCGTTCCTGCGGGACACGCACGCACCGGTGACACAGCTCGGCGACATCCTCGACGTGCAGTTCCCGCACGCGCCGGTCGGCGCGCACCCGCAGCAGTCCCAGGACGCGAAGAACTGGCATGACATCCCGGCGCTGCCGACGCTGCAGCTCCCGGCCGGTCAGGGCGACGGCTGGTTCCGCGACTCCGACGGCACCGTCCACGTGCTGACTCGCCATCTGACGTACTTCGCTCTGCTCGTCCCCCAGACGAACGCGAAGCTCTCGCTCAAGGTGACGACGCCGCGGCGGCTCTGGCTGGCGGGCCGCACGTACATGGCGGTGCGGATCGTCGTCACGGCGCCCGCCCGGGTCACCGGCAACTTCGTCGCGGCAGACGGCACCGTCATCCCCGGCCTCGTGATCGAGACCCCGACGCGGCGCGTCGGCGCGACCATGCTCCGCGTTCCGGTGCGCCTCAGGAAGCCGGGCATCTATCGCCTCCAGGTGCACGCCGAGGGCGGCGGGCAGACGATCAACCGGACCGCGCGGATCCGCTTCCTCGCGCGGCGGCCGGCCGCGCCGGCCGCGCTGCGCGTCGCGGTCGTCCGTGGTCTCAGCGTCCGCGCGGCGACGCTCGGCGCGGCGCTCGGACGCAAGTACGTCGTCCGCGTCGTCGGCGACGCCGATCTCTATACGGCCGTGAACCCGATCGACCCGCACGCGGCGACCGCTGTCGTCGTCGACCTCGGCACGGTGCCGCTGTCGAGCCTCGTCTCATTGCACACGCTCCTGCCGGAGCTGCGGATCATCGGCGTCGCACACGACGCGGGCACCGCCGGGGCCGCCCGTGCACACGGCATCCCGACGCTGCTCGTCCGGCACATGCGGACGCCGGCCGTCGCGCACGTGCTCACGCGCGCGCTCGCGCAGCATTAGGGTTGCCGCAACCAGCCGAAGGGCCGGGGCCGGGCTCGTCACGCTGCCTACGGTTCGACCGGGGCACTGCGGCAATGCGAATCCGGCTCAACGACACGTCACTCACGCCAGACCTCGTGGAGTTCCTGCAGACGCGGACCGATGCCGTCGTGACCGAGGTCGGGGCCGGCGAGGTCGAGGTGACCCTGCTCGGCTCGTACGCGCTCGACGCGATGCGGATGGAGCTCTACCTGAGGATCCGTGCCTGGGAGGCAGCGCGCGGCGGCGCAGTGGTCGAGATCCTTTGATCAGGCGCCGGGCCGCCAGAGCGGCTCGTCGCGGCCGGCGAGCTGGTTCGCCCGCCGCGAGAAGATGAACAGCAGGTCGGAGACGCGGTTCAGGTAGACGCGCGCAAGCGGGTTCACGTCCGCCTCGAGCGCCGCGAGCTCGGCACGCCGCGCGATCGTGCGCGCGACGTGCAGCTGCGCCGCCGCCGTCGTGCCGCCCGGCAGCACGAAGCTGCGCAGCTCCGGCAACTCCGCGTTGTGCTCGTCACAGAGCTGCTCGAGCTCGTCGACCATCGCCTGCGTCGCGCGCAGACGGTCGTCCGGGCCGTTCCAGGGCACCGACAGGTCGGCCCCGACGTCGAACAGCTGGTTCTGTACGCGCTCGAGCGGCGCCCGCAGCACCCCGGCCAAGGCGTCGTTCGCGAGGACGGCGCCGAGCTGCGAGTTGAGCTCGTCGACGACGCCGTACGCGCGGATGCGCGGGTCGAGCTTCGAGACGCGCGAGCCGTCGCCGAGGCTCGTCTGCCCCGCGTCGCCGCCGCGCGTGTAGATCTTCGTCAGCCGGACGGGCTCGTTGCGGTGGCGCGGCACGCTCCTAGAGTACGGCCGTGATCAGACGCGCGACAGCCGAGGACGTCGCCGCGATCGCACGGGTCTTCGACCGCGCGCTCGCGGCGATGACGTACCTCCCCGTCGTGCACACCCACGAAGAGAACGTCGCGTGGCTCGGGGCGCGGGTCTCCGACCACGAAGCGTGGGTGTGGGACGACGGCGAGGTGCACGGCTACATGCTCCTGGCTGAGGCCGAGCTCCTCCACATCTATCTCGACCCGGACCGCACCGGCCGCGGCATCGGCACGCAGCTGCTCGACCTCGCGAAGGCACGGCGCCCCGGCGGATTCACCCTCTGGACGTTTCAGCAGAACGAGGGCGCGCGCCGCTTCTACGAGCGCCACGGACTCCGCGCGATCGAGTTCGGCGACGGCTCCGGCAACGAGGAGCGGACGCCGGACGTCAGATACGAGTGGCGGCCGCCTGCAGCTTGAGGATCGCGCGCGCGATGACGATCCGCTGGATCTCGCTCGTCCCCTCGTAGATCTCGGTGATCTTCGCGTCGCGGTAGTACCGCTCGACCGGGAATTCCCTCGTGTAGCCGTAGCCGCCGAGGATCTGGATCGCCTCGGCCGTCTGGCGGCGTGCCATCTCCGACGCGAACAGCTTGGCCTTCGCGCCTGCCTCGGTCACCGGCTCCCCGCGATCCTTGAGCCAGGCGGCGCGGTGCACGAGCAGCCGTGCGGCGTCGATCTCCATCGACATGTCGGCGAGCTTCTGCTGGATCGCCTGGTGCTCGCCGATCGGCTTGCCGAACGTGCGGCGCTCGCGTGCGTAGGCGAGCGCCACCTCGTACGCGGCCTGCGCGATTCCGACGGCCTGCGCGGCGATCCCGATGCGGCCGCCGTCGAGCGTCTGCATCGCGACGCGGAAGCCCTTGCCCTCCTCGTGGAGCAGCCGGTCACGGCCGGCGTGTGCATCGACCACGGAGATGTCGTTCGTGATCGACGAGTGGAGGCCGAGCTTCTCCTCGTCGCGCGTCACCTCGACCTGGTCGCCGTCGAGGATGAACGCGCTGATCCCGCGCGCACCGGGATGCGAGCGGTCGGTTCGAGCGAAGAGCAGGAACGTGCCGGAGTAGCGCGCGTTCGTGATCCACTGCTTCGTGCCGGTGATCCGCCAGCCGTCGCCGTCCGCTTCGGCGCGCGTGCGCAGCGACGCGGCGTCGGAGCCGGCCTCGGCCTCGGTCAGCGCGAACGCGCCGAGGTGCTCGCCGCGCGCGAGCGCCGGGACGAAGCGCGAGCGCTGCTCGTCGGTGCCGAAGCGGAGGATCGGCAGCGTGACCGCGCTCGTGTGCACGGCCACCGTCACGCCGACGCCGGCGTCGGCGCGAGAGAGCTCCTCGAGCACGAGGACGTAGGAGAGGAAGTCCGTCCCGGCGCCTCCGTATTCCTCCGGGACGCAGGTGCCCATCAGCCCGAGCTCCGCCAGCTTGGCGAACACCTCGCGCGGAAAGGTGTGGTCGCGGTCCCAGTCGGAGGCGTGCGGCTCGATCTCCCGCTCGGCGAAGTCGCGGGCGAGAGCCTGGATCTCTCTCTGCTCCGCGCTCAGCTCGAAATCCACGGCGGTGATCGTAGTCGTAGGGTGTTTACATGGTCTTCGCGACTCCCCCGCCCCCGTCCCCGCCGGCGGTCGTCCGCGCGTGGAGCAAAGCCCTGAACGCGAACGACAACAAGGCGGCGGCGGCGCTCTTCGCGCCCGGCGCGGAGCTCATCCAAGGCGTCGACGTGCGGCTGACGCCGCAGCTCGCGCTCGCGTGGAACCAGTCGCTCCCGTGCGGCGGGAAGATCCTCAGCCTGGCCCGCAACGGCAACCGCGTCCGCGCGACGTTCCTGCTCAAGGAACGGCCGAAGCACACGTGCGACGGCCCCGACCAGAAGGCGGCGGCGGTGTTCATCGTCAAGAAGGGGAAAATCGTCTTCTGGGAGCAGGTGCCGGTGAAGCAGACCGGCGTCGGCGCCTAGAGCTCGTTGGCGAGCGTGAACTGAAGGGCGCGGGAGCCGACGTTCCCGGCGAGGTCGGACGCCTCGACCTCGAGCCGATACGGGCCGTCGGGCAGCAGGTCGGTGCTCCACGTGTGCGCGAGGTAGAAGCGGTAGAGCCCCGGAGCGCCCGCGTGGTTCTGCCGCGTGCCCGGGGCGTAGACGGAGCGGAACCGTTCCTTCGGGATCATCGTCCTGGTGAAGTCGACCGGCGTGTGCCAACGCCGGACCACCTTGCCGTTGCGCAGCACCCGCCAGCGCAGCCGCGCGGGAGTGACCGGGAGGCCCGCCCACGGGGCCGGGACGAGCAGCGGCGGGATGTCGTGCGCTTCCGCGACGACGTCCACGGCGCCGTGCAGGAGCGCCGGCGCGAGCTCGCGGCCGTTCCGCAGGAAGCGGATGGCGGTCACCTGCGGCCGCGTCGTGTCCCGCCACGGCGCCAGGCCGGCGGGGCGAAGCGGGTTGCGGTACAGGCCGCCCCGCCGCTCGGCGAAGTGCACGTGCAGCCAGGGCGCGGCGACGTGCCCGAGCAGCTGGTGCCGGCTCACACGCTCCAGATGCGCCACCGCGGGGACGATGTGCCAGTACCCGAACTCGACTCCCGCCGCGGCCACCGAGACCGCGCGCGGATTCTCGAGATGCACCGTCCCACCGGCGACCGCGTACACGGGAGTCCCGTTCGGCGCGGCGATGTCGACCCCGAAGTGGAACGCCCGCGAGCTGCCGGAGATCCTCGGGTCGTTGAAGTAGCCGCGCACCGGATGCGCTCGATCGAACGGTGCCAGCGGCCACGGGTACGCCACGCCGGGCCGCCTAGACGCGCGGCGCGTACTCGACGCTGCCGAACGGCCAGTCGGACGCGAGCCAGTCGCTCACGGCGCGCCAGAGCGCGACATCGAGCTGCGCGTGGCTCGCCCGGACCCAGGAGAGCGCACGGGCGTCGTGGTCGCCGTCCGGCAGGGGGTAGATGTACACGCACCCGATCACACCCCGCGTCCTCGGATCCAGCACCGTGTACGTGAACCCCGTGCGGTTGCGGAAGTCGTCGGTATGGCGCTGCAGGTCTGCACGGTTCTCCTCCGCCGTCATCTCGCGCGGCCAGCGGCTCTCCTTCCACCCCGGTGTCGCGTGGATGTGCTCCTGCGACGAGATCCACGCCTCGTAGTCCTCGTCGTTGTGCTCGGGGCCGAGCGGCTCGAGCGCAAAGTCCGGCGTCTCCAGCCGGCGAGGAACCTCGAAGTGGGGCGGGACGAACTCCTTCACGCGCCGGATCGTAGACCGCTAACGTCAGGCCGTCCGAGTCGCGCGACCAGGGGGAGGCCATGACGACACTCGAGAATCGCCCGAACACCGCACTGCTCGTCATCGACGTGCAGAACGGCGTCGTCGGCGGCGCGTACGAGCGGGACACGGTGGTCGCGAACGTCGGAACCGTCGTCGAGAAGGCCCGCGCCGCCGAGATTCCCGTGGTCTGGGTGCAGCACTCGAGCGACGACCTCGCGCAGGGAAGCGAGCAGTGGGAGATCGTGCCGGAGCTGCGCCCGGACGAGAGCGACCCGCTCGTGCAGAAGGAGTATCCGGACTCGTTCGAGGAGACGACGCTCGAGTCCGTCCTCGCCGATCTCGCCGTCGGCCACCTCGTCGTCGTCGGCGCACAGACAGACGAATGCGTCCGCTCGACGCTGCACGGCGCGCTCGTTCGCGGCTATGACGCGACGCTCGTCAGCGACGCGCACACGACCGAGGATCTCTCGCCGTGGGGCGCGCCGTCGCCCGAGCTCGTCATCGCGCATACGAACCTCTACTGGGGCAACCATGCGGCTCCCGGGAGGACGGCCGGCACCGTCGAGGCGAAGGACGTCGACTTCGCGTCCGCGTAGGACGTCCTCCTACGCCGCCGCCAGCTCGCGGCGAACGTTCGCGAGCGCCGGCTCGCGCTCGCGGAACGCGGCGACGATGTCCGGGTCGAACTGCTTGCCCGACTGCTCGACGATCTCGAGCCGTGCGGCGCGCCACGGCAGCGCACGGCGGTACGGGCGATGCGACGTCATCGCGTCGAGCGCGTCGGCGACGGCGAACACGCGCGCGCCGAGCGGGATCTCGCCGCCGCCGAGCCCGTCGGGATAGCCGCGGCCGTCCCAGCGCTCGTGGTGTGACCGCACGATCTGCAGCCCCTCCCCCTGCAGCACGGCCACGCCGCTGAGCATCTGCTCGCCGATCACCGTGTGCGTCTGCATCCGGCGCCGCTCGGCACGTGTCAGCGGGCCCGGCTTCAGCAGGATCCCGTCCGGGATCCCGATCTTGCCGATGTCGTGGAGGAGGAAGCCGTACTCGAAGCTCGGGTCGGATGCATGTGAGCCCGGCACGACGACCTCGAGCAGCTCCGCGGCGTAGCGACGCACCCGCTCCGAGTGCGCCCGCGTCCCCGTGTCCTTCGTGTCGAGCGCGATTGCGAGCGACGTCACCGTCTCGAGGTACGACGCTTGAAGCGCTTGTCGCTGCGCTCGCTCGAGCTCGAGCATGTGGCGCAGGTCGCGCGCGTAGAGCAGGAGCTCCTGCTCGTTCGGGCGCGTGCGGCGCGGCGTGACCGGCACCGGCGCGCGGCCGAGCAATCCCTCGACGACCGAGAGCAGCTCGAGCGGGCTGAACGGCTTGCGGACGAGCGCCGACGCACCCGCCTTCTGTGCCGCACGCGCCTCCTCTTCGTCCGCGCCCGTGAGGAGCACGATCGGAATGTCGCGCGTGCGCTCCGACGCTTTCAGCCGACGGCAGAGCTCGGTGCCGCCGACGCCCGGCATGCGCAAATCGAGGATGACGAGATTCGGGCGGCGGCGGCGAACCTGCGTCTCGGCTTCGGCCACCGAGTCGGCTTCGTCGACCGTGATCTCGGCGCTCTCGAGCGTTGCGCGGAGCAACTCGCGAAGCGCAGGCTCGTCGTCGACGAGCAGGATCCTCATTGGCGGCGGCTTCCCCTCGACAACTGCACGGACCTATTGATCGTTCCCCCGACGCCGAAGAACGACCTACCCCGTTCGGGGGATTTGCAGGCGCGCCCTCAGTAGGTGTAGAAGCCGCGGCCCGTCTTGCGACCGAGCCTGCCCGCCTGGACGTACTGCCGGAGGAGCGGGCACGGCGCGTACTTCGGGTCGCCGAGCCCGTGGTGGAGCACTTCCATGATCGCGACACACGTGTCGATCCCGATCAGGTCGGCGAGCGCAAGCGGCCCCATCGGATGCGCGAACCCGAGCTTCGCGATCGTGTCGATCGCCTCCGCCTCGGCCACGCCCTCGAGGAGCGCATATGCGGCCTCGTTGATGAACGGCATGAGGATTCGGTTCGAGACGAAGCCCGGAAGGTCGCGCGCCTCCGCGGGCGTCTTGCCGAGGTCGACCGCCAGCTGCGTGATCGCGGCCGCCGTCTCGTCCGACGTCTCGAGCCCGCGAATCACCTCGACGAGCTTCAGCACCGGGACCGGGTTGAAGAAGTGCATGCCGATCACCTGCGGCGGCCGCGACGTCACCGCCGCGAGCGAGGTGATCGGGATCGAGGACGTGTTCGACGCGAGGATCGCAGCCGCCGGCAGCACCTCGTCGGCGCGACGGAAGAGATCCTGCTTTGCCTCGGCGTCCTCGGTGATCGCCTCGATCATCAGGTCTGCCTCGACGAGGTCGTCGACCGGCGCGATGCGGCCGGTCACATCCGCGACATCCGCGTTCAGCCGCGTCAGGCTCTTCTCGATCGCGGCGAGGCCGCGCTCGACCGCCCCCGGGAACGGATCGTGGAGCGAGACGCTGCGCCCCGACGCCGCGATCACTTGGGCGATGCCGCCGCCCATCTGGCCCGCACCGACGACGAGGACGTGCTCGTAGCCCACGGCAGGAGGCTATCGTCGGCTCGTGTACGTCGAGGTGAACAACGCGCGGCTCTGGACCCAGGACGACGGCGAGGGACCGGCGATCCTCTTCCTGCACGGCGGCCTCGGCGACGTGCGGCTGTGGGAGCCGGTCGCCGAGAGGCTCCGCGACTCGTTCCGCTGCATCCGCTACGACGTCCGCTTCTTCGGACGCAGCGAGGGACCCGACGAAGAGTGGTCCACGGTCGACGACTCGATTGCCGTCCTCGATGCGCTCGGCGTCGAGCGTGCGGCGGTCGTCGGCCTCTCGATGGGCGGCGGGATCGCGCTCGCCATCGCGCAGCAGCATCCCGATCGCGTGACGGCGGTCGTGCACGTCGCCGGCGCGGTCGGCCCGTTCGAGCTCGAGGGGTATGACCCCGGCGACAGCCGCGAGTCGGAGATGCGTGCGGACTTCGCCGTCTGGGCACCGCTCGGCGTCGACGAGGGGTACGAGGAGATGTGGCTCGCGACGCCCGAGGACGTGGCGCCGCAGCGGCGCGCCCCGCTCGACGTCGAGGCGATCGCGGCGCCGATCTACGTCATCACCGCGCGGCACGACCCGGCGGTGTTCCGCGCGATGGCGGAAGGGCTCCCGGCAGTCCGGCGCGTCGAGATCGACAGCGACCACTACTTGACGCTGCGCGAGGCCGACGCCGTCGCCGGGCTGATCCGCGAATTCCTCGCGTGAGCACGATCGTGCTCCACGACGCGCAGAACCTCGGCGCGTGGCGCGCCGAGGCGGCGCTTCCGGAGGGTGTCGCCCTCCTCTCCGTCCCCCATGCCGGCACGCAGCGGGCGTGGGAGTACGTAGGCGACGGGCTCGACGACCACGTCGACCGCCTCGTGTCCCTCGTCGCGGGTGCGAGCCCGCCGATCGGTGTCGGCGGCTCGTCGTTCGGCGCGTACGCCTCGCTCTACGCGTGGGCGCAGCACCCGACGCTCTTTACGCGCGTGCTCGCGATGAGCCCGGCGCTGTGGGTACGCCGCGAGAGGCTGTTCGAGGCGGCGGGTTCGGTGACCCCCGCTCCCGGGACGCGCGTGTGGATCGACGTCGGCGGCCGCGAGTCGGCCGAGCATCAGACCGAGTACGACCACGGCTACGAAGAGATGCGCGACCTGCTCGGCGAGCGCGGCTGCGACGTCGGCGGCTTCCGCGATCCCGAAGGGATTCACAACGAATCCGCGTGGGCCGATCGGCTGCCGGAGGCGCTCCGCTTTCTCTTCGGCTCGGCGGCCTAGACCTCGATCAGCAGCGCGTCGCCCTGACCGCCGCCCGAGCAGATCGCGGCGAGCCCGAGGCCGCCGCCGTTGCGGCGGAGCTCGTTGATCATCGTCCCGACGATGCGGCCGCCGGATGCGCCGATTGGATGGCCGAGCGCGACCGCGCCGCCGTTGACGTTCGCCGTCTCGGGGTCGGCGCCGAGCATCTTCACGGAGTTGAGCGCGACCGACGAGAAGGCCTCGTTCACCTCGACGCGCTTGACGTCGCCGATCGTCTTCCCCGCCTTCTGCAGCGCCTGCGCGCCCGCGTTCGCCGGCGTGCGCGCGAGATAGGCGAACTCGTCCGCGACATAGCCCTGCGCGACGATGGTCGCGAGCGGCTCGAGGCCGCGGCGCTTCGCGAACTCCTCGGAGCAGACGATCACACAGGACGCGCCGTCGTTGACGCCCGGCGCGTTGCCGGCGGTGACGGTGCCCTCCGGATCCATCACCGGCTTGAGCGAGGCGAGCTTCTCGAGCGTCGTGTCGCGGCGGACGGCCTCGTCGGCGGCGACGTCGCCCACGGGGACGATCTCGTCCGCGAAGAAGCCGTCGTCCTGCGCGCGCGCCGCGCGCTCGTGCGAGCGCAACGCCCAGCCGTCCTGCTCCTCGCGGGAGATCCCGAGCTCGCGGTTGACCCGCGCCGCCTGCTGCACCATGTGCGACTCGTCGAACGTCGAGCGCAGCCCGTCCCAGATCATCAGGTCGATCAGCGTCGCGTCGCCCAGCTTGTAGCCCCAGCGCGCCTTCGGCAGCGCGTACGGCGCATTCGACATCGACTCCATCCCGCCGGTCACGACGACCTCGGCATCGCCGGCTCGGATCATTGAGTCGGCGATCTCGATCGCGCGAATCGACGAGGCGCACACCTTGTTCACGGTGTCGGACGGGATCTCGATCGGCAGGCCGGCCCCGACCGCGGCCTGGCGCGCGGGCGCCTGTCCCGCGCCGCCCTGCAGCACCTGGCCCATGATCACGTAGTCGACCTCGCCGCCCTCGAGGCCGACGCGCTCGAGCGCCGACCGGATGACGATCGCGCCGAGCTCGGTCGCCGCGTATTCCTTCAGACCGCCCCCGAGGCGGCCGAACGGGGTGCGAACGTTGGAGACGACGACGGTGCGGGTCATTGCAGCAACGGTAGCCGTCAGCGCGCGAACGACAGGCCCGGCTCGAGCCGGCGCGCGAACGCGACGAGCAGCTTGACGACGTTCTCGACGTCGTCGAGGTGCACGACCTCGACGGGCGTGTGCATGTAACGCAGCGGGATCGAGACGAGGCCGGTCGCGACTCCCGCGCGGCTGAGGTGCACGGCGTCGGCGTCCGTATACGTGTGACCGCGCGACACTTCGACCGTCGCCGCGATGCCCTCCGCCTCGGCCGTCTCGTAGAGCAGCTCGAAGATCTTCGGATGGAGCGTGGAGCCGCGGCCGATCGCCGGTCCGCTGCCGAGGCGGTGGTCGCCGTCGTCCTCGACGTCGGCGCCGCGAACGTCGGTGGCGTGCGTCACGTCGACTGCGACCGCAACCGTCGGCTGCAGCTCGAACGCCATCGTCCGCGAGCCGGCGAAGTCGCCGACCTCCTCCTGGACGGCAGCGACCCCGGCCACGTCGCCGGCCGTGCCGCCTTCGTCCGCCACGCGGCGGGCGACCTCGAGCGCGACGTAGGAGCCGAGCCGGTTGTCGAGCGAGCGCGACGCGATGCGGCCGTTCCGGAGGTCGAGCGGCGTGCCGGCGATGATCGCCGCGTCGCCGGGACGAACGACCTGACGCGCCTCCTCGCCGTCCTGCGCGCCGATGTCGATGAAGAGGTCGCCGAACTCGTACGGCTTTGGATCCTCGCCGCGCTTCGTCTTCGACTTCTTCGTCCCGACGACGCCCGGCACGCGCCCGGCACGCGTCAACAGCTCGACCCGCTGCGCCGCGAGCGTGCGCGGGTCGAAGCCGCCGAGCGAGCGGATCGCCAGCATGCCGTCGTCGCCGATGTGGGTGACGACGACGGCGATCTCGTCGATGTGGCCGACGACCGCGAGCAGCGGCCCGCCGGACGTCCCCGGCACCCGCACCCACGACGAGCCGAGGACGTCGCCGCCGACCTCGCCGAACTCGCGCGCAGCGTCGCGCCAGACCTGCGCGGCGAGCTCCTCCTGGCCGGACGGGCCCGGCGCGGTGAGGAGGCGCTCGAGTGTCGACGGGATCGCCATGCGCGGCACGGTAGCGTCCCGGCGTGCAGCTCTACGCACTTGACGACCTCTACGCGATCGTGCGCCTCGAACCGGACGCCGACGTGCCCGTGTGGGCGCGCAACGGCCACTTCTGGTCGATCACCCGGTCGGACTCCGAGCTCTCGCTCGTCTGTCCGCAGGACGACGTGCCGACGGACGCGAGCGCCGAGCGCGGCTGGTGCGCGCTCGAGGTCGCGGGCCCGCTCGACTTCTCGCTCACGGGCGTCGTCTCGTCGCTCGTCGTGCCGCTCGCCGAGGAGGAGATCCCGATCTTCCTCATCTCGACGTTCGAGACCGACTACCTCCTCGTCCGCGAGCCCGACCTGCACCGTGCGGTGGAGGCCCTGACGGCCGCCGGCCACGCCGTCGACGGCTGAAACCGGCCGCGGCCGATGCGTCTCCCCCGATCGAGGGAGGGGCCTGGCCCGGGCC
>Ga0182008_10002386_pt1 | contig 11803 bp, 5 predicted proteins | sample Sormic07211129_1_FD_120482 | JGI IMG/M metagenome (GOLD analysis project Ga0182008, IMG submission 120482) | Rhizosphere microbial communities from Sorghum bicolor, Mead, Nebraska, USA - 072115-129_1 metaG | ecosystem: Host-associated > Plants > Roots > Rhizosphere | place: USA: Nebraska...
AGCGGCTGATCATCGCCACATGCGAAAAAGGCACTGTCGAAGACATCAATGACATGAAGGACATCAAAGCTGGACTGGATAAAATCCGCGACCAGCACCCGAATTTTGTGGACTATGCGTCGAAAGAAGTGTTCCGGCCAACCAACGCCAAGAGCGTTGCCGATCCCGCCCCCAGTCGCGTCTGGACGAAATATGCAAAGGAACGCGTGGCGCTGATGCAGAACCGTAAAAAGATTCGCATCGGTATTCCACGTGTTCTGAACATCTACACCTACGCTCCATTATTCAATGCCTACTTCGAAAGTCTCGGAGTGCAGCCGGAAAACATTATCTACTCCGACTATACGAGCCAGGAACTGTATCGTGCCGGTGCAAGCCGTGGCGCGATCGACCCGTGCTTCCCTGCCAAGATTGGGATTTCACATGTTTACAACCTGATCCAGGAGAAACATCGAAAGAAGCCGCTCGATGCCATCTTTTTCCCGATGTACGACGTTTTGCATTCCTCGCTTGTGAAGATTGTCGGAACGAATGCGTGTCCGACGGTGACGGCGACTCCGGAAACTGTGAAGGCTGCCTTCACGAAAGAAAATGACGTGTTTGCTGAGCACAACGTGAAGTACATCGATCCGGTTCTCAACTTTGCGGATCGAAAGCTATTTGCGCACCAGATGCTGCAGGCCTGGCAGCCAATTTTGGGACTGTCGCAAGAGGAAAATGATCGGGCGGTCGAATCGGGCTTTGCTGCCTTGAAAGCTTACGAAAGCGATATCCGCAAGCGAGCCCGTCAGGTGCTTGATCAACTGGAGCGAGAGGACCGAATCGGAATCGTGATGCTTGGAAGGCCTTACCATCATGATCCGGGACTGAATCACGAGATTCTGGAAGAGTTCCAGAAGCTTGGTTATCCAATCTTTTCGCAGAACACTCTCCCGATTGATGACGACATGCTCGAAAGATTGTTTGGCGAGGAGGTCCGGGCCGGCGTGATTAGCAGTCCGCTGGACATCACTGATGCATGGAAGAATTCGTACTCGTGCAGCACGAACCACAAAGTCTGGGCCGCGAAATTTGCAGCACGCCACCCGAATCTCGTCGCACTGGAAATCTCGAGTTTCAAGTGTGGGCATGATGCTCCGATCTACGGGGTTATCGAAGGCATCATTGAACAAAGCGGAACTCCTTATTTCTGCTTCAAAGATCTGGATGAGAACAAGCCTTCCGGATCAATCAAGATCCGCGTAGAGACAATCGATTATTTCCTGCGCAGATATCGAGATGAAGTGATACGAAAACGCAAAGCTGAACAGGACATCGAGGCGCAATTAGCCGAACTCGAAGCTCGCTTGTTGCGGGAAAAAATAGGAGTCGGTGAGGCACCCATCCCGACCTCGTGGCAAGCAGAACCGGAGAGCATTGGCGCGGATTAAGCCACATACCGGCGAACCGAATAACTTTGATCACTGAGCGGTATTTTGCAGTGAAGACCTGAGTTCGCCGACTGTTCCCGAGTGTTAGCCTGTTTAGGTGGCCAAGAAAGACGACAGCCTCGTCCTTGCGGTGGAGGGCCGCGAGGTTCGCGTTACTCATCCGGACAAGCTCTATTTCTCCGTGCAAGTCAAAGTCTCAAAAATTGACCTGGTCCGCTACTATCTTTCAATCGCTCCGGCCGCCCTCGCTGGAATCAAAGATCGTCCGATTGTTTTAAAGCGGTTTGTCGATGGAGCAGAAGCACCCGCGTTTTACCAGAAGCGCGCACCGGAACAGCGTCCAGATTGGCTGAGAACGGTGACCCTATCCTTTCCTTCCGGTCGAACAGCCGAAGAAGTGGTCGTTGACGATGCTGCTGGCCTTGCCTGGATTGTCAATCTCGGATGCATTGAACTTCATCCTCACCCGGTGCGGTCAGGCGATCTCGATCATCCTGACGAACTGAGAATTGATCTCGATCCCATTCCGGGCGTGACTTGGGACAAAGTTCGTCTAGTTGCGCTCGAAGTAAAAGCATTTCTCGAAGAGGTTGGACTTCGTGGATGGCCCAAAACGAGCGGCTCGCGTGGCATGCACGTCAATGTCCGAATTCAGCCGCGCTGGACTTTCACGGAGGTTAGACGTGCTGCTGTGGCATTGTCACGCGCTGTCGAACGACGTCTCCCAACGCTGGCGAGTTCGAAATGGTGGAAAGAAGAGCGCCATGGCGTTTTTCTCGATTACAACCAGAATGCGAAGGATCGAACAACGTGTTCGGCTTACTCCGTTCGTCCTCTACCCGATGCGCGTGTTTCGACGCCGCTCGATTGGAGCGAGGTTCCGAACTGCGATCCTGCTGAGTTCACTATTTTCTCTGTGCCAGAGCGCTTCGCGAAAGAGGGTGACCCGCACGCCGCCATGGATGCGACTCCGGGTTCGCTGGAAAAACTGCTTGAACTCGCGGCAAAAGACGAAGCTGAGGGTCTTGGAGATGCGCCATGGCCACCGCATTTTCGCAAGGGATCGGCAGAAGGAACGCGGGTTGCGCCGTCACGCGCTCGCAAGTCTGGAAACTCGGCGCCGAAAAAATCGCGGACGAAAATGCCGCTCGTCGTGGTTGCGAATTCCCCCGACAAGAATGCTGCGCTCGCAGGACTTGAGCGGTGGAAGACTAAATATTCGAAAATCTCAAATCTGCTTGCGCCTGACGACATACTTGTCGATTCCATGCGAGGACGTTCCTCAACATGGACGCGCATTCGGGTAAATTTGCGGCATGTGCCGGAGAAGATGCGTCCCGAGCAGGACACTCCCGATCCAGATGATGATCCCACGCGCGAATGGCGCGAGTGGAACAAGGCAGCAGCCAAGCCACGTCCAAAGAAAAAGAGTTGAGGTCAGCGTCCGTGAGGAAAGATCGCGGCCAGTTCCTGGGGTGGAACAACTTCTAGCTGTGCATAGGTGCAATCCGTTGGCTTTTTGTCGTTGCGCCATCGGCGGAATTGCGCGGTGTGACGAAAGCGGTCACCTTGCATGTGGTCATACGCAACTTCTACAACCAGTTCCGGGCGGAGTGGCTCCCAGGAGAGATCTTTACCTTGGCTCCAGCGGCTCTTCCCTCCTGGCATCCGGCTGGTAGCTCCTTCTTCTGCTCCTTCCTGCCATTCCTTCCAGGGATGAGCTGCAAGCGCGTTCTTGCGATATGGCTGTAGAAAGTCAGCAAGCTGCTTGCGCTTCTCTGTGCTGAAGCTTGCGCATACGCCGACATGCTGCAGAGTGCCGGAATCGTCGAACAGCCCAAGTAATAGGGATCCCACCAGGGTACGGTCTCCTTTCTTATGCCATCGGAAACCAGCCACTACACAATCGCAGTCGCGTTCGTGCTTCACCTTGAACATCACTCTCTTATTCGGCTCATATGTTCCGGCTACTGGTTTTGCAACAACTCCGTCCAACCCTGCGCCTTCGAATCGCTTGAACCAGTCTGTTGCGATTGCGCGATCCGATGTTGCAGGCGTGATATGAATCGGTGGAGGGACAGACTTTAGTTGACGTTCCAACTCTTTGCGACGATCTACAAACGGCGCGTTTCGCAGATCTTTATCTCCTAGGCAGAGCAGATCGAAAGCGACAAAGGATGACGGAGTTTGTCCCGCAAGAAGTTTGACCCGCGATGCTGCGGGATGAAGTCGCAACTGCAGCGCGTCGAAGTCGAGTTCATCGTCTCGGACTATGACGATCTCACCATCAACCACGCAACGCTCTGGAAGCGATGCCCGCAAGGGTTCCAGCAGTTCAGGAAAGTATCGATTGAGCGGTTTTTCGTCGCGGCTCTGGATGTAGACCTCCTCGCCATCGCGAAAGATCAGCGCGCGGAACCCGTCCCACTTCGGCTCATAAATGAATTCGCTACCGGATGGTAGTTCCTCCACACGCTTTGCCAGCATGGGAAGGAGCGGCGGATTTACTGGCAGATTCACAAGGCCATCGTACCGCGTTCATCGCTTTCCGCGCACCGGGGCGATTCGGAAGAAACGGGTGAGTTTGCCTAATTCGGAGTTTGATAGCAACCGGCATCGATTCGTCCGGCCTTCACTCGTGGACGGCCGTCGAGATCGACGCTTCCCACGAAGTCAGTTCCGAGATTTTTGCCTCGATTCTCTGCGGGCGAATTCGCTTTCAAATGGAAATCTCCTGAACGCGGATCGACGAATTCTGGGTCCGCAAATACAGAATTCGCATCATTTCCAGTGTTCTTGAGGTACTCGCCGAGATTCGAAAAATCTTTCGCATCGAAACTGCCGATGAGGGCTTCGCCCTTTTCAAACAAATAAACATTGTGGTCTATGCTCACGGTCGGCACTCCGCCACTTGGCCCGGATCGGCTCATCATGAGTTTTCCGTGTTCCCCGACGACAACGATGTTATTTTTGAAAACATTCCTGCTCATATAGAACTGCATCAGAAACTCGCCGCCACCGGTCCTGGCAGTATCATTCTTGTAGATCGTGTTATTCACGATCATCACATCCTCGGTGCGGCCTCTTTTCAGGTCATATCCTCCAATGGAAAATCCCGATGCGTGGCATGAATAGACCAGATTGTTGCGAGCAATAACGTGGCTGGTATCGCCATCACGATGCTCACTTGCCATTTCGATTCCGTAATCCACATCGTGAACAATGTTTCGCTCAATCAGGATGCGGGTTCCACCATCGACATAGATTCCATCGGAATTGGGCGCATCTCCCAGATATCCTCGCGATGTGATGTCATAAACCGTATTCTCGCTGACTACACCATCTCTGGCGCGGTCCACAGCGGGGTCCGGCGCGGTGTGCTCAAACCCGATGACATCAATGCCGATGTTGCTGTTGTCGTGCACGATGTTCTTCGTGATCCGGAAACCGCTGACATTCCCATTCACGACGAGAGATTCGCTATTCCCTGTCTTCAGATGATGAACCTGATTGCCATCGATCACTAAGTCGCTGATTGGCGTTTCGGCGCTTGTCCCGTACACCCCAATTCCAAACCCGTTGGCATTCTGTCCCTTCGCCACTTTGAAATTCTGTTCGATGTGGTGCACGTCATTTTGAAGAAGCTCGATATGCGAGCCAGAACCCACGACTCGTATGCCCCAAGGAACACTCTCCGGATCGCTCGTGCGCAGGTTGCGCATTTCGAAACCTTTCACTCGCACGAAACTGACGTCCGCGAGTTCAAACATCGCATTGTGCTCTGGAATGACGTTGAGGCACGCCCCGTCAAGAATGGCCCGATGAATCAGTTGACTTTCAAATGTGACAAATCCTGCTTGCTGATTTCCTCCCCTCCTCACTTTCACTTCTTCGCAGTAGATTCCATCGGCGACATGGATCGTGGATCCAGGCTTGGCGAGATCGGCGGCACGCTGAATAGTTTTGACTGGTTGGCCGGCTGTTCCGGAATTCGAGTCTTTGCCTGCTGGTGAGACGTACAGATCGGCTGAGTTTTGATAGCTCGACGACAGGGTTGCAAGAGACACAAGGAGACATGCCCACGTGAACAGAAGTCTATGAAACATTCCTCAAATGTACGACAAACGCTCGGCGGAGGAATGTGAGTTCTGAGACTTTCCCGAACGAGTGAAAAATCAACTACTCGGTACCGGCGGAATTGCATCAGGCGGCTGATGCAATAACTAGTGAATATTCTTGACAGCGTGCAACGCTAGTTGTACCTTGCCCTCGCATTCGAAGTGTCCCCTGACAGCGAATGTCGATGAACGAGGCCCAGAACGGTTCCGGCGAAAGTCGATCGGGGAGCACGCCTCTCGAGGCGCGCTTTCAAGACGCGGCTGCACATCTGAATGCCAGCCGCAAAAAGTTGATCCGCGCGATCCTGGAAAATCCCGACGATACCTTTTTTCTGTCGTCGCGTGAACTCGCCAAACGCTACGAAGTCGACGCAGCCACGATTGTCCGGACGATCCAGGCGCTCGGTTACCGCAAGTTCGCGGAATTTGCGGCGGACCTGCGGTCCCATTTCCTGACTCGGATCACTCCATACACAGTTTTGAAAGCTGCTTCGCGCGAAAAGCGGAGTCTTCCAAATCGAATTCAGCACAGCGTTGAGATGGACATGCGGAATGTCCATGATCTTTATGCCAATCTCAACACTGAAAACATCGTTGCCATCGCTCATCAGATCAATCATGCAAGACGGATCCTTGTTGTCGGAATCGATCTGGCAGCAACACTAAGTTGGCATCTTGCCTATGGTCTTACGGCGCTGGGACTGGCTGCCGAAGCGCCGGTCGGCAGCGCCGGGAATCTGCAACGGCGGATCCGCACACTCAACAACAAAGACCTCCTGATCGCAATCAGTTTCGGGCGCTGTCTGCGCGAAACCGTTGAAGCTGCGCTACGAGCCAAAAAACAAGGAGTGCCAACGGTTGGAATTACAGACGGCGAGCAGACTGCTATCGCGCGGACTTGCGACAGCTACTGTGTTGCGTCGGTCGCGAGTCCGTCCTTCGGTGGTTCCTACGTCGCACCCATATCGCTGCTAGGCGCGATTTTAGTGGCCTGCGCCCATACCCAAACAGCACGATCGCTGGAGATGCTGAAGCAAAGCGAAGAAGAAGATCGCGGTGGGCCTCGTTGGTTCAGCGCGATTGAAGGAGTAATTGGGTCAGAGTGAAATTCGAGGACTGTCAGTCGCGTTCAGAACCGAGATCGAAAGAGTCGAGGAGGATCGTATGACCAACAAATCCATAGCGACCAAATTGGAGAGACAGCATAGGCAGTGTTTTTTGCTGATCCTTATTGTCTTCGGTCTCCTGTCTGTCCCGGGTAAGTCGCAGACCGCCGGCACGGGCGCGATTTCGGGTACCATCACCGATCCCAATGGCGCCGTGGTTTTGGGCGCCACTGTCAAAGCGACGGATACCACGACTGGCGAAACTCGCTCTGCTGTCTCATCTTCGACAGGGACATATCTATTCTCGCTGCTAAGGCCCGGCACTTACCGCGTCGAAGTAAGCAAGACTGGATTCCGGACGTACGCAACTGAAGGCGTCCCTGTCCACATCACGGAGACCACAATCTTGCCCGCGCAACTCGCGGTTGGCTCTCAAGTCGAAACGGTAGAGGTAAGCGCAACCTCTGAACTCTTGAAAACCCAGGAGAGTGCTCTTGGGAATGTAATCGATGAGAAGAGTGTAAACAGCCTCCCATTGGTCACGCGCAACTACACGCAAATATTGGGACTCTCGCCCGGTGTTTCAGCCGAGGTATTTAACGCAGGAGAGATCGGCAGGGGTGGTGTTGACAGCAATCTCGTTACGAATGGAAGCAGCGCTAGCGATAACAACTTCCAGATGAATGGAGTCGAGATTAACGACTTGCAGGGGAGTGGTCACTTCAGTGGAGGGGTAGGAACACCGAATCCGGATAGCATCCAGGAATTCAAGGTGCAGACCAGTCAGTACGACGCCTCGTTCGGGCGGAATGCCGGCGCAAACGTGAACGTCCTCACCAAGTCTGGGTCGAGCAGTTGGCATGGGAACGTGTGGGAATATTTCCGCAACGAAGCGTTGAACGCGAATGATTATTTCCGGAAGCAAACTGGAGAGCCACGCGCAATTCTCCGACAGAATCAATTCGGCTTCACGGCCGGTGGTCCAATCATCAAGAACAAATTGCTCTTCTTCACTTCGTATCAGGGGACCCGGCAGCAGAATGGACTCGATGAGAACTGCTCAAGCAGTGTGATCTTACCTCTTTTGACAGACGATCGCTCGCCTGAAGGCCTGGCAGCCGCGATTGGTCCGGACACTGCGTTTTTGGGCATGGATGCGTTAGGTCGGCCAGTTAATGCTTCGAACATTAGCCCGCAGGGACTCGCTCTATTCAACGCTCCGGGGCCGAACGGTGGATTCCTGATACCGAATCCGCAGCAGGTAATCACTGATCCGGCGACTGGACTGCCGGAAGGTTTCTCGACCTTCAGCGCTCCGTGCCGATACAACGAAGACCAGTTCGTCACCAACGTGGATGTTTTACAGAGTGAAAAGAGCACTTTCCAAGGGCGCTTTTTCTTTTCCAACAGTGAAGCCAACTTCACGCTGCCATCGGCGCGTGTCGCAGGGGCCGGAAGTGTGCCAGGGTCTCCGTCAAAAAATCCACAGAACTTCCGGAACTTTTCATTGGCACACAATTATGTGTTCAACGGGCATCTTGTGAATCAAGCTGAGATTGGTTTCCATCGCACTTTGGCGGGAACCGACCAGACCTTCCCGATCAGTTTCTCTGGAATCGGCAGCACAGTTCCGCCGTTCGATGATGCGCGGCCAGTCTTCATCATCGCGGGCGGGTTCAATATCGGCGGCGATGGTCAGACTGTAGTCCTGGCACAAAACACCTATGTGATCCAGGACACGCTCTCGTGGACTCGCGGACGACACTCACTCCGTTTCGGCGGCAGCTTGACCCGTAGCCAGATCAATATGTCGAAATTCTTGTTTGCGGGTTATGCGATCTTTCTCAATTATCCCGGCTTACTCCTCGGCCAAGCGCCTTTCAATCCATTTATCACGCAAGATCTGGCGGGCATCACCCAGCGCAACTGGCGTGTTTGGGACGGGAGCCTCTACGCCCAGGACGATATCAAGGTGACACCCAGTCTCACGTTGAATCTCGGTTTTCGGTACGAGCGGCTTGGGGATTTCGGAGAGCTCAATGGACGCAATGCCAGCATGGACCCGTCGCTGATCGATAGAAATCCGCCGGATACGGGCAGCCTGAATGGAATCGTAGTTTCAAACAATTTCCCTGGAAGCTTGCCCGATGGCGTCGTCAGCAGCGGGAACAACATGGGCATCAAGGGGGTGGGGCAGAGCACTTTGAATCCACGTATTGGCTTTGCCTGGAGTCTGCCTTGGACTAAGCGGTTTGTTCTCCGCGGAGGATACGGCGTCTACCATCAACGAGCGACAGGACAACCATATCTTCAGCAGCTAGCAAACCAGCCATTCGGATTAATTCGCCTCGTCTCTCCGGTGGTGGCGAATGATATTTCCAATCCTTTTCCACCGGACCCGGGCCCCTTCCCGCAGTTCCTCCCCTACAGCCCAAGCACGGTGCTTTCACCACAAATCATTGACCAGAACCTTCGTCCACCTGTTTTTCAACGATACAGCCTGAACTTGCAAGCTCAACTGGCCAAGGATTTCGTACTGGAGGTCGGCTATGCCGGTATGCGAGGAACGCACATGCTCGTCTGGCACACGATCAATCAAGCGCCGCTGGCGACTGCCGCAAGTCCAATTCGAGGTGAAACAACAACTACGGTAGCGAACGTACAGCAGCGAGTTCCGTTTGAAGGTTTCTCCGCGAGCAACATGATGAATATCGAATCGACTGGATTCGCTTGGTACAACTCTTTGCAGGCGACATTAACGAAGCGATTCAGTCACGGATTGCAGTTTTTGGCGTCCTATACGTTCTCGCGCGATCTCGCAAATGTGTATGGCAGTACGACTGGCACTAACGGAGGGCAGATCGTTGGCGACAACAACGATCGTCGCTCGAATTATGGTCCGGATCTTTTCGTTCGGCCCCACCGATTCGTATTCAATGCCGTGTATGAACTTCCTGGCCCGAAAGATAAGCGGTCGTTAATCGGCCAACTGCTCGGAAACTGGACGCTGTCTGGCGTCGTGACGATTCAATCGGGGCATCTGCTCCCCTTGTTGAACAACACAGGTACCAATGCATTTGGAATTTCCACGGACTTCGCACAGGTCGTACCGGGGTGCAACCTCAGCACCAGCGGTTCGATGAACCAACGACTCAATAACTGGATTAATCAGGATTGCATTGCGCCTTATCCAATCATCGGAGATCCTGAGCCGCCCGGAACCTGCGCTGATCCCAACCCTGACGGCTCTTGCCCCGCGATCGCAACAGCTTTTGGCAACAGCCGTATGGGCATCTTGCACGGGCCTAGCCAGGCAAATACTGATTTATCGATTGTGAAGCTTTTCCCTGTTGGCGAACGCGCGAACGTGGAATTTCGCACAGAATTTTTCAACGCATTCAATCACCCGATCTTCGCCGACCCCGATAATTACATATCTGACGTCGGCAGTTTTGGACTTATCACGAGCACGGTTGCGAATCCGCGTGTCATCCAATTCGCCCTGAAAATGAGTTTCTGACGAGACTATGGAGGAGAGACCCATGGCATTCATCCCTGCCGCTCAGCGGCGAATGAGCACAAAATACGTTTTTCGCGGATTCGCTTTGACGTTCGTCGCTGTTGCACTGTCGCCGTTCGGCGTGACGCAGAAACCGAAAACTCCGAAGGAGATGGTCCCGGAGACGCAACTGACAGCGTCGAATGTCACTCCTCCTTCAACACACGAATTGACCAATGAAGATCTGGGAGCTTTCCTGGACGGACTTGTTCCATCGGCGTTGCAGAAAGAAGACATCGCTGGTGCCGTGATTTCCGTAGTCAAGGATGGGAAAGTTCTTTTCGCGAAGGGATACGGTTTTGCTGATATTGAAAAGAGGAAGCCGGTTTCTTCCTCGGACACACTGTTTCGTCCCGGCTCCATTTCGAAGTTATTCACGTGGACTTCAGTGATGCAGTTGGTGGAGCAAGGCAAGCTCGATCTTGATCGGGACGTGAATGACTACATCGATTTCAAGATCCCTCCGGCGTTTGGAAAGCCAATCACCTTACGCAACATCATGACGCATACACCGGGCTTCGAAGAAACGGCTAAAGACTTATTCGTTCCCGGCGCAGCAGACATGCGTCCGCTCGACGAATACGTCAAGAAGCACACGCCGGCGCGCATTTATGCGCCTGGCACAGTACCTGCATACTCTAATTACGCCACGACGCTGGCCGGTTACATCGTGCAGCGCGTTTCTGGAAAGCCTTTCGAGCAATATGCGGCGGACAACATCCTGAATCCACTCGGCATGCACCATACGACATTTGTGCAACCGCTCCCGAACGATCTCGAGCCGCTCATGTCCAAGGGATACGTGAAGGCTTCTGTGCCGGCCAAATCCTTCGAGTTTGTACAAGCCTTCCCTGCTGGAAGTGTTTCCACCAGCAGTTTGGATATGTGCAATTTCATGATGGCCCATCTGCAGGATGGGAAATTCGGTGACGTGCAAATCTTGAAACCCGAAACCGCGAAACTCATGCATGCGCGCCAATGGGGCTACGATCAACGACTCGATGCAATGGCATTGGGATTTTATGAAGAGTCCAAGAATGGTCACCGGATCATCGGACACGGTGGCGACACCGAGTACTTCCATAGCTATCTGCACTTGATCTTGGACCAGAATGTTGGCTTCTTCATTTCGGTGAACAGCGCCGGAAAGGGAGATGGAAATGTCGACATTTTCCAGCAATTCTTGGATCGATATTTTCCATTCACTCCGCCTGCCGGCGAGAAGGTGGCAGATGCAAAAGCGGATGCAAATCGCGTCGCTGGTTACTACATTCCCAGCAGAAGGTTTGAAACGTCGTTTCTGAAGGCGCTGAACTTGGTGGGTCAGCTCAAGGTTTCGCCCAATTCCGACGGCACGATAACAATTGATCTGCTGAAAGATCCGAACGGAGAGCCTAAAAGGTACGAAGAAATTGCGCCGCTGCTGTATCGGGAAACGAATGGGCAGTGGCATGCGGCTTTCAAGCCTGATTCCGATGGCAAGTTGGTGTTATCGATCGATTGGCCATTTTTCATCTTTCAACGGCCTAGCTTCTTGGACGGTAAGAATCTCAATCTGGCTGTCATAATCGCATGCCTGGCGGTCATGAT
>Ga0182008_10002387_pt1 | contig 11802 bp, 9 predicted proteins | sample Sormic07211129_1_FD_120482 | JGI IMG/M metagenome (GOLD analysis project Ga0182008, IMG submission 120482) | Rhizosphere microbial communities from Sorghum bicolor, Mead, Nebraska, USA - 072115-129_1 metaG | ecosystem: Host-associated > Plants > Roots > Rhizosphere | place: USA: Nebraska...
GAGCAGCTTCGTGGGCCGGGAAGTCACGAAGAGCGAACGCCCCGAGCTGACGGCCGCCAAGATCATCGTCTCGGGTGGCCGGGCGCTGGGCAGCGCGGAGAAGTTCACCGAGGTGATGGCGCCTCTGGCCGACAAGCTCAACGCAGGCCTGGGCGCCAGCCGTGCAGCCGTCGATGCGGGCTACGCGCCGAACGACTGGCAGGTGGGCCAGACGGGCAAGATCGTCGCGCCGCAGCTGTACATCGCAGCCGGTATCTCGGGCGCGATCCAGCATCTGGCCGGCATGAAGGACTCCAAGGTGATCGTGGCGATCAACAAGGACGAGGAAGCACCGATCTTCTCGGTGGCCGACTACGGGCTCGTGGCCGACCTGTTCACGGCGGTGCCGGAACTGGTGACCACGCTGTAAGAGGACCCGGCACTGATGAAGACCCGCATCACCGAGCTGCTCGGCATCCGCTATCCCATCGTCCAGGGCGGCATGCAGTGGGTAGGCCGCGCCGAGCTGGCCGCGGCCGTGTCGAACGCCGGGGGCCTGGGCATCGTGACGGCGCTCACGCAGCCCACGCCCGACGACCTGCGCAACGAAATCGCGCGCACCCGCACCCTGACCGACAAGCCCTTCGGCGTGAACCTCACGATCCTGCCGGCGGTGAAGCCACCGCCGTACGCGGAGTACGTGCAGGCCATCATCGACAGCGGCGTGAAGATCGTCGAGACCGCGGGCAACAGCCCGAAGGACTTCATCGAAGCGCTGAAGCGCCATGACGTGAAGATCGTGCACAAGTGCACCTCGGTGCGCCATGCACTCTCGGCGGAGCGCAATGGCGTCGATGCAGTGTCGGTGGACGGCTTCGAATGCGCGGGCCACCCCGGCGAGGACGACGTGCCCGGCCTGGTGCTGCTGCCGGTCGCGGCGCGCAAGCTGCGCATTCCGATCATCGCCTCAGGCGGCATTGCCGACGGGCGCGGCATGGCCGCCGCGCTGGCGCTGGGCGCCGAGGGCGTGAACATGGGCACGCGCTTCTGCGTGACCAAAGAGGCGCCGATCCACGACAACATCAAGCAGGCGCTGGTCGATGCCACGGAGCGCGACACGAAGCTGATGTTCCGCACGCTGCACAACACCGCGCGCGTGTTCCGCAACGCCATCTCCGAAGAGGTGGTGGCCACCGAGAACCGTCCGGGCGGCTGCGAGTTCGAGGATGTGCGCCCGCTGGTGGCCGGCACGCGCGGCCGAGCCGCGCTGGAGTCCGGCGAGGTGCACAACGGCGTGGTTTCGGCGGGCCAGTGCATCGGGCTGATCGACGACATCCCGACTTGTGCGGAACTGCTGGAACGCATGGTGCGCGAGTGCCGCGAGCATCTGGACCGGGCGCGGTCCTGGATGCACTGAGCCTTTCTGCTCGCATCCGGGGGGCGCTCAGGCCGATGGGGTACCTTGCTCCGCGAATGTCCCCCGGCCTGCGGCCTCCTCCTTTATTTCGCTGCGCAAGGCACCCCATCGGCCTGAGCGTTCAGAGCCGCTGCTGACTGACACGACACTGGCCCATGAGGTCCGCGCGCGGCGCATTGCGGAAGCTGCATTTGTTGGCGGTCGCCGTGACTTCGTGCCGTATGAAACGGCTGCTTCGCCGGGTTCTTCTCTACAGTGGATGCCCCTGTCACTCCATACCCCAACAAGGGAACAAGGAAGGCGCAACACACCAAGCCATTGAGACGTTTGAAGGCTGCTTGCCTCGCGGCAGGTCGTCGGTGCGAAAGCAGCGATGCAGATGCGAGGTATCAAAAGGCGACGGCCAGGGTGTTACTAGCACCCCAGCCGTCTAACCAAGTTCGTGCACGACCCTCGAAAGGAACGCACAAAAATGGCTACCAAGACTATAGCCCGGCCTCGCACGCCGGTAACTTCCGAAGAAAACGCCCAAGACCCGGCGGATCTTCTCGAAAACACCCTCTCTCAGCTCGAAGCTCTCCTGTGGGTCTGCCACGGGGAAGACATTGATTGGTGCAGCGGGGATGAGCCTCGGCAACTGAACAACCTGTTGTGGCTTGCGGCCGAACTGGCTCGCAAGGCAGGGGAGTTGTTTCAGGTGAGCGAGAAGGCGCGACGTGGGGTGCCTGAGGCTGGCGGGTAGGAGCTGGTCTGCGGGCTCCGGAGTTCGCGGCCCGCCTGGCGAACAGGTTTTCTTTTGCGTGCGACGGCTAAAACCTTTTTTGATGAAGGAAATTCGGCCTTTTGAGGCTCGTGGGGTAGGCCTCGGTGGCAACTATGTGCCTCACGCTCATCGTCGACAGACGATACGAGCTTACGCTCTGCAGCGGCTGCAATCACTCAGTGTTGAGCAATGGACTCGCCGCCTTGCCGTCATGCAGCGCACGCGTCAAGCGCCATTATCGGCGTCGACAAATCTTCTTTTCGACAGGCATCAACAGTTCGCCGGGATCGCGGCTGCCCGAGTGTGGAAGCAAGCTTGGGTCGCCACGCCTCAATGAGCCTGCCAACCAAGGCAAGCTAGTCCTGTTGTTGGACTCGTTCCCGATCGCTAACCCGTAAACCGACCACGTCTGGCTTAGTGCCCAAATCAACCTAGCTGCTTTGCAACGAAGCGCTCCACGCAAAGTTCAACGTGACTTCATTGATGCCGGTGATTGTGTGGCCGGGAACAAGAACGCCGAGAGGCGTTGGCTTCAAGACAAGCATAGACATCCATTCGAGAGGTACGACGAAGGTCTCTTGGCCTGGCGTGGCGGAGTGAATGACGGGCGTATTGTTGACGAAGCCACTTGCAAACTCGAAGGGTCCCGACTTGCGATAGCTCAACTGGATGCCCGGTGGCAAAGGTGGTTGACCAGGCGGCCCCCATTGATAAGGTCTAAGCGCATGGCCTGCTACTGAACCAAGCGGCACGACTGCCACTGGTGACAGCCCTATCAAGCGGAGATTTTCTGCAGCCGACTCGATGTTTGTTAAAAGCGTTGCATTGTCCGGATGCGCGATTGATGCAACAGCCCGACCAACCAGTAACTGCTTGAGCGTATAAACCACCGTGTGCTTCAGGAAGTCCTTGGCCAAGCGCTTGATCTCGCTGTCTGATATCTCAACGAGGGGCGGCTCAGTGAGGTTCTCCTTTGTGAACTTGAAGCCCGTGGCGTTCAACGGAAGGGCACCTGAAGAAGTGCCTACGTGCACATCGCAGAAAGCACGAGAGCCAGCAAGCGAATCCTTGATGGACATCGCAGCCGACAGACGGCGCGCCAATTCGTCAATGGCCTGCGGTGAAACAAGAAGCGTACTAAGGCCATTTTCACGACGCGCAAGCGCTTCGCGCCGTAACAGCACAAATCCTCTAAATACTCTCTTCCGCTCGACAAGCGTCACGGCTCCTTTTTCGAACGCGCCACGCACTAACCCGGCAACCGGCAGGAACGGACGGAACGACTTCCGGCGGTACGAAAAAATGCATATGTTCGCAAAATTAGCCACCTTTCCGAGTGTTGGAAGGTCAACCTCCGCTCGGCCTAGAACATCCTTGGTCTTTCTCCACGACTGCCTCGCCGCCGGCTGCGCTGCAAGCAAGACCTGACTTAAGGCCACGACTCTAGAGCTGACGTTCGTAGCACCGCCAGAGCCAGAATACGTCCAGCCCGTAACAACAGGCGCGATGTCGTTCCACCGGTCACGCTCTTCACAGAATCCGTCTAGTCTCCTAAGCACCCAAGAATCGCTGAAACACGTTTCAACAAACAGTGCGAGCACTTCGTCGGGATCCGACAGATCTAAGCCTTCGGCATGAGGTCCCGTGTGAAAGAGGCGATGGCGAGCCAGATTCGCTGAGACCCTCGTCGCAAGATTCTGAAATTTGCCCGCTTCGGCTTGTTCCAGCAGCAGTAGGCACACAACCAATCGCATTGCTTCCCAGTACCGCCGGACGGTGTGCCAGACAACCTGTTGAGCCTCCTCCAGCGCCACGGGCCGCTTAGCCATCTCAGCAAGCTTTTTCTCAGTCGCCGACCAGTCCAAGTCTGTGATGCCCAAGCGGACCTCGGACAGCCCCGGCTCATATTCCACTTCGTGGCCATAGTCCAACTCGTATTGATGGTTTCCCCACCATGCAGCAAGGTTGTCGCAGTACCACTCCGCAGCCACGGTGTCACCACGAGCTACGGCATTGAGTAGGAGCGTCGCTGAGAGGTCAACATGAGCCGCCCATGACCGTGCCGCTCGGCACTGTTGCTTCCACGCTATTCCAGGCTTCGTAGGACCTTCAACGTTCGCGTATCTGAAGCTGCTGAGCCCCCCAATCAGTGTCACGATGGCTTTGCGATAGTCCTCGGCCGCAGGCAGCGGAAGTACGAAGCCATCGGGGTCAGCTTTCGCGCCGGCGCGTTGTGTTTCCTTCAGCCACCAGGAAGCCGTAGCATGGTCCAGCAGCTTCGGCAAGGAGAATAACTCCGCCACTAGTTGGGGGGGTTGCAGTTCACTCCCAGCAACGAGGTTTGTGGCGGCATAGGCCAATGAAGACAAGAGCGTCTGGTCCCGCTCCAGTTGGGCAACCGACAAAAAGATAAGTTCGCGATAGGGCCGAAGCCATGTCGTGTTGAAGTTGCGACCACCCCAGGAGTACGGCGACGTTGCCAAGCCCGCAGCGCTACTTACATCCCCCTCGACTTCGGGCGCCTCATTGCAAGCCTCTAGCAGCCCAACGTGGAGCTCCATCATTCGATGCAGAGCTTGTCTACTGGCGGTGTGTCGTCCTTGTTCCTGAAGCGAGTGGACCTCCGTTGCCAGCTCCTCAAGCATGTCGGTGGTGTTGCCTGTCACCAGGCGGCGTGGTCGCTTGCCGAAGACAAAGGCTCGCAGAACGACCTCCGCCTCAAGCGGCGTAAGGTCCGGACCCTCGCCCACTGAGCAAAGTTCGACAAGTCCAACCGAAGTTCCATGCAACATCGACCTGAACTGAAGAATGGGTCGAGGTGCTCTGATACCCTGCTGTTGCAAGCCCCGAGGAACTCGACTTAACCAACGCTTGGCGACCCACTCAAGAGCACCTAAATGCACATCGACCAGTGTCGCCTCTCGTTTCAATATTCGGGAGACTTGGCCTTTGCCACGCGACAGCGAGAGCAACTGCACCTCCGGGGTGCCATCGCTTGCAGTGCCAGCAAAGGCTTCCCACTTCAATCGATGCGCCGCGCTGACCAGCAGATGTTTGCTAAGGCTGGCAATCAATTCATCTCGCAGAACAAGGGAGACAGCCAGGTTGCGATACGCAAGCTGCCCCACCTCGTCCTCGACGTACCTGATGGTCTTCGCCAAGAAGTACCCCGTCAGGGCCGTGTTCGCAAGCAGCCAAACGCCGTTGAACATGGCAGCAGCGAGAAACAGGTCGCTTGGTGCTGCCACGAGCACGAAATACTGGACAGCCATCGCTGCGAGCAATAGCAAGGAGCTTGTGCCCGCAGGTATTACCGCGGAGTCCAGCAGATACACGCTCAACGCAATTTTGGATGCAGCTCGCCGCTGCAGCATCACCGCAATGAACGTGAGCACGAACGGGTACACCAAAGCGACCAGAGTCGCTTGCACCGACCACACCGTTCCGAAGAAGCTGGAATGGTTGTATTCAGAGGGCAGCGTCGGTAGCGGTACGACAGCCAGCTCAGGAATTGGTGCGGGCAAAAACGCTACGGCGGTACCCCCACAGATGCCCCCAACCATGGCTGCGAAGCGCAAAGGGTACTTCCCTCCCCAAAGCGCCAACTGGCCAAGGCGCCCAGGAGCCGCGGACCGACGCCATACGTTGTCGCGAAGTGACTCGTCGACTATCCGTTGAGCCTGACCGTCAAGCCTTCGATAGTCCTTCGCAATGGCTCGTCGCAGCAGCGAGTACCACACGACTATCCAGATGCTCGCCATCCGGCGGAGAAAAGTGCGCGCAACTTCCATCTAGCTCCCGCTTATTGCTGTTGTAGTCAGGAAATTCGAAAGGCGATGATTGCCGGACCACCTGCAAGCACCTGGACTGGCACTGTTCCGACCTCAGGCGCAACGGTCACGTCATCGGTATCTGTAGTCGCTCGAAGAACGCACGGTTGCGCTTCTTCGCGTCGTTCAGCACCTTATCGTAGGACACGATTTCTATGTAGCAGCCTGCCGACTGGTGGTACCTGAAGTAACCCTCGTTGTCAGGCGTCTTGACGAAGTCGTGGTTGTCAGCGATAGACTTTATTCGCGGCGTCAGGCTGCAGAGGATGTAGGCATAGAACGGGATGGACCCGACATTGATGGTCTTGCCGTCCTTATCCTTGGCCGTGCCTTCCTTGATTTTTCGGACGTAGCGAAGAACCTGTTCCACTGGGTTCTCGTCCTTCGCCGGGTACTCGTTGCGCTCGGGCCTCTTGAACTCGACGATGACCACCGACTGGTATGGGCTCTTGGTCTCAGAAAAGGCTCGTGCCGTGTTGAAGATGGCCAGGTCCGGCTCATCGCCGCCCGTCGCATTTACAGCCTTTAGGCTTCTCATCGGCAGGTCGGACGCCAAGTACGAGTGATAGGCTAGCCGCTCGTCGACGACCCACAGGTTCTGTCGTGAGAACTCGACGTCCTCTGAATCCGCCTGCATCGGATAGATGAGGCTGTGCACGAGGTCCTCGCGAGCGTAGGCGCCGGAGTCCTGCACCTTCAACGCGGCATCCAGCATCTCAAGGATAGTGCGACGGTGCACGACGTATTTGGCAAGGGCTGCTTTGCCGAGTTCGTTCTCCTCGTCTAGATACTGCTTGTAGAGAGCCGTGTATTCAGGCGAGCCGGCCGCGGTGTCGAGGGGTACCTTCTTGATTTCAGCGGCACGCTGGCGATGCTCGAGCTCGATGTCCTTCTGGGCTTTGTACAGCTCGACGTCAAGTTGGTCCCGCGAGATGTTGGCGGGGATGCGTTCCAGCCTCTCACGATAGCGATCCTGGAGCTGGAAGCGGTACTGCGGCGCGTCTTGCTGAATGAAGTCCTCGATGACCTGGCGCTTCTCCTCGCGCAACTGGCTCGTATACGGCTCGGCAACCTGCTTGAGCGCCTGGACGACTTCGCTATCGAGTTCCTCGCGAGTCATCTCCTCAGGGAAGTTGAGGTCCGACTCTTGCATGAACATGAAAGCTGTGCGTTCCGAGCTGACCTTGGCATCAAGGTATGGGCCGGCCACGTAGGTGCGGAAGACGAACTGCTCGCCCTGGTCATCGGTCAGGCGACCTTGCAGGTCCGGGATGGCCTTGCTGGCCTTCCACTCCAGCACCTCACGCTGATTGGCGCAGTAAGAGATGGTGTGGTTCTTGACCGCGCTTGATTGGTAGCGCAGCACGGTCACCTTGAAGTCGTGCCCCTTGAGCTTGAACGTCACCTCTCGAGCCCGTTCCTTCGCCTCCTCGGCAAAGATGTGGTTCAAGCTGCACGACTCGCCATCGGCGTCGTGCAGGGTGATTTGAGGACACTGACCGCCTACGAAATGGATGAGCAGGTGGTCGATGACCTTGTGAGCGATGGTCTCCAGTGACTTGGGGAAATGCTTCTCGTAATCAGCCCGCAAGCCGGTCAGCTTCACAGACGTCCTCCGTTCCTTGGTCTCGGCGTCGTTGACTTCCTCGCCTTCAACCCCTTCGGTCGTAACGACGAATCGAAAGGTCCGACGCATCCAGTCGCCCTCGTCTTGCAGATAGGTGCTATCTATGGCAGCTTCGCGGAACACCTTCAGCCAAGTGAAGCGCCCGATGCCCTTGTTGCCGCGCGTGACCTTCCGGGTTGAGTCGGACAGGAAGAAGGCGCGGACGTTGCCGTCGTTAAAGCCGGCGCCGTTATCGACTATGGTGACGTCCCGAATAGCGGCCAGTGTGGTCTCCTCGTTACCGGCCAAAGCCACCTGCCGGGCCTCACGCTCCAAGTAGACGTCGATGCGGCCATCTGAGATCCCGGCGTCTTCGATGGCTTCGATGGAGTTCACCAAGCACTCAAACAACGGGATGAGCGGCTGGGTGACAGGCAACTGGAGGTTGCGAATCCGTCCGACGATGTCCACCTGCATGGCTGGCCTTCTCCGTTCTTGGGTGTTGTAAGCGGTTACTGGGCATAGTGCCTCAACAGTTGGTTAATGTTAGCCAACTGATCACCCTAGCAGTACCGTCAAACGAACAAACATTCGCCGAGATGAACGATCGGGGCCACTTTCAGCAGCTGCAGCTGTACTACAAGAAGAACCGCGGCTTCCCGCCTACAGCGAAGCTCTGCAAGGTCGCCGGAACCTCCTCCAGTGCCTCGGTCTTCGGCCTGTTGTCTGTTGTTGATCGGTTTGTTGAGTTCGCCCGAGGAAAAGCGATCATTGACAGGGCGTTGGCCGGCCCGAGGTCGTCTTTCTTCGCTTTGGGAGTTCAGCGGTCACTCGTGGCAAGCACCGTTGAAGGACCGGTCTCGAATCTCGCAGACATTCGGCCAGCGATCGCGAATGTCGCAGTTCAGTCTGAAACGAGCGTCGAACGCAGTCATCGACTGCGGCCGACACCGGTCCTTCGGAGTTCGCCTTATCCCGCTTCCGTCTGTCACGAAAGATCTGCAGTACGCCCCCCACACTTCTATCCGCAATCCGCCACAGCGGTCGAACCGCCAACTCTCACGGTCATCATCATGGGCGCTGGCGCTCATCACTTTTGCCAACGTCATCGTCCGCTACTCCACCGATTCGTCCTTCGCCTGGACCGAGGAGTTCTCGGTGTTCCTGATGATCATGCCGGCGCTGGTGGCCGGCTCGGCCGCCGTAGCGCGCGACTGGCACATCCGCATCGAGTACTTCTCCGAAAGCGGCTCGCGCAGTTCGGCTCGCTGATGATCGCCGTGCTGTTCACGCTGATCGCCACCCTGCTGTTAGCCGCCTTCGTCGCGATGATGCAAGTGGGCGTGACCTGTCTCACGCCAGCAGAGCGCGACGCGTTCGTGAAGGCGACGCGCCCGGTGTACGGCAAGTGGAAGCCGACCGTCGGCGCGGACCTGGTTACAAAGGCCGAGCCGGCCATTGCCGCGCGCAGGAAGCAATGGCGGCAGTGACAGCCGCCGCGCCGGCTGCTCAGACGCGGTAGCGGCTGGGGTTCGCACCAGCCACCTTCTTCATCAACCGCCGCAGCGCCGTGGCGTCCTGGTAGCCCACGGCGCCGGCCACCTGCTCGACCGTCATGCGGCTGGATTCGAGCAGCGCGCGGGCGCGCCGCAGCCGCACGCCTTGTACCAGCGCCTGCGTGCTCTTGCCGGTGGCTTTCTCGATGTGACGCGACAGCGTGCGCTGCGACATGCAGAACTCGCGCGCCAGCTCGCTCACGGAGGGTGCGTCCGGCAGCGCCGACTCGACCCGTGCGGTGAGCCGCGTCACCAGCTCGTTGCCGTTGGCCAGCATCTCCGTCACGATGAACGGCGACTGCGCCTGGCGACCATCGATGAGCAGCATGCGCGAGACCAGATCGGTGAGCGCGCTGCCGCAACGCTCGCGCAACAGGTGCAGCATCAGGTCGGTCTGCGCGAACGCGGCGCCAGCCGTGACGACAGGACCGTCGGAGCACACCATGCGGTCGGCATCGACGGTGCAGCCGGGCGCCATGCGCGCGAGCAGCGGTGCGTACCACCATGAAACGGTCGCGCGCCGGCCCTGGAGCAGGCCGGCGGCATTCAGCAGGAACACGGCCGAGCACGAAGCCGCGACCTGACCGCCAGACTTGGCGTGGCGCACGAGGCCCGCGATGGCCTTGGCCGCGTCGGCGCTCTCCAGGCACTGGCGGATCTCGCCGGGCGTGTTGAGGCCGAGCCCCGGCACCACCCACGTAGAGCGATCGTCGCGGGGGCGCACGGGCAGGCGCGTGGTGTCCAGGCTCATGCCGGCGCGCAGTTGCACCGGGCCGCCGTGCACCGAGCACAGTCGCCACCGGGGCGGCGCGACGCCTGCGCGCGTAGCCATCGCTTCCGCGGCGCCGAGGACGTCCATCGTGACCGCCACGCTGGAGTTGAAGGCGCCGGGCAGTACCAGCACGGTGAAGTCATGCATCTGTATTTTTGCCAATAAAGCCTTAAAGGAGTCGAATTGGACACTGCCATTCTGGCGAGGCCGAACGTCCAATACAAGCTTCACAGTTCCCTCAGGCCACATCCGCATGCCCACCATCCTCGTGAAGATTCCTCATGGCTCGTTTCCCGGCGAGAGCCGCGCCGCGCTGGTTCGCAAGATCAACGAAGCGGCAGCAGCGGCTGAGCTGATGCCCGACGAGCCCCGTGCGCGAAGCATGTGCTGGGTGCTGATCGAGGAAGCCGCCGCCGGCGCATGGACCTGTGGCGGCGTCGACGCGACAGCGCGGCTCTTGCCCTGCACCGTGCTCGCGTACCTGCCAGCCGGTGTGCTCGATGACACATCGCGCGAGCTCTTCGTCGCACGCATTCACGCATCGTTCGAGGAAGCACTGCCGGCGGACGACCGGCGCCGGCTCGCCACGTCCGTGGTGATGAACGAAGTGCCCGACGGCGCCTGGGGCGTGGGCGGCAAGGTCTGGCATTTGCCCGACTTCGCACGCAGCGCGGGCTATGCGCATCTGCAGCATCTCGTCGATTCGGCACCGGCCGCCTGAACACCGAAGGAGAGTCCCATGGCACAACGCCCCATGAACGAAGACGACACGCTCGACGACTTCACTCCGCGCCAGATCACGCTCGATGGCATCGAAAAGAAGGTCTACGTCATGGGCCGGGGCCCGGCCGTGATCGTGATGACCGAGATGCCCGGCATCAGCCCGCATGTCGCGCGCTTCGCACGCTGGGTGCGCGGCGCGGGCTTCACCGTCTACATGCCCTCGCTGTTCGGCCGGGACGGCGCGGTGCCCGGGGCCGAGGAAGGCGTTGCGGTGTTCAAGCGGGCCTGCGTCAGCGCCGAGTTCCGAGCCTTCGCATCGAATGCTTCGAGCCCGGTGACGCAGTGGCTGCGCGCGCTCGCGCGGCTGGCGCACGAGGAATGCGGCGGGCCCGGCGTGGGCGCGATCGGCATGTGCTTCACCGGCAACTTCGCGCTCACGATGATGATGGAGCCCGCCATGCTCGCACCGGTGGTGTGCCAGCCTTCGCTGCCGGTGGACGAGCCGGCCGGCATGAACGTGGCGGCCGACGAACTGGCGGCCGTGCGCGAGCGCCTGGAACGCGAAGACCTGACCGTGATGGCCTATCGCTTCGACGGTGACCGGTTCTGCAAGGCCGAGCGCTTCGCGGCGTTCTCGCAGGCACTGGGCAAACGCTTCGTTGCACGCGTGCTGCCCGACAGCGCCGCCAACCCCGACACGCCGCCCTTCTTCGCGCAGGTGGTGGCCAGCCCGCACAGCGTGGTGACCGCGCACCTGATCGACGAAGCCGGCCAGCCGACGCTGGCGGCGCGCGACGAGATCCTGGCGTTCTTTGCGCGGCGGTTGCTCGACGACCCACGCTGACCGGCGCTCGCGCTCTGGCAGACTTGCCCGACAGGGCGCACCGTCCGCGCCCGCCGAGGAACCTTGTCATGCAACCCACGCCATCCACCGACGCCACGGTGCACACGCTCATCATCGACACCGACCCCGGCGCCGATGACGTGATCGCGCTGCTGTTCGCGATGGCGGCGCCCGAGCGGCTGCGCATCGAGGCGCTGACGACGGTGGCCGGCAACGTGCCGCTGGCCAAGACCTCGCGCAACGCACGGCTGGCCTGCGAATGGGCCGGGCGGCCGGAGATCCCGGTGTACGCGGGCGCCGAGCGGCCCCTGC
>Ga0182008_10002388_pt1 | contig 11801 bp, 6 predicted proteins | sample Sormic07211129_1_FD_120482 | JGI IMG/M metagenome (GOLD analysis project Ga0182008, IMG submission 120482) | Rhizosphere microbial communities from Sorghum bicolor, Mead, Nebraska, USA - 072115-129_1 metaG | ecosystem: Host-associated > Plants > Roots > Rhizosphere | place: USA: Nebraska...
TGCCTGTTCATCGTGGGCAGCAACACGGCCTGGGCCCACCCGATCGCGTTCCGCCGCATCGAGGACGCGAAGCGCGCCAATCCCGCGCTGAAGATCGTGGTGGTCGATCCGCGCCGCACCGACACCTGCGAGATCGCCGACCTGCACCTCGCGATCCGGCCCGGCACCGACGTGATGCTGTTCCATGGCCTGCTGCACCTGATGCTGCGCGAGGGCTGGACGCAGCCCGGCTACATCGCCGCCCACACCAGCGGCTTCGAGGCCCTGGCACAGACCGTGCACGACTGCACGCCCGAGCGCGTCGCGCAGACCTGCGGCATCGACCCCAAGGACCTGCACGAGACCGCGCGCCTGTTCGCCACCTCGTCCGCGACGCTGAGCCTCTACTGCCAGGGCCTCAACCAGTCGTCCGCGGGCACGGCCAAGAACGCGTCGCTGATCAACCTGCACCTGGCCACGGCGCAGATCGGCCGGCCCGGCGCCGGGCCCTTCTCGCTCACCGGCCAGCCCAATGCGATGGGCGGCCGCGAGGTCGGCGGCATGGCCAACCTGCTGGGCGCGCACCGCGATCTGGCGAACCCCGCGCACCGCGCCGAGGTGGCGGCGCTGTGGGGCGTGCCGGACGTGCCGGCCATGCCCGGCAAGACGGCGGTCGAGATGTTCGAAGCCGCGGCCGACGGCGAGATCCGCGCGCTGTGGATCGCCTGCACCAACCCCGCGCAGTCGATGCCCGACCAGGCCACGGTGCGGCGCGCGCTCGAGCGTTGCGAGTTCGTGGTGGTGCAGGAAGCCTTCGCCACTACCGCGACCTGCGCCTTCGCCGACCTGCTGCTGCCGGCCACCACCTGGGGCGAGAAGCTCGGCACCGTGACCAACAGCGAGCGCCGCATTTCGCGCGTGCGCCCGGCCGTGCCGGCCCCCGGCGCGACGCGGCACGACTGGTCGGCCGCGGCCGACTTCGCACGGCGGCTCGAGGCGCGGCTGCCGGCGCGCAGCGGCCGCACCCTGTTCCCTTATGCGCTCGACAGCGCCGCCGGTGCCGAGGCGATCTGGAACGAACACCGCGAGAGCACGCGCGGCCGCGACCTCGACATCACCGGCCTGAGCTGGGCGCTGCTCGAGGCCAACGGCCCGCAGCAATGGCCGCTGCCGCAAGGCCGTTCGACGGGCCGCGCGCGCCTCTACGAAGACGGCGTCTTCGCCACGCCCGACGGCCGCGCCCGCTTCTTCGACGCGGCCTACCGGCCGGTCGCCGAAGCCCCCGATGCGGCCTTCCCCTTCTCGCTCAACACCGGGCGGCTGCGCGACCAGTGGCACGGCATGAGCCGCACCGGCACCCTGGGGCGGCTGTACGGCCATGCGCCCGAACCCGCGGTGCAGATGCATCCGCAGGACATGGCGCGCCGCCACATCGGTGACGGCGAGCTGGTGCGGGTCGCGTCCCGGCGCGGCGCCATCGTGCTGCCCGCGCAGGCCAGCACCGACATCGGACCCGGCCAGAGCTTCATCGCGATGCACTGGGGCGAGGAGGCGCTGAGCGGGCACGACGACCAGGGCCGCCGCCTGGCCGGCGTGAATGCGCTCAGCAACCCGGCCTTCTGCCCCGATTCGAAGCAGCCCGAGCTCAAGCACGCGGCCGTGCGCATCGACCGGGCCGAGCTGCCATGGTCGCTGCTGGCCCTGGCCTGGCTGCCGAACGACACCGCCCTGTCGACGCGCCGTGCGCTCATGCCCCTGATGGCGAAGTTCGGCTTCGCGAGCTGCGTGCCCTTCGGCGCGGGCACGGCGCGCGGCGGCCTGCTGTTCCGCGCGGCGGCCGCGCACGCGCCGGACGATGCGCTGCTCGACCGGATCGAAACGCTGATGGGCCTGCAGGACCCGCGTACGCTGCGCTACCTCGACCGCCAGCGCGGCCAGCGCCGTGCCGCACGGCTCGTGCCGCGGGCCGATGGCACGGCCGGCCTCGAAGCCTTCCTGCTGGGCGGCGACACGCGCGCCGGCGCCTGGCTCGGCACGCTGCTGCGCGAGGAACTGGCCGCGCAGCACTACGGCCGCGCGCTGCTGTCGCCCGGCGCCACGCCGCCGACGGCGCTGGCCTCGCGCGGCAAGCCGGTGTGCAACTGCCTGGACGTGAGCGACCTGGCGATCCGCGCCGAGCTCTCACGCTGCGAGGGCCATGCCGACGCACGGCTGGCCTATCTGCAGGCCACGCTGAAGTGCGGCACGCAGTGCGGCTCCTGCGTGCCCGAGCTGCGCCGCATGGTGCGCCTGCACGCGCCGGGCATGGCGGCGCAGGCCGTTCAGTAGCGCAGCCAGGTCCCCTTCAATGCCGCCTGGCCGACGCCGGGCTTGGCGTAGTCGCAGACGCCATCGGGGAAGATCGCTTCCAGCCGCAGCTTCTCGGCCGGGCTGAACACCGCCGGCGCCGTGAGGAAGTCCTCGTCGCGCAGCGGCTTGCGCTGGCACTTGACCACGTTGTCCGCCAGCGGCCCGCCCGCCACCATGCGCGGCGCCGGGGTCTTGGGGTAGAGCGTGTTGCAGGTCCCGGCGCCGTCGTAGGTCGCGGTCTCGTTGATGCGCGCGCTGTTGCGCACGTCCCAGCAGGCGTCGACCGCATCGGCCGGCTTGAGCCGCGCCACCTTGTCGGCGGTGAGCGGCGCGGCGTCGCCGGTGATGGCATCGAGCCACTGGGCCATCAGGTCCAGCCGCGCGAACAGCGTGTCGCGCAGCAGCGCGGTCAGCGGCGCGACCTGGCCCGGCAGGCTGATCAGCGCGGCGAGCTGCGGGTTCGGGAACAGCCAGATCACCTGGTTGTCCGAACGGCCGTTGGCCTGCTGCAGTTGCGCGCGGATCTTGAGGTCGTTGTAGATGGTGTGGATGTCGGCGCCCGGTTCGGCATAAGGGTGCAGGCCCAGCATCGGCACGGTGGCCAGCCCGCCGCCGCCGCTGCCGATGCGGCCCAGCGTGTAGGCACGTGCCAGCCCTTCGGCATCGGCCACGGTGCGCTGCGTCGAGAGATTGCCGTCGGCGTCGAAGCCGCCGACCTTCTCGTTGAGATCCAGGAACTCGGTGACCGAGAGCTGGCCCTTCCGGAGCGCCTCCAGCCCGTAGGCCACGCCCACGTTGTCGAGCGGCCGGCGCGCGATGCCGGTGGCCGGATCGACGCCCAGCGACTTGGCGTTGATGTCGTACACGGTGCAGCGCGCGCCGTTGCGGTTGGTCACGGGGTGGTAGACCCGGGTCGAATCGATCAGGCCGCAGGCCGGCGTGACCGAGCCGCTGGTGGCCAGCACCGCGTCGCCGTTGCCCGCGCTCCAGTTCGCGCAGGTGTTCTTGAGGTGCCCTTCGACGGCCTTGCGCTTGGCGTCGCTGAAGGGATAGCCCGGGCTCGCGGGGTTGGTGAAGTAGGTGTGGAGCAGCCGGCAGTCCGAGACCGCGAGCGCGGTGCTGAAGACATCGGGGAAGGCCGCATCGGGCATCAGGCCATCGAGGATGCCCGGGTAGTTCTGCGCGATCAGCAGCTGCTGGATCGCGCCGCCCGAGCCGCCCATGCCCACCATCCAGCGCGGCAGGCCGTAGCGCTTGGCGATGTGTTCGCGCAGCATCATCGCGGTCTCGGCCGCCAGCACATCGTTGACATTGACCTTGTTGATGTTGAGCGTGGACAGCACGTAGGCGTAGCCCTTGCCCAGCGCGTAGAGGCTCTGCCGGTCGGTCGTGTCGGCCTTGAACACCTCGCTCAGGCTGTTCGATCCCTGGTTGTACTGCGCGGCGGTCGATTCGCCGAAGCGGAACACGATGCGCCCGTTCCAGCCGGCCGGGTTCCAGCGATCGGCCTCGGACGGATCGTCGAGCACGCCGATGCGGTAGATCGAGCGGTTGATCGTGCCCGACTCGACGCGCACGATGAAGGGCACGGTCCGGCCCTCCTGCGTGGTAGTGGTGGCGAGGTCGACCGGGCGCGGACCGAGCGGATCGGCCAGCGGCTTGCGGTTGCCGGCGGCATCGAAGTAGAACCAGTCGTAGCGCGTGGCGACCGAGCAGTCCGCGTCCTGCGGGCTACCCAGCGCGGACTCGACCGTGCGGCATTCGAAGGGCTGCAGGTGCGCGCCCGAGAACACCGGCCCGGTGATCGGGTGGTTGGTCAGCACCAGCTTGCCGGCGGCCTTGTCGCCCGCGCTCGCCGCGAGCGTGTTCTCGCCCTGCGCCAGGCCCGCCACCAGGCCGCGCAGCGAGCGCCCGTCGGCCTGCGCACTGAAGGCCGCGCTGACGTCCTCGCCGTTGCGCGTCACGCGCACGTCGGCCGCGGCCACGCCCGCGGGCAGTGCGACCTGCACCAGCGCGTCGCCGCCGGTCACCATGTCGGCGCGGCTCGACAGGCTGCTCAGCGTCAAGGCCGCCACCACGGGCGGCGTCCCGGGGTCGCCGCCGTTGCCGTTGCCGCCGGGCGCCACGACGTTGGGCGCAGCGCTGTTGCCGCTGCCGCCGCCGCAGCTCACGAGCAGCAGCGCCGCCAGGCTCAGGGCCAGCGGCCGCAGCATGCGTCTGGAGGGTGGCGAACAGGGTGTCATGGGAGGTCTCCGGCCAATGGACAAAGGCGCGACTCTAGGCAAAAGCCGCGCGCTTTTCTGTCAGAAAAGCGGGTGGCGCGCCTCGGGGAAACACGGATGCCGGGGCGTCGTTTCAGGCCCCGCCGCTGTCATCGGATCGTCATAATTCCCACGTTGGCAGCAGCCCGTGCGCGCAGACGCATCCCAGACGGGCCGAAGAAGAGAGATGAGACAAGACACCAACACCCCGCCCTTCGACGTGCAGTCCGTCCCGTTCCGCGGCATCGTGGAACAGTCGGTCGCAGGCATCTACATCCTGCAGGACGAGCACTTCCAGTACACCAACGCCACCTTCTCGGGCATGGCCGGCTACTCCACCGACGAGGTGGTGGGCAAGCCGCTGCGCGACTGCGTGCCCGTCTACTACGTGGGCGAGGTGATGGACCGCTACCGGCGCCGCATCTCGGGCGAGGTGCGCAGCATGCACTTCGTCACCCACGGCCTGCACCGCGACGGCAGCGTGGTCCACATCGACGTGCACGGACAGTCGATGCAGTTCCGCGGCCGGCCGGCCGTGGTGGGCGTGGGCGTCAACGTGACCGAGCAGATCAAGCGCGACGCCGAACTGCTCGAATCGCGCTACGAGTACCGCGAGCTGGCCTCGCGCCTCAACACCATGCGCGAGCAGCAGCGCGCCGAGTACGCACGCGAGGTGCACGACGTGCTGGGCGGCCTGTTGACCTCGATGAAGCTCGACGTGGGCCGGATCGCTCGGCGTTCGCGCTCGACCGCGATCCGCGGCATCGCGGCCGACCTCAACGCGCTGCTGGTCGAGGCCATCGACAACGTGCGCGAGCTGTCGGAATCGATGCGGCCGCAGGCGCTCGACCACCTGGGCCTGGGCGCGGCCATCGCCAGCCATGTGAAGCGCTTCCGCGAGCGCTCCGAACTGCGCGTGAGCCTGCAGCCGCCCGAGTTCGACATCGACCTGCCGCGCTGGCGTTCGATCGGGGTGTTCCGCATCTTCCAGGAGGCACTGACCAACGTGGCGCGGCATGCGCACGCGAGCGGCGTGGTGATCCGCTTTCGGCGCGACAGCCGCGATTTCTGGCTGGAGATCGAGGACGACGGCGCGGGCTTCGACGTCGACGCGCCCGACCTCGCGTCGATGCGCCAGTCGCTGGGCCTGATCTCGATGCGCGAGCGCGCCTACGAACTCGGTGGCACGCTGACCATCGATTCGGCGCCGAACACCGGCACCCGCGTGACGCTGCATGCGCCCATCGTTTCGAACCCCCTGGTGCGCGCATGACCCGCCTGCTCATCATCGACGACCATGCGATGTTCCGCGCGGGCCTGCGCAAGGTGCTGCAGGACGCGCCCGAGATCAGCGCCATCGCCGAAGCGGGCGACTGGCATGGCGGCATGGCCTGCCTCGAGGCCCAGCCCATCGACGTGCTGCTGCTGGACATCAACATGCCCGGCTGCAGCGGGCTCGACCTGATCGCGCCGATCCTCGAGCGCTTCAAGTCGCTGCGCATCATCATGCTCAGCATGTACTCCGAGCCGCAGTACGCGGTGCGCGCGCTGCGCAACGGCGCGCACGGCTACGTGGCCAAGGACATGGAGGCGGTCGACCTGATCGCCGCCATCCGCATCGTGAGCCGGGGCCGGCAGTTCGTCGCGCCCTCGATCACGCGCGCGCTGATGGACACCGCGCAGGGCCTGGCACCCGATCCGCGGCCGCACGAGCGGCTCTCGTCGCGCGAGTCGGAGATCCTGCGCATGATCGTGGGCGGCGAGTCGCTCACGGCCATCGCCGAACGGCTCGCGATCAACGTCAAGACGGTCAGCACCTACCGCCGGCGCCTGCTCGAGAAGATGGCGCTGGGCTCGAACGCGCAACTGGTGCAGTACGCGGTGCACCACCGGCTGGTGGACTGAACCGGCCTCCTGCGCGTCATCGATATCTGACAGCCGATGCCCGGGTGTCTGACTTGTGGCGTGGAACCCTCCTCCCTAGCATGACTGCGGGTCGCGCGCCCGAAGGCCGCGCCCTGTCAGCACAACAATCGAGGAGACAGACATGAGTTCTTGGAAGCAGGTCGCGGCCTGTACGGCGGGCGCGATCGTGATCGCTGCCTGCGGCGGCAGTGACAACGGCAACAACGGCGGCGGCACCGCCGTGACGCCACCGACGACGACGCCCCCCATCACCACACCGCCCGCAGAATCGACGATCTCGCTGAAGGTGCTGTCGAGCCAACCCGAGCAGGTGTCGGGCGGCGACGCGCGCATCGCGGTGCTGGCACCGAAGGCCGACCAGGGCCAGCTCGAGCTGTGGCTCAACGACAAGCAGATCAGCCCCACACTGGCCGCGAGCGCCGACCGGCTCGAGGGGGTGGTCAGCGGCCTCAAGCGCGGCGCCAACACCCTGACGGTGCGCCACAAGACGCGCGGCAAGCTCGACACGCTGACGCTCACCAACCACCCGATCACCGGCCCGATGTTCGCCGGCCCCAAGCAGGAGCCTTTCGTCTGCACGGTGAGCACCGAGCTCGGCAAGGAACCGCTGGTCGACACCACCGATCCCAAGTACTACGCGGTCAAGGACGCGGGCGGCGCCACCATCGGCTACAGCCAGCACTGCTCGATCGATTCCTATGTGCAGTACTACTACATGCCGGTGGGCGGCACCACGCACAGCCACTACCTGCCGCTGCCGACCGACGGCTCGCGCCCGGCCAACATCGCCAAGACCACGCTGACCGACGGCCGCACGGTCGACTTCATCGTGCGCTGGGAACGCGGCACCATCAACCGCTTCATCTACCAGTACGTGATGCTCGCGCCCTTCGGCGAGGACCCGACGAAGCCCGACACCGGGCTGTGGAACAGGAAGCTGGTCTACCACTTCCAGGGCGGCGTGGGCTTCGGCCACTACCAGGGCGGCCCCGACAAGCGCGCCGGCCTGGTCGATGCCATCGGCAAGGGCTACGCCATCGCCTACTCCACCGGCAACCGCACCGGCGAGCACTACGACATGATCCTCGGCGGCGAGACTGCGCTGATGACCAAGGAAGGTTTCGTCAAGCGCTACGGCGTGCCCAGCTACACCGTGGGCCTGGGCGCCTCGGGCGGCGGCATCCAGCAGTACCTCTACCCGCAGAACCATCCGGGCCTGATCGACGCGGCCATCGCGGTGCAGCCCTACCCCGACATGGTGGGCCAGATCCCGCACGTGGGCGACTGCGAGCTGCTCGAGTACTACATGGACGTGACGGACCGCGCCAATGGCAAATGGACCAGCGACATCAAGAACCGCACCTGGCTGGTCGGCCTGAACGCCGAGGAGAGCGTCAAGAACCCCTACTTCGGCCTGCAAGCCTATCTGCCCAACGTCCGCATGGCCACCGGCTCGACCGAATGCCGCAAGGCCTGGCAAGGCCTGACCGCCGGCGCGATGAACCCCAGGTTCGACGCCGACGACATCCTGACCAAGGGCGGCGCGCGCATGAACATGGCGGCCTTCGGCGACATTCCCTTCAGCCACTTCGACGACGTGCGCAACATCTACGGCATCGGCGCCGACGGCTACCCCCGCTCGACCTGGGACAACGTGGGCGTGCAGTACGGGCTGCAGTCGATGAAGGACGGCAAGATCACGCCGGCCGAGTTCCTCGACCTCAACTTCAAGGTCGGCGGCTGGAAGCGCATGAGCGAGATGGTGCCGGAAGGTTTCCCCTACCGGGGCACGGGCACGCAGGAACTGCAGAAGGTCATGAGCGACGCCAGCTACTTCGACCCCTGGGGCAGCCGCAACATGAACCGGTGGAACGCCGCCACGCCCGACGTGCCCGCGCCGCGCACCCACGGCGACCTGGACGCGGTCAAGGCGATGCAGCGCTCGGGCCTGGTCTTCACCGGCCAGACCGACATCCCGACCATCGACTGGCATCCCTACCTGGAGCACAAGCTGAACATGCACAACGTGCACCAGTCCTTCGCGATCCGCCAGCGCATCCGCCAGAAGATGGGCAATGCCGACCATCAGGCCATCTGGTTCACCGAGACACGCAACGCGGCCACGGAGTTCGACCAGACGCCGATGGCCTTCGAAGTGATCGACGAGTGGATGACGAAGATCCGCGCCAACCCGAAGCGCACCGTGGCGGACAACCGCCCCGAGCGCGCGGTCGACAGCTGCTTCGACAAGGACGGCGCGCTGCTGGCCAAGGGCGCAAGCGTCTGGGGCGGCGTGCTCGACAAGCAGCCACCCGGCGCCTGCACCCAGGCCTTCCCGATGTACGGCACCTCGCGCATCGTCGCGGGCGGGCCGATCGAAGGCGGCAGCTTCAAGTGCGCACTCAAGTCGGTGGACACCGCGCTCAGCGACGGCACCTACGGGTCCTGGAAGCCCAACGCCGCCGAGATCCGCAAGCTGCAGGCCACCTTCCCCGAAGGTGTCTGCGACTTCAGCCGGCCGGACCAGGGCGCGCCCTCCTGAACGCGGGCTGAAACCTTCTCGAGCCACCGTCCGCGGTGGCTTTTTCATTTATGGGCGCCAGGGCATAAGCAACTGCGCGCTGCGGCATAAGTCTTGCTGGACAATCCCCACACCCATGGGAATCAGTCAATACATCAAGGAAATCGGCCGCGGCGCGCGAGGCGCCAAGCCGCTCACGCGCGCGCAATCGGCCGATCTGTTCGGCCAGGTGCTCGACGGCACGGTCAGCGACCTCGAGCTCGGCGGCTTCTGCCTGGCCATGCGCATCAAGGGCGAGACGCCCGAGGAGATGGCCGGCTTCCTCGATGCCACCCACGCACGGCTGCACCATTTCCCGGTGCCGGGCCGCGCGCTGGTCGTGCTGCCCAGCTACAACGGCGCGCGCAAGCTGCCGGTGCTCACGCCCCTGCTGGCCCTGCTGCTGGCGCGCGAGGGCCTGCCGGTGCTGATGCACGGCAGCGCCAGCGAATCGAGCCGGGTGCTGGCATCGAACGTGCTCGCCGGGCTCGGCGTGCATGCGCTCGACACGGTGCGGCCGATCGCCGACGGCGAGGTCGGCTTCGCGCCGACCGCGCTGCTCAACCCCGCGCTCAAGCGGCTGCTCGACGTGCGCCGCGTGGTCGGCCTGCGCAACCCGGGCCACAGCGTGGTCAAGCTGATGCGGCCCACGACCGGCCCCTGCGTGGTGGTGGCCAGCTACACCCATCCGGCCTACGCCACGGTGATGGGCGAGACCTTCACGCTCACCGGCACCACCGCCCTGCTCTCGCGCGGACTCGAGGGCGAGGTGGTCTCGGACCCGCGCCGCACCGCGCAGATCGACGGCTACCTGCGCGGCGAGCGGCAGGAACTGCAGGCCCAGCAGCCCGGCACGTTGAGCGAGGTGCCGGGCCTGCCGGCCGAGATCGACATCGAGACGACCGTGCGCTACACGCAGCGCGTGCTGGCGGGCGAACTGCCGCTGCCCGAAGCGATCGCGGTACAGGTCGAACACATCAAGACACTGGCAGCCCACGCATGAACTCCTTTCTCACCGGCCGCTGCACCCTGGTCGGCGCCGGCCCCGGCGACCCCGAACTGCTGACGCTCAAGGCGGTCAAGGCCATCCAGGCCGCGACCGTGCTGTTCGTCGACGACCTGGTGAACGACGCGATCCTGGCCCATGCGCGGCCCGGCGCGCGCATCGTGCACGTGGGCAAGCGCGGCGGCTGCAAGAGCACGCCGCAGGCCTTCATCGAGAAGCTCATGATCACCGCGGTGCGCGAAGGCGAGACCGTGGTGCGGCTCAAGGGCGGCGACCCCTTCATCTTCGGCCGCGGCGGCGAGGAGGTGGAGCACCTGCGCGAAGCCGGCATCGAATGCACCGTGGTCAACGGCATCACGGCCGGCCTGGCCGCCGTGACCGCGCTGGGCGTGCCGCTCACGCACCGCGAGCACGCCCAGGGCGTGGTCTTCGTGACCGGCCATGCCAAGACCGGTGTCGACGCCCACGACCCGACCGACTGGCGCGGCCTGGCCGCCACCGCGCACAACGCCCGGCTCACGCTGGTGATCTACATGGGCGTGGCGGGCGCGGCCCACATCGAGCGCGAGCTGCTGCAGGGACTGCCCGCGACCACGCCGGTGGCCGTGATCCAGCATGCGAGCCTGCCGCGGCAGCGCCACATCGCGACCACGCTCGAGCGGCTGTCGCGCGACATGGCCGATGCGGGCCTGGGCAGCCCGGCGGTGATCGTGGTGGGCGACGTGCTGCTCGGGCTGCAGGCCGCGGGCATGTCCGCCGACGCGGGACCGCATCGCGGCGTCGGCTGAGCACCCGCCCGGCCAGGCCGGCCGCCCTAGAATCCGCCCTCTTCCCACAACAACAATCCCGGGGGCGAGATGCTGGAACTCGACAAACTCAACGAATTCACCGAAAGCCACGGCCAGCTGCAGCGCGGCCGCGGCCTGGTCACGGGCACCATCGCGCTGAGCCTGGGCATCCTCTGCTTCCTGGGCGTGCTGGCCTTCCACTTCCCGCAGTACCTGACCACGCCCGAGCTGCGGCGCAGCTACAACGTCGACATCATGCGCACCATCCTGCTGGTGGCGATGGTGGTGGCGGGCGGGCTGTCGCTGGTCAACATCGTCTTCAACCGCTCGCGCTGGCTGTCGTCGGCGGCCTTCCTGCTGATCGTGGCGGCGGCGCTGCTGGGCGGCCACAAGGTGCCGGTCAACGACTTCGCCGACAACACGCCCTACATCGGCCTCGACTGGTTCATCCTCGACCTGCTGGGCTCGGCGCTGATCTTCATCTTCATCGAGAAGCTGTTCGCGCTGCGCAAGGACCAGCCGGTGTTCCGCGAGGAGTGGCAGACCGACTTCCACCACTTCGTGGTCAACCACATGATCGTGGGCTTCGTGCTGCTCGCGACCAACCTGCTGGTCCACAAGCTGTTCGGCTGGGCCGCCAACGACGGCATCCGCGGCTGGGTCGGCAACCTGCCCTTCTGGGCCGGCATCCTGCTCATCATCCTCGTGGCCGACCTGGTGCAGTACTGGACCCACCGCGCCTACCACGAGGTGCCGGTGCTGTGGCGCCTGCACGCGGTGCACCACAGCGTGAAGAGCATGGACTGGATGGCCGGCTCGCGCCAGCACATCCTCGAGCTGCTGATCACGCGCACGCTGGTGCTGGCGCCGATCTACGTGCTGGGCTTCTCCAAGGAAGTGATCGACGCGTACATCGTGGTGGTGGGCTTCCA